>Ga0247843_1009729_pt1 | contig 10540 bp, 9 predicted proteins | sample LaCruzMarch2017__FD_192420 | JGI IMG/M metagenome (GOLD analysis project Ga0247843, IMG submission 192420) | Freshwater microbial communities from meromictic Lake La Cruz, Castile-La Mancha, Spain - LaCruzMarch2017_8m | ecosystem: Environmental > Aquatic > Freshwater > Lake | place: Spain...
TAATTTGTTGTGTTTGAGTAGCTAACTGGACTTGAAGTTGCGATATGTGTTCTTTATCTGTCAATGGGCAATGGTAAACCTTTTTATTCAATTTAACTAACATGACTCAGAACCTGAGTCGTAACGAAAAAACATTCCTGTAATCATCTTTTCTACCAGTTCTCATTTTACAACCATACGGCTTACTAAAAAATATAAATGATACTACCTATTCGGTAAACGGAAGTTTTCCTTAGCCCAATACTCACTTTAACAGTTGTTTTTGTTTTTTAAAATAGTACCGGATTACGAAGGCACCATCGCACCTTGTTTGAAAGTTACCGGTACTGATATCTACTTCTATCAACGACCCATACGTATCAGAGTACCCTGTTGAAAAAGGTACTTGAAAACATAATCACACAACTAATTCCGTCAAAAAATTATGCGACTAAAAAGAAGAAATTGCTTAAATCCGTGTTTTTGGAAAAATTAATCTGTGCTTTTGAGAAAAATCAGTTGGCGTCCAACCTCTATTGGGGTTCATAAATCCAAACATCTTTGGCAGCGCTGAATTCAGCCGTGCCGATGGGCGTAGCAGTAGCACGATACCCCATCATCAATCCAATACGGCTGTTTCGGCCTACCGCCGCAACACTTGCGCTGCCCTCCCCCGGATAATCTGTCAGGTAGTTCCAAGCATCATTTTTGTCGTCATACAGCCATAAATCACGGTAACCTTCACCTGTTTTGGTGTTATAACCTAAGCCGTACACGCCTCCCTTGGTAAGCGTAATCACGGCTCCTTTTTCACGGTTGACAAAAGGCGTTTTTTTCCGTTCCTGCCAACGATTCGTAGTTGGGTCAAAAGCCCACATACTGTTGTCATCTTCTGATAGAATGTAGCCCTTATTATCTACGGCAAAGGAAAATAGCTTTTTGAGCGTTTTGCGGGGGAATTCTGCACCTTCTACCAACTCCCAGCCCGTAGGAGTAATGCGATTTTGGTATTTCCAAAGACGGTATTTATTGCCTACCTCCAACACATACAAATCAGGAAGATTGCTTCCAATGGCAAATTGTACCGTAGGCACGTCGTCGCCCGGGTAATCGTAAGCAGAGCCGTCGCGGTAGTCGTCAAAGAATTTTTGGTAGGTATAGGTCGGTATCGGTTCAGGAACATAGAAGTAGCCTCCGCCAAAAAAATAGGTTGTCTGGTCAGCATAAGGCACATAAATAGGCGTATAACGCGCCGGATAGCCCAAGCTGTTAGTGGAGGCTGCTCGCCATTGTTGGCCTTGAAAATCGCTTGAATAATAATTCCACTGCTGTCCGGAGCTCTCCGATACGAAATTAGTTCGGGTAAAAACGGTCAGTTGATACCCTCCAAAATTACCATAGATCCAACCATAGGACAATGGCTGACCTTCGTAAGGAACATCAATGAGGTGTTTCCAGTCGGGACTTAGTACTACACTGCGTTCATTACTGTACAAAACAACACCGTCTTTTTGGGTATACAGTCGAAAATAGTAGCGCTGTTTGGGCTGCAAACTTCCAATGGTAGCCGTTACAACTGCCGTATTGCTGCCACTGGTCCTGTCCAATGTTGCTTTCTGACCAGTAATCGTAGGCTGCGGTGATGTGCCGTATACTATTCCGGTCTCGCTTTCTTCCGAAACCACCCCTTGGATAGCTACATTGCTTTTTGCATAATCGGGTGTGACAGCCAATAGTTTCAGGGTGCTTGTCGGCATCACCTCTTCATTAATTTGAAGAGGTTCGCACGCAATCAGCCCCGCTATCACTATCAAATAAACTAAGCAGTTTACAGCTTTCAAGCGATAGTCTATAGTCATAATTAATGGTTTGATAATCAAGTTTTTATACACTTATCTAAAGATAATCAAAAAAAATTAATTCACTAAATCACTCATTCACCGCACGGGCGGCCCCATAAATCGCTCATTATAAACATTACCAACCGCTTGGTTTGAAAGTAGTGGTACCGGGAAAAACCAGCGTACATCCCCCGGTTGGAATAAAAACCTGACTTGATACTTCAATCCGTTGCATTTTGGCTTCATTGCCTTCAACTATTACCAGCCGCTTGCGCGATACTGCCGAAGCTCCAAAGTATCCCAAGGCCAATTTATTAGGATTACTTTTTAGGAATATATTTCCTTCAACGGGAGCAGGAAGCGGGTCAAAAATGCTTCCCGTACGCGTCAATTGGTCATTCATTCTTTTCCAGAATTGATACACTTCCCGACTCAGCGAAAACTGACTTGTTTCAATCAATTGAGGAGCATTGGCGTAAGCGGGGCTGTAAATCATCGATCTTTTTTGAATATTGTTTCCGTCAAAATCAACGTCCGTTTCTACATCAATATCGTCTCTTTTAAAAAACTGCCAGCATTGTTTGTTTTCCATGATTCCCGAAAGAGGATTCAAAACGCCCGTAGCCCGTCTCATTCGGTAGCCGTAGGTCTGCCAACGGTAATAGTTATGAATGCCTTTTGGGTCTTTGGTATCCAGAAAGATATTGTACCCGACGCGCTGTTCGCCACCGCCATTTTCTGTAAACTCACTGTATAATTGCTCAGCAGCAGGCACGGCTTCCATTTTTTCCGGCTTTGATTCATACACCTCCCCGTTGGGAAGTCCAATCGTAAGTGTATAGGTTCGACCGATTTGCCCCTTAAACGAAGCATCCGTAATTTGATACTTTCCGAGTTCTTCCAAAACCTGTTCAAAAGTGGCCTTCTTACCTTGGTCGTCGCTCAAAACTACCTTTGCTCCACTGACCGTCTGGCTTTCGTCAATGCGATTAGAAGCCTTATAAACCCCAGTATAAGTAAGCTTTACGATATACGGAGGCGCTTCGTCGGTAATCATTCCGTCTACGACCAATACCGGTTGCTCGACCCGAATCGGAAGGTCTATTTCTCGAATACAGGAAGTGACAAAGAAGGCAATAATAAAGTATTGAGTAGCCAGTAGAGAGTAGTAAGTAACAGATTTTTCTTTGCTCCCCTGGGTCTCTGCGTGATTATTTTTATTAAATCTCATAGCTGCGTTAAAAATTATAATTCCAGGAAAGGGCAGGGACAATGCTTCCAAAGACCGCCAATTGATAGGCCCGCGTAACCCGATTAAAGCGCGCAAAATAGACCGAATAAGGGTTTTCGCGTCCGTAGACATTATACAACGAAAACACCCATGAACTATACCGCATTTGTTCTTTATTTTGGCGGGTATTTTTGGTAATAGACCAGTCTAATCGGTGATAATCCGGGATACGGTCGAGATTTCGGCGCGAGTAGTTGATAAGCGGATAACCTCCTACGCTGTAATTACCGTCGGGATAAATAGCGGGACGGCCCGTATTGTAAGTAAAATTGGCTGACATGGACCAACCTCTCACCATGTTGAGCGTTGTAGCAATGTTCAGGGTATGGGGTTTATCGTAGTTGGCCGGAAACCAATTTCCCTGATTGATTTGCTCCAGTGGATAAGGACTTAGCGATTTCACAAAAGCCCGTGCGTAGGTATAGTTAATTTGTCCATTAAACTTTCCTTTGTTTTTCTTGGCACTCACTTCTATCCCATACGCTAATCCTCGGGCGCTGATCAATGCCGTTTCGAGTTGAGGATTTAACAATAAAACAGCTCCATTTTTTGCTTCCAGCAACGAACTGATGTCTTTGTAATATCCTTCCAACGAAAATTCGTAGGCATTGTCTTTTAGATTGAGGTAATACCCAGCTGCATATTGGTCAGCGACTTGGGGAGGCAGATAATTGTCGCTCAATTTCCAAAAATCCACGGGCGAAATGGCGGTAGTATTCGTAATCAGGTGCAAATATTGCCGCGTGCGGTTGTAGCTCAGTTTAATAGATTGCATTTTACTCAACCCAATACGAATCGAAAGTCGGGGTTCCCAACCGTGGTATTTTTGAATAGGCTCTCCGCTTCCAAACTGCTTTGTTTCCGTAACGGTTTCGGGAGCGCGCGGCGTACCTGCTTCGTATTGGTATACGGTACGCGGACCAACTATTTCAAAGGCAGCGTATCGAATACCTCCCTGAAGCGTTAGCCAAGGGACAGGATTCCATTCTTCACTTAAATAGGCGCTGTATTCATACCCCTGTTCACTCGGAATAGCACGCGGGTTGATATTACTGGCGTCGTCTACGCGAGTTCGAAAGCCCGGAGCCACATCATAGCGAATGGCACTACCTCCGGCTTCTACTTTGTGCGTGGGAGAAGGAGTAAAAATCAGATTGGCTTTCAGTTCTTTATGCGTAATTCCCGACTGAAACTTAAAGCGATAAAACTCCTTAATGCCTTCCATTTTAAAATGATAATCGCTGTAAACCGCCGAAGCATTGACCGAAAACTTTGAGTTTATCTGTGCGTTCCACTGTAACGAGGCCGCTTTTGCATTCCAACTGTAGACGGTATCATCCAGAAATTTAAAATCATCGTGATTCAGGTAAGTTGAAAGGGTCAGTTGCTGATTGGAGCTGATCTGATAGCGAAGTTTAGCATTGAGGTCATAGAAAAATGCCTGACTGTTTTTAATTCGGTCCGGAAAACGCTTTATCATCCAGTTAGGATACGCTATTCGCCCACCCAACATAAAGGTCAGTTTTTTACCCAAAGGTCCATCGGCCACGAGTCGAGCACTGATATTTCCCGCACCTACCTGATAACGAATACGATCAGGATTTCCGTTTTTAAGGTTAATGTTCATCAACGACGACAAACGTCCGCCGTATTGAGCGGGGATTCCTGCTTTGTAGAGCGTTACATCCTGCACGACGTCCGTATTTACATTGGTAAAAAACCCGAGTAAGTGTGACGTACTGAAAAGCGGCATTTCATCCAACAGCACTAAATTTTGGTCAGTACGTCCTCCACGAACGTTAAATCCGGCAGCTCCCTCTCCCACGGTCGAAACGCCCGGTTGAAGCAATAATGCCTTGATGATGTCGGCTTCGCCAAATACTACCGGAATCCGACGCAGCATTTTAGAGTCCAATTTCAAGGTACTCATTTCAATACTGGATACATTGGCGTCTTCCTTACGCGTACGAACGGTTACTTCGTCCAATTGCTTGAATTCTTCTACCAACTCAAAATCGTATTTTGTGTCTTTTGTAGGCTCAAAAAAGCGCATTTTGGAATAATATCCCACGGCCGTAGCCCGAAGATTGAAACCGGTAGAAGGCACACTCAAGACATAAGTACCAGTGCTGTCGGTCGTGGTACCCACATTGGTATTGAGCATCTGTATAGCAGCTCCCACAATGGGTTGCCGCGTAGTTTTATGAATAACCTGTCCAGTGAAACGAAGTTGACCAAAAGAAGGAATCGAGACTAAAAAAAAAACAATAAAACAATACGATAAAAAATGTTTCATGCTGTGGAGATAGCTGGTATTAAAGAAAGCTCTTTCTTGTCAAAAGTAAAGATTTTATAAAATCTTTGCCATTTATTTTGGGATTAAAAAAAACCAACAATTGGCACAGAAGCGTAAATACCCTAACTTCGCATTAGTAACACCATCATAAACAATGATTCAATCTTATACGAAGCCCCTTTATTCTTTGGTTTTTTTGGTATTGGCAACGGTTTTTCTGTTCTCCTGCGGTAAAAGCGGCGAACAAGCGGCTGAGCAGCAACAACCTCCGGCAACAATTGGTACTGAGCCTGTCGTAAGTACCAATCAGTCTGAGTTATTGAAACTTATCATTACTCCCCAAGGCGGAGATTTTCGGAGTTTCAAATTGGGCGACCCGCTAAGCAAAATCAAAGCTGAGGAGAAATTTGAGCTTTTTGAAGACAGTACATCTCATGTTGGATTTACGTACGAAACCGAAAATTTCGAAGCCATCGACATACTCTACTATTTAGATAAAAATCAGGCACTTAGCAGTATTCGGGTAGACGTATATCTTAACGATGCCAATGCCGTTCGCGATCTTTCGGAGCAGTTTGACACGTATCTGTCAGGGAAGTTTACACCCGAAAAAAGAGAAGCGAAATCGTCCGACTGGCGAGGAAAAGGAGGACTTTCCATTGTTTTAAAAGATGTCAGTAAAGGCAAAGACTTTGGCTTGCGGCTAAGTATGGGCCCCAAAGGAAGCAAAGCACTATCTATGTAAGACTCAATTCTCATTTCTGACCGCACGGCCAGCCCCGTTCATACTTCATACTTCTAATATATATGCACGTAGTCATTGTAGGTAACGGAATTGCGGGCATTACTGCGGCAAGGCACATTCGTAAGCAAAGCGATTGCCGCATTACGGTTATTTCGAAAGAAACGGATTTTTTCTTTTCCCGCACCGCACTGATGTACGTATACATGGGGCATCTCAAATTTGAGCATACGCAGCCCTACGAAAATTGGTTTTGGCAAAAAAATCGTATCGAATTGGTAAGAGGCACGGTTGAGGACATTGATTTTGACACAAAAACGGTACAACTTTCGGCAGATAGTATGACGGTAATTTACAAACCGTCGTTGCTGGAACGCCTTACCAAAGTAGCTTCCAAATCAACATCCAAACCCTCAACTATTCAAACCCTCAACTACGACAAACTGATTTTGGCGACGGGCTCTGTACCTCGCGTTGGCGATTGGCCCGGCACCGAGTTGACCGGCGTACAAGGCTTGTACAGCTATCAAGATTTGGAATTGTTGGAAACAAATTCTCCCAATTTAAAACACGCTGTGATTGCCGGCGGAGGACTTATTGGAGTTGAATTGGCAGAAATGCTCCATTCACGCGGAATTAAAGTAACAATGCTTGTTCGCGAAAAAAGTTATTGGGCAAACACACTCCCCGCCGAAGAGTCTGCGTTGGTGACGCAACAGATTCAGAAACACGGGATTGATTTACGTTTTGAGACAGAATTGAAAGAAATCCTCGGCACAACGCGCGTGGAAACAGTGACGACAAGCAACGATGAAAAAATTGATTGTCAGTTAGTTGGATTGACTATTGGCGTAGCACCCAACATTACGTTTCTCACTCCTTCCTCCTGTCTCCTCAAAACTAATAAAGGAATTTTAGTAAACGAATACCTCGAAACCAACGTTCCTGATGTCTATGCCATTGGAGATTGTGTGGAACACCGACAACCCAAAGAAGGTCGTAAATCCATTGAGCAAATTTGGTACACGGGGCGCATCATGGGCGAGACAGTAGCGCAAACCATTTGCGAAAAACGTACCGCTTACCAACCCGGGGTATTTTTTAATTCTGCCAAATTCTTCGACCTTGAGTACCAAACTTACGGCGACGTACCTGCCCAACTTCCTGAAGGAATTAAAACCTTTTATTGGCAACATCCTACAAAAGACATTGCTTTGCGCATCAACTACCGCGCTGATAATGAAGCCGTAACGGGTTTCAATGCATTAGGCATCCGACTAAGACACGCTGTATGCGATGAGTGGATTAGTAAACAACGCCCGTTTGACTACGTATTGAAGCATCTCCAAGAAGCCAACTTTGATCCTGAGTTTTTTGAAGTGCCTGTGATTGGGTAAAGCTAAGACTCTATTTCTATACCTCGACAATACTTTTCAGTCGTTCTGAAAGCTCTTTTTCGGAGATGACTTCCATTTCTGATTTATCATAAATGGCTACTAAGAAGATTTTTTCTTTTATGATTTTTACGCAGGTAATGACTCTTGCCCCGCCACTTTTACCTTGTCCTTTACTCGCAATCGGCATTCTTATTTTATAGAGATTCTTACCAAGCGGTGTACCTTGTTGCGGGTTTTCAATAAGGTTTTCCAATAAGTTTTGGTAGTCTGATTTGAGAGAAGCATACTTTTTTGAAAGCTTTTTCAGCTCTTTCTCAAATTCAGGAAGGGCATCTATTTTAAAGTTCATCCAATAAATCAAAGGCATTTTTAAGTTCTACTTCTCCCCTGATTGCTTGGTTGAGTTTTTCCACTCTTCCTTCAAGCGAATCAAGAAACTCCTGCTTGCGGCGTTTTTTTACATCTTTCTCCCGCAATTCGTTCTTTATTTTCATCCGATTCAAGACCGATTGCACAAAAAGTAATTCTTCTTCATTTCTTGGCTTGACGATCAGTTCCATAAAATTCGTTTTTTTATCAAAAATAAAGATTATTCCGCAATTTTCAACCCTTCTTGAATTGTATAGTAAGCATAAAGCAAAGGCATAAAAAAGCCTGCGGTTTCACTACCGCAGGCGTAAAAAGAAAAAAAGATTATAGATTCAAACTCCAACCTTCGCGGTAGTCGCGTTTAACAAACTGATTGGCAGGTTCGTAATTTGTGATTTTCATGTTCGGCGCATCATAAAACAACTTCTTACGACCGTTATATTTGTCAACGTTTCTTTTTGCGGTTGGATTGTCACGGAGCATCCAACTGCGTAACGCCAAGTTACCAATCAAAATACTTTCGGTAAACGGTGCTGCATATTCAAACGGTGAACTCGTAACACCTTTGCCATACCCGTCAATACAGGCATTGACCCACTGCAGGTAGTGGTTTTCGTCGGGAACGCGGGCGATGGTTTCGGGAATATTGATTGATTCATTAGCTTTCAAGGGTAACAATCGAGGTTTGGCACCGTAGCAATCCGCCATCAATTTTCCTTTGGAACCAATAAACAATACGCCACCGTCGGAGTTGCCGAAGCTTTCACCAGGCAATAATTCTTCGGGCAATTCGGGCAAAATACCGCCGTCATACCAACTTACTTTGATGTTGCCTTTGCCATCCTTACGAGGATAATCCAAATGTATTGATGATGAAAACGGCGTCCAATCTGGATTGTCGTCCTGCGGGCGAAGCGTAAAGGTCCACGTTCCGGCCACGCTGCATTCGACTGAAGTGGGGTAATCAATCGGTAAAATACGGTACACCGGATCCATAATGTGACACGCCATATCGCCGAGAGCACCCGTACCAAACGGCCACCAACCGCGCCAGTTCCAAGGCAAATACGCCTCATTGTAAGGTACTTTCTTGGCTGGACCTAACCACAGGTCATAATCCAATTCTTTCGGAACCTCAAATGTTTTATCCGTTGGTAACGCCTGCGGCCACACGGGACGATTGGTCCACGCCAATACTTTATGAACGTCGCCAATGATACCCGAATCATAAATTTCTTTCATTCGGCGCACACCGTTACCCGACCCGCCTTGGTTTCCCATTTGGGTAATTACCTTGTATTTTTTGGCAGCCTGTCCCAAAATACGCGCTTCGTAAATATCGTGTGTCAGGGGTTTTTGGGTATAGACGTGTTTGCCGAGCTGCATCGCGGCCAAGGTCGCTACGGCGTGGGTATTGTCAGGCGTTGAAATCGAGCATGCGTCAATGTTTTTATTTTCTTTGGCCAACATTTCCCGAAAATCCTTGTAGTAGGTAGCTTTCGGAAACTTGGTGCGAGACTCCACCGCCTGCCGGTCATCCACATCGCAAAGGGATACGATATTGACATTTGGACTTGCCGAAAACGAAGCTAAATCGCTTCTTCCTTTTCCGCCTGCGCCGATACCTGCAATGTTGAGCTTATCGCTGGGTGCGACGAAGCCTTTGCCCAGTACGTGGCGTGGTACAATAAAAAACGACGTTGCCGCCACCGAAGAGGCTTTTATAAAGTCTCGGCGGCTATTAGAATTGGGGGTAATTTCTTTTTCTTCCATGATATACTATAAGGGTTTGAACGTTTCGGAGGTTTCTTGAACTTATTCTACTGATTTATAAGCCAATTGTACCATTCCAAGCTTTGACAAAGTTTTAAACTTTGTCAAAGCTGATACTTACTGCTTGATTGATTTTATCAATACATCATCTACGAAAAAAACAGCAGTTGCTACCGGTTCATCAGCAGCCGCGAGCGGCGGATGTGGGTCTTCGTTCGGAGTTTTTCGGTTGGGTAAATTGCGTAAAATGACTCTCCACGCATATTGCAACCGCCCCTCGTGTACCTGCGGATCCACGCTTTCGCTGCCCACAAGCTGCACGGGTTCGTGGATGCAGCCCGTTTGAGCAATCCCTATTCTACTTCCAAAAATCAATAGAATTCCAAACCAACCAGCCTTATTTATCATCATTTTCAACAGGATATTTTTGAGAAGAATACTGTTGGGAGGTGATATTGGGCTATAGGTCTTTCATCCTTCTTACCGCTGGGTAACTTTTTATTAATTTCTTGCTAAATGGCAGGAGACCTGTATGATTATGCTATCAATCGAAAAAGAGTTTTTGCTACACAAGTAATTTTTAAATCCTTGTAAGTAAGAATCCTGAATTGTTACAAAAAGCGGGTGCCATCGAATTGGCGTCCGGAAATGCCGGTGAAGGAAATAAATTGATTGCTCAGGCAAAGAAAACGAATCCTCAATTTACGCTTTAATTTTCTGAGTCATGTTAAGTAATCAATCAAATTTAGATTAGATTTATTATATTGGCGCCATGAGCCGAAAAGAAAAACATATTGACCTGATAGAATCTGAACTAATTACCTTGCGGGAAGGGACAAAATATCATCCTAA
>Ga0247843_1009730_pt1 | contig 10540 bp, 7 predicted proteins | sample LaCruzMarch2017__FD_192420 | JGI IMG/M metagenome (GOLD analysis project Ga0247843, IMG submission 192420) | Freshwater microbial communities from meromictic Lake La Cruz, Castile-La Mancha, Spain - LaCruzMarch2017_8m | ecosystem: Environmental > Aquatic > Freshwater > Lake | place: Spain...
AAATCAGTTTGGAAACTTGAGACAATTTTGTTTCCAACTCCTTCCTACCAACGGAAGCTGTGCCACGCTTATTGACTACCAATCCAGCAGCTATATTTGCGGCAAATACCGATTGGGTTAGCGTTTTGCCCTCTGAAAGCATTACGCCAATTGTGGCTAATACTGTATCTCCAGCCCCGCTAACATCAAATACCTCTTGCGCCATTGCGGGCACAATAAGCACTTTGTCCTTCCCAATCAGTGTCATTCCCCTATCTGATTGGGTAACCAGTATATTCTTTAATCCAAATTTGTGCTTGAGCAAAGCTGCTGCGGCAACAATTTCATTCTCATCCTTTAGTGACTTATTAACAGCTTGTTGAAGTTCCTTGGTATTTGGCGTTAACAAAAATGCCCCAGAATAATTAGACCAATCTTGACGCTTCGGATCAACAATTACTCTTATTGATAAGGCTTCGCAACGCTCAAATAATGCGAAAAGAGCATCATCACTTACAGTACCTTTTCCATAATCAGAAATTAGAACAACGGAAAACTTAGCAAGGTTGTGATCAAGGAAATCATTGAGTTGGTTTACCTGAGAATCTTCCCAGACAAAATTATCCTCCCTATCTAAACGAACAATTTGCTGTCCCGCTATTACTCTAGTTTTACTTATTGTTGGTTGGTTTCCGACTAAAAGAAATGTCTCGACATTTTGATTCAAGCAGAGTTCACGAATTGAATGAGAATCCTCGTCATTCCCAATCATTCCTACTAAAATGGGATTGCCTCCTAATGCCCTAATATTAGATGCCACATTACCAGCACCACCGAGTACTTCCCATTCCTTTTCAACTTTTACCACTGGAACGGGAGCTTCAGGACTTACCCGATTAACAGATCCAGAAACATACTTGTCCAACATAACGTCACCAAAGACGAGTATGCGGCCAAACTCCTCCATTCCTGTAAACTCAAACAATCATTCCAGCCCCAACAGTATTGTTGGTAGCTTCATCGATGATTATCACGCTTCCTGTAGAGCGATTCTTTCTGTAACCATCAAAGAACAATGGGGTTGTAGCGCGAATGCTGATTCGGCCAATATCGTTCAGTCCAATAGTTTTGTCGCCTTCAACTTTTTGCAGCGTATTGATGTTCATTTTATAGGTGACATCTTTAATAATGCAACGGGCATCTTTGGTAGTATGCTTAATGCTGTATTTGCCCCCAACTTGAAGCGGCTTTTCGCTTAACCAGCACACCATTAAATCAATATCTTGCTCAACTTCCGGACGATTGTTCACTTTCACAATCATATCTCCACGGCTAATATCAATATCGTCTTCCAAAGTAAGGGTTACTGACATTGGCGCTACTGCTTCTTTCACAGTGCCGCCCATAACATCAATACTTTTAATTTTGGTAGTGAACCCTGAAGGAAGTACAGCTACTTCTTCACCTTCTCGGAAAATGCCACCTGCTACCCTACCCGCATAACCACGATAATCGTGATGCTCAGCTTTCATAGGACGAATTACGTACTGAACAGGAAAACGTGCATCAATGTGATTGTGATCGCTGCCAATATGTACGTTCTCTAAGATGTGCATAAGTGTGGATCCGCCATACCAATCCATGTTCTTAGAACGGTCTACCACGTTATCTCCAAGAAGTGCGCTAATTGGAACAAAACGTACGTCTTTGATATCTAACTTGGCGGAGAAGTCCTCGAAGTCGAGCCGAACTTTCTCATAAACGGACTCCGAAAAATCCACCAAATCCATCTTGTTAACACAAACCACCACGTGCGGTATTTGCAACAACGAAGCTATGTAGGAGTGACGTTTGGTTTGCTCAATAACACCTTGACGGGCGTCAACAAGAATGATGGCCAAGTTGGCGGTTGACGCACCTGTAACCATATTTCTTGTGTACTGAATATGGCCAGGAGTATCGGCAATAATAAACTTGCGTTTTGGAGTGGCGAAATAGCGGTAGGCTACATCGATAGTGATGCCTTGCTCGCGTTCAGCACGCAAACCATCGGTTAAAAGAGCTAAGTTAACATGCTCTTCACCTTTGCCTTTACTTGCTTTTTCTATCGCTTCCATTTGGTCAGCGAAAATGGATTTGCTATCGTATAGCAATCTTCCAATAAGTGTGCTTTTGCCATCGTCCACACTACCGGCAGTAGTGAAGCGCAAAAGCTCCATATCCAAGTATCCTTTGTGGTCAGTAGTAACCTCTTTCATGCTCATGTCCTTAGAAATAACCTTGTTTTTTTCTGTCTTCCATTGCTGCCTCTGAGCGCTTATCGTCTTGACGACTACCACGTTCGGTAACCCTTGAAGATGCTACTTCTTCAATAATATCAATTAAAGTAGAAGCGTCTGAAACTGTTGCACCTGTGCAGGTCATGTCACCGATGGTTCTGAATCGCACTTGCATTTCTTGCAGCGTGGCTTTCTCGCTATCGCGCAATGTCATAAACTCCGAGTAGGCATAAATTGCTCCTTGACGCTCGAAACATTGACGCATGTGCGTGAAATAAATACTTGGCATCGGGATGTTTTCCATCAAAATGTACTGCCAAACATCCATTTCTGTCCAGTTACTTATTGGAAACACTCGGAAATGCTCGCCCATGTGTTTGCGACCATTAAATATGTTCCACAATTCAGGACGTTGATTTTTTGGATCCCATTGCCCAAACTCATCTCGGTGAGAAAAGAAACGCTCTTTCGCTCGTGCCTTTTCTTCGTCTCTGCGACCACCACCCATTGCGCAGTCAAACTTATTCTCTTCAATTGTGTCCAAAAGTGTCACAGTTTGAAGACCATTACGGCTTGCGTTAAAGCCTTTTTCCTCCACTGCGCGGCCTTTATCTATAGAATCTTGAACATACCCCACAATGAGTTTGGCTCCGATACGCGCAACCATTTCATCACGATACTCCAGCGTTTCAGGAAAGTTGTGACCAGTATCCACGTGCAATAACGGAAAAGGAATACTTGCGGGATAAAAGGCCTTCATGGCCAAATGTGTCATTACAATAGAGTCTTTGCCCCCCGAAAACAACAACGCAGGATTTTCAAACTGAGCTGCCACCTCGCGCAAAACGTAGATTGACTCCGCCTCCAGTTCTCGTAAGTGATTTAATTTATAGGTATCCATTTTCTTATTTTTCTAATGAAATTCGGCCAATAATAGCCCGCAAAATAACTTGAGCGCAATCTTCCACAGATTGTCCGACAGTTGGAACATCCAGAAAGTGGCTAGTAGGTGCCTCAAACGGGGCATCCAAACCCGTGAAATTTTTTATTTCTCCAGCTCTTGCCTTTTTGTAAAGCCCTTTCACATCACGCTGTTCGCAAATTTCGAAAGGAGTATTTACAAACACTTCAACAAAATCATTTTCGCCAATAATTTGCTTGGCTTGCTGGCGAATATCCAGAGTTGGACTTACGAAGCAGTTGATTGTAATAACCCCACAATTGACAAAAAGCTTCGTTATCTCAGCAATTCTGCGAATATTCTCAATGCGATCTTCTTCGCTAAAACCGAGATTGCTGTTGATTCCGGCTCGAATGTTATCGCCATCCAAAATCTGAGTTAGGTATCCCAAACGATTTAATTCCTGCTCTAGCGCAATTGCAATCGTAGTTTTTCCAGAGCCACTTAGCCCGGTCATCCAAACAGCAACAGAATACTGTTTCAATAGGTTTTCCTTGTCCTTGCGTTGTAGGATTCGATCGAAAACGGGATGAATATTACTGTCTACTGGGGTCATTTTCCGAGCGCGAAGATAGAAATTGCTAGAACATAGTTGAGTCCATCTAAAAAGTAAACCTAATTTCACGACTAACCACTAAGAAATGGGAAAAACTATCTTTGCCCGATACCCTCTCGGGGCATGCGTCTGATATTTCCAATTTCCTTTCTAATAGTACTGGTGGTGGTTGGCAAGGTCCATGCGCAAGATCAACAGCCGTATCCGCTTTCTAATGCCACCTATTCAGAATTTGAAGGGCTGCTGCACCAAGCTGGAGAGCAATTTCACACTGCAGTGCGACCATATCGCATCAAGGAACTAAATGAGTCTATTCCATTCGATTCTCTGCGGCTTGTTCGTTACTATAAAGGCAAATTTTGGCGCACACTGGTGGGAAGGAAAATTGCCATTGAGAGTCTCATCAATGTTGATTCATCCAAGTTTCAAGTCTATTTCGATCCCGTGTTCCACATGGACTTGGGTTGGGATGTGGCTGGCCACGAACGGCATGCGTTGAACACTCGCGGCTTCACTGCGAAGGGGAGTATTGGCCGAAAAGTTTCCTTTTACACTGCGTTTTGGGAAACACAAGCAACTTATATGCCCTATTTAACTGCTTGGATTGATAGCAATCAAGTAATTCCGGGACAAGGTCGCATCAAAGATTTTGTTTTCGACAACTTTTTTTATTCAGCTCTAGGCATAAAACAAAAAGGCTATGATTTCTTGTCCGCATCTGGTTTGGTTTCCTTTACACCTACACCAAATTTCAATGTTCAAATTGGAAATGACAAACATTTTATTGGCGAAGGATACCGTTCGCTCTTGTTATCGGATGCGGCTTTTAGCTATCCTTTTCTGAAGTTGACTACAAAATATAGAGGGTTTCAATACGTACACCTGCTAACGCAGCTTCAAGACAACCAAATCCCTGTTCTATTCGAATCGGGCTTCAAGAAAAAATGGGCTACGTTTCATTATCTCAGCGTTAATATTGGAAAACGGGTGCAATTTGGTTTGTTTGAAGGCATCATTTTTAAAGGAACAGATGCCAACGGAAACACACGATTCGATTGGAATTACATCAACCCGCTTATGATGATTCGTCCGATTCAGTTTGCCATTCAAGAATCGGAGAATAATGTTTTGGTCGGTTTAAATTTAAAAGTGGTTCCCTTTTCTGGTGCTGCGTTTTATGGGCAATTTGTGTTTGATGATTTGAACTTTTCAAAACTTGGAAAGGCCGGCTATCTAGAACAAAAACTAGCTTGGCAAATTGGGTTTAAAGCGTTTGACTTGATGAACGTGAAAAACCTTTCGCTTCAGTTGGAATACAATGCGGTACGACCCTACACCTACGCTGACGCTGTTCCAATTCAAAGTTATATGCACATGTCGCAGCCATTAGGCCATCCTTTGGGCGCAAACTTTCATGAGTTTATGGGCATGATTGGATATCGCTATAAAGATTTGAGATTGGAATTTAGAACCACGTATGCTATTGTGGGCCGCGACTCGATTGGGTTAAGTTATGGCAACGACACCTATCGCTCGGACGTAGATGCAGTGAACGGACAAACTTCGAGTGGAAACAGCATTGGCCAAGGGTTAAAAACTATACTCACGTATCAAAATCTTGAAGCTAGCTATGTAATCAATCGAGCGAGCAATTTCACTATTCGTTTGGGAGTAATGCACCGCTACAGTTCAAATAGTCTTGCAAGCGAACGTAATCTCATGTTCTATTTTGGCATTCGTTCTGACCTTAGAAACCTATATCATGATTTCTAAAGCAGTGCACTTCCCTAATTCAACAAAACATAGCCTGCACAAGCATGGCTTTAGAGTGCGGATTATGCCCTCGGTTTTTGGGCTGCTATTCACTTTTGCGGGATTAGTTGAAATTCAAGCTCAGCAAATAGCAGAGCCACGTTCGCCTTTGCTTCAGTGTTTTCTGGAAGAAGAGATAAATGGAAGTGGGCTGAGGGCTGTGCATCCTGCAATTCGCCCACTGGTGCAACACGCGCAATTTGACCAAGCAGATCAGGAATTTTTGAGCGGCTTTATCCAACCAAAAGATTCCAAACTCCATCAGTTTTCCCAAGGTCATTTTTTGGAAGTGAAGAAAAAATGGTTCGGAATGCAATTGAACCCCATTTTTCAAACAATGGTGGGTGGCGGCTCGTCAAGTGGACTAATTACAGATATGGTGGGGGGCTTGCGCGGAGATCTGTTTATCACTCCAAAACTTATTGCCCACTTTAGCTTTCGAGGTGGTGCTTTTAAAGCTCCTGCGCATGTGGAGGAGTTCATGAACACTTGGGGCGTAAAACCAGGTTATGGCGATTTTCAACGTGCCAATGGGCTAAGCACATTCTTCGACCCTAGAGGTTATTTATCCTTCTCACCCTCCGAACACTTCAACGTGCAAGCCGGGCACGACAAGCTTTTTATCGGCAACGGTTACCGCTCTTTGCTACTTTCGGACAATGCTCCGCCCTATTCATTCCTGAAACTGGACACCCGATTTTGGAAAATTCGCTACGTGAACATCTTCGCGAACTTCAAAGATATTCGGCCAGGTGCGGCAAGCAGAGATAAGTTAGGCACGTTCCATTATCTATCCGTCAATCTTGGGAAGCGCTTTTCAGTTGGTTTGTTTGAGTCCATAACTTGGCAGGCAGTGGATTCATCGGGCGCACGTGGATTTGAACCGAATTATATCAATCCAATCATTTTTTACCGACCTGTTGAATTCTCTTTAAATTCTCCAGACAACGTTCTGCTAGGGCTCGATTTGAGAATTCGAATTGGTAAGAATCATCATTTGTATGGACAACTTGTATTGGATGAATTTTCTGCTTCCGAAGTTTTTGCCAAGCTGAGCAGCGACACTTCCAAGCCAACCGGTTGGTGGGCCAATAAGCAAGGTTTTCAAGTGGGATTGAAAGGCTGGAGTCCGTTTGGTCTTAAAAACTTGTACTACCAAACAGAGTTCAACTGGGTTAGACCGTTTACCTATACTCACGTTACGGTGGAACAAAATCACGGCCATTACAATCAAGCGTTAGCGCATCCTCGAGGAGCCAATTTTATGGAGTCGGTTAATATTCTGCGTTTTCGAAAAAACAATTGGCTGCTAGAAGCCAAGTTTATCTACTCTCGTTTTGGACTCGATACGAATGCGGTGAGTTATGGAGGCAACATTTTTCGCTCCTATCTGGATAGAGCTGGCGAGTACGACCACGAAATGTATCAAGGTTTAGAAACCGAACTTTTCCTTTGGCAAGTGCGTGCCGAATATGTCCTCAATGCTTTTTGGGATATGCGCGTTATAGCTGGATTTAATACCCGCTTAGAAACATCGGCACTCCATCGCAAAGAAGATATTTATGTGTTCTTCGGTATTTCTACCGACTTATCGCGACCGTTTGACGATTTCTAGGAAAACGAAGCCTTAAATTGCTTCATTCCTAACGTAGGCAATCTTATCGCCTTCCTTCACGTTATAGCGATCACAAAAGCCCTCAATTACTTCGAGTACATAGGTTGCTGGACCTTTAGATGGAATGGATTGTTCGTTTAACGGAACCGTGTATTTGGCAATGCTTTCTATCTCACCATTGGCACGGATATAAATGATGTCGAGCCCAATAAGCGTGTTGCGCATCCAAAAGCTACGGGGTTCTTCTTCATCAAAAATGAACAACATTCCTTGCGTGTCGGGCATGGATCTGCGATGCATGAGGCCAATGGTGCGGTCATTTTCGGTATCGGCTATTTCAATGGCAAGGGTACGAATGGTATCGCCCGAAGCGCTTATGAGATGGAGCGTTCCTTCGTTGATAAACTGCGGACCAAGCTGTCTTTTTTGCTCGGATTTTGGTGTTTGTTCCTCAATTGGTGGGCTATCGCAGGCAGCAATAGAAATTACTAGAAAAACACAAACCGAAAGGGCTGGAACTAATTTATAAAACGACTTCATTGCTAATCTTGAGGGATTGTTTCGGGCGCCAAAGGTGGTGGAAATCTATTGTTCATCGCACTGACATCTGCCAATCGGCCTGATGGGTCGATTTCGATAGATATAATTTCTTCCATTGAATATGGAATAAGAAACCCATAAACAGGATATACCCAAGGCCAATCTGGCAGAAGGTTAACCTTATTGGCAAATTGCTCATTCTTCTCGCCTCGCATCATGCTTAGCGGAATAGTAAATCCTTGTTTTTTTCCATTCTTCAGCGTTACTACAAGATCAATTGGCATAGGCATATTTCCAATTCTTTCCAGCTGCACCTCCACACCATCGGCATTGGGAGTCACTTCGCGAATTCCGTAGTCAATCGTATTTGTAGTGCCAATGAACTGCTCCAAATACCAATCGAGTTCCATGCCCGATGTTTTCTCCATCACCAACAAGAAATCGCTTGGCGTAGGATGTTTGAAGCCCCATTCTGAGAAATAGCGCAACAGGCCATTCTTCAGATTGTCTTCCCCAATAATATAACCCAATTGATGTAAAAACACTGCGCCTTTGGAATAAGCGCTGATTCCGTAGGCTCGATTCGTATGATAAAAATCGGAGTGGGTTGCAGCGGGCTCGTGGTCGTCACTTGTTACATAGCTAAAATAGCTACCATAATTACGTGCATGAGGATTTGCAGCATTTTGCTTGTAAAGTCTATCTAGCACCACGTTTTGCGCATAGGTGGTGAAGCCTTCGTCCATCCATGGATACTTGCTTTCGTTGGTGGCCAATACGCCATAATACCAATTGTGAAGCGCTTCGTGAACTGTGACACTTACCAACCCGCCCATGTTTCGTCCTCCGGTAATAAGCGTTGCCATCGGATATTCCATGCCGCCATCGCCCCCTTGAATGACCGAGAATTGCGGGTAGGGATATTTTCCAAATTCATTCATGATGCCGAAGGCTTCCACCGTCAGCGGTTTCAACTTATCCCAAAGTTCCCCCACACTGTCTTTTAGATAAAGGAAATGCAATTCGGGTCCATCCTTGGTTTGAATTCGGTCGTGGGTGTAATGCTTATCGGCTGCCCAAGCGAAATCGTGCACGCGCTCGGCTTTAAATCGCCACGTGAGGCGGTCGCCAGTGGGTTTCACCAGTGGTTTTTTTGGATTCTCATAGTTGTGCCCTACTTCTTGTGGATTCTGAATCACTCCAGTTCCCCCGAGCACATATTCTTTTGGCAAGGTAATGTTCACCTCGAAATTGCCCCACACGCCATGAAACTCACGGGCTACGTAGGGGTCGGCATGCCAACCTTCGCGGTCGTATTCTGCCATTTTAGGATACCATTGGGTCATGGAATAGGCAATGCCCTCTGCGTTGTTTCGCCCAGAGCGCCTTATCTGAACAGGAACTTGGGCTTCAAACTCCATTTCAAACACCACCTTGGCGCTTGGTAGTATCGGCTTTGCCAATTCAACTTCAAGCACGGTTCCTGAAACAGCGTATTTCAATGGTGTACCATTTTGCAACAAGGATTTTACCTTTTGGTAACCGATTTCAGTCTCGGTTAATGCTACAATGCGCTCACCAACACGCGGATCAGGATCGGCAATGGTGCGCGAACGCACATCCATCATGCTGCCGGGTTGAAATGCGTTGAAGTAAAGATGGTAATACACTTTGCGCAGCGTATCGCCCGAATTGTTCTGGTATTCCAATCGCTGCTTGCCCGTGAACCGATGCGTGGAATCATCGAAGTTGATGTCCATACGATAATCCACATGCTGCTGCCAATAGCCTTTTTGGGCTGTTCCAAGCAATGGAACAATCAATAGGGCTAGTGCAAAAAGATTCCTCATTCTTTTATCCCCATCAATTTGAAGATGAAAGCAAACTCCAAAGCAGTTTCTTTCAAAGATTCAAAACGACCGCTGGCACCACCGTGACCTGCATCCATGTTGGTATGAAGTAGCAAAAGGTTATCTCCAGTTTTGCGGTCGCGAAGGCGGGCTACCCACTTGGCAGGTTCCCAGTATTGCACTTGGCTATCGTGCAGGCCTGTGGTGACGAGCATATTGGGATATTCCTTGGCTTCCACGTTATCGTAAGGCGAATAGCTGCGGATGTAGTCATAGTATTCCTTCACGTTCGGGTTGCCCCATTCGTCATACTCGCCTGTGGTAAGCGGGATGCTTTCGTCAAGCATGGTGGTAACCACATCCACAAAAGGAACCGCTGCCACCACGCCTTTCCATAAATCGGGGCGCATGTTGACTACCGCTCCCATAAGCAATCCGCCTGCGCTGCCGCCCATGGCGAATAGTTTGCCTTTGCTGGTGTAGCCCGACTTAATCAAATGCTCGCCACAATCGATGAAATCGGTGAAGGTGTTTTTCTTCTTCAGGAGTTTGCCATCCTCGTACCATTGACGGCCCATTTCTTCGCCACCGCGAATGTGGGCAATGGCGTAGATGAACCCTCGGTCGAGCAACGAGAGATTTGTAGAGCTGAAATAGGCGTCCATGCTGGCACCATAGCTACCGTAGGCATACAGCAAAAGCGGGGCGCTGCCGTCTTTTTTCACCCCTTTTCTGTACACAATAGAAATAGGCACCTTGGTGCCATCGGTGGCGGTGGCCATGATACGCTCAGTGGTATAATTCTCTTTTTTGAAGGTGCCAATTACGGGTTGTTCTTTCAAAAGCGTACGTTCCTTGGTAGCCATGCCGTATTCAAACGTGCTCCAAGGCGTGGTCATGCTGCTGTAGCCATAGCGCAGTTTGTCCGTATCGAATTCGCGATTTGTG
>Ga0247843_1009731_pt1 | contig 10537 bp, 5 predicted proteins | sample LaCruzMarch2017__FD_192420 | JGI IMG/M metagenome (GOLD analysis project Ga0247843, IMG submission 192420) | Freshwater microbial communities from meromictic Lake La Cruz, Castile-La Mancha, Spain - LaCruzMarch2017_8m | ecosystem: Environmental > Aquatic > Freshwater > Lake | place: Spain...
CCATAATGTATCGATTGAGTCATATGCGTCGTCGGAATCGCACCGCTAGGAATGCTCGTGACGAGGCACGTGACGAGCAACGCATAGTGAGCATGCGAATACGAGATCGTGGGTCTTGCACAATCGCGTTGACTAGTCTCATAGCGCAGTGCATCCACGTTGCATTGGTTACAAGTCCAACAGGTGGAGGACCGGGCAATGATAGTGGGACGTTATACTTTGGAAGTTGGCTAGGATTCGCATCATCGTTCGAACTGTGCCTCCGATATTTGGAGTTCTACACTACTGTCACCACTACCAATACTGCCATTGATGATGTTAATAATGACATCCCCAAGAGAGTTGGAGTGGATCGTAGGGAAGGCAATTCTTCGGACGACGTGACTGTATACGAAGAGTCCAAGTCGGAAGACGGCAGTCCTTTGGGGAATGCTTTCGAGGATCAGACATACTTAGTCAACGACCTAATGAACAGTCCATCATTTATCTTCCCTGGAGGGACCATTGATAATAATCCATTAAAAATAGAAGGGAGGAAGAACAAGTGGCCTCGACCTGAACGAGTCATTGCTGTTGGAAGGGATCCTGTCGCCACTCCTGAGGTTCCAATCAAACAAAGCATGCAGCTAAAGGATAGCACGCGAAATGCAAAGCGCAATCGGAAGGATAGTCCCGGTCGTTCAAGTACTCAGCAACGCACGGATGGTCGCCAACGCAAGGATGGTCGTCCAGCATTCACTACCTACAAATCATTTGTTCCCGATCCTATCCCAGCCAACAACGACAAACATATGCTGCCAAGTAAACCACCCAGACCGGCCCTTCCAACCTCGATCAGTGCAAGGACCTTCGACAGGATGGATACCAATGTGTCCAATTACGAGACAGGAGATACCGACGATATGTCCAACTGCTACTTCTTTGACCCCTTTGATGACATGATTCTCAATAGTAGTCGTCCAACCAAGGATCCTATTACAGATATAAACATACAAAAGAGCACAAGCATTCACGTGGAAGTGCTAGATGATGTTCAATCTCAGAAGCCGCAGCGACTCTTATCACATATGAGCTTTCAAAGGAGTGGTTCATCACAGTATGGTCTATCGCCGTTGGTAGAGAATGACAGTCCAGAAACGGATACAGAGGAGGGCATATCACCACCCTTAGCGCCTTTCATATCTTTGCATCAAACAGGAGGTGATATTCAGAAACGGGCGCAGCGATCAAAAGCGTCTCCAACCGTTTCCCGTAACATCTCAGGAAAGAATCCCGACTTGGGGAGGGCTACGCCAAAACAATCTAATTTCTCAAACAAGGAGCAAGGCGTAGATGACAGTGACAGTGTTATCCTCACTGTTGACGACGGCGAGTCTGGGTCAAACCCCAACACAAATTCTCCGTCTACCAAGTCGCTTGATATGCCTATTAAAATGAAAGTACCTCCACCGCCGCCCTTCCGCCGATCCCCAACAGACCTCAATGCTGATTCTGAACCTTATTATTGCGTTCCAGTGCAATCAATCCATACGAGTAAAGGTGATACAGACTCCATCATTTCCGAGCCTACTCTCGATGCTGGACTGGCCAATGATGTCCCTAAGCCAGGCCCAAGGTCCACCGACTCTACCCGAAGATCCACCGACTCTACGTACAAAAAGAAGCTCAGTGACGACACGAATGACAAGAACAGTGACGACACGAATGACAAGAACAGTGACGACACCCAGTACGAAAAGAAGCTCAGTGATGACACTGAAGTCTATAATTCGTCTGACGATAATGCGGATTCATTGAGACCTCATGCCGGGAGGAACAAACAAGTTGTAGATAGCATCGTTGCCGCAGCGTTGGCGTATGCGGAAAAATCTCTTAGTGTGTGTGGAAGTCATGATTACACTCGTGCCTCCAGCAGTGCATCAGTACGGCTGACATTATCTGGGGCTGAAACGTCTCGAAGTTTCAAGTCTCAAGGTTCCAAATCTCGAGGTAGTTTCAACTCACGAAGTCTCAGATCTCGTACTCCACCTCCCCCAGTTTGGAAACCTTCACCTGGTGGTTCATTACGTGCTTCTCCTTTGGAGCAATCACAGCAGTTGCCGCCGCAGCAGCAGCAGCGGACGCAAACACATGAATTAAGCGATTCCTCAAGTGATGATCCATCTTCAAGCATACATAGTCTCTTTTCGACAAGTGAATCACTGTTGGATAGAACCCGGAATAGTAAATCAAACCCTCAGTTCACAGCTTCTTCATCTACACAACCTGCGATGAACATTGAAGGTTCGTCGTCAAATATACCAGCACCGATAGCCAGACAAAACCATCATTTCAGCGCGTCATTGAGCTTATTGACCAAGGAATCTGTGGGGAGTATGTACAGCAATTTTGATGATACCGAAACAAAGAACGATGATGAGGAAGACGTGACTGGTGGGGAATACGATTGTTAAAGTATTAGGCAGACAGAATAAGGGCAATTGCAATTTTGATGTTTTACTGTGTAGAGACAAGGGAATACAAGTAGAGATGAAGTAATTCTTAGTCGTATTTTTTTCGTTACGAAGTTCTATCGTAACATCGAACCATTGAGAGTTCTGCCTTCCCCCGCTCTCAGTCCCCCTGGGGCCTCTTTTCTTGCGCCACGGAAGGTGGCTGTCCATAAGAAAGAACTTCTTGTATTTCTCTCTCTAGAGTACATAGTACATAAAATAGGCGTGTCTCTTTTTTCTTTCGCTACACAGTAGCCTCCCTCCCCGTCGTGTAGCATCACACACACAGTTAACTTAACAAGAAGTGAAGGACTGTGATGCTAATGAAGACAACACACACAGTTAACTTAACAAGAAGTGAAGGACTGTGATGAAGGGTAACCAATAATTCTACGATACTATTGATAATCGTGAGAAAATTATGTAAGGACAGGATGACAACGATAAGAGACGATGAGGAAATGAAAATACGTCGTTTGATATTGAGGTATCATCATGGTCAGAGTATCCAAAGTCGGACACCACATAACAGCAGCCCCAGTAGACGACTGTCACAAAGTAGAAGCCGAGTATCACCGAAAGGACATGGTCATCTTGCTTTGCAAAAGGAGAGACTGATTGACGAAGACAATTGTAGGTCGTCGTATCATCGTTCACCATCATCTTCTAGAAAGCGACAATTACAACAAGACTCGCCCCAAAGTAATGTCACAGGCTCTGATGTGAATGAGGAAAATAATTCATTCCCAATGCTACCGCTATGGTGTCAAAGTGATAGATATGCCAGCTTGCGAAGACCACGTAGTCACTTTCAGCACGGCATCATCAGCAGTGAAGAGAAGGCGAGGCATATTACAAATAATACCAACAAAATTATAGAAAGGAGATCGGCCCATCGTCGTTCGTCCTTATCTCAGTTCCGAACGCCGGATGATATGACCCATGTACTGGCACCACGATTTGATGTTTGGATGGCATTTACCATCTCATCTTGTGCTACAACCTTATATGTCATTAGGATCCTCCTTGATTCTAGAATGTATTACGATGATGATGTCCCTTCTTTTACTGCAATGGATGCCTTATATCTATTAACATGCAGTCTAAGCTTCTTCATTGGTGCAGTCATATCTTGTGGAGTACACTTCACACCATTTCGAACTGATGTAACAAAATCCATCTTTAAGACTATAGATTGGGGCAAATTTGAGGAATATAGAGGACAGAATCGTCGTGATGCCTTCATTGGTAAAATGAACCTTACGGCGGAATGTATTGCACTTACAATACTTTTCTTTTTATGGATTATTTCAATACCATTTATTGTAAACAGAGACGAGAATCACTATTCAATAATGGTGAGTGAATCTATTTGCTCTATTTTCATTTAAGAATCCTCTCAAAATCTGAACTCACGAGTTTTACATCCGTTGGAATATTGTAGGATGGAATAGAGGGTGAAATGTCTGGTGAGATATTGTGGAGAGACAATCTCTTCTACTCGAGTTGGATTAGCGTTTTGCTTGTTATGTACCTATGGATCGAAGTTTGCACCTTGAGCGATCGTAGTGGTACCATCGAATTGGCCAAATTGAGACATTTTCCATCGAATACATTTACCAAGCGTTGGACATTCTTCCTGTTTTTAGCACTTGTGGTCTTCATTGCGTCAATCACGGCATACACTGGCCCAGTGTGTCAGGGCAGTTTGCTAAAGTCGACAAGCTATTGTAGCAATTTGTTGATGGGCATAGTCATGGGTGGATTATTTCAACTATTCCTTTTCATAGGTGTGGCCGTACTGTATCGATTGAGTAACATGCGTCGTCGCGGTAATGTAGACGAACGTATTGTAAGCTTATGGCTGCGCGACGTAGGGTCGAGCTTTGCCGCTTTGGGTAGTCTCGTCGTTCAAGGTTTTACCGTGGCATTGCTAACGAGTTCCACTGGAGGACCAGCGAATGCTAGTGAGATGCTTTATTTTGGGAGCTGGTTGGGCTTCGTACTATCTATCGAAGTATGTATGCGATACTCGGAGCTCCACGATACTTATCAGAATGATACCTTTGTGAAAGCCGGACGGAATAGAAAACGTGGTATGACGGAGGAGGACGAAACAGTGTACGAGGGCGAAGAGTACGCAGACAATGAAAATCATAATCCCGCTTTGAAGAAAGAAAGAGACTACGAGAGAAGGAATAATAGACCAGGTTTGATCGACGATGTCATCATACCAAAGCAAAAGCAAAAATCATTTGTCTTTCCGGACACGGTTACGATGATCCCTGTTCATCAACAAAAGGGAGAAATTGACAAGTCATTTACAACATTTTCAAGCAATTCTACACCACTGAGACCCCTAACCATTGAGAGGTATGTTGTTCCACCGACAAAGCTGTCGACTGCATCAAAAGTAAAGAATAACTATGACATCTGGCGCAAGGGTATCACAATTGCTACATCAGAACAACAGTCCGAGACAAAGAGTGTTGATGTGAAGTGTAGCACAATGAAGGTAAACAATTTTAGGCGTCCTATCTCACCTCTAACCTCGGATGATTCGAGCACCAGAATACGACAACTTTGGGTAGAAGAGAATACAACATCCAGGAAGCCCTTGTTATCAGTTGCAACAGAATCACTCGCGTTGGATCCTTCTCAATGTAGAAGGAAGAACATTGATTCATCCAGCAAAGAAAAACGTGTGGATGTAATGCTGAAAGCAAATAGAGAATTGTTGGTGTCATCTTCGGAATTTTTGAATGCTCACATTCCTCCACCCATCCAGCGGACTCAGCGCGTATTTCGTGGTCAAGCTTGGTCACCGATTTCTTCAATGAGTAGACCTAGCTCAAGTCTAATGTCGTCCAACGAAAGCTCCACAAGTAAGAACATTGCCTGGATCATGATGCATAATACATCTGTCAGGCAAGGAAACAATACTCCAACCATAGAGAACCATATGTCGTCCAACGAAAGCTCCCTGGATGAAGATAGGGATGGCGTAAAAACGAAGAACATTGCCTGGCTCATGATGCATAATACATCTGAAAGGCATGGAAACAATACTCCAACCATAGAGAACCATAAAAGACCGTGGTGAAGGCACGGACAAGCTTAGTATTCTGTCATTATGTTACTTGACGTTCCTAATTGAAATTCCCTCGAACGATGGAATAAATTTCGTCAGTTGTAGAATTGTAATTCCTTACGATTAGGAAAGCGAATAATACAGTGACAACCTCAAAATTAATCAGCTTTTTACTATTCGTATAGATTGTCAGTACTTCCTCCGTGATAATTTGACTGCCACCTTCATTTCAACAAGCTTTGCCCTCGGGTATCTCTCCCTCCCCCCAAGACTCATTATAACCGCCAGACCCGCCCAAAACTTGAACGGAGGAGGCGTCTCTGCGGGCCAATCGCCGTCGCTCGTGCTCGACGCCGGGAGGGTAGACAAATAGGTAACAACAACACTAAGCAGATGGCAGAAGAGATACGGAACAAATTCGTATCATGGCGACTACGTCCAAAGCCATCGAATGATTATAATCAACAGGATAAGAGAATCTGTGGTGTGGGTGTAAAACTTGCATTCGGTAATGACAATACCTCATCACGTCAACACTACATTGTCGTAGATTCTGTCTTGGCCGACGGTCCAGCTGCCAAGGCAGGATTAAAAGACGGTGATGTAATCATTGAGGTTGATGGACGAAGCTTTGTTACTAAAACGAAGGGAATGGGCGAAGGCGTTACAATTACACCAGATGATGTTGCAAATGCAATACGTGGACCTGGTGGCACGACAGTGGTAGTAACCGTTGAAAGAGATGGAGGAAAAGAAAAGATTGAGCTATCAATGACTAGAGAGCCAATTGGTGTGCTGGTTGTTCCACCAACCTCGTCAGAGCAGTCTACGCCGAAAGAAGGACGTCAAGAAAAGGACATGACAGCACCGTCATCCCCAGCTGCGCCATACGATGAAATGCCTGCTGATCCAATGAATGAAGCAGCATCTGAAAACATTCCAGACTTGTCACTCGAGCTATCAATCGACAAATCCTCGGAACAACGTAAGGGCGATGGAATGACAACAGACCTATCATCTTCGTTGTCTGAAAGCGCAGACAAATTTGACAATGATGTAGCTCCCATCGCTACTGCTACAACTGCTGTAAACAGTTCTTGTCCATCATCGGCATCATCCCACGCTGCCTCATCAGAGACAAAATCATTTGATGAATTTGACGAAGATGGGACTGCGGAATCAAACAGTGTCTCAGAATCATCACAGTGGGAGATGCTGTCAGAACGATCAGGTTCGGCCATCGTTGTTTCACTTACAGGGTCGTACTGTGGTTCATCATCGCTATATCGTAGTCCATCACCATCCATGCTTAAGAATAAGTTCATCCTAATAGAATCGAATCGTGAACCATTCTTGAATCATGTGGTATTGCCAACAGATACGTTACAGGGATTATGTCTTGCATATAAGATATCGGCGACACGGCTAAGGATGGAGAATGGCTTTAGTGGAAATAGTTTACAATTGGCACCAAAGAAGTTGCGTATACCCACTAATAACAGCATCAACAACAATAATAATAATGTCGGTGGTGGTCTTAGCAATGGCGAGACGTCTTCGTCGTCATCGACAAACAACATTAACAATAAGGGGATGATGATACGATGTCAAGATCAATCATCGCGTGAATATAAGCTATATGCATTCGTGGCCGAAATTGAAACGATGGAATTGGTTGAGGCAAAGGCATACTTGGATCTAGCCAATTGGGACCTTGATGAGGCATTACGCGAGGCACGAGAAGATGAAGGATGGAGTTTAAAAGGTGGATTTGAACCAATCGAGAATAATAATAACAATAACACAGCAGAAGCACCACCAAAAATGAATGCCGTGGCCAAGCCCAAAACATTGACGGCATGGGATGTATATACAAGTGCACAACCACCATTTGATGGACATGGGTTTGAACTAAAGGATATCAAGCGTTGAAAAACCATCTCGAGGGAATTATACATCTTGAGGGACATATGGAATTATACAGTTGGTGGGTCTAGAGGATGTAACATATAGCATAGTAGATATTTGTCTCAAGGAGTAAAATCTTATCCTGATCCAAATAATAGTCCGTCAACCTCATGTACAAAATCCCCTCACCCCCCATAGTAGATATTTGTCTCAAGGAGTAAAATCTTATCCTGATCCAAATAATAGTCCGTCAACCTCATGTACAAAATCCCCTCCCCCCCCCCCCCCCCCCCCCCACCCTCTCTTTATCTCAAGATACAACGACCCATCTAAAAATCTCACCAAAACATCTATCTACGACCTTGATCGATTCTGTCGCGCCAAATAATCATTCCTAATTTGATAGAACAAAACACCAAAAACAATCACTGCACCAGCTAATGCCTTCATTGTCATGGCATGACCAAATAATATCGCCGAAATACAGATCGATATCATTTGACGTGTTGTCATAATTACCGTAAAGACAATTGGACCAAATTCTTTAATCGTAGTATATATGAATAACTGGCCACTTGCTGACGTTATTGCCGTGATGACATTGTACTGTAATACCGTGGGATTACTATGGAAAAATTCAATAATTTTGGGAATGTCACCACTAACAATTAATCCGGCACTTGTCATGAGTATAGCAGTGGAGTTCACACCTAACATCATTTGGTAGGGGTCGACATTGGCACGACCATATGTGGCATATACCTTATCTTGCCACTGGGACGTGAAGCAATCGAAGAAGACATACATGCACATGAATAGCAATCCAATAATTTCAGTGGATGTGTCGGCATCACTACTCTTCGATGCGATACTAAATACTGCCACACCGACCGTAATAAAGAATGCCTCTACATACTTCCCGAGCGGGTACGACGTTCCCTTGAGTAATTTACCCATCATCATAACTGGTATAATCTTGGAACTTTTAAATACCGTCTGTACCGGGAAACTAACATATCGTAAACTCGCGTATTGACTCCAACTACTCATGGTATTACTAAGTGCACAGGGTGCGAAGGCAACTAATGGTGCAACATTATTGGCAAATACGGCACCTCGACGTACACGTACAGCAATGACAGCGACAATAATGGCGAGGAAACGATTGGAGAAGACACAGAATGCGGCACTGGGGAAACGACCATCCGGTGCACCCGGTGTTGGTTCAAATGTGGTTGTCATTATTAATTCTTGCATATACCTATATAATGAATATGTTTGTTGTTAGTTGTTTCATGGCGTACGAAAATTATCTCGATGAAAAAAGTAATCTAATGACACATGAGATACGACGTACCCCCATGTCAAGTAAGATATTTGTAATCCCGTAAAACAAAAGAGGAACCGTAATGCCTGTGATAAGAAGTCGGCCGGTGGTGCATCTGACGTTGGCGTGGCATTGCCACTGGGGATCGTGGTTGTACTACCATCCTTCGTATCAATCATAAGACTTTGCATCTCTAACTTATCAATTTCGGACGACATTGTTGTGGCGTTGTTCTTCTTAGACGAATGTTCTGCTGCTGCTGCTGCTGGAGAGCGTCGGTTCATGTGCATTCCATGTACGGGGAAGAGTGAGTCACGCAACGATAGTCCAGGGGTGTGTTGTTGTTGTTGTTGTGGTCGTTGCGTCGCGGAAGTTCTCGGGAGTTTTGGGCTGACAAAAAACGGTCACATCCAAGAGCAAGAAACATCTGGGGGACTGATTCTAGAATCTAAATTTGTCATTGCTACATCTAAGTTGAGTCATTTCCAATGCAAAAAAAGAAACACTATGATAATATGGCCAGTGACTTATTTGGTAGCTTGTAAGCCAACTGTTCCAGGGAGTTTTAATCAAAGCTGATCAATTATTGAGCAACGAATCTTGTCTGCCCCAATTCCAGGCTTGGATTGTATCGTGCTCCTTTCTTTTCGTCTGGCCACTCTCGGCGTCCTAAACCACTTGCCCTGGAACAACTTGTCGTTTCTCCTGTTGTGAATCAGTTACTGATTCAATGTTGTCGGAGACGAAAGTGATGAATATATTAGTTTGCCCATATAAAATTCATATCATGGGATATCACGTCGAGGATGTTTGGGGCTTGAGCCGAAACAGCAAGTGCCATTGGGATCCAAGCCCAGACAGCCTGGGTCAAAGCTTCAGCAATGGATGAACATAGGTATTGGAATGTAGCTCGAGCTTCGATCAATAACTCGAGCTTTGATCAAATAACTTATTTATATATACGTGAATGAGAGGATGACGACAGGAATGGAGAGATATTTCATGAAATAATCGACAAATGATACAACAAACTGCGAAAAATTGATGAGGGATGATGTTAGGATGGATGGATTGGTCGGTTGGTTGGTCAGTTGGTATGTGTCAGCTGGCGTATTATTGGAAATTGAGACGATCGCGCTTGTGCGGTATGACAGTGTAGAGTGTAGTAATCTGTCCACTAGAATCCACAAATGATTACAGTTAGAAAATACGCAGAATATATGCAACAATCAATTAGACGACGTGGTGGTGGCCTGCATTTGATGGGTTAGTGGCCATTATTCTTCTCTTTCCGCCTTTGACACTGCGGTTGTGGCACCGAGTCAGTCCTGCTACCGCGTTTAATTTGATTCCCTTCTACAGCCCTTCGATCTGAATTGCATTCACAATACTTAACATCGGGGGGAATCGGCGAGATGACACGCTGCATCAAGCGTTGGAAGGAAGAGATGATTACGTTCATCGTAAGCTATATCCCTGGTTCGGTCGGAGGACGATGTTGGTCGGCAAAGTACGCTTCGTCAATCGAGGACTTCGTCAATAGCGACTTCGTCAATCGCGGATTTGGTCAATCTGATGCCCCCTAACATCAATGCAGGTAAAAGTCAGTGAATTTCCTAGTGAACAGGAAATGGCACGACTCAGCCAGGTCAGTACAACAGACTATCAAAGGAGGAACAGAATCTTCGGGCAAGCTAGAGTGAAAGGTGGGATTGGGTT
>Ga0247843_1009732_pt1 | contig 10536 bp, 7 predicted proteins | sample LaCruzMarch2017__FD_192420 | JGI IMG/M metagenome (GOLD analysis project Ga0247843, IMG submission 192420) | Freshwater microbial communities from meromictic Lake La Cruz, Castile-La Mancha, Spain - LaCruzMarch2017_8m | ecosystem: Environmental > Aquatic > Freshwater > Lake | place: Spain...
CTGTCATTTCGAAGCCAAAGAAGACGAAGACTATGCGGCCGCAAGTAAAATCCACTTTTTCGATAGCCAAAGAACAACGGAGAAAGACGACGGGGACGGGTGGCGGAGTTTGTATCAAACAACGACACGGAGCGACGGCGACGACGCATACGCGATGTAGCTTCGACGGATGTAACAGATATAGCCAAAGAGGAGGCGTGTGCATCACGCATGGCGCGGTGGTGATAAGGAAACGGTGTAAGTTCGTGGGATGCGACAGGCAATTCGTTAGGGGTGGAGTGTGTATCACTCACGGCGCCAAGACGAGGCAATGCAGCGTTAAGGGGTGTACCTCGAATTCTCTGGGGAAAGGAGGAGTCTGCGTCACGCACGGCGCGGTGGTAATGAGGAAACGTTGTAAGTTCGTGGGATGCCCCAATATAGTCCAAACGGGCGGAGTTTGTAACGCACACGGAGCTCCGAAGAGGGTGAAGAAACTATGCAGCTTTGAGGGATGCAACAATCAGGCCAGGGTTAGGGGAGTTTGTGTCGCGCACGGCGGTAGGAAGAAATGTAGTTTCACGGGGTGTACAAAAATTTCCTACAATGGAGGAGTTTGTTATTCCCATGGCGGCAAGGCGACGCATAAACGATGCAGTATTGAGGGATGTAACAAATTTAGCCAAAGAGGAGGAGTTTGCAAAACACACGGTGCAATCGTGATAAAGAAACGATGTAAGTTCGTGGGGGGATGTAAAAATCAAGCAGTTCAGGGAGGTGTTTGTGTGACTCACGGTGCCAAGGTGAAGGGATGCAGCTTTGAGGGGTGTACAAGCAATGCTCAAAAGGGAGGAGTATGTTGCAGGCATCGCTCAAGAAGTAGCAATGCGAACGACAACCCAACACAACAACCAGAGGTTGATAGAATTAATGAGGCAATTAAAGTATTCCAGTCACAGAGGAATCCTACAGGTGCTGATTGGACACATCTCCATGAAACACTTGCGCCGACAGCCGTTGACGATGTAGAAGCAGTTGGGTACATGATTAAAAAGGAGTTCAGCAGTGGTTGGTTTCGTGGAATAGTGGGTAGCATTCGGCAGAACGCAGCAGGGGGCAGAACTCGGCGTGTATATTATGAGGATGGCGACAGCGAAGATCTTAGCCTTATGCAACTGAAATCTCTTCCCTCTGACGCAAACGACACCAAGGTTAAGAAATGCAGAGCTGCAAGGGGTGTACAAATCAAGCGAGACACGGAGGAGTTTGTCACATGCATCGCTGCAAACAACAACAACAACAACCTAATGCTGCAACCAAAAGCTGATGCAATTCCATTCCATCAATCAATTAATTATGAAGATGAAGAGGAACTTAATAGTTGGATTTGGAGATCTAATGCTCGTATGGCAAGCCATTTTGCATCAAATAATGCGACTGGTCATTTTTTTTCTGCTCCAACTATATAAGGACAAAGTAAAACAGCAGAAGGAAGTAAAAAAGTAAGAGATGTGTCAATCCATTATTTTATTTGTACAGTCCTTTTTCCTTGCAAAAATTAAGTTTGTGGGGAGCATGATGTTAAAGAGCAATTTCAATGGCCCGACAGTGCTTAAATCAAGGCTTAAATTAATTTAAGGCGTCAATTGATGTGACATCAATCATTCTAGTAAAAATTCACCGTTTTGTAGATAGGCAGAAAGCACTGAGTAAAAGAGTTTTTCTGTCCATCAACGATAACGTGATGCGCATCAAGGAAAAGCAACAGAATAGAAGAATGGCAACAACAGCATCAACTATGAGCAGTTGCAGAATTAAAACAACAATTGGCGTCATTGGCTCACTGGGTGTATGTATCTTTATCTACCTCTGCCAAACATTACGTAGTCAACCATTATTCCCCTTTCAAAATGACAGTCTAGGTATGTGTATTGTTATATAAGTTTTAATCAATCTTCCTCCCTTCCCAATGCCATTTTGGATTCTCTCGTTATTTCTCACTAACAAAACAATGTGCATGTTAATTGTTGGGGGGGGGGTCGCTTTCATTCAATCTATTCATGCATATAATTTTATGTCATTTGTTCGCATAAAAAGTATGGTGTCGAACATGGCTATATATGACAGTACTTGATTATTATGGATCAACAATCGCACTATCAGTAATTGTACTTTGGTCTGAAACGAATACAGCTATAGGACTTGGCTGGGTATTACTAATGAATATACTTGGTTCGCCCTTTGCTTGTGCCTATGTTGTTTATCGATTATATTTGCATCAAACTCTCACGTTAGGGAGTGTGACGAATGGAAGGAGTGCTACGACTACTGTTAGTAGCTACAATGATATACCCACTCCACCATGAAAGAAGTGAAGAAGAAGTAATATATGTAACGTTCAATTTAAACCTCGTCAATCAATTACTGCTTCATTTTTCTTACGATCAAAAATTCCTACTGCAACCGCTCAATAGCACAAATTATGCCGCTCTCGTCTCTCTGAAATACCATTCATCCTTCTCATAATCATCCCTTCGTCTCTACTCTTGATAAAAACAAAACGGAAATTAATTACTGTGAAACTTTCTTCCGTGGACGACGAATAACTCCTTCATCTTCACTTTCATCTTCCGAGTCATCGTCGTCATCATCTTCCGAGTCATCATCATCATCATCTTCCGAGTCATCATCACTGCTATCCTCCTCCTGCCTGCGTTGTTGAGACGGTGGTGGTGGTCCTCTACGTCTTGTAGTAAACCTGCGTTTTACTGCTCTTGGTCTAGGTGGATCCATGGATGTATCATCAAATAATGGATCTCCTCCTCCCTGTCGTGCACTCCTTCTTCGACTATACTTTGGTCTACTACCATCACTATCCTCACTATCATCTTCACTTCCATCACCACTTCCGTCGTCATCATCATCATCACTATCGGCATGTGGATCATATAAAAAGTCTTCAGGTTTTTTACCCGTACCCATATCTAATCCCACCTCACTAATAACACTGACGGTATCCCCAATATTAACGACCATGTGCATCCAGCCTTTCGGGACGTACATCATCATGCCGGCATGTTGGATACAATCCATACCCCAATTACGTATTTCATTCTGTCGCCATGGGTCGGGATATAATTGACGTATCCATTCACTGGACGGTAATATCGTCTCCCACCCTTCGTCGGCCTCTAATGCCAATCGACGTTGTAAGTTTGGTTCATCAACATTGTCACTCCATCGCTTTGGGTCGTACAGTATCCAACGCTTTTTACCAAATATGACTGTATTCCATGCCGCACCATGATAATGAAAGCTAAGTCCCTGCAAGTCGGCCCCGATAGCAATAGCCAAATGATCCCTCCATCGCTCACGTGGGTTTAATGCCGCAACCCGTCGTTTCTTCGAGGGGGCATATATCTGCCCGGTTAATGGATTATCCAAATACTTACGTGTAGGCATGGGAAATGGCTTACAGTCATTTAACATGCCTTGGGGGATGGCAATTTTACGATCAAAGAAGTATTTGAATGGATTGTACATGTGGTGGGTAATAAATTCCTGTTCCCCCCCAACACACACACGACCACAATATATTACAAAAGACGAGAGAGATAGAGAGAGAGAGAGGTGGATGGAAAGAAAAATGGAACATATGAGTGTGGGAACACAGACACACAAACAAAATTCTCTTATTCAAATCCCCCCACATTCATATGAACAATCTCCATCCACTCCTCCTCACGTACCTTGACAGTTGTGGGACTTAACAATCGTCCGGCGGCATCTGGACCAATTTCACCCACACGTCGTCCATCACCCATGGTAGCCTCTGCGTTCGGATATCTACGTAGCATTTCATCTAATTCCCAATTCATATTAGCATCCCAATCGGCCGTAACATTCATTACCATTACGGGTACATTATATCGCCAATATTTGCCACGTTCCCATTCATCCAATGTTATAGTTTGTAAACGGCATATGTTGGGATCATTGGTGTGACCAAATTCTTCCCAGGAGGAGGGACCTTGTGACCATTTGGTATTATGATTCCCATAATCAATATCACCATTAGCCTCACTTCTATTTTCGGTAGTTGAAGTAGTTGTTTCTGATGGTGTTGATTTCAGCATTTTACTTTGTAATCTCTCAACAATTGCAGATAAAGTTTCATTATCCAGAGGTTTCGATACATCGTCTTTTACTGCATATTCAATATTACTTTTTTTACTACTACGTGGAGGGTAATAACGGACGGCATCCTCTGGCTTACTATCAATTTTACCAAAGTATGATTCTTTATTATTGGTTAATATTTCATCCTCGGGGGGTATGACTCCACGCGACGACGATGACGAGGCGTTTGTAAAGGCCACGACGAGTAGTAGCAATAGTAGAATATAATTCTTCATCATGTTGTTAGACTACGATAGACTTTGTAAATGACTCTTGAATGAGTGCCAAAAATTTAAAAAGCCAATGCTATGTCGACCTTTCCGGCGGATGGTGTGACAGAGTCATTACGTGGGATCAAATACTTATCAAATCTATTGTTTCTCAAATCTATTTAGACACTTAACAAAATACTTTGAGAGTTGATTGGGTCTAATTACTTAACGCTTTGATCTAAATACTTTCACCAGCACAAACTGAATGCCCATGCCATGAAAGATACATGATGAAAGCCGTTGCCTACCTCCAGCCCCTGCCCATCGACCACATCGTCGAAGCCCTGCTCGATGTCGATCTGCGGAGCCCGAACCCGAACCGACCGGCCACGACCCGCGCGTGGGAGTGGCGGCGGTGTCGGTCAACCCGGTCCCAATGCCACCAACAAGTATGATGTAGCATATGTCCTTGGTGGGAGAGAAAGTAATGTTGATGCAAGCTTTGTTACATTGTACATCGATATTGATTGATAATTTGATGATGAATGTTGGTTTATCCTAGTTTAGTTGATTTGGCTGTTGCACGTTCTCCCTCTACAAATCTTGCATCCTCACGAATTGTATCTTTAGTGAGGTGAATTGTTATTTTCCACTCATCGTATGGAAATTCGGCATGGTTATTTTTGGGTCCCTCTAATACTAAAGGTGCAACTCTTATCCTCACTATCTACTGCGCTCTTGATCCAGTTTTTCATCTTTATTTCCGGGCCAGATCTATTATTATTAGGAATTTTGAGTGACCACTGTTTGAAGTTCGCCGGTGGTTGTTGCAGATTGCGCTTGCTCTCTATCCACTGTAAATACGTATTTGAATTCCCCTCATTTGTCAAAGAACAACATCAGCACCAGGATCAGTGGCTACATAACGATAATATACACACTAATGACAAATCTTATAGCTTGGTTAATCATATTATTTAAATTTAAGCAATACTTCTCTATTCCAATCCCATCATTATCAGTAAAAGTACCTCAATTCTGGCATAGCAGAAGTACCTTAGTAGTAGTAATAATACTGCTGGCACAACCAACCAACCACCGTTAATTTGCCCCATAAGGGGTTCATGAAACTTTGGCATGCCAACAAGTGCCGGGCGCACTTTGCATAGCAACTAATTATTAACTGCCTGTCCGGGTACTGTACGACGATTTTAAGCATTTCCCACACCTCAAAGGGTTAAACGCAGGGGATTCTTTTCTCTTCTCCCCCACTGAAAAAAAAAGAGATTCATCCATCTCATTCCTCTTCTATTCATTGTGTAGGTACCTCTGCCCTCTGCAAAAGATGCGCACAAGAAGTAAGCAGCAACGACGGCAAATAATATTTATACTTTCCAACATCATCATCAAGCGAAGAAATGATGAAGGAGACTGCTGTTACTGTACCACCACCCTACAATAATAATGATCATGATCTCTCTACTTGGATCGTAACCCAACTTCAATCCAACTTCCTATTCATGTCGTTGAATGATGATAGTCATATTGATGATGATCCAGATACTACATTGCTTCAAGAGATTGCGGCCCAATTTGAGATTGTGGAATATGATCCTGGTCAGGTTATTATGGAACAAGGTACGTATATGCGTAGACATAGTACATATTGTAATATTTGATGTCGTGACGATGATAATGTGCCCGAATCTCTTTCCCTCTCGTCGCTCTACTGTTTTCACACTTCTACACACACACAACAACAACACAACAAAGGCAAACCGGGGATCGATGGTGCTATATACTACTACCTCGTGATGGAGGGGGAATGCACCATGACCAAGGATGGGATAGAAGTACTCGGACCAACGAAGGGGATGAGAAAACGTGGCGAATCATTTGGCGAGACCGATTTCCTATTTGGGAACACACTATGCAGTCATACGGTAATTGCCACTGCTAGTAGTAGTAGTAATACTAGTACTGCATCATCTCCAATGTCAAAGAATGGTAAGGTTGTATTATGTCGATTGAAAGATACATCATATGACTATCATGTTACGCACGATGTGAGGCAGAAACTACAACGTCAAATGTCAGAGATACGTAATGTTATGGATGTACTGTCGGGAATAAACCTAAAGATTAGAAATGTTGGTACAATTATACATCCATACGTTCCATCTGAGAGATGGCTACTACGACAGTGGGAGGGTACAGTATTACAATATGTATGGAAAAAGGCAGTTATGATGATGACAGCGAGTGCGGTCATTTCAACTGCTATATTTTTCATCCCCGGAGGTGAATTTGCACTGCTTGGAGGGGATGATGATGGTGGTGGTGGTAATGCAGCAATGATTGACGAACAGCTTGATTACATCAAGGGATGGTGGGAGAAGCTACTACCACTTGCATCATTCGTGTCTACATTCTTCTTAAGTGAGGCATATAAGCATTGGCGTGACTTCTACTGGACTTGTCGTAGTATGCAGGGCAAGTATAATGATATATCACTTGCCTTGGCTGTTGCGGCAGCTCGAACGGAGGAGGAGGAAAATGACAATAAGGATAACAGCATGAAATCATTAACAGCTGGTGCTAGGAAGGCACTTGAGGATATTGCACATATACAACGACTAACACATCTTTTATTTTGGTGTACAACCGTGAAACGATACAATTGTATTCTATCTCCCGAGGGTTTATCCTATCTACGTATGAAACGTTTCATGACACAGACTGAATACACAGCCATGATTAAGGTATGTAAGAAGAACCTTGGGGCATACAATGCTGGTCTTACCTGGTTGGTATCAAGGATAGCAACTGCCGTGAAAAGTGGAGATATTGTTGCCGATGAGGCTACAATGATAGCCACCGATCAGAGACTACTTGAACTTCGAAGTCTAATGGCAAGGATCAATTCATTGAACTCTGCTCGAATGGTAAGGAGTTGTTGTTGTTAATTCTTTTTTAATGTCCTTCTCTGAACGTTTTACTAACGTCTTTGATCTGATCCATCATTGCATGTCTGTAATAATTACTGTGAATATTGCATTTCAGCTTATGGCATATGTCCACATGGTCTACCTGCTCATGGAGATACTCATCTGCGTGAGTCAATTTCTGTCATTGCGTCAGTATTGTGCTAATATATCTGACTGCTTATTTGTAATCTTCACGACGATTTGTTTAGTTATCCCCAATAGCACTTCACCCCTTGTGTCAGTTCTGGAGCATCCCCGCTGTCGGTGTCTTTACGTTCTTCTATTATGGAATATTTGAACTGTCTATGATGTTCCTGGATCCTGTAGACAATGACAAGAAGCATCAAACGAAGAGCATTGAATCGGCCGGGTTTGATGTTGGTGTTTTGATTAGAGAGGTAAGAGTTTCCTGCACAGAACCGAAAGAGGATTCAATGATTTTTTGTGTTTGAACACCAAATCTCACTCTCATTTTATTAAACACCTTGTGATCAGGCTCATGCTGGTAGCATGCGTTTTATTGAGATATTAGATATAACAAGCTCCCCGGAGGAGAAATGAAACTCCACCACATCAAGTAATGACGGAGAGAGAAATGTTCGTTAATTTGTGCAGTATCCAACTCAATAAGATATGTTTTGTATAGAAAGAGGTACCTAGGAGAATAGAATTTAGATATAATGTTAATAATAATGTGTGATGTTGCAAACAATAGTTCTTAATATCCTGTTAATATTAAGACTTAGCCATAAGATCAACATGTTGTTGTGGCTTGGACATTATATTTCCAGAGTCATCTTTTCCACAAATTTCTCTGATGCTGCTAGTATCTGGAACAACAACGTCATTATCATCGTCATTATCAATCCACTGCACGAACGTTGTTAGTCCAACGTAATGAGATATATTGGAATCGGTCGACAGTGGATATATTGACAAATACTGTCTGTACCGACGTCCTGACTTGGTGTAATTTGTCATCATAGCGCACGAAGGACGCTGGAATAATACAGGCCCCATAAGCAAATCAATCTCCCTTCGGATCGCAGTCGATTCAGCGTCGTCGCTATTATTATTACATGAAGATTTGACGCCTTGCAGAATCGAACATGACCGAAGCCCCACCACTTCTTGTCGTGTATATCCCGTTAACTTCTCCCATCGATCATTCACCTGTATGATAGTATATGGTCGTGAGGCAGACGTTATCACCATTGGATAATCATATACCTTCTGTCCACAAGTTTGTACAGTATTGGGAATAACAATATCATTGAAATTATCATACCCCATTGCCAACTTCACCTGAAGCATAAATGCCATAACATCAAACATAATCTCGATGGATACAATCTTGTGTGCCACGTTGAATTTACATATCAGCATCCCCCGTTGCTGTAACTCGGTATTTGAGCCACATTGGTTGGCATTCAGGGTCGACATGGCCCACCGTGCCATTAATTGAGTCCCGGCAACGACACTTTCTTCGGTCACCAGCGTGTATTGAAATTTAATCTTACCATCCGGATACATCGCACGATCGACGATCGAATCCAGGAATACATAATTCGCGGCGGCATCTGCAATCATGGCATCCACGCCCACAATCGTGCGTTGACAATTGGATACCTGTACCTCACTACTCGGGAAGCTTTGGTACGGCGTGACTGGTAATCGACAAGTAAAGGAGCTTTCGTCGAGTATACCGCTCCATAATTCCCGTCGTACGTCGGAACTATTATACCCGGCACGTAATGCAAAGAAGGAACGTAGGACATCCACTCGCTTCGAATGCGTCTCGATCATTTGACAACTCGCCGATGTTCGTTCGGAAAGTAATGTATCACGTTCACGACAAAGCTCATCGACTGCGAATTTTAGTCGTTCGACATATGCCTTCTTTCGGATACGTGTATTCTTGGCATGCTCGCGATTGCGTTCACGATTGTACCGTATACGCTGTTCCTCGGTGGTAAATTCGGGTATGACGGTATTGTCATCGGCATGAGGACCGTAGTAGTCGTCGCCATCGGCGGACATATCGTCCGAGGTCGGACTGCTGGTCATATCCCTTCGCTTTTTCGTGGCGGCGGGACGCTTCCTTGATGGACCACGCTTCCCCCCCCCTCCATCGCCGCCGTCGGTCTCGCTTGCGGATATGAAACGAAAGTTGTTCGAGGCAGCAGCGGTACTGCCTTGCATCGTGCTCTGATGTGCGGGATTGGGTACCACCGTGGGCGACGACGATAGGAGAAGACTACTTCCTCCTCCCAAACCAACGACGCTCCCCCCCCGACGCGAATGACTTACCGCCGCCAGGGAGGGATGATACCCTCCAGTATTCACTTGCTGCGTGGTGACATTGAGGAATGACGGCGTGCCAGCGACGGTGGGTGGCAAGTTCAAGGGGACCACCTGAACTATCGTAGGAGTAACACCTTGTTGATTCTGCTGGTGTTGCTGCTGCTGCTGCTGCTGCTGTTGCATTTTGATTAGTAATTTCAAATTCTGTTGCTGCTGTAACTGCTGTGCCTCCTTCAATTGATGTGCCTCCTGATGTGACTGCAACTGACTCGGCTGCTGCATTAGATTATTCTGCTGCTGTTGCTGCGACGCCGCGTTTCGTAACTGCTGTTGATGTTGCTGCAGTTGTAATAATTGGATAAGTTGGAGTTGACTTATTGCCGATGCATTGAGTGTTGGTAGAGATGTTGTTACCCCCCCGGTGGCAGGGTTAGAGGACTGTTGCGGAACACCATTATTATTCGTTGTAGTCGCGACTACCGAGGGGGGAGGAGGAGGAGGAGGGACATTTCCCCCTCGCTGGATTATTTGCCCTTGTTGTTGTCCTACATTGTGACCTTGGAGGACACGTCCGACTCCTACTTCCCCCTGTTGCTGAACCACCTGAGCCTGCTGTTGGGCCTGAATGGCAGCCCATGCTGCCTGCTGATGCGACTGCTGCAACTGTGCTTGGACATGCAATTGCTGCTGGCCTTGACCAACCTGTTGCGTCTGCTGCTGCTGCTGCTGCTGAGCCAAGGCCTGTTGCTGCAGTAGCCACATAAAGTACGCATGTGCCTGAACCTGCTGCAATTGAGGTTGTGGTGGCTGTAATTGTACCGCTGCTCCCGTCGTCGTCGTCGTCGTCGTCGTTACCACCGCTCCTTCTGCCGCTG
>Ga0247843_1009733_pt1 | contig 10536 bp, 10 predicted proteins | sample LaCruzMarch2017__FD_192420 | JGI IMG/M metagenome (GOLD analysis project Ga0247843, IMG submission 192420) | Freshwater microbial communities from meromictic Lake La Cruz, Castile-La Mancha, Spain - LaCruzMarch2017_8m | ecosystem: Environmental > Aquatic > Freshwater > Lake | place: Spain...
GCGCCGCGCAACGGTCATATCACCTTTTACACCCGCGATGCGCTGTCGCGGCTATGGGGCGAGCACGGGTTCAGGGTTGGGTCCTTGAACGAGAACCTGCATGTAGCGGTGCGCAGCGTGCCTGACTTCGCATCACACTTCATCAAGATGGCTTGAGTCGAATGCCTGCCGGCGGGCCAGTCGCCCGGTGGAGACGAGCGAGGCAGGCGCCAATGGGCGCAGAGCGGTGAGTTCAGAGGTCAGGGGAGCGACATGATGTCTGGCGCGAGCGAAGACCCGAACGCTGTCACGGATGCCGGCGCACCGTACAAGCTTGTTCGAGCGCGCCATGGATTTGTGCTTGCCAATCCCAACGACGCGTATCTGGGCAAGGCGGTCATCACGTATGGAGAGTGCTGCGAACTGGAGGCGTCTGTGCTTGTCCAGTTGATGCAGCGACCTGGTCGTATCGTCGAAGTCGGCGCAAACACCGGGCTCTTGTCATTGCCTCTTGCGCGCGGCGCGCGGCGTGCGGCGAGACGGTCGAGGCCTTCGAGCCGCAGCAGGTCCTGTTCCAGAATCTGTGCGCTAATCTTGCGCTGAATGGGATTTTCAACGTGCGCGCCTGGCCATTCGCGTGTGGCGACGTCGCTGGCGCGGTGCGTTTTCCTGCGACGAACTATGCGGCTCCGGGAAATTTCGGGTCTGTGTCGGTCTCAAAGGCGCACGAGGCATCCGCGACGGATGTGATTACGGCGCCGTGCGTGCGACTTGACGATTCCCTGGGCCTTGCACCGGTGGGAAGCTCAAGGTCGACGTGGAGGGTTACGAACTGCGCGTGCTGCAGGGCGCCACGGCCGTGCTCGCTGCGATGCGCCCTATCCTGTATGTGGAAAATGATCGCCCCGCGCTGTCGCGGGCGTTGATCGAATTCATCTGGTCGCAGGGCTACCGTCTGTGGTGGCACGCCCCGGCGCTCTTCAATCCTGACAATTACTTCCGCCAGTCGAACAATATCTATGGAACCATCGTGTCGCTGAACATGATTGGTCTGCCCAAAGAGTTCAACATCAATGTCGACGGCGCTGCCGAGATCACGGACGCAGCGTTCCACCCGCTTGACGCCGCCCCCGCCTGAACGAACCGGTTGATTGCTGCGCTTGAGAAGCGGTTGTCTCGGGGGCGTGGAGTGGACACTTGTGCGTACTCGATCAAGCGCTTGCCCGTAACGGGCCACCCAGCGAGCGATTTTTCCGTTGGCGGTTTCCGGCGGCGACGTCGATTCACTCCTGCGCCGGTGCGTCATTGCGATCCCAGCCGCTCGGCGGATGTGACTCGACCGCGCGAGCGGCCCGCCAGTCCATGGTTGCAAGCGCGCGGGACACGTCGGCGACCACCGGCGTCCAGTCGAGGGGGGCTGGCTGATTGAAGATGCGCATCGTCGGATAATAGGCGCAGGCGTCGCGTGCGATCCCCCATCGCCATTCGCTTGCATGCCGGTTTAGAAGCCAGATGGGCTTTCCCATGGCCCCGGCAAGATGGGCGACCGCGGTGTCCACCGAAATCACAAGATCCAGATTGTGCACCAGCGCGGCGGTGTCGGCGAAATCTGCGATCTCATCAGCAGGGTCCAGCGGCCGCGAGGCCGCTGCGATCTTGGCCAATTGGGCGCGCTTTGTACCGATCTGCAGGCTGACCCACTGAATGTCACGAATCTGGAGAAGGGGGGCGAGCGCCGACAGCGGAATACTGCGCAGCCAGTCGTCGCGCAGGGCGTCGCCGCCGCCCCAGCACAGCCCTACACGGGGCGCACGCGCCATCGTATCGCGACCAGAAAACGCGCTGTCGAGACGATTGCGCCAGGTTTCAATGTCGTCTGGAAGCGCGGCAATCCAGGGTTTGAACGCATGGGCCCGATGGGTCAGGGCGTTGCCTGGCGCGAGAAGCGCCGCGAGCGACAACAAGTTGACGTAGCGGTCGGCTGCGCCCAGGTCGGCGGGGAGGGCCGGCAGGATCTCGACCCCGGGCAGGTTGTGGGCTGAAAGCCTTTGGAGCACGGGCGCGCATACGAAACCGACGCGCTTGAAGCGCGTTGGCGCCGCGCGCACGGCGCTGAGGAACTGAAGCGTGTCGCCCAGACCCTGTTCACTCATCACAATAACGGTCTGCGCCTCGCGGTCGTCCTCTCCACGCCAGAGCGCGAGCCCAAGGCTTGCCGCCCGCACGCCTGCGGGGCGCGACTCGTAGAAATTGAACGCTTCTTCAAAGCGTTCCTGCGCGAGAAGCATGATGCCGAGCCCCAGCCGTGCGGCGGCGAGTTGGGGCTGGATCTCCAACGCCAGTCGATAGTGCTGTTCAGCCTCTTCACCCCGGCGCAATTCGAGCAGCAGGTTGGCGAGATTGACGTGGGCTTCGGCGTGTCGCGGATCTACAGCGAGGGCTTCGCGCAGACGCTGCTCGGATCGCGCGAAGTGGCCGGTTTCCATGAGCGCCGCGCCAAGATTGGAGAGCGCCTGTGCGAACGCCGGTTGCAGCGACACTGCTCTTTCAAGCCAAGGGAGGGCGTCGCCTGGACGACGGCGCAGGTAGGCGGATGTGCCGGCGTCATTGTGATAGCCTGCAACGTCAGGGGCGAGCTTGGCAGCCGTTTCGAAAGCGTCCTGCGCTTCGCGGTGATACCCGCGGGCAAACAGCGTCCGCGCGGCCGCGTTGCTTGCTGCTGCGGCGCCGGGTCGATCGCCGCGCTTGGCGAGCACGTCCGAAACCGCCCGCAATGCGTCGGGGTCATCGGGGGACCTGGCGCGCGCCTCCGCGATCGCGGTCTCGCCGGCATGAAGGTCGTTCATGGCGATCAGCGCGCGGGCCAGACCGCCAAAAGCGTCCGGGCGGGAAGGATTGATTGAGAGGGCGCGTCGAAAGCTTGTCACGCTCTCTTTGCGCTGGCGCAAGTCAAGCAGGGTGCGGGCGAGAGCGAGGTGGGTTTCGTAGCACGAGGCATCGGCCGCCACCGCCCGACGCGCGATCGCTATCGCCTCGCGGGCCTCGCCGAGCGCGCGTCGCGCTTGTGCAAGGTGGGCGAGCGCTGCGCCCGCAACACGCGCGTCGTCGTCTTCGGCCAATGGCGTCAAAACGGCGGCTGCGTCGCTCAGGCGCGCCTGCGCAAGAAGCGCTGCGCCCAGTTCGGCGCGTGCGGCGGCGATCGCGTCGGCGCGCGTCGCCTCGTCCAAACCGAAACCGGGCTGCGCGAGGGCGCTATCGGCGGGCGCATCCTCAAAAATCAGCCGGTAGAGCCGTTCCGCCTCGACGAGAAGGCCCTTGGCGCGCGCTGCGCGCGCCCACGCGAGCGTGTCGGACGATATCGAGGAGCGCCACGGATCCACCGCCTTTGGAGCCAGATGCGCTGGCGGCTGCGCGCGGAGCTCACCGGCGTCGCCGAATTGCTTGTCGACAGGCGAGATGTCTTCGTGCGCGGCCGTCGTCATTGCGTTCGTCCAGCGATGAGCAATGGATGGGCTTCGGGCATACAGAACGCTTACGGCCGCGCCGCTGGGGCCGCGACTGCGGCCGAGACCGCCAGACGTTCGGTCTTCAGGATTTGCCGGCCGTCCTGGGTGACTGTGAATGCAACCGGCGCGAGCGTCACCCGCCAGACGCCGCGGACGCGCATGCCGACACGATTGGGGCTGCTCCACGATGGCCCGTCCGCTGGCGACCAGGACATGCGTGCCCCATCGGACCATTCGATCGCGCCCGTGCGTTCGCCGTCGCGGGAGATCATTGCGGCGACCTCAACGGCGTTCAAGCGCCACGCCGCCCTGCTGTGCGCCGCAGCCACGGTGTCCAGGCCACGCAACAGCTGCGCCTGAAGTTCAAGGATGGCCCCGAAGGCCGAGCCGATGATTGCAAGCGCGACGATCGCTTCAAGCAAGGTTAGACCGGCTTGCGCTGAACGGCGCCTCGGTTTCATGACTTTGCGTCTTTCACGACGGCGCGCGGGGCGCACAAGGGCGGGTCGAGGGCGACCATGCGCAGGGCGCCGTCGGGGCCGGTTACCTCGACCGATCCGCCCAGGCACACGCCATCGCTGCGGATCCAGATGTCGCTGACTGGCGAGGCTTTCCAGCCCGGCGGCAACCCTTCGATGGCATGAACCAGCGGGTCGGAAAGAGGCGACACGATCGGCGCGCGCGTGAGCGCGGTAGTCGAGGCGCCCGCAGGGCGCACCACCAGATCGCGTCCTGCCGTGCGCGCGGCCATCGACAGGCCCGCCAGAGCACGGTGTACGTCAGCGGTGTCTGCGACACGCCGTTGCTGTTCAATCATGCGCAGGAATGGCGGGGCTGCGAGCCCCGCCATCAGACCGATGACGGCGAGCACGATAAGCAACTCCATGAGGGAGTAGCCTGCACGTGATGTCGCGGTCGATGTCATTGCGCTAAGGGAAGGTTTCCGAGGTCCTTGGCCGTCTGCGCGCCGCCCGGTTTTCCGTCTGAGCCGTAGGAGTAGATGGCCGGTCCATCAGAGACACCCGTCGGCGCGTAGCCATAGGGATTTCCCCATGGGTCGGCAGGCAGGCGGCCGCCGTCGAGATAGGGGCCGCGCCAGGTTTCGGCGACGTCGTTTCCAGGCGAAACGACGAGCGCTGCAAGCCCTTCCGCCTCGGAGGGAAGTCTCCCGTTGTCGAGCCGGAAAGAATCAACCGCGGACCGCAACATGCGGATCTGAGCTGTTGCGGCCGTCACCCGCGACTGGTCAAGCCGACCGAAAAGCTGCGGCGCAACAAGCGTGACCAGCAATCCGATGATCGCTACGACAATAAGCACTTCCATCAGCGAATAGCCGCGGTCCCCGCGGCGCTTCGCTTTGTACCGCTTAGGCGTCGCCGACAGGTCGCCGCCTGACGACAGCGCTTCAGATCGTGCTACCACTGTAAACCTCCAGAAACGCGCGGCCATCGCCGCATGGAGTCTCTGTATCGGGCCACAACGGCGTCTGAGGCCGCTTGTTCGGAAACCACGTAGGGCGTGATGAACACAAGAAGCTCGGTGTCGGTCTTGCCGGCGGATTGGTTCTCAAATAACGCGCCCACGCCTGGGATCCGGCTGAGCCCCGGCACGCCGGTGCGTGTATTGCTGCGGTTTTGCGACTTCAACCCTCCCAAGAGGACCGTTTGACCATCCTGCAATGATAGCGAGGTCGAGAGCGACCGGGTGAAGATCAGCGGGCTTGAAATGTCAGAGGTGTCGTTTGATTGCGCTTCGCTGACTTCCTGACTGATTTCCAGGTCTACGCGGCGGTCGGCGCGGATGACGGGGCGGACGTTCAGCACGACACCGGTGTCGATGTAGTCGACCTGGTTGGTCACGCCGGTCTGGCCCTGCGCGGGATTGCTGGACTGTTGGCGCAATACAGGAACCTGGGTGCCCACCTGGATATGCGCGTCTGACCCGGACTTTGCGACGATGCGCGGGTTGGAGAGGATGTTGACCCGGTTGCGGGAGGCCAGCGTGTTGATGAAGACCTGTGCGTTGCTTGCCGGGTCAAGCAGGCGCAAGGCCAGACCGGACGTGCCGACGCCAAGGCCTTGTGTCCCGCCGCGAATGGGCACGTCCCCGCTGCGCAGCCGATTTCCCAGTTCAAACTCGACCCCGAGCGATGTGCGATCGGTGACGGTGACTTCCGCGAGCACCACCTCAATCAGCACTTCGCCGGGCGAGCGGTCGATCTGGCGCAGAAGCGGGAGAATTGAAGCGTATTGCTCGGCCTTTCCCATGATGATCAGGGCGTTGCGCGCGGGGTCGACGGCGATACGCATGCCGCCGGCCTGCACGAGGCTGGCGCCTGCCGCTGCGGGCGCCTGTTGCTGGTTGTTTTGCTGGTTGTTCTGGGCGTCGCCCGCCAACGAACCCGCAGAGCTCGCGTTGCGGCGCGGGCCGCCGCCGCCTGAGGTTGGACCGCTGCCGAGCACTGTTGCGATGACGTCGGCCACCGAAACCGCATCCGTGTTTTTCACGAAGTACATGAACGCCTGGCCGTCGCCTGCGACCTGGCGCGGCTCATCCATCTGTTTGGCCCAGTCGACCGCAAACTGGCGAAGGCGCTCGTCGGCGGCGAAAATCAAGACGACGCCGACCTCATCGAGCGGCAAGATGTTCACGGCGGCGGCGTCCGGGGTCGTGGAAACGCCGTAGCCCGCGGTGCGCAGGACCCGCGACAGCGCTTCGGCCATCTTTGTCGGCGTATAGTAGACTGGTTCGACGGTCACGACTGGCTTGCCGCTCATACGCGGCTGGTCGAAGCTTTCCAGAAGATCGAGCGCGGCAGTGATCGTCGCCGGCGAGCCGGTGATGAGAAGTGCGTTTTCCGCAGGCGAACCTGTCACCTGAAGCTTTTGGGCGAAGGTCGTCGACAGCAGGGTGACGAGCGCGTTGATGTTGGAAGACCGAATAGCGTAGTGATAATAGACCGGGCTGTCGCCGGTCGCGGCGTCGCGCGAGAGAGCGCCGCCGCGAAACACTTGCGGCGCGCCGCCGCGCTGGCGATCGAGGGTGGTGAACCGAAGCGTACGCGGCGATTCCACGATCACTTCGACGCCGTAGTCCTTCAGCGCCGCCGATGAAATGTCGAACAGGTCCTGGCCCGAGACCCGGTCGCCCGTCTTCAAAGTGATGGTCTCGGTGCGCGCCGCCAGCGCTGGATCCAGACGCACGGAGAACTTGAGCGTTTCGGCGAACACCGCGTTGATGAATACGGGCAGCGGCGCGTTGTCGAAGGCCACCCGCGTCGGGCGGATGGATGCGGCTTGGGGCGCAGGTCCCGCTTCGCGCGCGGCAGATGGCGCTGCAGGGGCTGCACCGGGGATCGCTGTTTCGCGAATCCGGGAGCGCGCTGAGGCTTCACCGGGCGCTTCGCCGAGCACCGACGACCCATCGACCGAATTCGAGCCGAGAGCGTCGGACCCTCCAGACACGGGTGGTTGGAACCCTCCAATCGAGGGCTCCTCGCGGCTCGCACAGGCGGCGAGGATAACCGCAGTGACCGCCATAAGGGCCAGCCTCGGCAGCCGCGTTGGTTTCATCATCATCGACGTTCCCTGCACCCGCACCCTGGCGACGATTAAGCATTCCGTCGCAAGCCTCGCAAGGCGAAGCCACTGTGAACTACACTGTTGTGCGACGGTCGGCATGAACTACGCGCAGTGGGGCGCGAAAGCGGACGGCGGCGGTCCTGATCCAATTTCGCGGCGCTATGGCGCGGTTTTCATAGCGTTCTCGGGCGGGCGAACTGAAGGGTCTTCAAACAGCGCGCGCTCGACGAATGAAAGACGCGATGAAGCGGAGCGCAGAGCCTCCACAGCGCCCGCTAAAGAGCGCCTTGTCCGCGCGACGAGCGCCTCGCGCTCGGACTAGTTGGTGGTTGGTGCGGAAGCCGGCGCCTGCATACGACCGATCGGATCGAGGCCGGTATCAGTCGGCTCGATGTGATTTCCGCGCACATCGATGTGCGCCTCTGGTCCGCCGCGTCCGCCCAATGCCCTGACAGGTATCCGCGGCGGCGCGGCGCGGGCCACATCCGCCGCCGCGAACGCGGCCGTGGCGTCTGCATTGCCGTTGACGCCCGAGAACAGACCGATCTGTTTTGGACCGATCACGCCGGACGCCGCTTCGGCGCCGCCGCCGCCTGGGGCTGCGAAGAGAACGTGTTCGGAAGCAATGGCTGCTATCAGGCGACCGTCGGGAAGCGTGTCGCCGACGCGCGACATCAAGGTTTGCGAGGGGTTGTCGGGGGCGGAGAAGACTGCCTTGGCGGACCGGCCCTCGCCGATCACGCCAACGAACCGCCAGGGTTTGGTCTCGGGTGCAACCAAGAGCGCCGCCGGTTGAGCGACGAACGCCTCCGACCAGCGCGCCAAATCATCGCTCGCTGGGACGAGGCTCAGGGACACGAACGCGTCCTGCACGACGGGAGGGCGCGTGGGCGCCACGCCCACCACTTCCTCGCCGTTTTGCGAAGCCGCGAAGCCGCCCAGCGCCGCGCCCACGGACGCCATGGACGCCACGCCCATACGAACAAAATCAACAGCGCTCACGATAGCCCCTCTTCAGTTCCCGGCATCCGTTCCGGGAGGGTCAAGCCGGTCCGGCGCCGCCAATGTGGCCGTCGGCTCCGCCTGTGCCCCCTTGGACGCCTGTCCAGGTTCCCCGCCGCGGCGTTGCGCCGAGGACTCACTCGGCGCATACGCGACGAATTCACCCTCAAGCAGAATAGCGGGCTCGAACTTAACGCGCAAGCTTCGGGCATGGACCAGGCGACGATCCTCGGAGAGAGCCCTCAAAAAAGCATAGACCGCATCCTGGGTCGGCGGGGTTGGCGCGGAAGGCACAAAGACCGTTGCGCGCAGTTCCGTGAGCTGGCCGTCGGCCCCGATACGGCGGGCTTCGCCCAGGCGCAACTGCGCGCCTTGCAGGCCCGCGGCCAGTGCTGTCTGTTCAAGCCAGGCGTAGAAGTCCGCATGCGCCGCTCCGACCGGGCCGTCGGACCACAGGCGTCCGCGGGCGCGGGCGAGCAACGCGCCCACATCGGCGTCGGCCTTCGCCCACGCATCTGCCTGCGCTTTCGATGTCAGAGACAGAAAAGCGCGTTCACTCACGCGTAGCGCCGAGATTTCGCTCTGGCGGCGTTGCACATGATCGGCGAGCCGCAATCCAATCGCGATCAACACGATCAGTCCGATGGCGGCGAGGCCCATCCGCGCCCGGGGATTGGACCGAAGTTCTGCGCCAGCCGCAGACGCGCCCTGGCCGATGAGGCGCCACACCGCGCCCATGCCATCGCCGAGCGCGCTCATGACAGGCCTTCCAGTTCTGCTTCGATCTGCACGTCGCCAGCGTTAGAGGCATTGCTCGTCAAGCGCGCGCGGGAAATGCCGGGCTCTTCCTCCAGCAACCTCAGCACCCGGTCGGCGTTCGGCGCGAACGCGCGGGGCAGGGAGATCACGATCTTTCCGTCACGCAACTCCACGCCATTGGCTTTTACGCCCGCCGTGTTCAGCACGGCTGCGACCGCCGACATGACCGTAAGCCCTTCAATGCCTTTGATGGGTGCAGAAATCTCTTTCAATTCGGCGTTTGCGAGCATGACCCGGCGGTGCGCCGCGCGCACCGGAGCCACTTCTTTTTCCAGCTGCGACACCCTCTCTTGCAAACGCGTGTGTGTGATCTCGACCCCGGCGACGAAGGCTGCGCCGCTCAGACTTAACGCCGTTGCGCCGGCGGCGATCCAGAACGCGACACGCTTATCGATAAGTTCGGCGTTCTGCGGCCGCCAGTCATTTTGCCGCCATGCCCGCGTTAGTCCAGCCGGCGTCATAGGCGAGGGGGCGCCGCTGTGTGCGACAGACCCGCCGACGGATTCGGCGAACAGCAGCCAATCGCCCTCGCTGGGGCGTTCGCGCCACCATCGCGATCCTACGATCTCTCCGTTGCGCCAAAGCTGGCCGTCAAAGCCGTTTGCGCAGGCTGCGAGCCGCAAGCCGTCTGCGGTGATTTCGGGCGCCTGAACCAGGGTTTCCGGCGCCCGGGGCGCGGCAATCAGATCGTCGCGTTCGGCGCGCTGTAGTTCCGTGCGCAACGCGGCTTCGTCCCATGCCCAGACCGAAGCGCCTTCCTTCCAAAGCACGATATAGTATGCCGCGTCCGGCGACATGGCGATCCGCAGCGCCTCAAGTTCCGCTTCGCGTCGGCGCGCGCTCTTGTCGGCGCCGTCGCGCTGGCTGAGGTGGGAAAATGCACACAGATCGCGACCGACGACCAGCAGACCCTTCTTAGGGCCGGGTGTGAAGCCATTGGCGGTCAGCGTCGGCGCCGACGGGCGAAAACTCGCGTTCTGTTTCGGGGCCCCGGTCATCGCGCGCTTTCTGGGGAGTGGGCATCTGGTAGTCAAGCGACCAGAGCGGCCACGCGTCGCCGTTGGCGGCGCGGACCGAAACCTCGATCACGGGCGGGGCGCCGACAGGGCCGATGCGCGCGCGAACATGAGCGTCTGCAGCGTAGGCGAACGCGAACGGATCAAGCTGCCCGGGGCGATCCACGGCGGCGGCCAATTGATCTGAGCCTTCGATCGCAAAGTCCGCGCGCGCTTTGAGGACGGCGGCTGCGGCTTCAGCGTCAAGGGGCTCTGCGCGCGCGAGCAGCGCGAAGGGCGCGCTGTTGACGTTCAAGGCTCCGACCAGCCCGATGCCTATTTCATCGGCGACGCCGGTCCCCAGCAAGGCCTCCCAGCCGAGCGCGTCGAACGCTTCATAGGGCGTGCGTGGCCAGCGATTGGCCGGCGGCCCGCGCGAGCGCTCGGCGTACTCAGCCGCCTCCGCTCCGAGCATCCGGCGCTCGTCGTTGAGATCGCCATAGTCCTGGAGGCTTCCAGCGAAGGTGAACGTCGCAGGCGTCGGCGCGCGCGCTTCAGCGATGGCGTTAATAAGGGCTGTGCGAGGAATGCGGACGCTTGCGAGTCCGCCCCAGTCCTGGAGGGCGACGTCGGCCCCCGCGAGGGTGACGGTCG
>Ga0247843_1009734_pt1 | contig 10535 bp, 11 predicted proteins | sample LaCruzMarch2017__FD_192420 | JGI IMG/M metagenome (GOLD analysis project Ga0247843, IMG submission 192420) | Freshwater microbial communities from meromictic Lake La Cruz, Castile-La Mancha, Spain - LaCruzMarch2017_8m | ecosystem: Environmental > Aquatic > Freshwater > Lake | place: Spain...
CACAACATGGCATCAACCAGTGTTGTCTTTCCGTGGTCAACGTGAGCGATGATCGCTACGTTACGCAGATTTTCGCGCTTCTTTTCAGGTAGATCCTTTAGGTGTGCTTGCCGTTTGCTTGAATTTGGTTTGCTAGACATTGAATCTGAACTCCACTACATCTCCATCGGCCATTACATATTCCTTGCCTTCCATACGAACCTTGCCCTTAGCTTTCGCTTCAGCCATAGATCCTGCGGCAATGAGATCTTCAAAGCTGACGATTTCAGCCTTAATAAATCCCTTTTGGAAATCTGTATGAATAACACCAGCGGCCATGGGTGCGGTGTCACCTTTGTGAATCGTCCACGCGCGGGCTTCCTTTGGGCCTGCAGTTAAATATGTCTGCAATCCCAAAGTATCGAAACCAACACGTGCCAAGGTTGCAAGACCTGGTTCTTTCAAACCAATTGATTGCAACAATTCCAATGCATCCTCATCACTGAGTTCTGCTAGCTCTGCTTCTGTCTTTGCATCCAAGAAGATCGCTTCTGCTGGCGATACCAACGCCTGCAACTTGTCTTTGAGCCCCTGATCATTTAATTCAGCGGCATCAACATTAAAGACATACAAGAAAGGCTTTGCGGTTAATAGGTGAAGCTCCTGCAACAGTTCGCGATCGATTGAACTTTGTGACAAAGGCTTTCCAGATTGCAACCATTCATTGGCAGCCTTTACCGCTTCCAGAATCGGTGCCTTTTCCTTTGCAACGCGGGCTTCCTTTTCAAGACGAGGAATCGCCTTTTCAATCGTCTGTAAATCTGCGAGCGCTAATTCAGTGTTGATTGTTTCCATATCTGATGCTGGATCAACCCGGCCATCGACGTGAACAACATCGCCATCATTGAAAACACGGATGACCTGACAGATCGCATCGGTGTCACGAATATTTGTAAGGAACTTGTTGCCAAGACCGGCACCTTCAGAAGCGCCTTTTACGATTCCGGCGATATCTACAAAGGAGACAACCGCTGGTAGAAGTTTTTCTGAGCCAAAGACCGTTGCTAGCTTGGCGATGCGCTCATCTGGCACTCCCACCATTCCCACATTGGGCTCGATGGTGGCGAAGGGGTAGTTTGCGGCCAAGACATTGTTCTTAGTCAGAGCATTAAAAAGGGTCGACTTTCCGACATTTGGCAGTCCGACGATTCCGATAGAGAGGCTCACTGGGGTAAGCCTACGCGGGATTGTCGGTGCTCCCTGCCACGATAGGCCCATGCCCGCATATGTAGTGACCTTATTAATAGGACTTTTCGCAGGATCTGCGATCGGATACCTGTTGTCAGCCCTGAAATCCAAGGATTCATCGGGAAATCAAGCCCTGCTCGATGATTACAAGGCTCAACTTGAAGCAGAGCGCACCAAAACAGAATCTGCCATCAAATTAAATGCTGAGTTAATCGCGGTCAAAGAGTCGGTCACCAAGTTAACTAGCCAATCCAATGAAGCTAACCGCATCCGTACCGAGGCTGAGGCAAAGCTCAACACAACAATTCTTGAAATGCGTCGCGCATCAGAGTCCATCTTTGATGAGACCAAGAAGATCGCTGGTGCGCTGTCTAATTCCCAGACCCGCGGAAAGTTTGGCGAGGCGCAGTTAGAGCTTTTGCTGCAGGGTGCAGGACTTCGCGAAGGACATGAGTACACCGCGCAACGTTCTACAACAGACTCTGACTCATCAGGTATTCCAGATATCACCGTTTCCATGCCTGGCGGATCTCTTTTGTTTATCGATTCCAAGTTTCCCTTTGAACGTTTCCTTGAAGCCTTTGGCACTGAGGATCAATCACAACGTGATGAGTATCTGCAGATGCACACCAAGGATTTGATGAAGCATGTTGAGGCGCTGGCAAAGCGTGGATATCACAAATCCCAGGGTTCACCTGATTTTGTTGTGCTCTTTGTTCCCTTTGAAACCTTGTTATCTGAGGCTTTGCGCTTGGATCCCATGTTCCTTGAAAAGGCTTTCAAGGTTGGTGTCACTGTTGCGACTCCGTCATCGATGATGGCGCTGCTGCGCACTATCGGTTACATCTTTACCCGCAATAAGTTGGCGGAAAATGCTGATGAGATTCAAAAGGTTGCAAGCACCTTTTTGAAGAACATCACCTTGTTGCATACAAAGATTGTGGCCGTTGGTAAGGCGATCTCATCGACATCGAAGGCGTATGAGGATCTGGTGCCGACAGCTGAAAAGACTGTTTTGGCACCTGCCAGAAGAATTCATAACTTGGGTGTCACAGGGGATAAAGACAAGTTGGCAATTGAGTATCCTGAAGCCCCTGGTGCGGTTCGCGATCTGAAAAGCGCCGAACTAGAAGCAGGCGATGATTACATTGATGCAGAAGAGGTAGATGAGCGATGAGCACACTTCAAAAGATTCAAATCCAGGGACCTGGATTAAAGAAGCAGGGCATCGTTGTGTTGCAGTTTCTCTTTATCGGCTTCTTTGTCTTTGTTGAGATGACAATCCGCACCGGCGTTGGAATCCTGACGGGAATCGCTATCTGTGCAGCAACCTTTGCATCAATTCGTTTTGGTCGCCCTGGTACTACCTATGTTTCAGTTGTAACTCCCCCGCTGGCCTTTGCTGGCTCAGCGCTTTTCTTCACAATTGTGCTGGGTGGATTTAGACCTTCACGGGTCGGTATTGAATTCATCGCAGCCCTTGCATCGGAAGCGCCATTTTTAATCATTTCAGCGCTCTATGGCTGGTTTGTCTACCTAAATGAAAGGGCGAAGGCGAAGCCTTCAAAGAAGAGAGCTGTTAAGCACGCAGATTAAGCGATCCCAGCAGCTTTCATATCTTTACGAAGCTCAGGTGGCAAAGCAAAAAGCAGTGACTCTTCAGCGGCGGTGATCTCTTGAACATCGCGGAAGCCATGCTCGGCCAATGTTGCCAATACATCCTTGACTAAAATCTCCGGCACCGAAGCACCACTTGTAACACCGATTGTTTCAACATCTGTAAACCAGTGATCCTGAATCTCTTCGGCGTAATCAATCAAATGTGAAACCTTGGCACCGTACTCAAGTGCAACCTCTGCAAGGCGCACAGAGTTACTAGAGTTTTGTGAACCAACAACGATGACTAAATCTGCTTGTGGTGCAATGACCTTGATCGCTTCCTGACGATTTTGTGTTGCATAACAAATGTCATCACTGGGTGGTGCTTGAATATCTGGAAAGCGCTCCTTCAAAATCGCAACGGTTTCCATAGTTTCATCAACAGACAAGGTTGTTTGTGAAAGCCAGATCAAATTCTTACCTGGTGTTGGCACAATAGTGCGCGCACCTTCAAGGCCATCAACGATGCGAACCTTGTCTGGTGCTTCTCCCGCAGTTCCCTCAACCTCTTCATGGCCATGGTGGCCAATCAATAAAATCTCTGCATCCTCTGTCGCAAAGCGACGAACCTCGTGGTGAACCTTGGTAACCAGTGGGCAGGTTGCATCGATGGTCTTAAGGTTTCGCGCAGCTGCCTCTTCATGCACCATCGGTGAAACTCCATGGGCTGAGAAAACAACTGTCTGGCCTTCAGGAATCTGATCTGTCTCATCGACAAAGATTGCGCCCTTTGCTTCCAAGGAGGTAACAACATGGACGTTGTGCACGATCTGCTTGCGAACATAGACGGGTGCGCCATAGAGAGCCAGGGCTTTTTCAACGGTGATCACAGCGCGATCTACCCCTGCGCAATATCCGCGAGGCGCTGCCAGTAGAACTCTCTTAGCCATGGGGGCAGTCTATTAGGCTCATCCCATGTTCGAAACTTCAAGTGAGGCGCCCGCAACGGTTCGGACCGTCTCTGAAGCGATCAAGGATTACGTAGAACGGCTTGGCCCTATCTGGATTGAGGGCGAAATAAGTGAGTTAAATGAGCGCAGCGGAATGATGGCATTTATGCGGCTGCGCGATCCAAGCGTTGATATGTCAATCTCGGTGATGTGTCATAAATCGGTAATCGCGGCGGTAAAACCTTTGCCCGATAACGCCCGCATCGTTATGTATGCAAAGCCATCCTGGTACACAAAAAATGGATCACTCTCTTTCTCTGCCCGCGAAATACGACAGGTCGGAGTCGGAGAACTCCTTGCTCGGTTAGAGGCTTTGAAAAACAAGTTAGCTGCCGAAGGGTTGTTTAACTCAGATCGCAAAGTTGCTCTGCCCTTGCTGCCACAGGTGATTGGTTTGATCTGTGGTCGAAACACTGATGCAGAAAAAGATGTTGTTGAAAATGCAAAGCGTCGCTGGCCCAGCGTTCAATTTGAAATCCGCGAGGTAACGGTTCAAGGCGCTGCCGCGGTCAGCGAGGTTTCAGAGGCGCTGCGCGAACTAGAGGCCAATAAAAATGTTGAGGTCATCATCATTACCCGTGGTGGTGGATCCTTTGAAGATTTGCTGCCCTTTAGCGATGAAGGTTTGGTGCGATTGGCTGCATCATGTACGACCCCGATTGTTTCTGCGATCGGCCATGAAAAGGATTCACCACTTTTAGATTTAGTGGCAGATTACCGAGCATCAACTCCGACAGATGCTGCAAAAAGAGTTGTTCCAGATATCAGCGAAGAGATCGCGATGAACGAGGCGATGCGAGATCGTGCCCGCCGTACATTGGTCAATCGACTAGATCTTGAAATGACTCGAATCAATAACTTTAAAAACCGCCCCGTTATGAAGGACCCGCATGTTTTAATCACTACAAGGGCTGAAATCATTGCCGGGCTGCGCGATAGATCCAACCGTTCCTTTGGCTCATCCCTCAAACTTGCTAAAGAGGAGCTCAAGCAAATTAAGGCTCGCGTGCGGGCCCTGTCTCCACAATCAACCTTGGATCGCGGCTATTCAGTAGTTCAGTTAGCCGATGGCCAAATCGTCACAGATCCAAAGAAGTTAAAGGCGGGCGATGAACTACGTCTTCGTCTTGCAAAGGGCGAGACCAAAGCCACAGTGCTTGGTAATTAAAAATCACAACATAGCAAAGAAGAGAGTAGATTTAACCCATGGCCGAAGCAAAGAAGATCTCCTATGAAGCAGCGCGTGATGAGCTAGCAGAGGTTGTTGAATCCCTAGAAGCTGGCAGTGCAACGCTAGAAGAGTCCCTGAAGTTGTGGGAGCGCGGCGAAGAGTTAGCCAAGATCTGCCAAGAATGGCTTGATGGCGCTAAGAAAAAACTTGATTCTGTAAAGCCTGAATAGAAACCCAGATGCCAAACTTTTCATACTCAGATCTTCTACCTCTTGGCGAGGATAAGACTAAATACCGTCTTGTCAGTACCGAGGGCGTTTCAGTTGTAAAGCATGGCGATAAAGAGTTTTTACAGGTCGAACCATCCGCCCTTGAACTGCTGACATCTGAGGCGATTCATGACATCAACCATTACCTTCGCGCAGAGCACCTGCAGCAGTTAACAAATATTGTGAAAGATCCAGAGGCTTCACCTAATGATCGCTTCGTTGCGATCGATCTGTTGAAAAATGCCAACATTGCTGCGGGTGGAATCCTGCCGATGTGCCAGGACACTGGAACCGCTTTAGTTATGGGTAAAAAGGGCCAGTTTGTTTTAACGACCGGCAAGGATGAAGTGGCTATTTCACAAGGTATTTACGATGCCTACACCACCTTGAATCTTCGCTATTCGCAGATGGCTCCCGTAACAACCTGGGAGGAAAAGAACACCGGCAACAACCTGCCAGCCCAGATCGAAATCTATGCAGATAGTGATCATCAGGATGAGTACAACTTTATGTATATCGCCAAGGGTGGCGGCAGCGCTAACAAATCATTTTTGTATCAAGAAACAAAGGCGGTTTTAAACCCAACCTCATTTATGAACTGGTTGGATGAAAAACTTCGCTCTATTGGAACCGCTGCTTGCCCTCCGTATCACCTGGCAATTGTCATCGGCGGAACAAGTGCCGAGCACACCGTCAAGACTGCAAAGCTTGCCAGCACCAAGTACCTGGATTCATTGCCAACTGCAGGAGATGCGGCAACTGGCCATGGCTTCCGCGATATTGAGTTAGAGCAAAAGGTTCTTGAACTCACCCGCACCCTTGGAATCGGCGCCCAGTTTGGTGGCAAGTACTTCTGTCACGATGTGCGCGTTGTTCGTCTTCCACGACACGGTGCATCCCTGCCAATCGCAATCGCGGTCTCCTGTTCTGCGGATCGTCAAGCAAAGGCCAAGATCACCAAGGATGGAATCTTCCTGGAAGAGCTAGAGCGCGATCCAGCACATTTCTTGCCCGAGACAACTGATGAGCATCTCAATGATGATGTTGTGGCGATTGATTTAAACCAGCCAATGTCCGATGTCTTGGCTGAGCTTTCCAAGCACCCAGTAAAGAGCCGTCTATCCCTGACCGGAACTCTGGTTGTGGCCCGCGATTTAGCCCACGCCAAGATCAAGGCGATGATGGATGAGGGCAAGCCAATGCCTGAATACATGAAGAAATACGCTGTTTATTACGCAGGTCCGGCCAAGACCCCTGAAGGATATGCATCAGGATCCTTTGGGCCAACAACTGCAGGTCGCATGGACTCCTATGTTGATTATTTCCAAGCACAGGGCGGTTCTATGGTGATGCTTGCCAAGGGCAACCGATCAAAGGCTGTTACTGATGCTTGTAAAACACATGGTGGTTTTTACCTTGGATCGATCGGCGGACCAGCTGCTCGCCTGGCCTTGGATTGCATCACCAAGGTTGAGGTTTTAGATTTTGAAGAGCTAGGAATGGAAGCGGTCTGGAAGATCGATGTTGTTGATTTCCCAGCCTTCATCGTTGTCGATGACAAGGGCAATGATTTCTTTGCTGAAACAAGTAAGCCGATGAGTATTGGTAAGAAACCTAATTAACTGCTGAAGGTAGCTTTAGTACCAGTTGCTGCGCTTGTGCTTTGCCAACGCCTTGCATGGTGTCTCATATCGAATGCTGATGTAGCGAAGTCCCCAACGAATCTGAGTGACAGGGTTGGTTCGCCAATCTGTTGAAACAACATTCATCTTTGAAGCTGGCAGCGCCTGAGGAATTCCATGGGCGCCAGATTTCTTGTTACGAGATTTGTAGTTCCAATTACTTTCCTGAGTCCACAATTGATTAAGGCAGTTGTACTGCTTCTCATTAAAGCCGTACTCATCCAGCAGGATGCTCTTGGCAACCTTCTTCGCTCCAAATGGAGTTCTGGCTAACTCAACCTGACGACTAACCGCTGAGACCAAAGCCATCTGTGTAGAGAAGATCGCACCCGATGCTGTGGCGGTGAGGTCATCCTCGCCAAAGAGCGCGGCCTCAGTTTGAGGTTCAACGATCACGGTGCTCTGAGGTGTCGTAAGTTCTACGCTGGAAGTAAGTGAGAGCTCCAAAGCATTTGCCGCTGGCAACAGGGTTGCGATCAACAACAGGGAGGAGGAGACGCCAAGGATGGCGATCAACTTTTTGATCTGTACAGCTGTCTTCATCTCAGTGCTCCCTTCCTTATCTGATCACCCCCGGGTACTCACCCGAGCTTTCCTGCCATGACTTAACAGCCTCAATTGAGGCTTATAAAGTTAAGGGGAATGCCTTTATGGTGAGGTATGAGCGGCGCAACGGCAAATTAAAGTATGCGGGAGTCGGAAATTCTCAGGAAAGTAAAAAGGTGTGGGCAGGTAAAACCGCAGGTCAGTTAGGGGAATGTCCGATATGTCCGAAATGTGACTGTGAGATAGATTTGGCCCTCACATCGACCATGTCGCTACCGGCTTTTTGGCCCACCTCCTTTAGCTCGGAAGGGGGCCTTCCAACATCTCAGTCACCAAGGCGGCGATCGGCGAGCGCTCGCTTCGGGTCAAGGTGACATGGGCGAAGAGTGGATGGCCCTTCAAAGTTTCAACAACAGCGACAACTCCATCATGGCGACCGACCCGCAAGTTATCTCGCTGGGCGATGTCATGGGTCAGGACGACTCGGGAGGCTGTGCCAATTCGTGAAAGAACTGTCAGCAGGACTCCCCGTTCCAAAGATTGAGCCTCATCGACAATGACAAAGGAGTCGTGAAGTGAGCGACCACGGATATGGGTCAGCGGCAAAACTTCGATAAGTCCTCGATCGATGATCTCATCAATCACCGGCTGGCTTACTAATGCCCCCAAGGTGTCAAAAACCGCTTGGGCCCAGGGAGACATCTTCTCCCCTTCGGAGCCCGGCAGGTATCCCAGCTCTTGGCCACCGACTGGATACAAGGGACGGAAGATAACCACCTTCTTGTGTAGACGTTTTTCCATCACCGCTTCTAATCCGGCACATAAAGCCAAGGCAGATTTTCCAGTTCCGGCACGTCCACCCAAAGAGACAATGCCAATACTTTCATCTAACAAGATGTCGAGTGCGATCCGCTGTTCAGCGCTTCGACCATGAAGTCCAAAGGCTTGGCGATCTCCCCGAACCAACTTCAGCTGTTTGTCGGCGGTGACTCGTGCAAGGGCAGATCCCTTTTCTGAATGGAGCACTACCCCGGTATGAACCGGCAGTTGATGGGCGGCTTCATGATCTGCAAACTCTCCTGAATAAAGATCATCGATAGTCGATGATGAAACATCCACCTCTTCTATTCCGGTCCAACCACTATTGGAAACCAGCTCCGCTAAATACTCCTGCGCCTCGACACCAACGGATGAGGCTTTGACTCGAAGCGGCAGATCCTTGGTTACCAGGATGACATTTTTTCCATCAGACATCAGGTTCTTTGAGATGGCAAGGATTCGAGAGTCATTGGTGCCATCCCGCAAAAATCCATGGGGCAGGGTTGAAAGATCGGTGTGGTTGAGTTCGACGGAAAGGGTTCCGCCTTCGGGGGTAATTGTCAGCGCTTTATCCAACCGGCCATGGCTGACCCGCAGATCATCAAGGGCGCGCAAGGCGGCACGGGCAAAGTAGCCCAATTCTGGGTGATCCCGCTTGGTTTCTAGCTCTCCGATAACTGCGATCGGGATGATGACTTCATGTTCGGCAAATCTATAGAGCGCACCGGGGTCTGCGAGCAAAACACTTGTATCTAAAACAAAGGTTTTCTTAGCTTTTTGAGCTTTAGCAGCCAATGCTTACTCCTAGATTTAATTGTTATCGCCGGCAGGTGCTTCGGACAGTAAAAAGGTAGAACTGTTCAAGGTCAAATGTGCGCAGACACGCGATGGTGAAAAGTTAAATCTTGGTTTCGATTTATGAACCGAAGCGGCGTTGTCTCACAGAGTAAGAACGGAGTGCGCGAAGGAAATCTACACGGCGGAAATCTGGCCAATAGGCCTCACAAAAGTAAAACTCAGATAATGCGCTTTGCCATAACAGGAAGCCCCCAAGACGTTGCTCGCCAGAAGTTCGAATCAATAGTTCAGGATCAGGTTGTCCGGCGGTGTATAAAAACTTTGAAATATCTTCAGTTGTTAACTTTTCCTGAGCATCCTTTATTGAACGCCCTGCGCTCTCTTCTTCATTGAGGTAACTCTTAACCGCATCAACAATTTCGCGGCGACCGCCATAACTGATCGCTACATTGACTTCGACACCATCATTTCGGATTGGCTTGAGTGAGCTGAGCTTTTCTTCAAGCCAGGGTGGCAGTAAATCGAGGGCACCCACAGCTTTGATATTCCAGCGTCCGGTGGCAGCTAATTCATCGACGGTGTTGCCGATGATCTTTAACAGCTCATCGATCTCTTCCTGCGAGCGCTTGAAGTTATCGGTTGAAAGCAACCACAAAGTTACAACCTTGACCTGGGCATCATCACACCACTCCAAGAAATCAATGATCTTGTTAGCGCCAGCTTTATGGCCATGGGGATCATTATTTGTTGGATTGGATTTTGCCCAGCGACGATTTCCATCGAGGATGACGCCAACATGGTGCGGGGTTTTTGAAAAATCTAAGGCTCGAACCAATCGCCACTCATACAGTGGGTAGATCAGAGATTTAATTACCTTACGAATATTGGCGAACAACTCTGCGCTCCGCAGCAATAGATGCAATCGGAAGGGTTCCAGCCAAGATCAACCAAATCATCTTTTTCATTGACCAACGGGCTTTGACTGAAAATTGAATGGCAACAAGTACATAGACCGCGTAAACCCAGCCATGGACAAAAGGAATCCAGGCAACGGCGGCTTTCCAATCCTCATTATTGAAAAGATACGCAACAGGCAGATCAACAAACCACAGTAGAAGTGACATAACTCCAGCTACTAGCGCCATAAATCGGTACCGCTTGATTGCTCCGCTCATGGGGTAACTCTACGGCGATAGAAGGGTAGGTACAGCACCACAGCTGCCATGAGCCACCAAATGACTACATAAGAGATGTGCTGCCAGTAGTAACCAGGGATTTTGGGGTTGATCTTTTCCTCTGTCACGCGGGTGCGCTGTAATTCCTGGCCATCGCTGGCTTCAGAACGGGCCAAGATGTAGCCATCGTATAAGTCCAAATCGGTCAAGCCCACAATAACTGCGCTATCTAATCGTGA
>Ga0247843_1009735_pt1 | contig 10534 bp, 9 predicted proteins | sample LaCruzMarch2017__FD_192420 | JGI IMG/M metagenome (GOLD analysis project Ga0247843, IMG submission 192420) | Freshwater microbial communities from meromictic Lake La Cruz, Castile-La Mancha, Spain - LaCruzMarch2017_8m | ecosystem: Environmental > Aquatic > Freshwater > Lake | place: Spain...
AAACATCGGGCTGCCGGTCTTAATTATCTGGTCGGGCGGTAAACCCTCGCGGAGCAGGTAGTCGCGAGCAATAGTGCTGTAGGTAAGATTTATATCAGAGGTGTGGTCAACAATGCGGCGGTTAGTTTCTTCTGGAACGCGCTGATCAAAGCAACGGTTACCAGCTTCCATATGAAAAATCGGAACCTTGCGCCGTTTAGCTGGAATCACAGACAAGCAGCTATTTGTATCACCCAGCACCAACATGGCCTCGGGCTGCACCTGAGCTAATAAGCCATCCACCGCAGTTATGAGATTGCCAATGGTGTGAGCAGCACTGGTGCTGCCCTCGGCACTGTTCAAAAAGTAATCAGGTTTGCGAACACCAAGATCATCAAAAAAGATCTGGTTAAGCTCAAAGTCATAGTTTTGGCCAGTATGAACTAGCACATGATCGCAATACTCATCTAGTGCAGCTATTACTCTAGACAAGCGGATTATTTCGGGGCGTGTACCCACTACCGTCATTATTTTGAGTTTCTTCATCACCTAAACCAAACTCGAAACCGTATCAGGGTTGTAGCGATCAAATATTTCGTTGGCCCACAACATCACCACCATTTCATCAGTGCCGATGTTAGTGATGTCGTGAGACCAGCCGGGCACTGTTTCCACTATCTGAGGCTGATCGCCATGGGTTTCGAGGTGGTGTACTTGGTTGGTGATCATGTGACGAAAACCAAAACGAGCGTGGCCTTTGATCACTAAGAACTTTTCAGTTTTGGTGTGGTGGTAATGCCCCCCCCGTGTAATGCCTGGATGAGCCGTAAAAAAACTGAACTGGCCGGCATCGGGCGTTTTAAGCATCTCCACAAAAACGCCCCGTGCATCCCTATGGGCTGGAAGGCAATAAGCAAATTTATCTACCGGCAAATAGCTAACGTAGGTGGCGTAGAGGGCGCGAGTTAAACCTGTGCCCACTCGCTCAGACACCAAAGTGCTGCGACAATTCTTGAACGCATCGATCTGATCAGACAGCTCACCCAAAGTGATGGTGTATTCCGGTAACACCGCTGGATAGGTCAAGCCCATGCTGGGCTGCTCAAGCGTTTGCAAAAAGGCATTCACCACATCGTCTATGTAGACCAACCGCACATGGGCATGGGCGTCGTTTATCTGCACTGGAAGGTCGTTTGCTTTGTTGTGACAAAACGTGGCCACAACGGAGTTGTAATTTGGCTTGCACCATTTACCAAATACACCAGGCAAGCGGTAGATGGCAACCGGGTTGCCGTTGCTCTGAGCCAACTGAATCAGAGCTTCTTCAGCGGCCAATTTGCTGCGCCCATAGGGATTGTCTTGTTTAGCTTGGGCTGATGAACTGAACAACACCGGAATGGGCTTGCTCATGCATTCCAAGATTCGGCACAGGAGTTGTGTTAGGCCAGTATTAACTGCATCGAAAGCATCGGAATCTGCAGGACGGTTTTCACCGGCCAGGTGCACCACCGAATCGGCCTGGGCCAGGGCGTCTTGCCATGCGCTTTCGCCATCGCCACGCCCCAATGTTAAGACCTCGGTACCTGCGAACTCACGCAAACGCAAAACCAAATTTTTGCCAATGAAACCATTATCACCGGTAACCAGTACTTTCATGGTTTACTCCTCTGGATCCACGTGTTCACCACGTGCAATGGCTTGCATGAAACTCAGTTTCATCAATAAAGCTTGCATGCCGGCAACATCTAAACGCTGAGTGTTGTGCGAGTTGTAATCAGTAGCTTCTGAAATTTTAATTTCACCATGCTCGACAAACTTGCCGTAGTTCAGGTCTCGCAAATCTGGTGGAACTCGGTAGTAGCCACCCAAATCTTCTGCAGCCACCATTTCTTCGCGGCTAAGCAAGGCTTCGTAAAGCTTTTCACCATGGCGGGTGCCTATCACCCGAACCTCTTGATCGGGTTTGCCAACCAAAGAAGTTAAAGCTTTAACCAAGACTTCGATTGTGGCGGCAGGTGCTTTTTGAACAAATATCTCGCCGGGCTGGCCATGCTCAAAGGCGTAAAGCACTAGATCAACCGCATCATCAAGCGTCATCATGAATCGCGTCATGTTTGGGTCTGTGATGGTGATAGGTTTGCCCGCACTAATTTGTTCAATGAATAGCGGTATCACCGAGCCGCGAGATGCCATCACGTTGCCGTAGCGGGTGACATTGATAACTGTGTTGGAGCTACTACGCGACTTGGCTACAGCCACTTTTTCCATCATGGCCTTGCTGATCCCCATGGCATTTATGGGGTATACAGCCTTGTCGGTGCTGAGCACCACAACACGCTTCACCCCGCACTGGATGGCAGCTTCCAAAACGTTTTCTGTGCCCAACACATTAGTCTTAACCGCCTCGAGAGGATGGAACTCACACGAAGGAACCTGCTTTAATGCTGCTGCGTGATAGACGTAGTGAACGCCCCGAACAGCGTTCATGACAGATTGAGAATCACGCACATCGCCTATGTAGAACCTCAACCTAGGGTTATTATGTTGTTTGCGCATGTCATCTTGCTTCTTCTCGTCTCTACTGAAGATCCGAATCTCTCGCAAGTCAGAATTTAATAAATGGCGCAAAACGGCATTTCCAAAAGATCCAGTGCCACCGGTAATTAAAAGAATTTTGTTGTCAAACATCTAAAAGCACCAAATTAAAAGAATTGTAAACATTTGCAAAAGCTAATCTTTTACCCTAGGATGGTGATTACTAACACTTATACAAAATATCAGTAAAGCTAGCGCCTTTTCACTTAAATTGCTTGTGGCTTAATGAAGCTAACTGATGACACTCACAACAGAGTCTCGACAGTAACCTCGAGTTAGTTATGGAGTAAGTTAGTAAGGGCCCTCGACATCAACTACCTAGCTACCCAGCTTATCATTGCAAATCTGGCGCTGTATACTGGAAATACTTGAGTAAGCAGTTTGAGTGAGTCAGTATCTAAATCATGCAATACATTCAAAACCTATGTTTTCAGGTGAACTCCATCTATCAGGATCCTCTACCTCAGAAAAGTCAAAAGCAGAATCGCCATACTTAGCTTCACGAACATTTGAAAAGCCTATGGAATCAAGAAGATATTTTAAAGCTTTAGAATCATACATTACATGATGCGAATCTCCACGCATTCTACTAAACAGATTCGGCCATGCCTGAGTGCCCATGCCTGTCTCAATACTAAAAGAGATAGCTGCATTTGCTTCATTCGAACTTATATAGTTGCTTATATATAATGAAAGATTTGGTACTACCAATCTATAGCATCCCCCAGGCTCAAGAATTTTCAATGTATTTGCCAGAGCTAGTTTCGCACTACTATAAGGAAGATGTTCGATTACGTGGGATGCATATATTTGCGAACAAGATTTCAATGGAATAGGTAGACCCTTTGAAATATCTCCATAAATTGCCTTTGTTTCCATTATGTTGCGGATGGTTTGCAGAGACTGGGGGGGGGGGGTATTATTTGTATCTGTATATTTTAAAACAAGCCTTGCTAATTGTTTGGCGAGCGGAATACGTGCTACAAATAATGAAGGAGTTGAGTCAAAATTAAGCCAGTTACTTGGCTGACATAAGCCGCATCCATACTGAACTAATAAATGATTGTGCATAATGAATCTACTGATGGTGACTAGCAAAAAAAGTATTGAAAATATAAAATCATGTAAAGGCTCTCCTTGTTTGGGTTGGCAAAAAACAATGAAGAATTAGATCATAACTGCGTTTCAAGAGGGCAAGTATCAAAAACAACAACCATAAATCTCCCGAACAGGAGCAGATCTCACTCGCTCTTGGATTTCATACCTTTTAGCAATCTTGATCCAGATCTTATTCGATGTTTGCTGCATCGGCAACTCTTGGAAAGAGCGCAGAATAGCATCATAACCAATATCCTCAAATCCAGCAGAGCTTAGTAAGTCACTGATTTCAGCAGTTTGACCTTCTATAATTATCGCCAAGCGGAAGAACTTGCCAAGGATGTTAATGCCCCTTGAAGAACATCATACTCAAAACCCTCCACATCAATCTTGAACAGAGTGGGATGAAGAGCCGCGAGCTGAACATCTACAGTAGTTACTGGAACACGCGCTTTTTTACCTTGACACGAGTGATCCACAAAGGAATTGATTGTATCTCTATCAGTTGAGAAGTATAGCGACTCTGAAGATACTTCATTACTTGGACTAGATAGTGCAGATGGTTGAATAGATATTAAATTATATAAATTATTTATTAAAATAACCTTTTGTAACTTTTTATAGGTGGGGGGGCAGGTTCAAATGCTAAAGATTACGCTCTGCATAAACCTGAAGCAATAAGTGAATATGAACCTTGATTAGCACCAATATCAACAAATAGGTCGCCAGGCTTCAATAACTGCGCAGCAAAGGCCATTTCACGGAACTCATGCAAACCGAGGTAATAGTTACCTGTTAAACCTGAGTCACCCTTGCTGATAGGGAGCCACAAACCTTTAAACCATGGCAAACAAATAAGGGGTTCGACTGAAGCAAAGATTATTTGTAAACGGAGAAAGCGCAAAAATGGAATATGCCTGCGGCCTTTCCAAAGTGGAGAGCTTAAGAAGAAAGGAACGCTATCTCTAGCAAAGTTTTTAATCTGATTAAACAGAACGGGCATCTCATAAACCTCGCAAAAAAAAGGAGTAATCACTGGAGAGATTAAAGATTGAGAAATCCAACAGCGGCACATTTCTTGATAAATGTTAATATCAAAGAATAATTTTAGAGCTTTGAAAATTGCAAATGACCTAGGAAGATCATTGCATCACTAGCCAATCCTTTGCACACCTCCGCTTCATCCTAAAGCAGTTGAGCAGAGCTCTCATGAAACCAACCATTGGGGTTTTAAATCAAACTGGATGGGTGCCGCATCCTGAGATGGGCAGAGGCGATATGAACATCGGGAACATCTGGGAGCTTAATAGAGCAACTTAATGACTGCTTACAGCTGGGCTGCTCATGTTGCAGTGCTGTTCAAGTTCGGTCCGTAATTCACGTAAATTGAAAATTTAGCCAATAAATACCAACACCAGTTGGCCGTCGTTGCTAGGCATGGGCTGTTGACCAATTTGTGGTAGATCGAGGATTGAAAGTCGTGTGTGGAAAAGAACAAACCTTCTTACCTGATCCTCAAAAATTCCAGATGAATTAGCGTCGCGGTGGGCCAAGGTAGATATAACTCTAAGAAAATCAGGAATCGCAAGTTACCGATATAGCCAGCTATGCCGCACGTGCCATACGCTCGCTATTAATTGAATCTAGAAAAAGATTAAGATTTTTATTAGTAGTATTCTTATCATGAAGGACACGATTGGCATACGCCATGGCCGCTGCACGACGTTGAAACATAGAAGAAGCATCAAGATTGGCCCACTGATCAATTGCAGCCGCCCATGCATCTGGATTCAGCAAAGATATCTCCTGGAGTGCCAGCTCTTCATTGCCACGCCAGGGAGTTTGATCACTAACAAGAACGGGGGTACCGGCTGCCAATGATTCAATGATGACGTGGCCAAAGTTTTCTCCACGTGTTGGAAAAGCGAATAAGTCATAGCGCCCAAAGGTGGCTGCAACGTCAGAATGGTTGACAGCACTCATAAATGAAACTTTGATATGTTCAGGCAACAAACCAATCAATTTATTGCACTTATGCAAGTAAAAAGGATCTTCAATAGGGCCAAAAATATCAAGGCTTGTTGGCGAAGAAACATTAAACAGAATCTTTAGGAGAAAATCTAGATTCTTCATTGCAGATATTCTAGATATAAAAACAAGACGCAGCATTCCTTGATGATGGCGTTCACTGGGTTTAAGGGCGCCATATAGAGGCAATGATGAGTCACTCGGCAAGTCGGGTGCAATCACTATTTGCTTAGCGATAGAACCAATATTCAACCTAATTTGGTCGCGTTCCATTGCACTTGAAGCCTGCCAAGTAATAGAGTTGTGAAGGCCTATGGAGGAAGCAGCTGACATAAAAATAGCCTTTTTGGTACGTTTAAGTTCAAGGGCTCCCTTGCTGAATTCCCCCCTCGGAGCAAGGATACAGGGCTTTATTGGCAGCAGACCCAGTTTGCGAGCAATTAAAGGCTGAATGCTAAAGCTAAGGCTAAAGAAGCTATTTAAATAGAGCACATCATGAGGTGTATTTCGTATAAGGCGGGCAATTGAATACAAGTCAATTTGATCAGGAGTTGCATAAAAGACTTGTGATCTTCCTACAACATTCCATTCATTCACGCAAATTGCAGGATAACTCTCGGCATCATTTGCATCACGATCGCGGGTAATAATAAAAAAATCTAGTTCATCGCCTAGTTGATCAACCAAATTTAATATGGAACGAAGAGGGCCACCTGATTTAAACCCTGGTAAGTAATAATCCAGCAAGCAAAGGATGATTAAACGGTTAGGAGAGTTCATATCAACCAAGGTGCCCTGCATAGTGGTTGGTCGGGAAGATTCACTATCTCAAATTGATCTAACAAATATTGCGCTGCAACAGCAGGTGATATTGAATGATGAGCCCAAGCCTGAATAGCGAGCCTATGCACTGAGCTATTGGGCCCCTTGTGAAATTGATCGGCCAATGCCTGGGTCAAAGCAGCCTGCGAATCTGCTGCAAAAACAAGGCCACGATCACTTGATTCCACCAACTCTGATGCACCACAGGCATCACTTACCAGCGCAGGGGTGCCTGCCAACAAGGCTTCGTTCACCACTGCCCCCCACCCGTCGAAGCGGCTGGGAAGGATTAAACAATCACTCTCAGCCATAAGCGCAGGTACCTGGTGATTTGGCAGCGAGCCAAGCCATTCAAGCCTATCTGCAATACCAAGCTGTTCGGCCAGTTGCTGATAGACCAACCCATGGCTGCCGATACCAGCAATGCGGAGAAGCCATGGATAATCCTGCAATCCTGATAGACTAATAAGTAATATGTCGACCCCTTTGCGAGGGATTAACTCGGCTAAAAAGAGCAAGTTGATCTGGTCTACAGATTGCTTCAGTGTTAGTGGGAAAGCGGATGCATCTAAGCAAACTGGCTCAGGGAAATAGGCAAAAGGTGCAATATTTTTAACAGGGAAACCCCTCTGTGCAAACCATTCCCGGCCACGCTGCCCAGTTATTAACATCAGATCAACCCTGCTTCCCCATCTCAAAGCATCAAAAGAATATTGCAGCCGCTTAATCGGGCCACGCAAGCCCCTATCATCCACATGCTCAGCATAAATAGCCAAGGAAGCATTTGTGCAGGCCACCTGCTTCAGGCTCCAGTAGGTCTCTGGGTAAGCACGGATACCACTAAATAAGTGAATACTATTTTCACCAGCATTAGAGATTATTTCATGACGATGTTGACGAGATGGTCTAATTATTAATTCGGCATTACCAAAATCAGGCTGCTGCCACCCCTGCTTATGGCGATGCTGGGACAGACCCTCTTCAACCACAAGAAGCACAGGACCAGCCCATTGGCGGGCTAACTCCCTTACCAAGGGGGCTTGGTGGATTGAGGGGATGTTTTGCCAGAGTACGATAGAAGCCATCTAAGAAATATTCAGTACGAATAAATTGAGGTTGAGTTATGCGGCCATACATCACATATACAGTCTGTAAAAAAATCAGAATTGTTTCAAGACATTAGAAACAGCTGCCGACCAAGTATATTTATATCGGAATTCTTCCAGATGTGAAATACGTGAGGTACAATAGCCATGATCCAAAAGTTTCGATAATATTTCATCTAGCGTGTTATAAAAACTGAGCACTTGATCATACTCAGGAAGAATATTTAAGCCGGGAGTACTAAATACTGGTGCATCAAAAGACAAGTAGTAGAGCAATTTGCTTGGGAAGTTATTCTGCTGAGCAAGTGACAGACAAGGCCGAGGGTTAATGAAGCCAGCAGCAGAAGCGGCAATTTGATCGAGCTTACATCTTGAAATAAATCCCAAATATTCAACAGTGGATGGCATCTGCTTGTAAATCGATGAGGGAATAGTGCCACTTCCAGTCACCACAAGATCATATAAGGTGGAAAGTCTTGAACCGGTAAAATCTGAGATAAACTCAATGATACCAGTCCAGGTATTTATTGAGCCTGAGTACAAAAGATATGGCTTGCCAGAACGAGAAAAGTATTTTGACATATTGTAACTGGATTCAAGTGGAGAATAAATTTGTTGATCAACTACAGGCGGGAAAAGAATATGTCTTTGCTTTATCGTCATGGTAGAACACAAATCTGCTCGATGCCATGATGAAAATGAGAAGTGCACAACAACTTGAGCAGCCCAAAAAAGTCTTCTCCCGTCGGCAAAGAGCAGAACAGTTTGGATTCGCCTTTGTTTCGCCAACAAAAACAATAGAAAGGTTTTAAAGGAGAAGTTATAGGCTATTACTTGCCTAATACTAACTCGCATAGCGAGCATGAAAAATAAGGATCTAATTGCGATCCAAAGATGCCTTAATAAGGGCAGATTTAGATATGAGATGTTTTCTATTAAAAGATGGTCTGAGAGGTGTCTACTTCCTTTAACCCAAATAGAACCTTTTGGCCAAACAGAGCACGGCAGATGGGACACAACAGATATCTCATAGTTTGACTCAATTAATTCCTTAATAAAGCTTCTTTGCCATTTGTCAGCGGCAGGGCTAAGAGCATTTGTTGTGAAGACGGTTTCACTAGAGCTAATACAACCTAGCCATAAAATGTGTTTCATTAGGCGCAAATAATTGGCTTTGCGTTATTTATTTTCTCACCCGAGCGCCTAATATGGGGGTGCACTATAAACGGCTCCTTAACTAATAATATAATCACAGGAACAATTAGCGTTGAGGTAAGAAGCCCATACAATAAAGAGTTCCCTATTCCTATGAGCAGCAACAAGAAAATAATTGACCGCAATGTGCGCGAATTCACTGCGATCATCAAGTAGAATAAGAGCACAGCCAGTAGCCCCAGAGCTCCTGCAGAGCCTAGCCAATAGCCATATTCTGCATCAAAATGCACATTATAAATACCACCAAATAGCAACTGAATTGCATCAGAAGAATTTATGTAAGATAATAGTATTTGATTTTTAATTGAGATACTTCCATCAGAACTTGCACCAAAACCACTGAAAATCTGAGGTGCTACAAATGAGAACAAAAAGCTGATTGCTAAGAACAACAAGAGATTACTAAGATTAATTTTTAGGCGTTTAAGTAATCCAATCAAGGAGGAGAACCTTGGCAATAGAAACATAATTATGAAAACTACAAGGTACGTGCGTGTCCCTGCCAGAAAGAGACCAGAACCTGCAATGAGAGTTGAAATGTGAAACAGGGGGGTAGAATATGCAGACCATTTCATTTGCTTCTCAGAATAATTCCTAAGTATATATAAAGGGAGATAAGTAAGGAAAATACACCCAGCAAGCACATTTGGATTATAGTAGACGCCTCCAGCTCGAAATTCGCGCAAATTAAAAGATAGCGTTTCGCTTATTCCATAATTCCACACATTAAGCTCGATTGGATAGTAACCATCTCGGATTGTGACCATTCCAGGATTGCCTAATGCCAAAAGAATCTGACCTACAACTAGCCAACAAAGCAATAAAAAGCAGGCAACTCTTAATAATTTAATATCAATAGGGATTGGATCATAAGGGTAAAGCCAACTCAAAAGCAGGATAGGTGTAAATCTAACTAGATTTTCAGGGCCTAGAAAAAGTGAATTAAAAATTCCTGGAAGAAAAAATAGGGATATGGCCAACTTCCATCCTAAATACTTATTGAGTGAGCTTATCCTCAATCCAGCTAGCAGCACCAGGATGATTGAGGCGATGCATAATATTTTAGCAACATTTGTCGGAGCTAGTGCACTGAAAAAAACCAATGGGAGTATAAATTTTTTCATGGAGATTGGTTGAGTTGGATGGTGCTGCGTTGCGTTAATTGCCAAGGGGTTAAAAGATTTGACAAACCCACTTATAACAGATTACCTTGGAACTCTTGATACAATATTTTAATAATTTTACGTCAAATCAGTCGAAATGATTAGAACTACGGGGGACAGCTGATTTGAACTCTTATGCCGAGTAAGTTTCCGGCATTATATCGGAAGAATATGTCCGCTTCAGCGCCATCGAACGACCAGAGTCACTTATATATATACAGCGGCGAAGTTAGTTCAATTTGGAATTTGAATTGTAGTCATTGAGCCTTCCCCGTTTTCAAGGACAGTGTTTAGAGAGTTGCTCGGGATTGCCTTATGCATCAGTAAACGGTATCAAGGCTCTCGTGGACCCGATTGGTGGCAGCAGGGGAGCGGGTCATGGCAAGTATTGTCAAATCAGCCGATACATGACCAGTATTGGCTGGAAGTTGCCCTTTGCCAATACTTGCCGCCATGGCACTGCCGAACCTCTGGGGCCTCTACAACCTGCGCTCTTCGCCTTTCTTCCAGGCCACGTTGCGGGCGGAT
>Ga0247843_1009736_pt1 | contig 10533 bp, 10 predicted proteins | sample LaCruzMarch2017__FD_192420 | JGI IMG/M metagenome (GOLD analysis project Ga0247843, IMG submission 192420) | Freshwater microbial communities from meromictic Lake La Cruz, Castile-La Mancha, Spain - LaCruzMarch2017_8m | ecosystem: Environmental > Aquatic > Freshwater > Lake | place: Spain...
GGTGGTGGAAAGTAGCAACAAATGGCATATAGTGGGTTTGGTGGGTTTATTAGAGCAAGTGGGAGATAAGTTATTGGGATATCCAGTACTAGGGAGTGATAGTGATCTCATTCAGCTACGCCAACGCTGTGCCAATGCATTGCTGGCAATAGGCCAGATCTCTACATTTACCATTAGGCAACGTTTGGTTAGAGAACTAAGAGATTTGAATTTTTCGATGCCAACAGTTATATCAGCTAATGCTATAGTAAGTGGCCATGCCGAAATCGGTATTGGAACATCTGTAGGGCACGGGGTGATAGTTAATGCAGGCGCTTGCGTAGGCGAATATTGCATCCTTAATAGCAATTCTTTAATCGAGCATGATGTAATTATTGGTAATTATTGCCATATATCAACCGGAGCATTAATAAATGGTGGGGTGAATATAGGTAGTGGCAGTTTCATAGGTAGCGGAGCATTGCTGAGGGAAGGGCTCACATTACCTGCTAATAGTATTGTTAGTGCAGGGAAGCGGGTAATGGGCTGGCCATTGAGAGAGGAGCAAGCAGAATGAATCGCACGCTTGTAATAGCTGAAGCAGGTGTTAATCACAATGGAAATTTAGCATTAGCTTTTGAATTAGTGGAAGCAGCTGCTAATGCTGGGGCAGATGTTGTAAAGTTTCAAACATTTAAGGCCGAGGAGTTGGCCTCGGGTAACGCGAATAAAGCTGCTTATCAGCTAAAGGCTACAGGCGGTAGCGGTAATCAAGTTTCAATGCTTCAGCAATTAGAGTTAAACGAAGCAGCTCATCATCAGTTAATTGAAAATTGTAAACAATCAAATATTGAATTCCTGTCAACCGCCTTCGATGATCCAAGTATTGATCTATTGAATACACTTAACCTTAAGCGTTTTAAGATTCCATCTGGTGAGATCACTAATCTTCGCTATCTGCGCCGATTAGGAGGGCTTGCCAAGCCGCTAATTCTCTCCACTGGCATGGCAAATCTAAGCGAGATTGAGGCTGCTATAGATGTGTTGGAGAAGGCTGGCACTAATCGCAATCAGATCACAGTGCTTCATTGCACTACCGAATATCCCGCCCCACTAGATGAGGTTAATTTGCGGGCAATGCAAACAATTGCTAGAGCTTTTGGAGTGGCGGTGGGATATTCCGATCACACAGCTGGGATCGCTGTTCCAATTGCTGCGGTGGCGTTAGGTGCAACTGTGATCGAGAAGCATCTCACCCTGGATCGCAATATGGAAGGGCCAGACCATTGCGCAAGTCTTGAGCTCGATCAGTTCAAAGTAATGGTGCAGGGCATTAGAGCAATTGAGCAAGCCTTGGGTGATGGCATCAAGCGGCCAACTGCTAGTGAGAATGCAAATCTCCCTATTGTGCGCAAATCTCTTGTAGCAGCAACAGAAATTAAGGCTGGGGAAGTTTTTACAACCGAGAACATCACTGCCAAACGCCCTGGTTCTGGAGTTTCACCAATGCGTTGGGATGAATTTATTGGCAAAAAGGCTACCCGTGCCTATGAGCCTGATGAATTGATCTAAATGGTTATGCATAAACGCAAGGTATGTATAGTTACAGGTACCCGCGCTGAATACGGTTTGTTGCGCTGGGTGATTGATGGTATTGCAAAGTCGCAAGTGTTGGAGTTGCAACTGATTGCAACTGGCATGCACCTTTCTCCGGAGTTTGGCCTCACGGTGAAGGAGATTGAAGCCGATGGTTACCGGATTGATCGCAAGGTTGAAATGTTGCTTAGTTCTGATACCGCAGTTGGCATAACCAAGTCTATGGGGCTTGGCATGATCGGCTTTGCCGATGCTTTTGAGGAATTGCAACCCGATTTGCTCTTAGTTCTTGGTGATCGATATGAAATCTTTGTTGCTGCAGCTGCTGCAATGGTTGCTCTGATCCCAATCGCCCATTTACATGGTGGAGAGCTTACTGAGGGTTCATATGATGATGCAATGCGTCATTCAATTACTAAGATGGCGCATCTACACTTTGTAGCAGCCGAGGAATATCGAAAACGAGTTATTCAGTTGGGAGAGCAGCCCGATAGAGTATTCAATGTTGGAGGCCTTGGTGTTGATAATATTTTGCGATTACAGTTTCTCAGCCGCAGCGAATTAGAGCTAGCTTTAGATTTTAAATTATTACCAACTAATCTATTGGTAACGTATCATCCAGTTACGCTTGAAAATAATACTAGCTCTCATCAATTGCACAATCTTCTTGGAGCTCTTTCTGGATTGAAAAATGTTGGCTTGATATTTACATTGCCAAACTCTGATACAGGCAGCAGGGATTTATTCTCTCAAATTAATAAGTTCTGTCACACTAATCAGAATGCAAGAGTTTTCACGTCCCTTGGCCAACTTCGCTACCTTTCTTGTCTTAAATATGTAGATGGGGTTGTGGGTAATTCATCTAGCGGCCTTACAGAAGTACCGAGTTTCCAAAAAGGAACTGTTAACATCGGTGATCGTCAGCGTGGGCGCTTGAAATCAAAAAGTATAATTGATTGCGAGCCAACGATCGATTCAATAAGACAAGCACTTTATCAGTTGTTTGCTATGGAATTTAAGAGTAAATTACACAATGTAGAAAATCCATATGGTAAAGGCGGGGCTAGTGAGGCAATAGTTCAAACCCTTGGAGATACATCATTTTATAACTTGCAGAAAAAAACTTTCCATAATTTGCCTGCATTATGAAAATTCTTTTAATAGGAGCTGTAAACTTTTCAGGTTTTATTCTTTCGAAATTAATTGAATTTAATTCTAATATTGTGGGCGTATGCACTGTATCTGAATCAATTTCCAATTCAGATCATTGCAATTTGTCAATAATTGCAGCAGAAGCATTTAAGTTTTTAAAAGAGAGGCTTTAAATAATGAACCACTTTTCGGCTATTTGGCAACAAGCAATTCTTCCGGCTAGTGCAACTATCCGCGAAGCCATACAAAATCTTGATCAGGTAGCCATCAAGATTGTGATGGTTACAAACGAAGCAGGAATGCTTGAAGGCACGATTGCTGATGGCGATATTAGGCGAGGTTTGCTCAAGGGTCTAGATTTAAATAGCCCGATCAGCAAAGTAATCCATCACAATCCGCTCATTGTCCCGCCTGAGATTAATCTTGAACAGGTTAAGCAGTTAATGGTTTCTAACAAAATTCAGCAAATTCCGGTTGTCGATGAGAAAAATCGTATTGTTGGATTACATTTATGGGACACAATTATAGATCCCCAGGTTCGCTCTAACTTAATGGTGATTATGGCTGGTGGCATGGGAACTCGGCTTCGCCCACACACTGAAAACTGTCCAAAGCCTATGTTGCCGCTAGCTGGTAAGCCAATGCTGGAGCACATCATTGAGAGAGCTAAACTTAACGGGTTTAGACACTTTGTACTAGCCATTAATTACTTGGGATATATGATTGAAGATCATTTTTGTAATGGTGATTCTTTTGGTGTCCAGATTGAATACTTAAGAGAGGAATCTCCTTTGGGAACGGCAGGTGCACTGGCTTTAATCAATCCGTTGCCGGATGCACCTTTTGTTGTAACCAATGGTGATGTGATTACCGATATTAACTATGGGGAGTTGCTTGACTTTCATTATCGCTACACTGCATCTGCAACCATGGCTGTGCGTATGCATGAGTGGCAGAATCCCTTTGGTGTTGTACAAACCAAAGGGCTTGATATTATTGGTTTTGAAGAAAAGCCTATATCCCGCAGCCACATCAATGCCGGTATCTACGCATTAGACCCATCTACGCTAAGCCTAATAACACCTAATACATCTTGCCACATGCCAACATTGTTTAAGTTTTTGCAATCTAAGCAACTTCGTACTATAGCCTATCCAATTCATGAGCCTTGGCTTGATGTTGGTAGGCCTGATGATTTAGAGCAAGCATCCAAATTAAATTTAAAATTGGACATTAATTAAAATCATAATGAAAAGAGATTTGATTGCACTTTACAATTTGCCACGAGATGTTAGGTTCTGTAGAAAATGTACAATGTCTAATCAGCGTCCGCGTATAGATTTTGATGAGCATGGTATATGCTCTGCATGTAATTTTGCAGAATTCAAAAGGTCAAAGATAGATTGGGAGATGCGCGAGGCTGAGCTCCTTGCACTTTGTGATAAGCACCGTAAAGCAAATGGTCAATATGATGTAATTGTTCCTTGTAGTGGTGGAAAAGATGGAAGTTTTGTAGCGCATCAATTAAAGAATAAATACGGTATGAATCCATTATGTGTTACTTGGGCTCCATTAAAAGCCTCAGCAATAGGCCGTAAAAATCTTGATTCATTTATTAACTCTGGTTTTAATCATATTCTTGGCACCCCCAATCCACAAGTTACAAAAAGACTAACTAACTTGTCTTTTAAGCATCTTGGTGATCCATTCCAACCATTTATATACGGGCAAACTAATTTTCCCCTGCATATTGCTATACAGCATAAAGTGCAGCTAATAATGTACGGTGAGAATGGTGAGGTAGAATATGGGGGTAATATGAAAAATGCATATAAACCCACCCAGGAGATACAAGATGCTCACAGACATTATTTTTCTGGTTTACCCCCTGAGTTTTGGGTTGAACATGGCCTTTCACTTTGCGATCTATATCCCTTTATGGCGCCACCTTTTGCAGACATAAAAAATAATAACACAGAAAAACACTTTTTTGGCTATTACAAATTTTGGGATCCTCAGGAGAATTATTATTATTGCAGTGAACATACTGGATTTTCAGCGAATACCGAGAGATCGGAAGGAACTTATTCCAAGTATGCAAGTTTAGATGATGAAATTGATGGGTTTCATTACTACTTGTCTTATATCAAATTTGGTGTTGGTCGTGCAACATCCGATTCTGCTCATGAAATACGCGACGGCAAAATAACTCGACAAGAGGGAATAGCTCTTGTTAAGCGGTACGACCATGAATCACCGAGCAAATATTATAAGGAATTCTTGGATTTCTGCTCAATTACTGATGACGAAGTTCGTCAAGTTATTGATAGTTGGCGTTCTGACCATCTATGGATTAATGAGGATTCTGTTTGGAAACTACGAAAACCGATTTGGAGTGAAAGCTTGCATTAGTATTCTTCATGAATAACATTCGGATTATCGCTCGCCTTGATATTAAAGGGAAAAATCTGATTAAAGGTGTGCACCTTGAGGGTTTACGTGTTATTGGTTTGCCGAATGATTATGCTTTGCGTTATTATCAGCAAGGGGTTGATGAGATTATATATATGGATGCTGTAGCTAGTTTGTATGGTCGAAATCAGTTATTCCACATCGTTAAAGATGCAGTTAAGGATATTTTTATTCCGATTACGGTAGGTGGTGGTATTAGATCTGTTGAAGATGCAGCTGATTTGCTTCGCTCTGGGGCAGATAAGATAGCGATTAATACTGCAGCTGTGGCTAATCCTCAGTTGATATCTGATATTGCTCGAAGTTTCGGCAGCCAGTGTATGGTGCTTTCTATTGAAGCTGTACAAGTAGGATCAGGTTGCTGGGAAGTTTATACAGATAATGGCCGTGAGCGTACCGGCTTAGATGTTCTTGAATGGGTTAAACGTGGTGTGGAGCTAGGTGCGGGTGAGATCCTATTGACTTCTGTGGATAGAGAAGGTACACGCAAAGGTTTTGATATCAAACTGGTGAAAGCAGTATCAGCCGAAGTTTCAGTGCCAGTGATAGCTAGTGGTGGCATGGGAAAGCCAGAAGACTTTTTAGCTGTTGTAAAAGAGGGTGGCGCAGATGCTGTAGCAATGGCAGATGTATTGCATTACAATCGCTTAAAAATTTGCGATATAAGAAGTTCAGCAAAACATAATGGATTAAATGTGAGGCATTATGGATAAGCCTCAAGTGGTTGTTATCGATTATGGAGTTGGTAACTTACTATCTGTTCAGCGTGCTCTTGAGCATTGCGGAGCTCATGTAATTTTGTCCTCAGACCCAGATCAAATTCTATCAGCCAATCGAGTTATTTTGCCGGGAGTAGGTGCATTCTCAAGCGCAATGCAAGCGTTGGAACGCTTAGGTTTGGTTGATGTTATCCGCAAACTTGTAGATCTTAATATACCCTTATTAGGAATCTGTTTAGGGATGCAACTTTTGTTTGAGGAGAGTGAAGAATTTGGAATTACATCAGGCTTGGGCTTGATTCCTGGTCGCGTGATTGCAGTTCCTAGCGAAACAACCTCAGGAGATCTTTTGAAAATTCCTCATACAGGTTGGAATTCATTGCTTTTATCGAATGACCTAGTTGGTTGGCATGGATCACTATTTAATTATATTCAAAATCTTGACTCACTGTATTTTTTACATTCATATATGTCTGTTCCTTCAAATCCAGCACATCGAATTTTTGATTGTCTGTATGGCGGGCACACTATATCTGCGGTTGTAGGATTTAACAAGATTATTGGTTGTCAGTTTCATCCAGAGAAAAGTGGCGAAGTAGGGTTGGCATTTTTGCGTAAATTTCTTACTCAATGAGAATTCTTGCTCTTATATCAGCTCGTGGAGGCTCAAAACGTTTACCAGGTAAGAACATTCGCCTTTTAGGAGGTAAACCATTAATTATTTGGTCGATTGATGCTGTTAAAGATTTAACAGAAATTTGTGATATTTTGGTTTCAACAGACGATCCAAAAATTGCAGACGTTTGTAAAGATGTAGGCGCTACTGTTCCTTGGTTGCGACATACCTATTTGGCGACCGATTCTGCATGTTCAGTTGATGTAGCCTTCACGTATTAGATTGGCATGAAGCCGAAAAAGGGGATGTGGATGGATTGCTTTTATTGCAACCTACATCCCCTTTTAGATCACAAAAAACTGTGAAACGAGGCATTGAATTATTTTCCTCACATGGCCATTAATCGATACTTGGAGTTTCTCTAACACATGATCATCCGATGTGGTGACATCCAGGCAAGATGAGTCTGTGCCGCCTACAAGGCGGTCAGTGCCAACGTTACTTTTTTAGTGACGATATCGTCAGCTGGCGGGTTGATCCCTACAAGTTCTAGTTGGTGCTAACAGCGTGTGGACGTTTTCCAACTGCGGGGATGACGTTGCCGGGCTTGTTCATAAAAATGGCCTGCTGGCGACAGATCTCAATAGCCTCAACACAATGGCGCTGTTGAGGCGTCACAAACTTGACGCCGCTGTGGCGGTGCTGGTGGTTGTACCAATCCACAAATGAGGAAACCCATTGGCAGGCTTCCTCTCTTTTGGCGTCCTGTCCGGCTTCCATGCTGATCGCTCTTCCCCACCACCGTCAATGAGCGATGGCAAAAACAACACTGACACAACCAACTCTGGCTGAGCAATACGACGTCGTCATTGGCGTCGATACCCACAAGGACTTCCATGTTGCAGGATCCCTGCAAACCAACAGTGCTAAAGCGACCTGCGGTCTTGGGCCCTTGAACTTGGGACAAAGCCAATATTTGCCATAGAAGGCACATTTTCTTTTGGCGCCGGCCTCTGCCGAGAGCTGATGGCATGGGGCGTTCATTGCTGGCTTGGCCACGATTGAACCAAAAGGGGGGCATCACGTCGTTGAGATGATCCGACTTCTCAAAGGCAATAAAGATTCAGCAACTAACAGCCGAACTCGTGCGATCAATCAGATCTAAGCGATCCTAATAACAGTCCCTGCACTGCTACCTGTCCAGCATTCCGTATTGCTGTGGTTGTCTGCCCTTTTGCAGCAGCTAAGAAAGCACTGCGTTATCTGGCTCGTCGAGTGCTGCAGCTAGAGAAAGAGATCGATGAATTACTGGAGGATCTTGATCAGCTAACCCAGCAGGCCTGCCCTGGATTACGAAAGACCTATGGCATTGCCGTTGATGGCGCTGCCGCTTCATGTGATGTAAGCCCCTAGCCAGCTAGTTCGGGTAAAACCAATAGGCATCGACTTAATCGAGGAGGCAACCGCCAGGCCAATGCCACCCTTCATCGCGTGGTTGTTGTGAGGTTGCGATGGCACGAGCAAACAAAAGCCTATGCAGCACGCCGCATGGAAGAAGGCCGAAGTAAATCCGAGATCATGCGGTGCCTTAAGCGATTCATTGCAAGGGAGGTATTTCACACGCCGCTAGGCAGGCCAGCAATACGTACCGCAGCTGTTTAATCATTTTACTTAGGCATTGGTTAGCAAACACTTGTCTGATCTGCTTTCTCAAAGAGCTTATGGGCGCTTTGGGGATCCAGAATCGTCAACTGAAGGACCAGGGAAAGCCTTTTAGAGGGCCCGACGATCTATACGAGCATCACTGGGGGGAGGTTCAAATGTAATCGATGAGCTTTTTGAGAAGTTTGAGGGATTCCTTGAGACCAGCGCTTGGTAGCCCGTGGTGCTCAGATCATCGAAGCGATTCTCGTCCCGGTTCCTAAACAACTTAATAGCCGATAAGAGAACAGTGATATCAAGTCTGATCGTCTGCCAAATGATTGGTATGAAAATCCAGATCGCTTGAATCAGAAGGTCTTAGATGCTCGCTGGGTCCAAAAGAACAGAGTCAGGCACTACGGTTACAAGAACAGCATTAGCATCGATGCAGAATACGGATTTATCAGGTGCTACACCGTGACACCTGCCATTATTCATGGCAGCCAGATGCTTCCGATGTTGCTAGACCCGGAGAATAAAGATAACTTTGTCTGGGCAGAATCTGCTTATTCAGGAGAGTGCTTTGAAGATCTGCTAAGGATTGGTGTCTTTGAAAGTTGCATCCATTAAAAGGGCGTACGAAACCACCCGCTTAGTGAAGCAGCCAAAGAACGCAATCGCATTAAGTCGGCCATTAGAGCTTGCGTTGAGCATCTATTTGGCTACATGACGACCTCAATGGACGGCAAGCTCACTAGAAAGATTTGCCTTTGAGCGTAATAAGGCTTGGTGGGGGCTTAAAAATTAGATTCAACATCCTTCGCTACCATCAGCGCACGATCCAAACATTAGATGCAGTATAAATTTCGCAGAAAAACTTATATAGGACAGAAACTCTATTCAGTTCTCAAATGTGATACCGCTAATACGTCGTCTTCTTTCGCTTTTTAATGTTTAAGGAACTCGTGAAAATTCACGATCATTCGAAGTACCCCTTAACTTGTTTGTTCAGTGCTCATTCTACCACTTCTTGCTTAATTATGTTTAATTTATTTAACTTGAGATTTTTTACCATTGCTGTTATTAAACATTTTTCTAACTTTAAACATCGCGAGGTATTACCGTTATACCCCAAATATTCTTCCCCTGGGTTAAAAGTTCATCTTGGTTCTGGCACTATAAATCTTCAGGGGTGGGTCAACATTGATACTCGCCAGGCTCCTCATATACACTTGCAAGCTAATAATTTTGACCTTAGTGAATTCAATGACAACTCGATTCGTGAAATTTACATGTGTCACGTGCTTGAGCATTTCTCTTTCGTAGAGGTAGAGAAATTGTTGTCAAATTTGCATCGGAAGCTTTCTCCTGGAGGGGTACTGCGATTGTCAGTACCAGATTTTGATCAACTAATTAGAATTTATCAATCCAACAACAACGATATCTCGTCAATTCGCTATGCATTAATGGGCGGCCAAGATTATGAATATAATTTTCATAAATCAGTTTTTAACAGCTCCTCCCTTTCTGATATGCTTCTTTCGTGTGGATTCAAGCATCTCCAAGCTTGGAATACTAGAGAAGACTTTGGTGAAAATCTTGGGGACTGGTCTAACAAGTCATTCAAAACTTTCAAGGGAAATATTCCTGTCAGCCTTAACATTAAGGGAATTAAATAATAGAGATCAGTTATGAAAATGGAAAGAGGTAAAACCATTTTTTTCGTTGCATCTACTATGCCTGCAGCGTGGATATCATCAAAGTTAGGCTTGCTTGATATAAAAAAAATTATTGTTGCAAGCAAAAATCTTGAATTATCCTATCGCGCAGCGATAAACGAATGCCATAACATAGAGATAATCTCTGCCCCTGAGAATTTTGCAACTAGATTTTCATTATTTATATATGAATTGCTATGGGCCCGGTTCCAACAAGTTAATGTTATTTTTTTTCATGAATGCTGCTTTACTGATCTAGACCTACTTATAATGCTAATAAAGCCCGTGGGATATTTTTTCCCGATTGTCACAATGGAGGGCTTTGATGAAGTTAGTTTTAGTGAGTTTCCCAAGAGTAAAATTACCTTTCTTATCTGGATACTTGGCCTTGCCCCTCTCTTTAAATATTATCGCTCTCCAGTAGTAGGGAGCAATAGACCTGAATTTGCTATATCAGCCAGACGATACCCTCGATCAATTATCTCAAAAGATGCTTTCAACTCAAATGAAAAATTTTTTGGCATACAACGTTTAGTCTGTATGCCTACAAACAAGATTCTTTTTGTATTGGGTAAAACTTTTGGAGAAGATCGCATACAGGTGAAAATTTTTCGGCGACTAATTAGCATGGCTCATTCAT
>Ga0247843_1009737_pt1 | contig 10532 bp, 3 predicted proteins | sample LaCruzMarch2017__FD_192420 | JGI IMG/M metagenome (GOLD analysis project Ga0247843, IMG submission 192420) | Freshwater microbial communities from meromictic Lake La Cruz, Castile-La Mancha, Spain - LaCruzMarch2017_8m | ecosystem: Environmental > Aquatic > Freshwater > Lake | place: Spain...
GGGCGCCCTAAGGGCTGCGGGAATCGTATTAGTTAGAGCACTAAAGCGGACGGAGCGGGCGAGGGTGTTCGCTAACGAGCTGTATGATGCGAAGTTGCTTTCGCAGGAGGGGTGGAAGAGGCTATCGGGAATTTCCAGCGTGTTACTGCCTTTCATCAGCCCTTTCGGCACATATTCAGTGAGTTAATATGAGTGCGTGGAGGTTGTTATCAAAGCGTGAAAATGTTTAATTAACCAGATGTAGTGACCAGCTGTTTGCCTGTTCTTGCTTCAGTAACGACCACAATCATTGGAAAAAACCTATACAAACAAAAGCACTGACAAGCCAACGATTGATATCACCCCGATTGTTGGACAGAAAACGGTGAAAGTGGTCCTACAGCTTCCGCTTTCTCCCCGTCCAAAACCGCCAAAGAAGTAACAGTAAGCAGGTAGGGATAGTTTAGGAAACCGACCCAACGGTGATTAACGTATCGAGTTTGATTCGTGAAGATCTCGCGACGCTGACTTCTAAATCACAAATAATTTTTGAACAAAAAGTTAAAATGTCGCAAAAAATTTCCCCATTGTAAGAAAGGGTTTGATGGCTATAGGTGATGGATGAAATTAACTCTCACGCTTACTCTTGTGGCCTTAGGTTACTTGGCCGCCTCGGCGAACGCCCAGTTAACACCTGATTATGAAATGCAGAGGCGCTTCCGGCCCGACTGGAGAAATCCTGCGTCGATCACGCTGCCTAACACTCCGCAATATGCCCAGCCCAAGGATTTTCTTGTAATGCTTAAGTTGGGCTCCGCACCTGTGCAGGGCAGGGTTTACACTTGGAAGCTCACGAAGGGCAAATCCACCGTAACGGCCACCGGGGCCAATCCGACGGTTCGCCTTACTGCAGGGGATTGGAGTACCACCGTGACCGAGAAGGTCGGAAAATCGGTTGTCAGTTCTGCTACCATGACGGTTAAGGTTCAAGATATCTTGATCGCGGCCATCGGTGATAGTTATGGTTCGGGTGAAGGTTGTCCGGAGATTCCCGCTCAATTCAAGGTCGACGATGTCGCCATCGCTACCGGAAGCTACAACTTCGAACAGCTTGTTGCTGCCGATCTCAACACTCTCGATTTTGCGCAATTTCCCACGGTTCTTGCCCTCTCCCCCGTGGTGCCTGAAATATGGGCCCGCAGCACCGATGCCAACATGACTCTCGAGAGCCGCCTTGCCCATCGTTCCACCCACGCCTACTCAGCCCGTTACGCGATGGCAGTAGAGGAGGCTGATCCCCGCTCCTCGGTCACTTATGTCAGCGTCGCCCAGTCCGGGGCCGTCGTAAGCGAGCTCATCAACACCAAGAACCTTTCCTCCGATGACGGAGTCACCCTGATGCCGGTTCAGTTGGAGGAGTTGAAGAGGATTGTCGGCAAACGGAAAATCGACACATTGCTCATTTCTATTGGAGGCAATGATGCCGGTTTCGGTCCTCTACTAGGCAAGCTACTCAGCTCTCCAGTGGTTTTTGCCGGTCTGGGGCAGCTGACGGAGAACTTCCTGGATCCGATTTCTCTCGTTCCCAAATATGCCGAGAACGCGGTGGATCCAACTGGATTGATTGACTGGAGGCCGAATGCCTTGAAGAACGTGATCAATGGCAGCTTTACCTCCAGCAACGCCGGGGGTATCGCATCGGAAATTTTCTCGTATCTGAACAATTCCCTCCCGACGGACCCGCTGACTGGTATTCAGTTCGCCAGTGCCTTCAGTGGCATCAGTGCTGAATTGGTCAAGCTTTCCAGCAGCTACACACTCCTGAATCAGAATCTGAGAAGGGATTTCACCATCGGCCGCATCGCCATCACGGAGTACCCGGACATCAACAAGGTCTATGTGCGGGGATCCGACGGAGAGCCCGTTAATTGGTGGGGGCCCGGCGTTACGGATCTGCTTCCCGGTAGTGCCGTCAACCCCTCTGAGGGTCTCCTGGCCACGAAGATCTTCGCTGAACCCCTGAACCGGACAGTGAGCGAAGCTGCAGCTGCCCAGAACTGGCTGTACGTCGGTGGTGTGAGCGATGCCTTTTCCGGTCACGGTTACGGAGCGTTGAAAGAAGACCGTTGGATCGTGACGGCGCGTGAGAGCTTGATACGGGAGGGCTCCACACCCCAATGGTTCGGGCAGGTGTTCCCGATCACTTCCTTTGGTATGGCCCATCAGAGCAGCCCAGGCCTTGTCGCCACTGCCCGATTGATCGCATCAAGGTTGGGCGACTCTAATGCACTCGGCTATCTCGCCGCTGACGTGACCTTCAAGGGTGCTTCTGTCGGCTCCTCCACAATCGCCACTCCTGTTTACCTTGGAAGGGGAGTGGGGACCACTTCGTTCCTCATCACCGAAACAGCCGGCAGCAACCTCGGCTTCAATGTGGAAGTAAATGGGGGATTTACCATCATCTCGGGCTCAAATGGTATTCTGTCACCCGGCGCTTCGGTCAATTTCGAGATTCAAAACCCCACCAGCGGATCTACGGGGGAGCGAGTGGGAACGGTGACTATCACCTTCACAAATCCAGGCGTGCAGCCCTACAGCTTTAGAGTCAACGCCATTAATAACGGAACCGGCAATAATGCTGTCACTGGGGATAAGTGGATGGCTCGCCTTCCAGGCCAGCTCAATATATCCAGTCTTACCCTCCCCGGAACGCACGACACCATGGCCTTGTATGAGACCGTTTACGGAACAGCGATATGCCAGACCCTCACCCTCAACGATCAGCTGATCCATGGGGTTCGCTGTCTGGACATTCGCGGTCGGCACTTCAGAAACTCCTTCCCCATTCATCATGGGGTAGTATTCCAAAAAACCTTCTTCGACAATGTCATCAACACGGCATCTGCCTTCCTGAAAAAGAACCCCAGCGAGACCATTGTTCTGTCGCTGAAGCCTGAACACACGGCGGTGGAGAATACGCGGACATACGAAGAAACCCTCAAAAACTACATCTCCCGGTATCCTCCCAAGCTATTTTACACTCGATCCACCATCCCGAAGCTGAAGGATGTCCGTGGCAAGATTGTTCTGGTAAGGCGCTTCCCCGGCAGCATCGGGATCGACGCAACAAGTTGGCCAGACAATCCTGCCACTATGGTGAAGGTTGGTCCATATGTCATGTCCCAAGACCTCTATAAGCTGAACTTTTTGAAAGACCGGAACATCACCGGCTTTTATGACAGAAAATGGTCGCTCGTGTATGACGGAATGATCAAGGCTTCTCAAGACATCAAGGGAGAATATCTTCGATTTAACTTCAGTTCAGCCACGATTATGTACCCCCTTCCTCAACTTCGGGGCGTTGCAAATGATATAAACCCGAGGTTGAGTGCATTTTTCGAAAAACAACCTCCCGGGACCTTCGGTGCCGTCATGATGGACTTTGCCACGCCGGAACTCATCGAAAAGATCTACAGATCCAACGACCTGCTCTTCGTGCCGAACTGATCACCAATAGTTGTTACCTGCCCGATAAGAATATCCTGTGCCTGCCCTCACCATAGCTGGCACACCAATAAGCTGGCAGGTACGGGGCGGGCAAGATGCCCGCCCTACATGAATTGTTGAGCAAGGTCGGTTGAGACAACCGACCTTACCAAGGCTAGATTTGGGTTTTTGATTCGTAGATTCGTTTCGCTTTAAATCCACTACTCATCGCGCCCGGGTGGATTCGAACCACCGACCCGCGGATTAGAAAGATTGGGGTCATTGGTATAATTACTCTTTCGGAATGGGTGCATACGCAATATTGCCCTTACGTTGCCCTTACATATCCCAGCCAGCCTGGGGTCGGATCACCCGCCGGCACCTGGCTCGGCCTAGTCACCCCACCACCACGCCCCCTGCCACCGCCCCCAGCGCGGCTGGGCAGACATACACCCCCCCCTTGGAAAAGTGACGGTATTTTTGGGATTAGCGTTTAGATGCGAAGTTGCTGTCGGAGGAGGGGTGGAGAAAAATACGCATGTTGCAATAGCCTAAAAGAGATAAAGAACATCAGTATATTTAGCTAGCTATAATGTCTTGGAAGCACAGAATTAACAAGTGATCAAGAACTGTGTTATCTCTGCGCTTTTCGCTAGCGCCTTTTTTCTCTTTCTTTCTCCTGACATACGGGCCGGTGAGCCTGTGGAGTTCGCCGCTGGAGAAATTCTTCTGAAATTCAAAGAAACAACCCAAACAAGCGAAAAGACTGCCTTCGAAAAAGAATTTGGATTAGTTCTGTTAAGGGAGAGCACGGCAACCGGAGTATGTTTGTATCAAAGCAAGGAGGAAAACGTGCTTCCAATAGTCGATAGAATTATAAAAAACAAATTTATTGAATTTGCCGAGCCAAATTACGTACAAAAAAAAAGATCAGTCCCTAATGATCCCCTTTATGCCAATCAATGGCATTTGCCAAAAATTGGAATGCCTGATGCGTGGGGCGACTTTACCGGAACGGGATTAATAAAGGTCGCCGTTGTTGATAGCGGCGTAAGTAAATATCATAACGAAATAACCCCTATTCTGAGCTCTGATGGAGAATGGGACTATGTCAGTGGTGATTCCAATGCCAATGATGAGGGCAACAGTGGGCATGGAACTGTGATTGCCGGAATCATCGCGGCTGTAAGGAACAATAATACAGGAATTAGTGGAGTATGCTCTACCGTAAGGGTCGTGCCCTTGCGAACTTCCGACGAAAACGGAGATTCATTTCAAAGTGATAATGCGGCCGCAATTGAGCGAGCTGCTGACTTTGGCTGCAAAGTGATAAACTGCAGCTTTGGGGGTTCAAACTTTAGTAATGCGCAAAACGCAGCGATTAATTACGCCAATTTAAAGGGTGCTCTGGTTGTATGTGCTGCTGGAAACGAGTCTTCCGATAATGATATCATTCCTTCTTATCCCGCCAACTATTCTCAGGCCAATGTTATTTCAGTTGCAAACTCTACAACAACGGATGCTTTAAATTCCTTTTCCAACTTTGGAGCTGTTTCAGTTGATATATCTGCTCCGGGCACGGATATTTATTCAACCGCAGCTGGACGTAGGACGATCAATTCATGGTCTTTTAACAGCGGCTGGGAGGGCTGGTCGCAGTTGATTAGCTCGGGTTCAGGGTTTTTTTGGGGGAGTACTGGGCTTGGGCTTTTTACCCAAACCTCAATGTGGGCTGTTCTTTACCTTCCTAATAGTAGCACATTTCTGATTAGTCCTTTCGTCGACTGCTCAAATTTCGATAAAGTAAAGGTGCGTTTCGGATTTGCCGGTGATTTATCCTTCGGCGATTCAATGGGCCTTTATACATCGGATCTTTTAAATAGCTGGGCAGATCTAGGCTCAATCTTCTCTGGTGATATAACAGGCGATCGAACTTATCGGTCTGTCGCAATGGACAAAGAAGTTGGAAGGCTACGGATCTGGTTTACCTCCGATGCTTCTTGGCAAGGCTACTTTGGGTTAATGGACGCAGATGTTACAGGTTTATATGCCAACTCTGCTGCTGCATCTTCTGCTTTTAAAAACTCTTCGGGAACTTCTTTTTCAGCTCCGTTAGTCGCTGGCGTTGCCGCAATGATGATGTCCCAAAACCCGAGCCTTACCCACCTTCAGGTCAAAGACATCATCCTTCAAACTGCACGGAAGGTATCGGCACTAAATGGAAAAGTGGTATGTGGAGGAATTGTGGACGCTGCTGACGCCCTTCGGGAGGCAAAGGCAAGGGTTGTCGTCACGCCAGCGATTACAAGTTCCACTTCAGCCAGCGGTACAGTTGGATCATCTTTTAGTTACAGCATCACTGCTTCAGGCGCGGCTACCAGTTACAGCGCCAGCAGCTTGCCTTCAGGGTTGTCCGTCAATACTTCCACTGGTGTGATTTCTGGTACCCCGAGTTCAGCGGGTACCTTTACATCATCCATATCCGCATCAAATATTGCCGGCACCGGCTCGGTCAGCCTAACCATTGCGACAGCAAAAGGGACACCCACGATCACCGCCGCCCCCACAGCCTCGGCGATCACCTATGGCCAGACCTTGGCTAGTTCCACGCTCAGCGGGGGATCGGCCGACGTGGCAGGGAGTTTTGCTTGGACGACTCCATCGACCGCTCCCGCTGTTGGTACGTCTGTTCAAAACGTCACCTTTACGCCGACAGACTCAGTCAATTACAACTCCGCGGCAACATCAGTGAGCGTGACAGTGAATCAGGCTCCGCCACCCCCACCAACCGGGCTAGTAATTACGAGTGATCGTGCAGCAGTATCGATAAATCTCGGAGCTAGTTTCTCCCACCAAATCACTGCCAGCGGTTCACCTACTTCCTTTGGGGCCATTCGATTGCCAACAGGACTTAAGATAAATGCTAAAACTGGATTAATTTCGGGTAAGCCGACCAAGGTAGGTACTTTCTCCGTAACCCTTCAGGCGCTTAAGAAAGGATCCACGACTGCAACGGCGACGAAGGTGTTTACCGTCGTGCAAGTACCGACGTTCAGTTACGCGGCCAGAATTAACGCCCGGCGCAATCAAAACGTGAATGTGAGGCCGAAGGTGGCGGGTTCACCAGCTCCAAGCTTTTCGGTAGTGAGCGGAAGTCTGCCTCCTGGGCTGAGCCTAAACGCCTCTACAGCAGCGATCACTGGCAAGCCAACCACAGCTGGTTCGTATGCTTTTACGGTTCGGGGATCGAATTCAGCAGGGAATACGGATCGCAGTAGTATGATTGTGGTGAAGTAATTTAGTCCCCAGAGTCCAGCGGGAGGACTTCGCCAAGGAGCTTTATGATGCGAAGTTGCTTCCAGAGGAGTGGTTCGAGAAGTTGGATAGAAAGGTAAGGAAAGGGGGCGTTGTTGGGCAGATTAGGAATTATGTAATAGCCTTAAAGAGATAAGAGGCTTTTATTTCGCAACTTGCTAAAATACTGGAAATACACAGAATTAAGTAATGAGCCAAAAGAGTGCTATTTATGCACTTTGCGCTGGGGCCCTGTTCGTCTTTCTTTCTCCTGACATACGGGCCGCTGAGCCTGTGGAATTCGCAGCAGGTGAGATACTCTTAAAGTTTAAAGTTGGTGTTGCCGAGGCTCAGCAGGAGCAGATCCTTAATCAATATGTCTTAAAAAAGAAGCAATATAACTCAACTATCCAAACCCACTTAGTCCTTGCAAATGAAGACGATATTACAAGTAAGGTATCTCTTCTAAATCAAGAACCCGCGATTGAGTACGCTCAGCCAAACTATGTAAAAAAACCAGATTCTGCACCAAATGATCCCTTCTATAATATGCAGTGGTACCTTCCGCACATTGGCATGCTGGATGCGTGGAGCCAGTTTACGGGCTCAGGTATTGTAAGAGTTGCTGTCATTGACTCGGGAGTTAATAAGTCTCTCACAGACTTATCCGCTGTTTTGATAAGTGACGGTGAGTGGGACTATATTAGCGGTGACAATGATGCAACTGATACAGATGGGCATGGGACGCTTATAGCAGGCATAATCGCTGCAACGGCGAACAATGGAATAGGTGTGGCTGGTATATCTTCAACTGCAAGAATACTGCCCTTTAGGCAGGATGGTTTTATAAGTGATATCAACGACGCAATGGTTCGAAGCTACAATGCGGGCTGTAGAATTATCAATGCAAGTTATGGCAATGGAGTTGAAAACCCTGCAGAAAAAGCCCAGATATCTTGGTTAAATGATCGGGGAGTCCTTGTTGTCTGCTCTGCAGGCAATGCGACAACCAATAACGACATTAGTGCTCACTATCCCGCGAGCTACGACCTCCCCAACATTATTTCAGTAATGAGCTCCACTTCTTCAAGCCGCCGAGACTCTTTATCGAACTACGGACAAAGGAGTGTCGATATTGCAGCCCCCGGAGTAAACATATGCTCCACACTTGGAGTCGGTGAAAAAAATAGGTGGGGTGTTTATGGGTTTCCTTTCGATGCCGTGTGGAAATATTCTAGGGCTTTGCCTAATGGATTTACATGGCAATACAAAAGTGATGGTAGTGTTGGTTTGCAAAGTAACGTCCTTGACCTCAGAGACTACGTAAATACCCAAATAAGCATAATGGTGAATGGTGGTTTAGCTGGTGGAGAGTTTCTGGGCGTTAGGAGCGGAACAACTACATTAATGGAAAGTACCCAGAACGCCTTGGTGAGGGGGGATATTGTTGGTAATTATACCAATCGAACTACCGCGATTGATCAAGCCCAGGGCCGGATTTGGTTCTGCTATGCTTCTAAACCTCTCTCTGACCGTAATATTGGTGTTTCGGATACTGATATCTCAGGAATTCCATTATATAGCTTTCGTGACATAAGCCCCACATATAGAGAGGGAACAGCCTCTGGAACATCCTACGCTGCATCAGTTGTTACTGGTGTTGCCGCCATGTTGATGGCGCAGTGTCCTAACTTTAACCATATTGAAATTAAGGACATCATTATCAAAACTGCCAAAAAGGTGCCTAGTTTAACTGGCTTAGTTGCGAGCGAAGGTATCGTGGACGCCTCTGCTGCATTGCGGGAGGCTAAAATAAGATACGAGGCGGCGCGAGTACCCCCATCCATCACAAGCAGTTCGTCATCTACTGGTTCTGTTGGGTCCTTCTTTAACTATACAATCACAGCTTTGCGAAGCCCTTCCAGTTATGATGCCAGTGGTCTTCCAGATGGGCTTACTATTAATACTTTCACGGGTACCATTTCTGGGGTGCCCAAGGTAGCAGGAACCTCAAATGTATTGATTTCTGCTACCAATATGGGGGGTACAGACACGGCTTCTGTGACAGTTGTTATTGAGAAAGGCGAACCACAAATCGGTGCCGCTACATATTTCACATTATATGGGCTACCTTTAATGCAAGACGCCTTTACGACTTATCCTCCTGGTTCATCAGTTCCAGGTAGATTTTCTTGGGTGACTCCTTCTGTTATTCCTCCTCTTGGGAATTCCCTGCAAAGCGCAATTTTTACACCCACGGATACAGTTAACTACAACACTGTGACATTTATGATGTATGTAGAAACTTCAGACCTAAATTCAGCTTCAATTACAATTAGTATCTCAGGTGTTGGGTCTCAGACTTACTCTCTTTCGTATGGAAGAGTGTCACGTAGCTTAAGCTTTTCGGGGGAATTATCTGGCTATTCAGTGTCAGCAAACTCCTCATACACAATAAATAATAGCAACAGTGTAGATGTGAGCGGATTCACTTTGAGTACGCAACTAGGATCAATTGAAATACCTGGTATTAAATTTACCAGAAAAGACAATACCTACACTGCATCGCGCAGAATCGTGATCGGTGGGAAAACTTCTACAGTTTCGGTCTCAATTCGGGATGATATGGATAATAACGGTAATCGTATTCCGGATTTCTCTGATTTATCTATGGGTAGTCCTATTGTTATCTCCAGCGACATTTCGCCTGTGGCTATTCCCATTAACGTGAATTATTCCTACCAAGTCACTACGAGTGGATCACCCACATCCTTCAAGGCGAAGGGTCTGCCAGCTGGTTTAAAGATCAACGGAAAAACCGGGTTGATATCTGGGGTTGCTAGTAAGGGGGGCAGGTTCCAAGTTGTCTTGGAGGCTGCTAGAGATGGAGCTACCTATGGTTGGTTTTACGCTAAGGAAACAAAAATTCTTACGGTTCTGCAAGTGCCTACATTTACCTACCCTGCGGCAATAAATGCAAAGAAAGGAAAAGCCCTTAAAGTAGCCCCCAAGATTGCTGGTTACCCCGCTCCATCATTTTCAATTGTATCGGGCAGTCTGCCTCCAGGATTGTCCTTAAACGCCTCTACAGCAGCGATCACTGGCATTCCGACCGCCGCGGGTTCATATCCCCTTACGGTTCGGGGATCGAATTCAGCAGGGAATACGGATCGAAGTGCGACGATAGTGGTGAAGTAGGTTTATCCTACGCGCCCGGGTGGATTCGAACCACCGACCCGCGGATTAGAAATCCGCTGCTCTAGTCCCCTGAGCTACGGGCGCAGTACGTAGTTTTGTAGCAGAAAGAATCCCAGGGGGCGAGGCGACGAAAGGGATTGAGGGGAGATCTGAAAAAGGGGTTAAGGGATTCAGGGGTTAAGGAGGTGAGGGGGAGAGGGATTAAGGGGTTAAGGGATTCAGGGGTTAAGGAAGGAAAAGAGATTGGAACGATTAGCTTTTTTTGTGGCGGAAGAGGAGAGAGGCATCGGGGAGTTTTAATATCTTTGCCGATAAGAAATAGGCGGCCGCTCCAAGAGTGATCAAAGCAAGGGTTCCGTTGATTCGGACGATGAGCGCACCTTCCAAGGGATGAATGAACATCTTGCCAGCCAGAATTGCTCCGATCAGAACAAAACAGCAAACAAGAATCTTACCGACCCCTTGGAGGAAGTGGGGCTCGAGCAGGTTGCCCACATATCGGTGTGAGGCCCAAGCGAGTTGGAGAATGTTGAGCGTGGCCACCGAGGCAGTAGTGAGCGTGAGCCCTAAAATGC
>Ga0247843_1009743_pt1 | contig 10526 bp, 4 predicted proteins | sample LaCruzMarch2017__FD_192420 | JGI IMG/M metagenome (GOLD analysis project Ga0247843, IMG submission 192420) | Freshwater microbial communities from meromictic Lake La Cruz, Castile-La Mancha, Spain - LaCruzMarch2017_8m | ecosystem: Environmental > Aquatic > Freshwater > Lake | place: Spain...
CGATCCGTTTCTTATGTTTCGCCCTTTGGGACATTTTGGTTCAGCGATGCGCAGGCGGTCAGCCTAGTCGGCCTCCGCCCGCCGCCTCGCTTTTGGTGGGTGGGACACACCCAATTATTTTTCTTGCGACTCCGGCGCCTCCGCTCCGCGTCGCGCCTTTGCCATGGCTGCGCTGATGCCGGCCGCAGCAGCGCCGCCCCGTGCAGCAGCAGACACCCGGCTTCTTATTCCGGGGATGCCTGCTGGTGGGTTGCACGCGCTGCATGAGGATCGGTGGGACACGGCGCGCCACAATCCAATGGTGAGGTCCTTGCCATTCATCGACTGGGACAAGCCTGCTGCGCCGGCTCTCTTTTCTGGACCCAGATACCAGCTGCAAGGTGTGTTGCTCGCCACTCTGCAGGCTAAAGACGACTCGGCTTCGCGGCACAATTTCTACACTATTTCTACACGATAGATGTCATTGGCTTCGAGTATGGCGACGTGGCAGCGTCTGCTGTCGCACACGTGCTCAACGCAGCTGGCGTCTTTGACCGAGTCTATTCCAACCGCCCTGCTTTCCTCGATGCGGTTGGGGCACATGCGGGTCTCGACCTGTCCCCGGTGGCCCTCGACCCATCCCACTTTGTGGCAACAGAGGCTTACGCGGGGCCCGTGCACATGGACTATCTGCATGAGATGAGCGTGCGGGACCTTCTTGACGAAGGCAAGCGGCTTGCCCGCGAACAGCCATGCGATCTGCTCGCCAAGATTGTCTTGTGCCTGGGGCCGGTGGCACGAGATGCCACCCGTCAGCACGCCCAGGCCACTGCATCAATCTTTGCGGCCTCGCTCGCGGGGCAGGTATCAACCTGGGCACGGCTGCCCGCTGGCGCCTCAGCACCTGTCATTGGCGCGCAAACCGCCAAGTTCCTCCGCACCGCCGTCGGTCAGCTCCTCACCCCCCTCCGGGCGGGGGGTGTTCGACCCGATGCGCATGCCGAAGATCTGCGAGATGGGGTTATCCTGGCGTCCGGACGGGCTTCCGAGATCGAGGCTACCATGTGGGAGCGCGTGAACGCGCACCTGGATCAGTTCACCGTGCTTGGCGAGTTTGAAGCGCATCTCGGGTCGTCCGCCGAAACCAAGGCCACTTTCATCGGCCTCATGCAGGCCTTCGGTGTCGCGAGAGGTGCGCTGGATCCATACCAGAGCACCATCCTGCTGGACAAGGCGCTCGAGACCCACGGCCTGCGCTCCCAGATCCAGGAGCTCTTCGCGGCCGGCTCCACAGTCAAGTCTGTGGTGGATCTGCTGATCGACGAGCACAGGCACGCGAGGGGTGGGAGCGTACACGAGCCGCCTCCTGCGGAGTCTGCGGGTGGCGCCGGGGGCGCTACCGCTGCCGGCAGCGCGGGGCTGCGCGAGACGTCGCTCTCGAACGCGTTCGGCGCGAAGGTCTTCCGCGAGGCCGTTGAGGCCTGCTCGGACAAGGGCGGCACCGAGTTCCTTGAGACGTGCTTCCGCTCCGGCTCAATGATCCTCACTCGGTATCTTACTTTCGAACCGGTTTGGCTTCGGGGCCGACACACGTTTCTCAACATGCGTGTCGCTCGAGAGCTTGACCATCGCCAGCTGTACTTTGCCCGTGCGCTCGCTCTCGACCTCGACACCGGCGAGGTGCCCACGGCGATGTCGGCCTTCAAGTGGTGCCCCGTCCAGCTGAACCTGTTGCTCACGGGGCGCTTCGCCGAGATGGACATGGTCAACTCCCCGGGGGGCTTCACAGCTGTACGAGCCCTCAGGAACGGCACCCAGTACCTCGCGGCGCCCAGCAACCTGCACTACACAGTCGAGTCTACCCTCGTGGGCGTCCGGGACTACTTCACTCGCCTGCTCACTGCGCTCGGCTACCCCGCGCATGCCTCCGAGGGCCACTCCTGGGCGGACTGCGTGGACAAGCAGATCTCTGTGGTGCAGTACATCGACGGGCTGCCCACCATTGAGCGCTCTGCTTGGCTCGAATGGGCCGACGGAAACTTCCGCACCAACGTGCTGAAGAAGGCCCAGTCGGAATACCTAAACCGCATCCTATCGGCGGAGCCGGCGGAGGAGGCGTTCGACGGCTTTCTCGGCTACATTGGCGGCCGGGAAGCCACCTTCTTTTCCAACATCCGCGATCGAATGGACGCGGCTCAGCCCATTGCCACCGTGCGCCTTGCTTTCCCCTCGCTGTTTACCGTGGAGCCCATCTCCCTTCTGGGCATCCAGCCGCCCCAAGCGGGTGGCACATCGAGTGGAGCGCCGGGCGGTGGCAAGCCACCGGGCGGCGGCAAGCAGCCGGTCGGCGGCAAGCAACCGGGCGGCGGCAAGCGCAAAGGCGACGGGGCGCCGGCCGGCTCCAAGTACGGCATCGGGAAAGTGGCATACATGCTAGACTCGGACACCCTCTTCCTCGGGGGGCGGGTCTACGACGTCAAGGCGGCAGCCGCTGAGTTGAAGGTTGACGTCGATGCTTGCTGCTGGCCCGTTCTCTTTACCACCAAGAAGGGCAACGAGGGGCTCGAGGTCTGCTGCGACACTGCACACGGCGACCTGAGCCAGCCCAAGCACAAGAAGCCCAAAGGCTTCGATCTGACCAAACTCAGCAAGAAGTACTCGGAACAGGCGACGCCAGAGCAGAAGAAGACTGCAGGATGGGGCGTCTCCTCCAAAAAACCTTGAGCATGGAGGGCCAGCTTCCGTGGGTTGCGTTCGCGCGACTCGTGGGTGACGGCAGCGTTCGAGTGCGCGATCAGCGCGCTTACGCTCCGGCTGGCCAGGCAGACTTGCTTCGACAGGGCACTGGTTTATGGTGGGGCGGCAGTCCGTCGGGCCACGGGGTGCAGCAGAACACAGGTTCAGAACGTGAGGCGTCGGGTCAGGTACGCCATGAAGTTCACACCGGTGGGGAAGGGGGGGTCAGTGCAGGGGGGAGCATGACGGAGGGGGGAGTCAGTGGAGGGGGAAGCATGATGGAGGACAGCATGCGCTTAGGCGCAAATGGTAGCAGGGAGGCCCGCAGCGACGTGGCGGTCGTTGTGGGCATCGACAGGAGGACCAAAGTTGGCAACCCATTCTGGGCGCGTACACCCGACGAGCGGCGGCGGGCTTGTGCGGCCTTCGACGGGCTGCTCAAAGTGACCGTGGGGCTGGGCACGGACGGAGTCTTCGACGCGCCTGAGGGTGCGGGTGAACGTGACCGCGACAAGGAGGTAATGGAATGCCTCGCTCGACAGCACGGCGCCACCCTCGTGCCGCGTCGAGCACCACCTAATCTTCGTTCCGTCTACCGATGGCTTCAGCACGCGGCTGGGATCAAAGGCGGCCTCCACCTGGCTTGCCACTGCGGCGACGAGCTGGACACGCCCGGCGAGGGCGCGTTCGCGTGCCATGGGCTGAGCCTGCGCGGCGCCGTCTACTGGCTACGGTCGCGGCCAGCTGGAAGCCACGCTAGGCGAAGGCGCCACCTCGTCCCCTCAGCGGGCAACTGGCCGCTCAGCGATATCTTCAGGCGTTTTAACCATGATGTGGCGCAGGAGCTAGCTGGGTTCACATGGCCGATAACTACCCTTGATGAATTTCGGCGGCTGCTCGCATGCCGGCATGCCTCACCGCATACGCTTGTTGGCTTCGAGTTCACGGGGGCGGTTCGGGACGCACACGAACGGGCGCACGGGGGCGTGGCGGTCAGCGTCGATCGACGGGATCCGCTGACGTTTGGTCCCCACGCGACACTCGACGTCCTTGAGGTGCTCGACCTGGCATGCTGGCGGTACGTGTATCTCTTTCCGCCGTCCGCTCACCAGGTCAGGAGCAACCCTCGCGCACTCGAGGCGAAGCAACTGGACGGGCGAACCTTCTGGGGAATCGCCGCCTTCATACGCTGCTGGTGCGTTCTCGCAGAACAAGTCATAGTGGGGCAGCCGGATACCGTCATCCCCGACTTCTACCTCCACCCCTCGCAGAGGCTCCGCCCGGGCGACACGGGCCTGCAGGTTGACCTTTATGTGCGCGGACGTCTCCCCATCGCCGAGCAGGCAGAGGTAGCCTCCGGGCTCAGCGAGTCCAAGGGCGCTGAAAAGCTACGTCGATGGAGGGATGCGTGGACAAAGTCTGCACCGCTGGCTCAAGCCATGGTGCTCGCTGCATCCAAGAGGGAGGCGCCTGCGGCCCTCAGCTACGCGAACGAGATCGAACTCTTTGCTGCAGCGTGGTTTGATGCGGGGTTACCGGTACCTTCGGACTACCGAGTCGCCAGCGCGCGCCCCTCCGATCCAGACGTGCGGGCCTACCAGGCAGTGCGCGGAAGGGGCCACGGGACACGGCTGCCCGGAGCAACGCCGATATCACGCCAGGGCGTCAGCGTTAGCGACAGCGCGCATGCTCACGATCAGTTGGCCGCAGTGGCAGCCCAGCTCATCATCTGCGCATCCGCGCTCACATCGACATGCTTCGTTCTTATGATGGTGAGCCTGCAAGCTGAGCCGCTCGTCTTTGCTCACGTCAACGGGTTCGACATTCTAGGCGCCCAGCTCGATCTGAGCGCTGTTCACCGGCTTGCCATGGTCCATCGATGGGCCGATTCCATGCTAGCCGGCTCGTCGGCGGTCACCTTTTTGGCGGGACGTTTTGACGGCGGGCGCGGGGCCGCGGTCTACGCCACGCCCACCGCGTTCACCCCGCCAGCCTCGCATTGCGTGCATACACCGGCGGAGCGGAGAAAGGCTCTCTCTAGTGGGGCCGCTTTTCTATGGCTCACACTCTCCGCATTAGGAGACGCTCCATCGGCTCGGGTGGCCTCTCACGCGGTCTGGGCAGCCACAGCTTTGCGCTCGCCAATGCTCTACGCACCGGGCATAGGCATTCCTGGGGGAAGCGACACATTTCGCTTCGGTGTCACCGCCATCGCCAGCCTTGTCGACAGGCCAGTCGGCCTGCCCACTGCCCCCACCGCGATGGCCGCAGCGCTCCTGCGCGGTATTCGCGAAGGGGCTATGCTGCGTGACGCTCTTCTCTCAGAGACGGGGGACAACGCCGACGACTTGGCAGCATGGGCAGAACGCATACGTCCGCCCGAGCTGCAAGACGTGCCCGAGGGGCTTCTCGAAAGGCTTCCGTCGTTTACAGATCCGCGTTTTGACGGCCTTTCCTTTGCTCCCATCCCCGAGCCGCCGCACACGCGATGGATGCCACGAATGCCCGAGCAGCGAGCGCCGCCCGCGGGCCGTTGCCCAAGGCGGGCAGCGGATCTCATGCCTGAGCAAGTCTGGGCGAGGGTTCAGCGGTGGCTACACCGGACGCTCGAGGACCTCATTTGTGTGCGAGATCACGGAGACGCCTGTATTCGCAGCCGCCCCTCGACACTGGTCATCGGGCAGAATGACCTCTACCCGTGGGCGCGGGGGGTAGTGTGGGACTTTCGCGGCGGCGGCTGCGGACGCCCTCTGCGCTTCGACCGCCCCCTGGAGCACACGCTCAATGTGCCCTACCTTCTCCAAAGGCTTCGTGACTACCCCAACCAGAGGCTCCTCAGCTTCATTGCGGAGGGGGTGCGCTATCAGGCTGACGTCGAGCTGCAGACGGTCCTGGTGCCACACCTTATGTCCCTCTCGTCGGGCTTTGACTCGGTGCAAAAAGAGCTGCGACGCATGTCCGCGCCAGGGCTGCGGTGGTACACGCACCACGCGGACTTCCCCTTCTGGCCTATGTACAGCCTCGGAGAGGGGGCGGTGCCTCGCAAGCTTGAGAACCGCTGGCGGCGATGCGAGGAGGGTGGCGGACCACGCAAGGAGACCTTCGACTCCGCCGGTGTCCGCGCATGGTCGATCAACGAGGCGTCGCGGAACTACCACATGCCGCAGCATTTCCTGCTTGACTCGCGGCCGGAGATGCTGCAATACCTCGGTGAGCGCGGCTTACCTGCGACAGCGGAGCAGGAGGCGCGGCGCAAACTAAATCGCAACACCAAGTGGGAACGGCAGCGCATGCCCAACCTCGCAATGGTCGCGCGCGATCTAGTGGTACTCAAAAGGGCTGGCATGCTTATGAGCGAGCCCGTTTACGTCTTCGGAGACGACGCCAAAGACTACTTCAACCACCTGGTCAACGCCCCGGAAGAGGAATACAAGATCAACACCATCTTCCTAGATGCAGGCGATCTCTTCGAAGAGGCGGTCTACGTTCAAGACAAAGGCTCCATCACCTTCATCTCGCAGCGGCGTATGGGCTTCGGGCTGCACCCGAACTCTATCATTGCGCAGGAGTGGAGCGAGGCGCTCAACTCCATGCTGCGCGAAGATGTGGACGCGGTCGAAGACGCGCTTCTTGAAGCCGACCCGCGACCCTCTGTGCAAGCGTGGTTGGCCGAACGGCGAAAGCTCCAGAGCCGCGTAGGCGGCCACCAACGGCGGCTCTACAGCGTGTTCATGTACTGCGATGACAACATCATCATCGTGGTCGGCTTGCGCCGAGCAATCCGACTGCTGCGAGCGTGGAGGTCACTTACGGGGCGCGTCGGTCTCATCATGGCCATCCCGGAGAAGCGATCTCTAGGCGTCTGGGGCGTCTGGGTCGGTGCTCTCATCTTCGCCGGCCTCGGCATCATCGTCATCCCACGGCAAAAGATCTTGCGCTGCTCGGAGGCGATCACGCGCCTGCTCCGCCACGGCATCGAGTTCGAGCACTATCGCTCGCTCGTTGGGCTGCTGGAGCACGTGCGCTGCGTCGCCGTGCTGCCACGCCGCTACATGCACGGGCTCTATGCGCCTCATGGGGCGGATGGCGAGGGGCGGGGCGGCCCACAGGCAATGGTGAGATGTACCCAGTTCATGGAGGCGCAGCTCATCAAGTGGCTGGATGTGCTGTCTTGTCGCTGTGGCTGCGCCGTTACCGACGTGCTCAAAATGGCCGACTTGGCCCGAGAGCGCGTCCTGCTCTTCGTCACCAGCTCCGACGCTGCCACCGACAGTGAGCCTCCCGGTATGGGCGGTTTCATGAACGGCTATTGGTGGCACTTCCCCATCCCTGAGGAGGCGCTCGACTGGCTGCACATAACCTCACTCGAGCTCCTCGCACGCGGTTTCGACTCTATCATCATGGACGCCGTCGTTCCACCCCGCGCGCGGATGCTAGCTCGCACAGACGCGACCACCACCTTTGCCGCGCTCGCGCGAGAAAGCGAGCACAGCGAGGCTCTCATGGACGCCCATCACGGTCTATTGTCCTCCGCAGCCTTCCGACGAGCCGCCGAGCGCACCGATCTGGGAGCTGTGGCCGGCGACGGCAACCTCGCTGCTGACGCTGCTAGTAGGTCCTACCTTGACGTGCTCCAGTCTCTTGCCAAGCAGCTCCGCATTCATCTTATTCGGTTACCGTTTCCTCAGGAGTGCCGACGGATCTTCTATGAGGTGCTGGAGCTCGCCCGTCGCCGAGGGCGGCGCGTGAACCGCAACGCAAGACGGCCACCACCTCCGCCCATGCCGACGGCGGCGGTCAGCCTTCTCGACGCAATGACCCCGCCCCGTGACATCAAACGGCAGCGTCGCGCGTTTCTCGGCTTCGAGCACGACAGCACCCTAGGTTATCCGGGCGAAGGACCACCCTCACTGCTTACAGAGCTCCGTTCTAGCTTGTCGGCCTCCGGCCGGCCGGCGGTTGGCGGTCCTCACACCCGCCAGGAGGTCGGTCGACCGTCCGGTCGCAGCCTCCTCGACGAGCTGCGGAAGGAGCGCGAGCCCCCCGCCGCCGATGTGCCCGGCAAGCAGGCACGTCATCCAGTACTGGACGGCAAGTCCATACGAGCCAAGCCTTACACCCACCAGCCGCTACCGAGGCAAAGTATGCAGGTTCGCATGGTCGGCGGCGTTCGGCTGGCAGCGCCGGCGTACGCTCGAGGCAACTCAAACTCCGCCCGCTCCAACGACATTCGCGAGGCGGCAGCACGGCGAGCGCCCGCCGTTGCCGGCCGCGACGCATCCGCCAGCCAGGTCGCCAGCGTGGAAGCCGGCCTAGCCCACGCAGCGACCATGGCGGCTCTGGGTGCGTCGGTGCGCACCCTAAGCAAAGACGATCACGCGTGGGACATGTGGCGCTCCTTCTCCACTGTCTACGGATGGGACCCTATCGTGTCGCGCGAGTCCGCAGTACACGCGCCCGATGCGCTCGCGTCGCGACTTGGGCTCTTCGTCCTATGGGTCTACCCGCAAATTGAAGGGCGCCTCACCAAGGACGCCAAGCCCAGCTCGGTGTTCAACAACTACCCGGGGGCCATCTCGCGGATCCTTAAACGCGACTTCAAGTTGCCGGTTCCACCGCAGAAGGCGTTCGAGGCCGAGGCGAAGGGCTTGTTGCGCTCCTACCAGAAGGTGTACGGCACGATTGCGCTGGCCAAGCGCAAACGTATGCCTATCACCCCAGCCATGTGGCAGCGAGTCGAAGGTTTGCAGCCGGGCACCGCTCTAGCCAACCGGGCGCCATGGATGAGCCCCGCTACTGCACATGACGACCGCAACGTAGTGCGTCTGGGTAAAGTGCTGCAGAAAACGGCCCACCGTCTTGGCGAGATCGTCATGTACCATGCGGATGAGATCACCTACCTCACGTATGCCAACGTGACGGCCGAAATTGGAGGCGTCGTACGCGTTGATCCGACCGAAGAGCAGCTTCGAGGCATGCGTCCTGGCGATCGCTTCTTCATCGCACCATGTGCTTCGAAACCCGATCAGTTTGGGGAGGAGCACTGTCATTTCCCCTCCGTAATCGAATTCTCTGGCACGCCAGGCAGCGCGGGGGCCGCCATCCGAGACATCCTGCTCGAACGGCCTTGTCATGGTGATGCGCGCCGCACTATGCCGCTTTTTGCCACGGCCGACAGTCGGCCCTACACCTACTCCACCCTCAACCGCCTGCTGCATCAGCTCATGGCCGCGCTCTTCGGCGATGGGATCGCCTCAACTCTGTCTTGGCACTCCTTCCGCATCTGGCTTGCCATCGCGCTTCGAGAAGCCGGCTGTCCCGACGAGGTCGTGCAGCTCATCTGCCGCTGGCAGTGCCGCGAAAGCCTGCAAGCCTACGCCCAGATCGGCATCCAACGCAACCTCCACTGGACGAACCGTGCTGAAAAGGTTCAAGTGCAAGTCATGCGCACGGGCGCCCTCCCTGCGCTGGACAACGAAGACGCGCTGGCAAGACTCAACGATGACGTCCTCGTCCAGCGCCGCACCGTTCAACGGCCCGGCCCGACAGCAACAGCCACCGGGCAGGCGGCACCTCAGGCCATTGGCCCGCCACTCCTTGCGCCTCGCGATCGTGTCGAGGTCCGCTGGGGTGACGAGTTCTTCCCTGCCGTATTCACAAGCAGCCGCATCGGCACCAGCTCTAACGGGCGCCCGGTGCGGTTGCACCGCCTCTGGTACGACGCTACAGGCGGCTGGCCTGCTCAGGGCCACTGGCACGATCTAGACGAAGAGGAGTGGCGCCGCATCTAACGGCAAGGCGGCTTGACGCCGGCCCGCAGACAGCGGGCCAAGTCGACAAGCCGACAACCCCTACACTGGGGTCTTCAAAAGTCGCCTAACAAAGGCGCAGGGTCTGGCTCATCCCCCCCGCATGCCGCAGCAGTACTCTGCCGGCAGCTGTAATCAACAGCGCACCCCGATGGACTATGCTCAACCTGAGCGTCTGCCAGGCCACGCATTCATCGGCGCGGGCGGAGGCCCGGGTAAAGAGCGCTCATGCGCCTGGAAAGCGGCGTGCTACAACACGTTTGCACAGCGCACCCTCGGGGTGACTCTGCCCACCCTCCCAACCCTTGTGGGACCTACACTGGACCACATATTCCTAGCGCGGCCTACATTGGCCACGCATCACCGCCCGGCACACCCCGGCGCATGCCGGCCAAGCCAGCGTGCACACCAGGAGCTTGCGCACGGACAAAGCCCTGCCCAAACACTGGACCACATATTCCTAGCGCGGCCTACATTGGCCACGCATCACCGCCCGGCACACCCCGGCGCATGCCGGCCAAGCCAGCGTGCACACCAGGAGCTTGCGCACGGACAAAGCCCTGCCCAAGCAGTGGGGCCTTCACGTGTTCAGCTAACATCGATAATCCCAATCCGCCTCTCTCCTATACCGGCAGCTCCCAGGAGAGGCGAACAGTTCTAGCGCTCGGCGCTAGATTAGGTGCCTCGCCAGGAGCTACCGATCTCCGGGGTGGAAGCCGAGCGCCGCCGCCGGCGCCCCAAAAGGCCTCGCCGCACGGCCAGCGAGTAGGGTGGGTCCAGTACGCGCCGACACGGCGCTCACGATCCGTTTCTTATGTTTCGCCCTTTGGGACATTTTGGTTCAGCGATGCGCAGGCGGTCAGCCTAGTCGGCCTCCGCCCGCCGCCTCGCTTTTGGTGGCCCGCCCGCCCGCCCCTGTCATACTGACGTCGTTCCCTACCGCACTAATCCTGTGTGTGTACCTCCATTGTGTCGGGTAGGGTGTAGGGGGGGGCCTTCACG
>Ga0247843_1009745_pt1 | contig 10524 bp, 8 predicted proteins | sample LaCruzMarch2017__FD_192420 | JGI IMG/M metagenome (GOLD analysis project Ga0247843, IMG submission 192420) | Freshwater microbial communities from meromictic Lake La Cruz, Castile-La Mancha, Spain - LaCruzMarch2017_8m | ecosystem: Environmental > Aquatic > Freshwater > Lake | place: Spain...
AAGGGTCACTCGTTTGTACCTGCAATGCCTCTCCACCAATATGACTGAACCATAGACCATTCACTACCGTCGCTTGATTGTCATTATTACTCACCTTCATGCCATTGAAATTAAATCTTGCATTGCCCCCGTTTTGGGTAATCACTTGCAATTCTGATTTCAGGCTATCAAATGCCCATACACGCTGCGGGAGTCTGGGTAATAAACCGGCATGGAGGTTATTGCGAAACTGCGGTATATCAGCCTGACTCCATCCCTGCTGCCCACTCTTATATCTAAATGACGCATACGACCAGCTCCCCTCTGGCTCATTCGGTAAGCGCACACGCCAATAGTAGATCTGACCCTCTTGTAAGGTAAATGGCAAAACCCATTCTACATAACAAGCAGTACCAGTAATAGTACCTGAATTCTGTTTAAAACCAGAGGTAAAAGTATAAGCCGTATCAATCTCAAATTCATAGGCAAGTTGCTGCAATTGCGACATGGTTAAAGCAGAAGCAGACAGACGTATCTGCGCATCCGGCACAATCGCAAAATCATAAGGATACAAGATACCCGGATTATTGCCGGGCACTATCTGATTGACAGAGGCCTCGTTATTTAAATAGCTCGCATCACCTAATTGCTGCAAGCTATCTAAAATACAAGTAAAGGTATTGAGTCCAGCGAGGCGGGTATCTCTATCCCCTACCGGAAACAATAGGGTATCTGCAAAGGCAGGAGCCTGATATCGGCGCGTACCTAAGGATATCACCTCGCCTTGCAGGGCGCCCGTCAGAGGTTTGCGCAATATCGTTACCGGCAGAGAATCATTCTGTACAAGCCCCAAGTTTCGAGCAATTACTTCAATGGTAAAGGAATCGCCCGCTGCAAAGGGATTCGGATTAAACCGAATCGAAGAAGTGTTCACTTCATAGTCGGGTTGGGTAGGATAATACAGAATCAGTGCCGGGTCTCCCTGATAATTGGTTTGCTGAATATGGTTACGTGTGCTTTGGCAAATAACAGGATGCGAGCATCCAGTACTGAGAAACCTGCGCGCCGCGGTCATCAGTGATATGCCTGAAGGCCTGCCAAGTGAATCACGATACAAGGTTTCATACACCCTTGATGTCAATTCCCCTAAAGGCGTGATATAGCCTTGTCCTGTCATCGACAAGTACCCAATGCAACCTCTTCCTGGTGCTAGCATAAACCGCTCGCCAAAAGATCGGTTGATGGTAGCGAAGTTTCCGGCATAGCAGCCATTGGCAATCATCAGCGGATACTTGCCATAATTGCTGTATTCCTCGGGCTCACGAATTTCAATGTCGAATATATTGCTCGTAGAATGCCCAAAGAAACTGATCAGCGCAGTACCCTGACTGATTTGTTCACGCACAGCTTGCGCTGTAACAGGAGATGTATTTTGTACCGATTTCTGCTGATACAGCACCTTGCCCCCTAAGGGTGCTTGCTGCCAGAGGGGTTGAAACCTCCCCAATAAATAACTCTGAATTGCATTCTGCTCGCCTACATTTTCGCCACCACCTAAATGTACAGCAGACTTCATCCAACTGCCATCCCAAGCGGTCTGCTCATATTCCATAAGCTTCTGAATATACGCTATACCTTCCGTGTCGTTCAGAATGTTTACCCTGCCAATGGCCATTTCTGGTTTGGCTCTATCTTCGCTCGGATAATATCCAGATACCAATTTCCAATCAGAGGCTGGCATACCGAAGGTAGGTACCTTGTTTTCCAGAAAAGGTTCACGCGTATTACGGCGTATGGTTTCACTCATGCCCTTGCCCCACAACATAATATATTGAGGTTTCACAGACCAAGTGGCATGTGCCATTTTAAAAAATCGCCATAACGCAAGTGGCGTTACCGAGCCAAAACCAAATTCATCATAGATTTCATCTGTATAGACAATGCGGCAGGTTTGGGGGTTTTTCTGACTGTTGGTTCTGAATGCTGCAAATTGCTGTGCCGAAACCGCAAGGCTGCGATCGGTAACAATGATATACGGCACTCCGGCAAATGTATGCAGGTTGCGAATTTGCGCCGCCGAAATACCCGGCGTTTTCACCGCACCCGAATGCGTAACATACCAATTGCGCACTTGCGCAGATGCCGGTACAATCATATCCATTTCTTGCACACCAGCTGTACCTAATAAACGCATACCTGAATTCAAATCATGTGCTATGCCCTGATCCGCACTGCCAATCTGCATCTGCGTAAATCTCCAACGCTTCGGTTGCAGTGAAACGGAGTCATACACCCATACAGAATCTGCTTGTTGTAATTGAAAATTCCGATCATAGGTCAGCCGTATCCATGAGAGATAGTTATCATCCTGCGGAAAATATTTTGCCGTAGCACTCAGTACTGTTTGATTGCCCGATAGACCAGACATATCACCGCTACAAGTATAGGTCGCCAGCCGTATGCTATCAGAATAACCGGTACATACTGGGAAATTCCCAAACTTGAGCTCCAGCGCATGTGAGAAAATAGAATATCCAAAGCTGCGTACTTCGAGCTGCCATTGACCGCCGGAAGCCACAAAGGCATTAGGATGCCGAAGCGTATGGCTTCGGGTATTGCCATAGAGTAATGGAAAAAGATCATAATATCCTTCTCCAGTTACAAACTCCGAATTTTCAGCATACATACCTGAAGATGGACCCGTAAACCAATTAGAGATATGGAGGTTCAGTAATGTGCGAGTTGTGAAAAATGGCGCAGGGGTATAAAGACTATATTGAGTATCAAATACATTTTGCAATCGCTTACCTTGTAGCGTATTCCAGGTAAAGAAATATACAGCCGTATCGCAAAAAACACTCATATGCGGATTGGGCTGACCATTCGGGTCCAATACACGCGTAACAGGATGTATGTAAAGTTCGGTATCATCCCCACCATCATTGCGCTGACCCAGAAACTCAGCATAATCCTGACCATCAAAGACGCCATTGCTATTCTCGTCTTCTACCCAAATTGCTTGCTCCTGTCCACGGAAAAATATCTTCACCTGCTGTACTGGAATATTGCCGGGATATCCGAATGGTGAAAGTTGTTGTGGATTGACCCGATACAGACCGTCTTCGGTGACCGTCATGCGTATATAGGTCTGATTGGCCTGTATCCAAGTGTATCCAGGATTCGGCTGAGCCCGCAGTAGGCTTAGGCTTGCCAGAAGAAAGACAATAAGAAATCGCAGATACATAGCCCAAATTTACAACCATTCAGGCGAAACGAAATAGGTATAGTGGATGGCGCTACTCAATTGCACCCTTTAGAACTGGAATAATCTTGATGAAATAGGATATCAGTTATGTCTATCATCTAAATTTCCTTTACACGAGTTCATCAGCCACCTTATTCTACCTTTCTCGCCATTTATTTTCTAACCCCATAAAATCTTCCAAATGATACACAGCATCAGAATAAGAAAAAAGAACAGTGCGGTCGTCAACAATAGTGTATTTTTTTCTCTTTTCAACTGGCAACTTTTGCAGTTCAGGGAAATATTTTAATGGGACAATAATTACACGACCATCTTTTAGTTTCAATGATATTTTACCTGCTATATTGAAATGAATTTTTTCGATACAAATGGTGGTATTTCTAAGCGCTCCTGTCATTTATGATAACTTTAGGGTCGTTATTTTCTGACCACTTTTAACCTTATTGAATGCGTCAATCAGTATTACTTGATTATTTCTGATTAATTGAATTGCCTGATTTAATTCTTTCTGGTTTAACGTTCCAGATTCAGCAACAGGAAAGAGGTCTCTAACCAGATTTCTGCTGAACGCTGCCGACTTTCTTTTTCTTTGACTACATGCAAATGCGGAGGCTCATTGAGCGCATCATATGCGAAAATAAAAAAAGTAAGAAATTAATAAACTGCAATTTTAGGCACTCACAAATTTAATGTTTAATTCTCATTTTGTCAATGGTTTATCCAAACTTAAAACAATGATTTGGATCAAACTGATAGTGCCCGGTGCCCGGGCATGAGCAAAAATTATTGGGCCATCGCTTTCTGTATGTACTTTTCTAATTCGTGCACCTGCATCACCTTTTCTGCTTTCCCTTTTTTATCAATCACAAACAAAGTAGGGATGTAGGGATGCGGAAAGTTTTTATTCACAAACGTCTGATCTACATCACTACTCAGCAACAACTGTGGCCACTCCATATTCAGTCTTACCACTGTGCGCTCCCAGGCATCCGCAGAACGGTCATGCGACAGCGAAATAAACTTTACACCCTGACTTTTGTACTTCGCATACACATCTTTCAAATGGGGCATAGATTGAATACAGGGCCCGCACCAGCTGGCCCAAAAATCCAAAACCCAAACCTCATCTTTCGCCTGCAATGACTGTTTCTCTATGGTTTCCATAGAAACACTACGATCCATGGTGGTCTGCGCTACGCTCACACCCGAAAGTATCACCAGCATCAAGGCAATACGAATAATATTTTGTAACCTGCACATATTCAGTAAAGATAAAGGGTTTATGGGAATACCAAAAAAGTTTTAACGTAAAATAATTTTGGGAGTTCCTTTTTATTATCTCAAATTTGATATCTGAAACGTTAACTTACAGCACATATGAAACAAATTATGCATTTCACTTGTTTGATTTTAATTGGTATCTTTATGAATATCAATTACATACAGGCTCAAACTCAACCATGCCGCGCTACAGACGGCAAAAAAGTAGACTTTTACTACAATTCGCCTACATTCCCAGGCATGTGTGCTCAGTTTGTCCTGAATAGTGCAACCTGCGATTTTTATCCATCAGAAAAAGCGAAACAACCCATGGCATTGCCCGTGCTCGATAAAGTAGTAAACTCAGAAACTTTAGCCGATGTCATCAAAAAACACCCCAAACTTACCGCAATGGATGTGGCTTTCTTGCTCGCAGCTTACGAACAATGGAACAAAGCAAAACTAGATATCGGTTTTACCATTCTCCCTAGTGGATTAGGATATAAAGTCATCGTAGAAGGTACCGGCAAACTGCCTGAAAAAAATAAAAAAGTAAAAGTGCACTACAAAGGTTATTTGACTGACGGTACTAAGTTTGATAGCTCTTACGACCGCAATGACCCAATTGAAATTACTTTGGGCGTTGGTCAAGTAATCAAAGGCTGGGATGATGGTATCGGTCTCTTTAAAGTTGGCTCTAAAGGCGTATTGAAAATCCCTGCTGAACTCGGCTATGGCAGCAGAGGCGCAGGTGGTGCCATTCCCCCAAACGCTACCTTGTTTTTTGATATCGAAGTGGTCTCCGCTGAATAGAGTCGCATTAACTATATTTACATGATACATACCTCCATTCCTATACACATTACCCGCACAGAGCATTCCAAATTAGCAGAAACCGATTTCGCGGATATCCCTTTTGGTAAAAAATTCAGCGATCATATGCTGATCGCCGATTATCGCGATGGCGCATGGGGTGAAGTCAAAATCGTGCCTTATGCACCCATTCCCATGAGTCTATCAATCGCTGGATTGCATTATGGGCAAAGTATTTTCGAGGGTATGAAAGCATACCGAAATGCACAAGGCAATCCAGTGCTGTTTAGACCAATGGACAATTTCCGTCGACTGAATCGCTCCGCCGCCAGATTGTGTATGCCAGAAGTGCCAGAAGCCCTGTTTATTGAAGGCCTGAAAGCGCTCGTACACTTAGAAGAAGAATGGATCCCAAAAAGAAATGGCGCTTCCTTATATTTAAGACCCATATTTTTCGCTACCGATGAATTTCTCGGTGTCCGCGCCTCCGATACTTACCGCCTCGCAATTGTTTGCTGCCCGGTAGGACCTTACTATACAGAGCCAGTAAATATTCTGGTGATGAAAAAATACGTGCGCGCCTTTGATGGGGGCACCGGTACCGCTAAAGCTGCCGGCAATTATGCCGCCAGTATGTTGGCTACCCGCGAAGCACAGCAAGCAGGATTTCATAATGTTCTCTGGATGGATGGGCAATCACGTACGCTTGTAGAAGAATCCGGTGCCATGAATGTGTTTTTCGTAATCGGCGATACCGTAGTGACCCCCCGTTTGCGTGGCACCATCCTCGAAGGCGTTACCCGCGATAGCGCACTGCAATTGCTCAGAGATGCTGGTTATAAAGTGGCAGAAAATGATGTGAGCGCCGATGATTTACTCAATGCCTACAAAGCCGGCGAACTCAACGATGCATTTGGCACCGGTACCGCTGCAACCATTGCGCATATCGCCAAAATTCGCCTCGACGATACCGATATGATTTTGCCAGAACCTGCCAATAGACCCATTAGCAATTGGCTGCTATCTGAACTAGACGCCATTCGTACCGGCCATAAACCCGATCCGCATCATTGGGTAGTACCTGTCTGATGCGACTCCCTTAAGCCGGAAATCCCGTGGGTGTAATTAAACGACAGGGAATACAGGGTACGCTAGTATCGTATATCGGTATCGTACTTGGATACATCAATCTGATGTTGATATACCCTGCTGTTTTACAAAAAGAACAGATAGGCCTGATCTCCGTCATGATCAGTGTAGCCGGACTTTTCGCTGTCTTTTGTCAGCTAGGTATGAGCAATACCGCTATCCGATTCTTCCCGCAATTCAGAGATGATGAAAGCGGCCATAGAGGATTGTTGATTTGGCTCTTGCTTATTCCGGGTGCCGGCTTTTTACTCTTTCTCGCGCTATGGTTCTTCCTGAACCCTCTGTTGCTGGCACCCTACCAAGCGAATTCGCCCTTACTGACCGAATACGCCCATTGGTTGCTACCCATGACCTTCTTTATGATGTTTAGCATGCTGCTTGAATCTTGGTCTAGCATCTTTCAGCGCATCACCATGCCACGCATTTTTAGAGAAGTGGTGCTCAAACTCCTTTCCGCCGCCTCCGTGCTTTTGTACTATTTCGGTGCCCTATCCTTTCCTGCCTTTATCCTAATGTTCGTTTCTGGATACGCCATCTCCTTCTTATTCTTGCTGGTGTATATTATTCGATTGGGCAGATGGCACTGGAAGCCAGACTGGCAATTTGCCAGCCCTAGCATGTTGAAACAGATGGCGGTGTACAGCCTGTTTATAATTCTCGGCGGCGTTGGCTCCGGATTGGTAACCAAAGTCGACCAGATTATGCTCAGCGAACTCAGTGGATTGGCAGATGTAGCTGTATATACCATCGCAATGTCTATTGCGGTCGTTATCGAAATCCCTATGCGTGCCCTGCTGCAAATTACAACCCCTATTGTAGCCCAAGCCATTGCGGATGATGACAAAGTAACGCTACATCACATGTATCGCAAAAGCTCCATTACCCAGCTTATAGCCGGCATGTTTATCTTTGGTGGCGTATGGGTAAATGCAGACCTAATATTTGATTTAATGCCCAACGGGGATGCTTTTCGTGCGGGTAAATATGTGATTTTCTGGATTGGCATTAGCAAACTCTTCGATTTAGCCACCTCCTTGAACGGGGTTATCGTAAACAATTCAAAATATTATCGCGTCAGTCTCTATCTGATGGGGGCATTGGCACTGTTGACCATTCTTACAAATCGTATTTTTATTCCCATTATGGGTATAGAAGGTGCTGCTTTAGCGACCGCAATTTCTATTTTTATCTATAACCTCATGATGCTAGCCTTTGTGTACCGCAAATTTGAAGTACATCCCTTTAGTATGCGTACGATGTATTTGGTTATCATTTTTATCGTTGCCCTATCGCTCAGCATGTGGATTACAGTGCCTGAACTTTCCGCTGTAAGCGCTGCAATGCCATCAAAACTTCAAGCCATGAGCATTACAATCGTGCAGGTCCTACTACGCAGTCTACTTTTTACTTTGTTGTTTGTCCTGCCAGTTTGGGCGCTTAATATTTCCCCTGACCTAAACGGCGCAATACAGACCGCAATCAACAGAATTTCAAAAATGCTAAGTCGCAGAGAATGAAGCAGGTTGTTGATTCGAAAATTGTTAGTATTTTTGAGAAAATTTTACGGATGAAAAGAATCCTATTTGCATTGCTATTCTTAGTAAGTATACTTCCTTCTGCTGTACAGGCGCAAAAAGGACTTAAGGTCGGCTTTACCGCCAGCCCGCTGAATTCATGGATGTTGAATCAACAAGACATTGATGCACCTGAGGCTGATTTTAAATATCGCACCACTTGGGGTATGCAAGGCGGGCTTACTGGTGGCGTCAATTTCTCCAACCGTTTTGGCATTATGGCAAATATCTTGTACTCCGCTCAAGGTCAGAGATTTACTACAAATCCCGAAGGTCTCGATAGAGGTATAAAAAATAATATCGCACTCTATTACCTAAAACTCCCCGTAATGCTTCGCTTTAGTACTAAGCCAGTGAAAAAGGTGGTGTGGTCCATCTATGGCGGTATGCAAATTGCACATCTTACCAAGGCAAAATTCTTTAACGATGATTATCGATTCATCCCCGACAACCCAAATGTCAGATATCCTAATACCCGTGATCTTTACAACGAATGGCATTACTCCTTAGTAGGAGGGCTTGGTGCAGATGTGCGACTTACTCGACAGTTATATCTAAACCTGAATGTACGCGTCGAAAATGGCATTATGGACACTGAAAAAAAATCAGCGCAATATTACGAACGTCAGTTTAACCGCCTACTCGTGCGCAATTACTACCCAGACAATCGCCCGGAAACCGCTTTGTTAGTGTACGGATTTAACTTCGGCTTTACCTATCACTTCATCAAAGGTCGCTAGCCCTCTGCATTCCTCCTATGTCAGAACACAGATTACTGATCCTGTACACAGGTGGAACCATAGGCATGATACAGCCTCAGGGCTCAGACGCCCTGATTCCTTTTGACTTCTCCAATCTTTTAGGCCATTTACCCGAAATCTCCCGTTTCCAATGCAAGATTGGGTACCATGTATTTGACCCACCCCTGGATTCCTCTGATATGGACCCCAGCCAATGGCTCAATATTGCGGCTGTCATTTTCGAAAATCGTGATGCCTATGACAGCTTCGTCGTACTCCATGGTTCTGACACCATGGCATACACCGCTTCTGCCTTGTCCTTTATTCTCAAAAATCTCGGTAAACCCGTTATTTTAACCGGGTCACAACTTCCAGTCGGTGAAATTCGTACCGATGCGAGAGAAAATCTTATCACCGCCATCGAAATCGCAACCACCTGTCCATATCCATTGGCTGAAGTCTGTATCTATTTCGACTATCTGCTGATACGGGGCAACCGCGCGCATAAAACCAGTGTGCAAAGCTTCGATGCTTTTCATAGCTATAATTATAGAATTCTCGCAGAAGCTCGCACCACCATACAGTATTTCCCAATGCGATTTCTCCCTAAACCCACAGAAGCACCTACTTTTCACAACGCACTTTGTACTGATGTCGCTGTACTGAAATTCTTCCCAGGCCTGCAAAAAAACTATATGCAGGCACTCATTGAGACGCCAAATCTGAGAGCACTCGTTATCGAATCCTTCGGAGCTGGCAACTTACCGCTCAGACCTTGGCTGTTTGAATTGCTGGCATTCGCACAACAAAAAGAAATTATTGTCGTCAATATCACTCAGTGTGAATCCGGTACCGTAGAAATGGGGAAATATGAAACCAGTCGGTACCTCAGCAATTATGGCGTAGTGAGTGGATATGACATGACCACCGAGGCGGTTGTCACCAAACTCATGTACCTTTGTGCCCAGGAATCTGATTATTCCCGTCTCCAAAAATTGTGTAGCGCAAACCTAAGAGGCGAATTAACCGAAATACGTAGTTAAACTCTTCACATATATGTCTATTGTTATTTTTCTGTATGGCTTCTTCTTAATCGCTGCCTTTAATTACGGTCGTAAACTTACAGAACAAAATGCGCTTATTATCCCTGGTCTCATAACCGGCTTAGGATGTATGCTACTTGCACCTTGGGTGTACCTCAGAAATGATACCGCTTTCTTGATTATCATACTGCTATTCGCAGCAATCGCTGCCTATCAATTATACTATATTCTGAAATACCATTTTTTTCCAGCGAAAACAGGCCTATTCATTCATACTAGCATATTTATTATGCTCATGGCTGCTTGGCTGCTGTAATCCTAGGACGTTTAGAGAGATTGAATTGTGAAAAAAAAACTGGAAGAACTACAAAGTACCACCCTGAGTGTACACATTAAAAAAGAGGATGCACTGCTCTATCATAGCAAGTATCCTATCGGAAAAATTGAAGTCGTTTCCACCAAGGACGTCTCAACGCAAAGAGATTTATCCTTGGCCTATTCCCCAGGGGTAGCGGAACCTTGCCTCGAAATTGCTGCTGATCCCCTGAAAGTCTATGACTATACTATCAAAGGCAATCTCGTAGCTGTTCTAACCAATGGCACCGCCGTACTTGGCCTCGGCAATATCGGCCCCGAAGCCTCCAAGCCCGTGATGGAAGGTAAAGCCGTACTCTTCAAAAAATTCGCCGGCATTAACGTGT
>Ga0247843_1009746_pt1 | contig 10523 bp, 10 predicted proteins | sample LaCruzMarch2017__FD_192420 | JGI IMG/M metagenome (GOLD analysis project Ga0247843, IMG submission 192420) | Freshwater microbial communities from meromictic Lake La Cruz, Castile-La Mancha, Spain - LaCruzMarch2017_8m | ecosystem: Environmental > Aquatic > Freshwater > Lake | place: Spain...
TATCGCCCCTACTACGATGAGTTAGGTCCTGGGTAGAAATGCGATTAGGTAGCTCCGATAGTCGTCTATCCATTGATGTTAATAGTTTAATATATGACGGCCGTTTTTTGTGACATTTATCTAATCTCAATATCGACCCTATTTAAGATTCTTGAATGGGCCACTAGTTCCTACGTAGGCTCGGTACTGAAAAAAATTTGCCAAAAATTTGCCACGGTGCACAAAGGGTTAGGTCGATTTTCTTTCAATAGCAACCCACTAACATATCGTTGCTGGTGTGATGAGGACTTTGCCAAATGGTCGTGAACGGCTTTCTTGTGCGTTGGATTTTCTTCCTTCAATTTTGTGTCATTCAAAACAAACCCAACTCGTCGTCGTCGTAAATAGGAGTTGACAGGAAGCATGGAGGGGGTCTGGTACATAATTAAACAATGAATACCACGGCCATTGGTGGTGGCAGTAGTCGTGGTGACAGACATTTAGGTGCGGCTCCCCGACAAACTAATAGTCATCAGCATCATCAACAACACCAGTTTGCTTTAATGTCGAATGATGAAGATGACGATGACGGCACCCATGAATATAATGTCGATGAAATGGCGTTGGAAATCAACCATGAGGGTAGAACAGGTGCGGCGGATGATGATAGAGAGTATGTCAGTGATGGCAACTATACGATGAACTCGTCGGGAGTCAGCAGTGGCAGAGGCGGAGGAGTCGTACTAACGCAACGCCAGCGGAGATACGGAGTCCCCGCCTCGTCACTGTCAACTCCTTCATCATCTGCCATGAATAAATCGCCCACTAGTTCCATCGCGCCATCGCTTACTTCGTCGACACCGGGGAGTTCTAGGCAGTTAACTGGACGGAGGAAGAATATGATGCAACGTCGGATTGAAATGAGACGTCAGCAGTCGCAGCAGCAGGAGGATGAGAAAATTAGAATTACGCAACAACAACCCCAACAACCGCAAATGCGCCTTATACGAGGACTGTCACTGTCAAGTCAGTCACAGTCAAAGATGCAGTATCCACGCCAGTCTCAGCATCATAACAACAGTCTTTATAATATAAAGAATGACTTTGACGACGATGACGACAATGACGACGACGACGAAGATGGGATCAATTATTTTTCACAAACAATGTCACATCCATCGCATCAGCAATATAATGATTATTCTAAGAATTATCCTTCGCCGCAGGGGGGAAGAAATGATAGACAATCACAATTAATAGTACATGAACAAAAACTACAGCAGCAGAATCAAAAACAATACCAATTTCATAATGTGCAACAAAAGCAGCAGCAACAGCAACAGCAACAATACAATTGTCAGCAGAAACTATTGCATCAGCAGTCACAATCGCAACAGCAATATTCAATAGAACAACAAAAACAGCGACATCAACAACGTCGGTCAAAATATTATTCAACAGAACTAAGTATACCAAACCATTATATACTTTCACCACCCATGCTACAACGGACGGGAGGAGATTCTCGATATAATAATAGTAGCAGTAATAGACAATCATTGTCATCTGCAGCAGCAGCTGCACCTCATGGTCAAAATCATCACATTGCTGTCGATAGGTCAAGAGATGGGGGAATGAGTAGGATAGTAGTAGGCATGGATGGCGAGGATGATGTAGAAGTACAACAACAACATGTTCGCTTTTCATTTGATGGCGATGAAGAAGAAGAAGATGATATTGAAACTCGTAATTATCATGATGATATATATTATAATCCAACGTCGTCGTCAGCGGTGGATCGACGAATTAATACTAATAATATTGGAGTACTGAATAATGTGGCAGGTGTGAATAATCAATTACGTATGTTGAGTCAGAATAATCAATATTTACATCCTCGGCAGCAACAGCAACAACAGCAATATCGTCAACAGTCGCAGCAGCAGCGTCAGCAGCATAAACAGCAGCAACAATTGGCGTCTCAGCACAAGTTGCCATCTTCACATCAATATCCACGATCAAAATCAGAGCCACGACATCGATCATCTCGGCATCAGAGTCCATCATCAAATAGTGTTGCATCAATACGTAAGAAATGGCAGGATAAAGCCCACATTAGTACTAACTTGCAGCAGCATCAGGAGGAGGCCTATCAACACGAACAGCGTCAATGCGGGCAGAGAGGAAATAGTAGAACCGAGGATCGCTGGTTGAATAATCGACAAAGAAGAGATACTAACACATCTCAACATCAAGTAGAAGAACGGCGGAGTATATCTGCTCCTCGATCAGACAAATATGATGACGATGCAATTACACCACAGGATGCACGACGAATGTTATGGGACGAGAATGAACGTTTACTTGCTGTATTGCCAAAGCATGAACGAATAAAATTAAATGATGTTCGAGGTCGATGGCTAGAGCACAGGACTGATGATGAAACAGAAAAACTTCGAATCATTCATAAATCACCAAGTAACACTTCACAATCATCTCGTCGATTCAAGACGAAATATTTACATGCCGCAGCATTGGCACAGCAACGAAGTTGTGATAGCGATGATATGAATTTTTCACTGAAGACACAGCAGCAGCAACCGCAACGAGAAGTAAATATAAGCAGTCAACATCAACGGTCAAGTAGCCAGCAGCATCAACAACATGAGCATCAGCGTCAGCAGCATCATCAACATCAACAACAGCAACATGTCATTCTTCATAAGAAAAAGAATTCTCCAGTGTCATCACATTATACCGATTCCACCGCAGAAACAACAGCAGATATTATGTCCACACCAGATGGAAGTAGTAATGTTTCCTCTCCAAGGAATCGTGCTGCTACATTACAGAATAACTCATCAAGTGTTTTATCTAATAAAGTCACACCATCACCTCCAAAACGTCCTATCGGGGGAGGAATAAATCATACTACTCGTGACAATTCCTTGGCTATGCCACCGATTGATGAGCAAGCTGTCGTTCCGACGCCTACGTTACAACAACAAGAGCAGAAAAGTCAAACAACCTCGGTGGCAAATTTAATCGCAAGGATTAATGCCGTGAGTAGGTCTGATCCACAAAAGGCCTTGGCTGCGATTGACTCCATTATACAAAAAGAGGGTGGTGGCGTGCACGGGACTGATCATCAACCCAATGTCGTTGTCAGGGACCATCGAGGCATGAATGCACCTAGGAGTAGCAGCGGAGCGAGTGCGGCTGCTGCTGCTGCTGCTGCATCAGAAACAATTACATTCAAAAACTTGGAAAAGAAGTTAGAGGGCCTGAATTTGGATAGAACGTTGACAAAATTGACAAAGACTATGGCATCGGCATCCGCGGCTCCTCAAGAGACATTCACAAGTGTACCAATTGTTCGTCGCATCGTCAATGATCATCGTAGTAGTAGGAGTAGTGGGCTTGACATACCCGGGGTCAATGCTAATGCTACGACCAATAATCATCCTTTGGTGGACAGTGGTAACCCCATCGTTGGTAATGATATCCTTGGTCATGAAGAGAGTTGTTGTAGCTTGGCTGCCATCCCGCCGGGTGTGCGAGAGAAGGGTGGAGAATTTGGAATTGATGACAATGATGACAGTTTACTCTCATCTGACGAGTCTACAGTTTCTTCCATGACTAATCCAACATATCAGTCAAATTCAGCCCAGAATGCTCCTACTAAATATAAGGTGACGCCATCAGCAGTAATTCCTGCCACCACGATTCGACCCAAGCCTAGGACGCCACCAGTATCATCTACCTTTCAGTCGAAGAGGGATCCTCCACCGGTAATGTCGGAGCAATCGTGGGATGTTATCAAACAAAAATGTACCGCCGTGAAGGCACCAACAACGTATATTATCGATAATAATTCCCCTGACGATGAGTTATTCGGGCGTTTAACGCCGAGTCACATCGTGAAGGACCTAGAGTGGATGAGTGACAGTCATGCATTAGAAATGAGTGCATGGATTCCAATTCCACAAAATGGAGACATATTCAACAATAACACCAATGCCGGTACATGCATTTCCTCGACACTCACTGACAACCAGAATGGTTGGAACAAGGTTGTAGCCAAGGGGTGGGAGACAACCCCGAAAACAAGAACACAGATGAAGACGATGACGACGGACGATCGACTTCTCGACCGCATCCTTGATACGACATATCCTTCCAGGAATTTTCAGCAGCAGCCGCAGCGGCAGTCACGTAATGTCGTGCCCGCCGCTGAAATTCCACCATTACAATCTCTACAGTCGGATGCAGACACCTTCGAAACACCCTTACCAACTATTCATCATCACAAACAACAGCAGCCCATAACTCCTGGTACAGCGTCTCTTCCGGAGGAAATTGCCAAAGCATTCTCAGATGTTGATATTAGCTTTCATGAACAGCAACAGCAGGGGAATAGTAGAACTGTTAATGAACGTAAGAAGCAATTGGAATACCTATCCACAACATGGGTAGAAAATTATAACAATACTCATACGACAATGAATGATACCACAAACAGCAGTAAGAAGCAGTCAACAAGTATCGCATCCTCCTCCAAAAGTAATAACAGTTCTGACTTTGCAGGTAAGCTAAGAGAAAAGATAAAGAAGGTCGAGCCACCAATACGTTTAAAGGGGAATAGAAGTCTGTCACAAAAGTTTGCCAATCTTGTGAATGCCTTTGAATTATAGATCCAAGCAACGATGCAATATATTTGATACTAAATAACAAACATTTTATATTAGGTTCAGTCTGTGCTGTAGATATCTACTGTGATTAGTAGGGACCATAAGATTCACGACCTCATACTCCTCCTACACAGCAAGCACATTCTGTTGGAGTCGCTCATTTTCGTTTCTCACCCCCACTCCACTCTTAATCCCGAAATCATAAAATGTCTTTGTAATCGTTGTGCTATCTCCAATTTGACACTATTTAATGATGATGCCGCACCCTCCATCTTCAAAGTAATAGTCGGCTGCACGCCACCCTCGCCAGTAATACTCTGTACATTAATCGTCCCACCGGCCACTTGTAAGAATGGTCGTACTGAATCTAGCACTATATTAATCTGTTCATCAGTTAAATCAGGCGTGTCGGGGAGGGATTGAACTACCTCTTGTATTTCGGGTATGCGTTCACGTAACTTACGTTCTAATCCCATTTTCATTGTTTGTGTTGAACTAGGACATGTTCCACATGCTCCCTACGATGATAATCATAATTTGTTGTTGTTGAGAGTGGAGAGAGAGAGAAATGAGTCATTTATAATTCCATTTGAAACAAATACACGCACACATCAACATAAACACATTATATAGAACACACCTGTAATTCTAACCGAACAACAGGTCCATCAATTTCACTAATGGCAACATTCCCCCCATCCTGTAATAGGTACGGTCTCATTTCTTCTAATACCATATCAACGTTCTCCCATGTTAATTCGAGTGGTTCATCATTCGTTGGTAATGGATTGTAGCCTGCTGTTGTGGTGGTAGTAGTTGACGTAGAGCTGCTGTCAGCGGTGGTATCATCTGCATTGTCAAAGGGAGAAACAATTGTCATGCGTAGTTGTTGTGTAGAATATTTCATAATATGACGTTTGCTACTTTCACTTTTAACATCAAAAGAAGACGATGACGACGGTGAGACGATGGTTGAGACACGTGCACTATTGTACAGGCTAGTTGTAAATGATTCGACACCGACTGATGACATCAGTAGCGTCAGAACGGTGAACTTCATGATTGGAGGAGTCTCTCTAAGAAAGTGACGACGTTTGAGCTGGAAGGGTGAGTGTTTTGGAACAAGAACTCTGGTAAGCAGAGTTTGAGCAAACTGGCAGTTATTATGAATTTGTGGCTTATGAATTTGTTGCATCTTGGTTATCGTAGGTGAGATCCACTCACATTCAGATGATGATCAACAAGTATGAATTCTAGACGGAGCAAACCATGAATCATTCGACTATACTTTATCCACATCTTTCCTCTTTTTGATATTGCGTTTCGTATCACAGACCGATGGCATACTCCTCAAGAATGAAAACAAAAGATCATTTGTTTTACTACCTCCCATCCATGCAATAGCAATTGGATGTACATTTGACTCCATGTGGTTGAAGACCTCCGTGTTGATGTCGCCTCCACTGAAATGAGCCTTAATGATCTTGATGCGGGCAGCCTGGCTCGAACTGTTCTCTTTGTTGATCCTCAGCAATGAACTAAGTTGGGTGGGCAACATGTAACACTCGTCCTTGTGGCAAAGTTCCATAACTACGTGATTTGAATTGTAAGTGTTGAGAATGCTGGATGTGTCATTCAAAATGCGAGTAAATGCCGCCATATAGACGTTGCGAACTTGTCTGTCATTATTCCTGTCGAGGATTCTTAGCTTTTTCAATTTGTGATTGTCCATCAAGAGGACAGCACAGGAATCAATTAATCCATTGTCGACAGCGTGCATACCAAGCATTTCTAATGCAGGGGCGTGAAGGCGTAGAGCATGAACCAAAACTTGCCATGCGGCAGAAGATACACTTCTATTACAGCTAAGATCCAATTCTCTCAATCTGATGCCGTTGAAGATGGCACTGGCAAGAGATTCTACTGTCTCATCAGTCAAATCGTTCGCCCCAATGTCGAGACTCTCTAGTTCACATGATGGACGCTGTAAGAGCTGAAACAAGGTTTGCCATCCTGCAGCAGTGACACTTACAACAAAGATTTAGCTTCTTTAGACGACAATTGTTGGCAAGCGCATTTGTAAGAGATTCAATTTTCTCATCGTCAAAACTGTTATAGGAGAGATCCATACTTTGTATCATACAACTTGGGCTCTGTAGAAACTGAATCATAGCCTGCAAAAAGGCATTGCTGTTTTGCATCATGGATAATTGCAACACCTTTATGGTGTTGTTGTTGCTCAATACACTCACGAGAGAGGGCAACGCTGTATCACTGATGTGATTGCAACCTAAATTGAGGGTGTTTATCATGCAAGTTGCACTCTTCAACGGACTAAAGATTGCCTGCCAGCCAGTTGCAGTAAGGCGTGTACAGAGGTCGAGCTCTGTGAGTGTGCCGTTTTCTTTCAAACCCGATGAAAGAATAATCGCCATTTCATCATCAATATCGGAGTTTAGACAAAGCGTTGAGAGAGAGCAACTTGGGTTTAGAAGCATGGCAGCAAGGTTGTTGAATCCCTCTTTCCCCATCTGAGCACCAAGCAGATGAAGCTCTCTTAAACCAGTATGGCCAGAGAGTGCTTGTATGACATTTTCCGCCCCCTCAATTCTACCATCGATTTCCATTCTCAATTCTTTCAACCAATTGAACTGCTCAAGCGCATACTCAAGACTGTCAAAGCGCCCCTCACTCGGCGCCTCGGAGCCATTGAGATATATTAAACGCAGAGACTCGAAGGATGTGTAATTCATGAAGAATGGGATCAGGTAGAGAAGTAGGTCCCCACAAACACGGCTACTAATGAAAAAACTCAATTTCTTGATTGATCTATTTTTTGCGAGCCCTCGAAAGAAGTGCATCCCTAGCTCCGAAAGTGGCTCATAGATAATATTGACTTCATTCAACATTGTATTCCGCCCAATACGCTCTCCTAGCACTTCCCAGCCACGTGATGGCTCTGTGCCAATATCAAATTTTAGTAGATCCGGGTCGTTCCGTTCAATACAATACAACTTGTATTGAAGATCTGGGTCGTTCCGTTCAATGAGCATAAAAAAATCGTCATTGTCATCCTCGCTTCCTTCGTCGGAAAGTATCGCATCGGAGATATCATCGTCATCCGAAAGATGATTTTCTTCATCGAGAACATCATCTTCACCACGCCCGTCCTCCGCCTCAACACCGGCATGGTTGCCGTTGCCGTGCTCCATCGTTTCTACTACTCAATGGCGTTATGCCGAATATTACTGCCCCTCCCGTGGAAATCGTATCAGCGTCCCCCCTGCGACCCGCCTAAAATATGGTGTCATAGTACCTATAAATAGGGGGCCTCATAATCATTTAGGTCATTCTCATGTTGGACGGGTAGAGCTACTCTTTGGAGGTGATATGTTAGTAATCAGATCAACGGTGCTGTTGTCATCGGTGGTCACTGTCCTCTTCTTAAACTCCTGTGTTACGATAGCTTTTCAAAATAATGTTGATACACGATGCCATCAACGCACCACGACTAGTATTATCTGGTCGGCGCAATATTCACCGAGGAGTGCTGCGGGGAAACGACTCAAATCATCATCATGCACTACGAATAGTTACATGACTAAAAAGTACATCAACGACAACGATGATGATGATGATGATGATGATGACGGCAATGACAAGCTCAAAAAGCATCATCGTCTCAAAGTTCCAAAGAAAAATGATGAACCAAAGAAGCAACAATTAGCAGCCCTTCCATCATTTATCGATGCAATGTTTGAAATACCTGACCCGAAATTATTAGCAGGAGACTTATTATTCATACTAATGATTAATTTCCTACTCCAAATAGCCAATGAGGTAGGTGAGCCCAACTTTTGGTATAGTGGTGGCTTCAGTCAACCTATGACACTATCGTCCACATCACTATTGGATGTTATTGATAGAGATTCAAAAATGAGTATATCTTGGATACTTGGTGCATTACGACAACGTAGTTATTCAACCTCGTCGGTAGCAGATGATGGCACGGCTATCAAAGTTGCAGTACAAGTATGGGTAGATTACTGTTCTTTGAGGATACTACTTGAGTTGGGTGAAAGTTTGCTTTTCACTCACTCTACGATTAGTGTATGGCTTATCGGACGAGAGGTTTGGTATACCCTCATCTTTATGACTTTCTTTCGATGGGCATATAGTAGATTCAGATAAAGGAGATAATGGCCTGTATCTACTACTAATTCGGAGGGAGATTGTGAGTCGGTTCGACAGGGTCTGAATTAGACAGGTGTGCAATTGCAAACGAAGTCAACCTAAGTCAACGATCTACTATATTCTTAATTTTAATCGCTTTAACGTATAAGTCTGCATCATCTACTCATTCGAATCCACTCTAAGCATTTCTGATCAAGGTAGCGGCACTCAAGACACGCTGAGTACAAATAGAAAGTCCATAAATGTCGCCCTCTTATTCGATTGCACTCCCCCCCCATCCCAAACCATTCACAAACCCATTGCCATTCTATCATCAAATATATTACGGAGGTGGAATGGATGTTCGTTTCAAAAAGATATCATATACCAAGGTAGATCCTGGTTTAATCAAACATTCTCCATCATCCAAACACACACCCTTGTTGCCGTACGCAAGTGAGGGTGGGATAATGGCCTGGACTTTTTGGCCAACAACCATACGTGCAACTATATCATCAAGGCCGGGGATGACTGATCCAGAACCAAGTTTAAATAGTAACGAGTTTGATTTGCCCTCGGCATGGGTGGCATCAAAGATCTATGAAAATGAAAGGACATACGTGGAGAATTTATTTCCAGGGAAGAAAATTTATGAGCATGTTAAGTATCTTGGTAGATACTCACTTGGCCATTGGTGAGGTATCCAGTGTAATCGATAGCAACAAAGTCTCCTACGAGCAAGGAAAAAATATGAGATCGTCGCAATTGTAGATTTTAACTCTATGCCACAACAATCCTCACAAAATATGCATTTCTACTAAATGGTCTCTCACCTTTGTATGGAACGACAGCCTTCTTACTATCAGCAGGTTCCTTGGTGATTGCATATTTAATCCCAGTTGGCGTTGTGATTATTTCCTTGACAGTTGCTGCTGCAGCAGCTGCGTTGGATGGTTGTGTCCTTGACGTTAGAATTGATGTCACTCCGGCTATGGTTGTGCAGGAGGATGCGGCGAATGATCGTCGACTGCCAAATTGATCGAATAATGATAATGATTCACCACCACTATTACCCATCATAGACAACGAAAACGCTGCGGCATTGGAGCCACCGAGGATCAACAGAACGGCCAAGAGGAATCTTGTCATCGTGAGGGAGTGAGGAGAGTCTACATAAATATCAATCATTTAGTTGACATAAGTGATTGAATTAGAAGTAGTTATCGTAGAGCAACCCAGTAACAAAGCTAAGATAATAGCTATCAAAGTTTAGTTCGGTTCGGTTAAGGCACAGATATAGCTCTCTTGCTTCACTTCTCATCTCGGCACAGAAACTGTTGTAAGCTGATAAAGTTGAGCAATTGATTCCCTACTGACATAATCCAGGAGTTTAAATTTAAAAACCATGCGCGAGCATAGTTTTATTCGACTCGGTTTTCGTTTTGCTCGCCTCATTATTTCGACTTGCCTCTTTGCGCAATCCCAACAACTCTTCTTCGTGAGTCGCCTTCGATGGTTGTCATCCACTCCACCCTCACTCACTCACTCTCCACCCTCACTCATTCAATCAAACAATCGCCTGTCTTTCTTTCCCCACCACAGAACAATGACTGGTGCTTGCGGAAACTCAAAGGAATGTGCCCCTTCGTCGGCAAAGCCCGAGAAGAAGGTCGAGACAAA
>Ga0247843_1009747_pt1 | contig 10521 bp, 10 predicted proteins | sample LaCruzMarch2017__FD_192420 | JGI IMG/M metagenome (GOLD analysis project Ga0247843, IMG submission 192420) | Freshwater microbial communities from meromictic Lake La Cruz, Castile-La Mancha, Spain - LaCruzMarch2017_8m | ecosystem: Environmental > Aquatic > Freshwater > Lake | place: Spain...
AGAACGCCCAAGAGCTTTGCGACTTGGTCGGCGATAGCGAAGAGTGGCGAAAGCTGATCCTCAAGATTATTTGGGGTAAAAAAGCCATCAGGTCGGGAAGAATCGTATGCCGGCACTGTGGGGGACGTTCATTCGAGAAAACTGGTGCCGTTCCAGAACGGATCGGAAGACGTTGTCTCAATCGAGAATGTGATAAGTCACAGCCGTTATTCGAGGGGACTCAATTTTATAACGAAGATGAAAAGAAACGGTCTATTGATCCTCGTGATTTTGGATTCATGGTTTGTCTGAAATCGGTGGCGCCAAAAATGCCCTTGATTGTTGCGATAGACCACATCGCTTTGACAAGTAAGGATGCAGCAAGACCATTTTGGCGTACTCTGGAGGATCCTTTGAAAAAGACTCCGTTGTTGAAGTCGGGGAAAGTTGCCCAAAAGAATCGGTCAAGACGCCTGAAGGTGGCGTTACGTAAGGGCACGAAAGACGTCGCTCTTAGAAGGCTCAAGATAATTTTAAGAAAAATGCTTGTTTGATCCGTTTGTCCCATTGAAGTAGCCGTTTGCGCGAACTGTTTTCAGGAAACGGTTCTGAAAACTGTGAAAGGTTTTCATGAAAACGTGCAAGCCTAAATGCGAAGCTCTTTTTTGTGAGGAAGGGCGTCCTTCGCAGAACCCACCGATTCAGTCTGTTTGGATAGATCCGAAAGAAGTCGGCCCCGAACATTTTTCGAGCGAAGAGTTTGAATTGCTTCTGCGCATTTTCAGTAGACTATCTGAATGGGACCGTAGACCTATTCAACGGAAATCTGATGATTGTTCAACAACGAACTGTACGAAAATCGAAATCGAAAATTGTAGGCCCATATGAAAAAAAGTCGTAAAATCGAAACGATGAAGGATCTCGCAATTATTTTCTGTCGAATCTCAGACAGAAAGCAGAAAGATGGCTACTCGTTGGAAGCTCAGAAGAAGCACGCCACAGAATACTGCCGTGAGAAGTCTTTGGAGGTTATAGGTGAGCCGGTAGCAATTGTTGAGACCGGAAGTGCGCATGAAAAACGTGGTGACTTCGGGAAAATGATTGCTCGAATCGAAGACCTATTGGCCGGTGATTCAAATATTCATGTTCATTTAGTTGTCGAAAAGTCGGACCGTCTCAGCCGCAACTTTACCAGCAAAGAAAAGATTGAAGGCTTCATGGCTTCGGGCCGTTTCAGTGTTCACTATTATAAAGAGGGCCTGGTCTTGGGTAAGAACTGTAGTCCAGAACTTTTGTTTCGCGACGACATGATGACTTGTGTTGGTAAGTATCACTCTAGAAACCTCGCTCGCGAAAGTATGAAGGGGCTTCTGGAGAAGGCTCAGCAGGGAATTTTCCCTGGGAGGGCACCATTGGGATATCGCAATGAACGATATGGTGGTGACGACAAGAGTGGCCGAAAAGTTGCGTCTATAGGGGTGGATGAGGAGTCGAAGGCTGCGGTTAAGCGGATGTTTGAGTTGCGGGCTGTTAGAGGGCTATCGTTGGCTGAGATTAAACGAGTGGTTCTTGAAGAGGGATTGCTTCCTGCGAAACGTGCCAGAAATTTGCATAAGAGTACTGTTGAGCAAGTAATAAAGAACCCATTTTATATGGGCGACTTCTTATACAAAGGCGTGCGCTACAAAGGCACTCACGAAGTATTTGTTCCCAGGGCGTGGGTGGCGAAGGCTCAACGCCAAATCACCTATGGAGCAAAGGTTAGCCCTAGTGGGATATTCAGTAATTTTCTGATCTGTGCAGATCTCGAATGCGGTTGCTCAATTCTTTACGATCCTAAAGATAAGAATATCAAGAGCACGGGGGAGCGAGTTCGTTACCACTACTATCATTGCTCAGATGGCCGCCGAGTTCATCGACGAGCGGCGGTTCGCCAAGCAAATGTAACTGAGTCGTCACTTTGGAATCAGTTTTCTGAAGCCGTCGATTCCATCGCGATTAACGAAAAGCTCGCTGATGCGATTTCGGAGACTCTCCGTAGAACCCATGAAAAAGCGGCAGATGCGCATAAGCGAGCGATGGCTGGATACCGACAAGTGATTCAAACTTCTGAGCAAGAGGAAGATAAAGTGAGAGAACTGCTTCTTGATGGAACTTTCGACAAGGACGCTTACAGGAAAGCTGTTGAGAAGATTCGTATTGAGCGTCGTCGTTACGAGTCCCTGCTTGAGCAAGGTCAGCTAGCGATTACGAATGCGTTTTATGAAACGAGTGAAAAGTGTCTCGAACTCGCCAAGAATGCAAAATCGTTGTGGAATTCTGCTTCGCCTCGGGAGCGTCTTGAATTCATAAAAGACATACTCTCGAACCAGAGGCTCGATGGTCTAACTGTACGTTATGAAATGAAAAAACCGTTTCAAATCTTGGCTCAGATTAAAGAAAAAACGGATTTTAAGGAATGGTGCCCAGGACTGGACTCGAACCAGCATGCATCGCTGCGCCACCCCCTCAAGATGGTGTGTCTACCAATTTCACCACCTGGGCAGGTGTTGACGAAAAACGAAGGTAGGCGAGGGTCTGGCGGGTGTCAAGAACCTCAAACGCTCTCTTTTAAGGGATTTCGAAGATTCTTTTGGCGCCCCTGGGGGGGGGCAAGACTCCTAAATCTCTAGCTTCGTCTGGATCTTCATCGCGTTGATGAGTTCTTCGGGTTGAGTGATGTCAGCCGCGAGGATGATCTGCGTCTTCTTGCTGCCGACCTTCGCGTAAAGATTCATGTACTGCTTCGACATTTCGAGGGCGAGCGCTTCGTTGCCGCCACCTTGACTGATGGATTTGGCGAGGGTCTCGATCGAGTCCGCCGTAGCGTCGCCGAGCGCGCGGATCTCGGCCGCACGGCCTTCCGCTTCGTTGATGATCTTTTGCATCTCGCCTTCGGACAAGTTGATCATTTCGCGCATAAGACCTTCAGACGTATTGATACGGCTGGTCTTGTCGCCCTCGGATTGGGCAACGATCGCGCGGCGTTCACGCTCGGAGTTGACTTGTTTCTCCATGGCGCCCTGGACGCTCTTGGGCGGCTTGATGTTTTTGACTTCGTAGCGATGAACGTAGATTCCCCAGTTTGCGCCCGAGCTGTTGAGAGCCTCGACGACACGGCGACTGATCACGTCGCGCTCTTCGAAGAGGCGGTCGAGATCGAGGGTGCCGATGATGGAGCGGGTCGTGGTCTGCGCCATCTGAATTGCGGCATACATGAAGTTTGTGACGCCATAGGTGGCCTTCACGGGATCTTTTACGGAGATGTAGATCACGCCGTCGACTTCCACCTGAACTTCGTCTTTAGAAAAACATTCTTGGGGATCGATATCGAGAGTCTGTTCGCGCAAATCGAGAGTTGCGGCAACACGGTCCACAAACGGGATCAGCACGTGGAAACCTTGCTCGAGAGTCATATGGTAGCGGCCAAGGCGTTCGACGATCTGAGCGGTCTGCGTGTTGACGATGCGAACGGATTTGAGGAACGAGAGAATCACGAAGAGAACAAAAAGTCCCCAAATGCCGTAACCGAGGAATTCGTAGTTAGTCATCTTAGTGTCCCTTCCGAGCTTGAGTGGATTGTGTGACGGTTGCGGTGTCGTTAACGGGTGCTCTCAGGTTATCGCCGAGAACTTTTGCGAACGTCTGAAACTCTGCGAGCTTCGAGGGGAAGATCGAGACCTGCGAGTCCTTCAGAAGGTGGCTCATGTTCTCGAGATAGGACTCCATGACTTTGAGGCGTACGACCTGGTCACCTCCGGGTTTTTGGATCGCTTCACCGACGCGTTTGAACGTATAGGCGCTGGCGTCGGCGAGAAGCTGGATCTCTTTGGCGCGCGCTTGGGCGATGTTTACGCGACGTTGTTTTTCGCCTTCGGAGATGTTGATCGATTCTTGGCGATAGCCTTCGGAGACGAGAATCTTGGATTCTTTGGCGGCGTTGGCGAGAGTAATCTCGGCGCGCTTTTCGCGTTCTGCTTCCATTTGCTTTTCGAGAGTGTGGATGACTTGAGAAGAAGGAATGATGTTTTTGAGTTCGTAGCTGAGCACCTTGATGCCCCAAGCTTCGGAGGCCTTGTCGATCTCTTTGACGATCGCGTCGTTGAGGCGTTCGCGTTCGGCGAAAGTTTCGTCGAGACTCAGTTTACCGATCTCGGAGCGCATTGTGGTCTGTGCCATGTTGATCGAGGCGAGGCGGTAGTCGCCGATGCCGTAGGAGGCGCGGTGAGCGTCGTTGATCTTGAGGTAGATGATGCCATCGACCGAAACTTGGATGTTGTCGCGCGTGATGCAATTTTGAGGCGGAATATCGAGAACCTGTTCGCGCACGTCGTGGCGGTAAGCGACGCGGTCTACAAAGGGAATCAGCAAGTGAAGTCCGGGTTGGAGCACGGTGCGGAATGTTCCCAGGCGCTCCACGACGCAGGTCTCGCGCATTTCGACGATGATGACGAAATTTTTGAGAACAAAAAAGAGGATCAGAAGGACGATGGCTGAAGTGAGCATTAGGAATTTTCTCCTTTGGGGGCGGTGGTGGTTACGGGTTCGACGAACCAGATGATGTTGTTGCGGGACGTGAGTCGGACACTGGCTCCGACTTCTGCAGAGTGTGCGGGGTTGATGAAGGAGGCTTGCCAACTGGTGCCGCGCACGAGAATGCGCCCCTGGCCGTTGCCTTGCGGAATCATTTCGGTGACGGGTACGACGGTTCCGCGCAGATCGTCGTCTTCTTCGAAGCTGCCTTTTGAGGTTTGGCTCGGATAAAGTTTTTTCATGATCGGCCGCAGGGCAAGAAGTGACGCGATGACAAGAATCGTCCAGATGATCAAGGCGTTGCCGAAGCTCGTAAGAACTTCGAGCCAGACGAGAAGCGCGATAAGAAGCGACGAAATGCCGAGTGCTCCAACGATGCCGCCGGGGAGAACTAGTTCTAGGGCGAGAAAGACAATTCCCGCGATGAGCCAGGTCATGTGTGACATGGATGCGGATACTAGGGGATTTGTGGGGTTTTGCCTAGGCTCTGTTTAACAACCTAGCTGAGTGCTCCCTCGTAACGAGCCCTTCTTCCACACAACTCGGAGAAGGGTCACGGTGACCACGAGCCAGATCCAGGGATAGAGGTACCAAGCCCCCGAGAGCTTACCAAGACCCAGTTGCACGGGCACTGAGACGAGAAAGGCTGCGGGGAAGACCATCCACAGAAATCTACGGATCCACATCGGATAGAGATTTTCTGGACGCCAACCTAGGCGGTACAGCTCGAAGAAAAGCCAGTTGAGGTTCGAGGTTTGCGTGATCCAAAACGCGAGACAGCAAACGCCCATAAGAAGGCAGGCGAGCAAGACAAAACCGATTACGAGGTAGAGGGCCCACGCGACAAGCGATGTCGCCGTCAGTGAAAGCTCGCCGCTCGCGATGGTCCAAACGCAAAGAAGGATACCCGCGCTAAAGTTGATCACGCCCGCGAGGTTGATGTGGCGGAAACACGCCATAAAAAATGCTGAAACCGGACGCAGGAGATAAAAATCGAAAAGCCCGTTGCGCACCAGGTCGCCAAACTTATTTTGGTTCTCCGAAAGAAACATCATGAAGGATCCGTCGATCAAATAGAGAGACCCGATAAAGAAGTAAATCTCCATTTCGCTCCAGCCGGCAAACTGCGGAACCTGCAGAAAGATCGCCTTGAAGAATAAGAGCTGTCCCGCGAGCCATATGAACTCGGTCATGAAGCGACCGATAAGATTCACCTTGAACTCAAGTTGGCGAATCGTGGAGTTTTTAAGAAACTCGGTCCAGAGTTTGAGGTAGCTCGAAAACATCTCCGTCATCCTCCGAAAGACTCATAGCGTTTGAGTCCCCCTTTATAGAAGAAGCATACGAGCACGCCGAGCGCGAGGCTCCACGCGCACCAGGATCCCAAATACTGAATTTTCTCGGCGTCACTCAGCATGCCGAGCCCGGCACGCAGCGGCCAGTCGCCCCAGAGCGGAAGCGGCGTGAGCCCAATAATTTTTTGAACGAGCGGCGGATACCAAGACAGCGGCAGCTGCGATCCTGACAAGAGGCTCAGGGCGATGTTGAGCGACACGACAAGAAACGTCGACTCGTCGAGGAAGAACGACGCGTACACGATCAGAAGGTAGGCGATCCAAAGCAGCAGGGTGCTCAGCGCGAAGCTCAGAATCGTATAGGGAAGGTCGCTCAGGGCAAGAATGCTTTCAGGCGCGTCGAAAGGTCCAAATTTGTAGAACACGCAAATCACGACTGCGGCGATTGTAGGTGTGAGCTTGTTGCCGATCGCTTGAGCGACAAAATAGCTAGGGTGAAACACGGGCTGAATAATGTAGCGGCGAAAGCTGCCGTCTTTAACTTCTTCGATCGAAGCGAAAATAGGCCCCCACATGTTCTGAATGGTGCGGATCAGAAGACCGTAAAGAATAAAGCCGAAGGCGCTCGAGGCGGCGAGTCCCGAGACCACGTCCCGGTCCTTGAAGACGTTCGAGAAAATCGCCCATTCCATCACGAGCGTAATAAGCGAGGCCAGAACAAGCATGACGTAGTTGAAGCGGTACTCGAGATCCATAATGAGCGTGTTCTTGAGGACACGTCCAAAAGCTTTGGCGTTCATGACACTGTTCTCGTTCGCGCTTAGTCGGCGCCGAGAATCTCCTGAACGCGGGCTTTAAGTCCTTGATCGCGAGTGAAGTCAGAAATTGTTCCCTGAAATACGAGTTCGCCTTTGTGAATCACGAGCAGCGAATCGCAGAGTTCCGAGATGTCTTCCATGTCATGCGACGAGAGGATGATCGTGGTTTTCTGGGTTTTGTTGTAGTTGCGGATGAAGTTGCGAAGGGTTTCTTTCGCGAGCACGTCGAGACCGATGGTGGGCTCGTCGAGAATTAAGAGATCGGGCTCGTGGAGAAGGGCGGCCATGACTTCGAGTTTCATGCGCTCGCCTAGCGAAAGGCGGCGCACCTGCACGCCGAGTTGTTTTGTCACACCGAAGAGTCTTCCCAGTTCATCGATGCGTGCTTTGGCTTTCGCAGTATCGAGACTATAGATCGCAGCCAGAAGCAGGAAGGTGTCGTAGGCAGGAATGTCGACCCACATCTGCGACTTCTGCCCCATGACCATTCCGACACGCCTGAGGAAGGCGGGCTCGCGAAGATGAGGCGTGTGCCCGAGCACGCGAATCGTGCCCGCTGTCGGATGCAAAAGACCTGACATCATTTTTAGAAACGTGGTTTTGCCCGCTCCATTCGCGCCGACAAGTCCGACCACCGAACCTTGATCAATAGTGAGGTCGATTTTCTTAACCGCGATTTTATCTGTCCACACGGGTTTGAAAAAGGACTTCAGGGCAGCTGAAACACCGGCGTTACGTTCTCGCTGACGAAAAACTCGGCCCAGGCCATGGGCCTCAACTGCGGCTGGAAAAGACTCTGGGGATCTCATGGGCCTCTATTATGGGGGGCTTCTCTGGTCCGGGCAAAGACCTGATATTTTAACCAATACTTCACAACACGGCGCGTCAATCCTGATCTACATTGGGGTCTGTAACAAGCAATCAGTCGTATCTGCATGTACGTACCCCGACTGAAAAGAATCACAGAGTTCATGGGGAACTCGGGGGTGTGTACCGTGTCTATCAAATCAAAAACTGTCCTCATGTTCGCACTCGTTTCGGGCTTGCTTCCGTCAGCGCAAGCCGCAGATAAGGAGCGGGTTGAGTCCGGCGAGCGCATGCCCGCTTCGATGGGCGCGCTCGGCGACAGTATGACCGCTGGCGCTCTAGCGATGTTTCGCAGACAAGACTTCGTGCTTCCGTGGACGGAATTCTTCGTTGCTCTTCGCGCCCTTCGATTCGTGGCCACCAAAGAATTCAATTCCATCGAAAGCCGCAAGCTCAGTTGGGCGTCGGGCTACGACACCAGAAGACGCGTCGAGAGCCACGCGTTCCGTCTCTCGCAGATCCAGAATCTTCGCAAGCAGCTTCCGACCTTCAACGCTTCGGTCACCGGAGCCGAAAGCGAAAACGTGCTCGCCGATCAAGTCGCTCGCATGAACGAGTGGAGCAAGAAGAACATCAAGAAAGAATTTCCCGACTACGTGACGCTCATGATTGGCCCTAACGATGCTTGTGCCGACACCGTCGCCGAAATGGTTTCCACTGAAAAGTTCTACTCGAACGTATCTCGCTCTATTGACGAGTTGCTCGCCCGCAGCCCTGATACAAAAATCGTCGTCGGTTCGATTCCCAATATCGAGACCCTGCGCAATGTTGCGAAAGATTCGCGTGTCTATTGGGGATTCAGCTGCGAGAAACTCTGGGAAAAGGCGAATCTTTGCCCCACGCTCACCACTCTTAGCGATCCCTACGAGCGCGCCATCGTTACCGCTCGAATCAAGGACTACAACAACGCCCTCGAGGAAATCGTAGAAAGTCACCGAGAAGAATTCGGCGACCGCATCCGTTTTGCTCCGAAGACTTTCAAAGAAGAATTTACGGCCAACGATCTTAGCATCGACTGCTTCCATCCCAACCAAGCGGGCCAGGCGCGTATCGCAAACGCAACATGGGATGCGAGTTGGTGGACACAGGAGTGGAAGTCTAAAAGGCTCGACCTTGACAAGAGAGACGCAAAGTTAGCGCAGGAGCGTAAGGCCTGTATGGCCCGCCGAGCAGCAAACCCTAAAGTTCACGTGAGCTGCCCTTAAAAAACGAAATTACTGGGGAGCGGCTTCGGTCGTGGGAACTGTCGTCACGGGCGAATCGCCAGGCGCAGGAGCCGCAGGCGGAGTGCTCTCAGGCGTGAGAGGTGCCGTGTAAGAGTCGATTACCGACGATTTGCCTTCTTGGATCTTTGCCCATGTCATGTAAAGGCTAGAGACTGCAAGGAAAGCGGCGCACGCCATTGTTGTTTTGAAGAGGAAGTTTGTGCCGCCCGAGTTGCCGACAGAAGTGTTGGCTGCGGGGGAGAAGGCGCCGTCGCCTTTAGCGGGTTGCAAGAGAACGGAAACGACGAGCATGAGGCACGCAAGAACTTGAAGAATAGTCAGAAAGCCGATCATATTAGAAACCACCTTTTCCCATAGAGCCCGCGATTAAAAACGCGATGAATCCGCACACTAGACACGTCAGGGTAAAAGTCGGTGTTAACAACATAACCCCCCGTATATCCCGAATTGGGGCAGTGTTTCAAGTAGGCGAAGAATCCAGAATCTCGAGCAGAGCCAGGTAGTCTTTGGCCTCGAGAGAGGCGCCGCCGACGAGGGCTCCGGCGACATGGGGGATTGCTGCTAATTCTTTGAAATTACTTGGTTTAACGGAGCCGCCGTAAAGGATAGCCGAAGGGCAGCCTGCGGCTTCGAGATCTTGGTGAATCCACGCATGTGCCTCGGCGACTTGCTCGGGGCCTGCGACTTTTCCTGTGCCGATGGCCCAGACGGGTTCGTAAGCGAGCATTGCGGCGGCCTTCGCGCCGGCGGCGCGCGCCGCTTTGACCGCCTTAATGTAGGAGGCGGTTTGGATCTTAAGCACCGACTGAGTCTTGCCTGCTTCGCGTTCAGCGAGCGATTCACCAATACAATAGATGACGTCGACGCCTTGGCTTAGCGCAAGAGTTGCGCGCTTCTCGCAGGTCGCATCGGTGTCACCGAAGAACTGGCGACGCTCGGAGTGGCCAACGAGTGTGCCGTGGATGCCGACATCAAGAAGTTGGGCGGGGCTCGTCTCGCCGGTGAAGGCGCCTGTCGCGTCCGTCGAAGTGTTCTGGGAGAAGATCTCGAGCTTGGAACATTCTCTTGCGAAATTCGCGGCACTTTCGAGAAGCACGGGGCTTGGGATCACGATCGTGCGTGTCTGTTTTACGCTGGAGAAAATGGGGCTCGCTTTACAGGCTTCGACAAAGCTCTTCACGTCCGCGCGGGTTTTGTGGAGTTTCCAGTTTCCGGCGAGGATTTTTTTCATGAAGAGCTTCTCCTAAATTCTTAGCGTTTGATGAGCGAGTCGATACCCGGCATCGGTGCGCCTTCGAGCATCTCGAGGCTCGCGCCGCCGCCGGTGGAAATATGCGTGAACTTGTCGGCCACGCCGCTGAGGTTGATGGCTGCAACGGAATCGCCGCCGCCGCAGATCTTCGAAGTTGCGCCGCACTCCGCGATCGCGTGAGCGATGAAGTTCGTGCCCTCGTCGAAGGGTTTCTTTTCGAAGACGCCCATCGGACCGTTCCAAAGAATACTCTTCGCGTCTTGGAGTTCACGCTTAAAGAGTTCGCGAGTGCGGGGACCGATATCAAGACCCATGCGACCTTCGGGAATGTGGGCGTTCTCGGTGGTCTGAGGAGTGCCGGGATTGTCGAAGCTTGCGCCTGTCACGTGATCCAGGGGCAGGATGATTTTGCATTTCGCTTTTTCCGCGCGTTCCATCATTTTTCCAGCGAGGGCGACGAGGTCGTTCTCGACGCGCGAAGTGCCGGTTTGAACTTTGAGGGCGCGCAGGAA
>Ga0247843_1009753_pt1 | contig 10511 bp, 10 predicted proteins | sample LaCruzMarch2017__FD_192420 | JGI IMG/M metagenome (GOLD analysis project Ga0247843, IMG submission 192420) | Freshwater microbial communities from meromictic Lake La Cruz, Castile-La Mancha, Spain - LaCruzMarch2017_8m | ecosystem: Environmental > Aquatic > Freshwater > Lake | place: Spain...
CTAATATTTTCCTAAAATGAACGATATTTCCGTTGTAATCAATTACTGCACTTTAGAGCGTGAATTTCTTAATAGTTGTCTTACTGAATGTTTAAAATTTTCAGAGGATGTAGTGGTTAGTTACGGATCACATTTCTATGATGGAACGATCGAAGAACATGCACACATACAGAGCCAAATAATAACATTCCCAACGATCCAATTCGTCGAATATCGAGTTGATGTAAGTCTTGATTTAAGTAAGCAAAAGGGTGTTATCAACAGGCCATTCGCTTATTGGCATAATTTGGCACGTTGGACGGGGGTAAATAATTGTAAAAAAAAGAATTGGATACTATTTTTAGATGTGGATGAAATTCCGGATGGAGACAGATTTAATTCATATCTGAATAACAGTGCTTTAGATGATGATTGCAATTATTCGATTGCAAATTACTGGTATTTTAAATCACCGAACTTCCAGGCAGTTGAAATAGAAGAGTCTGCTAAGTTGATTAACTGTAAGTATATAACTAGCGATTCGATTTTCGGAGATCTTGAACGAGACCACATTCGTGACAACTCAGCTACAAATACCCACCATTTCGTTACCGGTCAAGATGGTTTGCCCTTGATCCATCATTTTTCTTGGGTTAGAACCCAAGATGTTTTGATGCGAAAAATAAAATCCTGGGGGCATGCGGATGATATTAAAAATCATGATGAGTATGTTGACAGAATATTTATGAATAAAAATATTAATGATATTGCACATAGGTATAGCTATAAATATGTTCACAATCGATTTGGTATTGGAATAAATACTTGTGATTATAGTTATCCTATGGGGGAACTATTTAGTAATGAGGTGGATTTAATAAAAAATAGAAGCAAGTATATTACCGCATCCCCTCAATTCTCAAACCTGGACAACGAAGGTTTAAATGTATTGAGTGGAGGAGATCAAATTTCAGCCATTTTATATTTTCGGGACGCCATAGAAGCAGAAAACCAAAATGGCGAATACTATTATCACCTCGGTACGGCTATGTATCTTAATAATGACTTTGAGTCAGCTTTAGAGGTATTTAAGATGGCTTTAAGTATTGATCGATCGAATGATGCAGCGAAATTCGGATTGGGAAGATGCCTTTTTAAAATTGGTAAAAATAAAGAGTCTCTTGATTACTTTTTAGAGGTGATTAAAGGTCAAGAGCTAATTGTTCAAGCGAATTACTATGCCGGTTGTGCATATTACAACGAACAAGATTACTCAAGTGCTTTGAGGTGCTTTTCTGTTGCACAAGACCTTGAATTCAAAGATAAAGGGTTAGAACTAAATCTTGCCCTGTGCCTAGAGAAGTTAAATCATGAGAATACTTAACTCAAGTATATGGTCGCCTCTCAGTTAGATTTGTCAGTACTTAGTACTGCAGCAGTTTTAAACAACAGCGGTTTAGCTCTGCACACCCAAGGACTCCATTTCGAAGCCCTCGAAAAATTTCAAGCTGCCTTGGGTTTAGAGCCTAATAACCCCATTATTTTTAACAACCGCGGCGTATGTTATTTCTCTCTGGATTTATTTGAAGACGCAATTCAAAGCTACAAACTGGCGACCGCTCTTGAACCCCGTTATGTGGAAGCGCATAACAACCTAGGCAACGCCCAAGTGAAGTTGTGCCAGCATGAAGAAGCGCTTGATAGTTACGACCTAGCACTCTCTTTGGATCCGGGTTACGTAGAAGCCTATTGGAACAAGGCCTTGGCTTTGCTGCAGCTTGGGCGGTTTTCTGAAGGTTGGGTTTTGCATGAAAGCCGTTGGGCCAAGCCCAGCTTTCAGCCCATCGTGCGTCATTTCCCACAGCCTATTTGGGACGGTTCTTTTTCAATTGCAGGAAAAACCCTGCTTTTACACGCAGAGCAGGGCTTGGGCGACACGATGCAGTTTGTTCGGTATGTTTCGAAGTTTCACGCCTTGGGGGCCCGCATTGTTTTGGAGGTTCAAGCGCCTCTGGTGCCGTTATTAGATGGGTTGTTTGACGTGGATTCCCTAGTAAAGCAGGGCGACCCCTTGCATCCGTTTGATTGTCATTGCCCTTTAATGAGCCTTCCCTTGGCTTTTCAAACGACGTTAACTACTATTCCAAGCGCGGTTCCTTACCTTAAGCCCTCTCCTGATAAGGAGCGCTTTTACTCGGAAAAGTTGGGGCCGACTTCGCAATTACGCATCGGCTTAGTCTGGAGTGGTGATCCTCGTCACCAAAACGACAAACACCGAAGCATTGCGCTGTCTGAATTGATGGTCGCTTTACCCCCGGGTTTTGAATATGTCAGCTTGCAGTCTGAAATACGAGATTCCGACCGCCAAGTCTTAGAAAATAGCGACCGATTGGTTCATTTTGGCCCTGAGTTAAATGACTTTTCAGACACCGCAGCGTTGTGCTCGCAGATGGACGTGGTCGTGTGCGTTGATACCAGCGTAGCCCATCTCAGCGGAGCCCTAGGCAAACCCACTTTCTTACTGCTTCCCTACAATCCCGATTGGCGCTGGCTGCTGGAACGCACTGACAGCCCGTGGTACCCAACCATGCAGCTTTATCGACAAGCGCAGCTTGGGAGTTGGCAAAGTGCTTTGGAAAAGGTAAATGCCGATCTGCTGAAAATAGTGTCTACAATGTAGATACATTCAAGGAGGTTTTTATGGAAGCTGTTATTCGTAAATGGGGCAATAGCCCGGCGTTGCGTTTGCCCAGTGCGGCACTTAAAGATGCCGGTTATGTTCTAGAGCAGAAGGTTGAACTGATTGTTTCCCGCGGACGCATAGTGATTCAACCTTCAGACAATGTGACATACAGCTTGGAAAATCTTTTAACGGGTATCACAAAGGATAACTCTCACGGGGAAGTTAGTTTTGGCAAACCTGTAGGCAAAGAGATTTTCTGATGGCAACACGTGGCTATGTTCCTGAGTCTGGCGATGTGGTTTGGTTGGAATTTGACCCCCAAGCGGGGCACGAGCAAGCAGGCCATAGACCGGCCTTGGTAATTAGTCCAGCCAACTACAACGGTAAAACGGGTTTGATGGTTTGCTGTCCCATGACTACCAAAATCAAAGGCCATCCGTTTGAAGTCTTGACCCATGTTGATGGGGTTGACTGTGCTGTGTTGTCCGACCAAGTCAAGTCTTTGGATTGGAAAATTCGCAAGGCAAAGAAGAAAGCGGTTGTGCCTACGGAGGTGATGTTGCACGTTAGGGCCAAGGTGAAAGCCTTGCTCATGATTTTCTGAAAAGGTAGCTGCATCCCATGAAAACCATCCCGATTCTTATCCCTCACTTCCGGGCGGAAGAAAAGCTGAAGAAATGCATTGCGCATATCGCAGCCCAAAATTACCAGCCCGTTGAAATTTTTGTTCGCGATAACAGCGAAGACAACATCTTATTTACCGCTGCGATCAACGAAGGGCTTTACAAGTACGCGTTTAGGGAAGACGTAGATTACGTATTGGTGCTGAACCAAGACGCTTACCTTGGCGCTGACACCTTAGAAAAGCTCGTTCAATGCATGCATGCCAACCCGGATTGCGGCATCGCGTGTCCGATTCAGCTCAATGATGACAACTCGGTGAACTGGGGCGGCAGCCGCCAGGTTTTTCCGTTTGGCGTTCACCAGTGTGACCCCATCAGTAGCTACCAAGACGACTTTGAGACGTTTTGGTCCAACGGCGCGGCCATGCTGATTCGCACGAAGCTGGTGAAAGAAATTGGCGTGTTTGACAAAAACATGCGGTTTATTTGCTCTGATTCTGATTACGCGTTTACCGCCCGAGCGAGGGGTTGGAAAGTCATGGTGGCAGCCCAAGCCCGCGTACGCCACGCTACCGGCGAGTCTGGGGCCAGCAATAATGAATTCATCAACCAAATCAAATGCGAAGACGCTGCCTATTTTTATAAAAAATGGCTGTCGCACGATATTTTTAAAGACTTGGCGTTTGAAGGCAAGGTCATTACGGAGACCGATATCGCGATTGCGCGAAGGTATATGTCTGGCCTAGCGCTCACCCCGGATCCATCCGCACCCCGCCCATCCCCTGAAACGTCTGATGCCATTATCAAAACAGGCAACCGGTTCTTTGAGACTGGGTTTACAGATCTTGCGAAGTATTCGTTTGAATACTTGCTTTCATTGGATCCCAATTCGGTAGAAGCGTATGCCAACTTAGGGCGAACGATGTTCGCTTTAAAACAGTACGCTAGCGCCGTGGAATACTTCACTAAGGCTGCGGCCTTAGATGGTTCCAACGCGGTTTTGCATTTCGATTTAGCGAATAGCCATCGGTTCAATCAGAACCCAGAACGAGCTTTGAACTACTACCAAAAAGCACTTTCATTGAACCCGAATTTTTCAGAAGCGTATGTGAATCAAGGTGTCCTACTTAACGATCTCCAAGGTTACCAACCCGCTATTAAAAGCCTAGACGCTGCACTTTCTCTGGAAAAAAACCGCGCTGACTATTGGCTCAACCGTGGCACTGTTCACCAAAGCAATAACAAAACAGAGGCCGCGATTGCCGATTACGATCGCGCGATCGCGCTTGAGCCCAGTAACCCGCTAGCCTATTGGAACAAAGCGGTTAGCTTGCTTTTAGAGGGACAATTTTCTCAAGGTTGGGTTTTTTTTGAATCAAGGATGTTAGTGCCTGCTTTGAAGGTTGGCGTTCGCACTTTTCCTCAGCCTGAATGGGACGGTAAAGCCAGCTTGAATGGCAAAACGATCTTTCTTTATTCGGAGCAAGGTTTAGGAGATACGGTTCAATTTGCCCGTTTTGCTAAAACCTTGGCAGGGCAGGGCGCAAAAGTAGTATTGGGCGTTCAGCCCGAGTTGGTTGATGTTTTAAGAAGCATGAGTTCAGACTTTAGCTTTGTGGTCGATGGCGATACTTTGCCTTATTTTGATTACCACTGCGCTTTGCTCAGCCTGCCATTGTTGCTTGGTATTGATGCATCGACTATTCCTTTTTCAGATCATTACATCAGCTGTAAACCTGCCGTGCTGGAGACCTGGAAAAACCGATTAGGCCCCGCAACCCAACCCCGCGTGGGCTTAGTTTGGAGGGGTAACGCGACCCATAGCAACGATAAAAATCGCAGCATCGCTTTAGGTGATCTTTTGCCATATTTGCCTGCAGGAATTGAATATGTTTGTTTGCAAAAAGACATTTCTCATGCCGAAGCACTCTTAATCAGTCAGCGCCAGGATATTTTGCGCTTTGACAAGGATATTCATAGTTTTTCTGACACGGCTGCTCTGTGCCAAATGATGGATCTGGTCGTGAGTGTTGATACTAGCGTTGCGCATTTAAGCGCTGCCATTGGTATGAGAACGATTCTCTTGCTGCCTTTTAACCAAGATTGGCGCTGGCTTTTGAACCGAACAGATAGCCCGTGGTACCAATCAGTAGAGATCATCCGCCAAGCGCAAGTGCGTGACTGGAGGAGCGTTTTTGCGGAATTGAATTCGCGATTGAATCCGCCTCTCACCAATAAAGCCTAATAAGCCACTAATGATGTCGGAAGACAACTTCAAGCCTCCAGCCTCAGCTGAAGAATTTCACCTTCTTGGGCTGAAAGCGCTTAACGCTGAAAAATATGACAGTGCACTTGAATATTTAAACAAAACTCTAGAGATAGATCCAGAAAATGGAGTGGCTTGGAATAACCATGGCAATGCGCTTTCTGCTTTAAATAATAATGAATTGGCAGTCGAGAGTTATTTGAAGGCGATTGCCTATCAACTGTCTCCCCCGTATCTGGTTTATTACAACTTGGCTTCGGCCTATTACAAGTTAGGCCAATGGCGTTTGGCCATGACGCAGTTCGAAATTGCTTTGCGCTGCGCCCCTGAGCGGTATGAGGCCTACTTTGGGCGTGGCTTGGTTTTGGATGAAATGTCCGAGCCCTCCTTGGCCATCCAAAGTTATGCCGACGCCCTAGAACGCAACCCCTCGTTTGCCCAAGCTTATAACAACATGGGCATCGCATTTCAAAATTTGGGTGTAGAAAGCGCAGCGCTCGAATGTTTTAACAGCGCCTTGGCCTTGGAGCCGGAGTCGGGCGATTTTCGAACCAATAAAGGGTTGCTTTGCCTTCAATATGGCCATTGGGAGGAGGGCTGGCAGTATTTTGAGTCGCGCTGGGCGACCAAGGCGATGCGTAACGTAGTAAGGCATTTTGATTTTCCGCTTTGGCTAGGAAAAGAGCCCTTACACGGCAAAACATTGCTGGTTCATTGCGAGCAGGGACTGGGTGACACGATCCAGTTTTGTCGGTTTGTACCTTTGTTACTTGCTTTAGGGGCTGAAGTGACTTTGGCGGTACAAGCGCCCTTACAAACATTGTTGGAGGCTAATTTTCCGACTGTTCGGGTGCTTCCCGGCATTCCAACCCAAGAATCGTTTGATTTCCATTGCTCGATCATGAGCTTAGGCTTGGCTTTTTCGGCGGATTCCAGCAATATCCCGAATTCTGTCGGTTATTTGACGCTTCCGGAGGTGGCAGTTGCAAAATGGGCGGCGTTTGCAGGCCAAGGGCCGCGACCTTGTGTTGGTTTGGTTTGGAGCGGCAGCGCGACCCATACGAATGATGCCAACAGAAGTGTGGCTTTACCGGATCTTTTGAAGGTCTTGCCCTCGGGGCCAAGGTATGTGAGCCTGCAAAAAGAATACCGAAACGGAGATTTGGAGCTGGCTTTGGCTTCGGATCTTGAGGATTTCAGCTCTCAGCTGCTTGATTTTTCTGATACTGCGGCGCTTTGCCAGCAGTGTGATCTCATTGTCAGCGTAGATACCAGCGTAGCCCATCTTGCGGGCGCCTTGGGCGTTCCTACACTTTTGCTTTTGCCTTTTAACGCCGATTGGCGCTGGTTGACTGGGCGCAATGACAGCCCTTGGTATACGGCACTTCAATTGTTGAGACAGGCCACCCGTGCCGATTGGACGGGGGCCTTTGCGCAACTTAGAGAAACACTCGAAACTAGCCTTTAAGGCCTTATTTCAGCAGGGCCATAACAGCCGAAGGCTGTTGGTTTGCCTGCGCCAACATCGCTGTAGCGGCTTGTTGGATGATCTGGTTTTTAGCCAGTTGGGTTGTCGCTTGAGCGTAGTCGGTGTCCATGATCGTGCTACGCGACGCTGTCGTGTTTGCCGACACATTGGTCAAGTTATCCGCTGCATACGCCATCTGGTTAATGCTCGCACCCAATGTGGCGCGTTGGCTGTTGATGGAGTTCATCGCAGTATCTAAGGTCGCAATTGATTCGGCTGCAGCGGATGTGCTGGAGATAGATGCAGTATCAATACCTAAGTCGCTAGTGCTCATGGATGTCATGCTCACAGAGATGGTTTGACCGCTAGTTGCTCCGCTTTGGAATGAGAAAGTATGGTCTGCATCGATCAAAGTCATTCCGTTCCAGGTAGTCTGGCTAGAAATGCTGCCAATTTGAGTCACCAAGGCTTGGAATTCGGTATCGAGGTACCCAACTTGTGTGTCTGAGTTGGTTCCGTTGGATGCCTGAACAGCGAGTTCTCGCATACGCTGAAGCATATTGGTTTGCTCAATCATTGCGCCGTCCGCTGTTTGAACCATATTGATGGCGTCGTTCAAATTACGAACAGCCATGTTCAGACCACGAATGACAGAAGTCATGTTTTGGCCAATGGCCAAACCAGCGGCGTCGTCCTTAGCCGAGTTAATTCGCGAGCCAGTGGAAAGTTGTTCCATGGCGGTGTTCATGCTCCGCGTGTTGGTCTTTAACGCGTTTTGTGAATACAAGGCACTCACATTGGTATTAATTACTGACATAGTGTTTCTCCAAAGATAAATAGAAATGCCAATAACTTGGCGTTACGCAATCTACAAACCTTCGTGTCAAAAATAACGACTGTGGGTCTGATAAGTACCTAGTAAGCAACTAGCGTGCCAGAAAATATTCCCACTAAAAAAAAGGGCCCGACATTGCTGCGGGCCCTTTGAAGGTTGGTAAAAAGCTTATTTCAGGAGCGACAGCACGCTTTGAGGCTGTTGGTTCGCTTGTGCCAACATCGCTGTGGCAGCCTGTTGAATGATCTGGTTTTTAGCCAGGTTGGTAGACGCTGTCGCGTAATCGGTATCCATGATGGTACTGCGTGAAGCGGTCACATTGGCTGCAATATTAGACATGTTGTCAGCTGCATAAGTCATCTGATTGATACCTGCGCCAATAGTGGCGCGCTGGCTGTTAATCGAGTTCAGAGCAGTGTCTAGAGTAGCAATCGTATCTATTGCGACAGTTGAAGAAGTGACAGAAGCTGTATCAATGCCTAGAGAGGTAGTGTCCATGCCTGAAATGGCGACAGAGATGGTTTGCCCGCTTGACGCGCCTGCTTGGAAAGTAAATGTTGCGGTAGCGCTCATCAGATCTGTGCCATTCCATGTGGTTTGGCTTGCAATGCTGCCGATTTGAGTTACCAAGGCTTGGAACTCGGTGTCGAGGTAGCTGCGTTGGGTATCTGACACGGTCCCGTTGGATGCTTGAACAGCAAGCTCGCGCATTCGCTGCAACATGTTGGACTGCTCAATCATCGCGCCCTCGGCCGTTTGCATCATGTTGACGCCGTCGTTGATATTGCGAACAGCCATATTCAAGCCGCGGATTTGAGAGGTCATGTTTTGGCCAATGGCCAAGCCAGCAGCATCGTCCTTGGCCGAGTTAACTCGGCTTCCGGTTGAGAGCTGTTCCATATTTGTGCTCATAGAGCGAGCATTGGTTCGCAATGCGTTTTGCGCTGATAAGGCGCTCACGTTGGTGTTAATCACTGACATAAGATTCTCCAAAAAATAAAAAGATATGCCAATGACTTGGCTGTTTACAAACCTCAAACCTGCACTGTCGGGAAATCCAACAACAGGCCTGATAAACCAGTAGTAAGCAGTTCTCGTGCCAAGTATTTTTGCCGCTTAAAAACGAAAAAAGGCCCGTCAAGAGACGGGCCTTTTAAGGAGAGCCGGCAAAAAGTTGCCGCAGCCTTGCCACCAAGGGTGCTGGCTTAGCCGCCCGAAAGCGGAAAGGTGCTTACTTCAGCAACGCCAACACGCTTTGCGGCTGTTGGTTCGCTTGCGCCAACATCGCTGTTGCCGCTTGCTGGATGATCTGACCCTTGGCCAATTGAGTGGAAGCAGTTGCGTAGTCGGTATCCATCACGGTGCTGCGTGAAGCAGCTGCGTTTGCTGAAGCATTAGTCATACTGTCAGCAGCGTAGGTCATCTGATTGATGCCAGCGCCAATCGTTGCGCGTTGGCTGTTAATCGAGTTGATCGCAGTATCTAGAGTGTCAATTGTATCTATTGCGACAGTTGACGTAGTTACAGAAGCTGTATCAATGCCAAGAGAGCTAGTGTCCATTCCTGTAATGACAACAGAAATGGTTTGCCCGCTTGAGGCACCCGCTTGGAAAGAAAATGTAGCTGTGGCGCTCATCAGATCTGTGCCATTCCATGTGGTTTGGCTTGCAATGCTCCCGATTTGAGTGACCAAGGCTTGGAACTCAGTATCGAGGTAGCTGCGCTGCGTTTCGGAATAGGTGCCACTGGAAGATTGCACAGCAAGTTCTCGCATGCGCTGAAGCATGTTGGACTGCTCCGTCATCGCGCCCTCGGCGGTTTGCATCATGTTGACTGCGTCGTTAACGTTACGAACAGCCATGTTCAGGCCGCGAACGGTTGAATTCATGCTTTCTGCTAGTCCCAAACCAGCGGCATCATCTGCAGCCGAGTTGATGCGCTTGCCGGTGGACAGCTGTTGCATCGCGTTGGTCATAGACCGGTTGTTAATCTTGAGGGCTTGTTGGGCCTGAATCGCGCTAACGTTAGTATTAATTACTGATGGCATGGTATTTCTCCAAAAAAACAGGGTTAAGAGGCTGAGAGGCAAATTGGCTAGAGGCTTGTTACACCTTAGTGCAATTTGCTCTCCATCACTACAAGAAGTAAAACCTCCTGTTATCTAAAGCATCGGCGGCTATAAATTTTTCTTTAGCCTGTCGCTGCAATTTATGCAACTTTGTTGTACAAAATTCCTTTCAATTCATCAATCTTGTGGGCCATGTGCAATACGTCGGCGGTCGGGATTTGGCGAATCACCTCTCCGGTATTGGTATTGCTTACTTTGATGACCGGGCCGTTGGTGGCGTTGTCAAAAGAAAATCCCAAGCCGCGCTTGGTGGAAACCATTTGCTCATTCAGTAGGTTCACCGCAGCGGCCAAGTTCTGCTGGGCTTTGGCAGGGTCAAACTGAATGGCTACGGGTTTAGGGGCCACCACTTTGGGTGCGGCAGGCACTTTGATTTCTGCAGCTTGAGGCGCAGGCGCAGCAGGATTGGCCGATGCCAATACCGCGGGGGGCGGGCTTTTTGAGCCCTGGGGTGTAATTTCGGAAACCATGGTTTACCGTCCTTTTAAAAAACTCAGTGAACCGTAGATGTGCGCAAAGCACATTACGG
>Ga0247843_1009757_pt1 | contig 10507 bp, 10 predicted proteins | sample LaCruzMarch2017__FD_192420 | JGI IMG/M metagenome (GOLD analysis project Ga0247843, IMG submission 192420) | Freshwater microbial communities from meromictic Lake La Cruz, Castile-La Mancha, Spain - LaCruzMarch2017_8m | ecosystem: Environmental > Aquatic > Freshwater > Lake | place: Spain...
TCTCGGGATGTGCGCAGAAGTTCACGGGCTTGTGCCAGATCCATCCGGTGTTCTTTGTCGATGGGAACCTTGATCAATTGCGCTGTGCCGATGCCCAGAATTCCACAGGCTCTGGCGATGCAGTAGTGGCTGTCGGAACTGGTCATGATCGCAGGCTTCAGGCCACCTTTCGCCGCGACTCCATCTGTCCAGGAGTTGCCGTACCGGATGTTGCGTGCGGCGAGCAGGGCCGTCACATTAGCCAGGGTTCCGCCGTGGGTTCCGATCCCTGCAAATGTGCCCGGAGCCCAGCCGATCAGCTCCCCGAGCGCGTTGACGACAGCCTTTTCGACAGCGGTTCCGAACGGGGCCATTTCAAAGACGGCGGCGCCTTGATTTGCGGCGCGTCCGAGGACATCAAACAGGGCCGATGCCGGAACCACCGGAGGAACCTGATGGCCCATGTAGCGGGGGTCGTGGAGGTGGTGGCCATAGGTAAGGGCCATGGTTGCAAGTTCTGCAAAGCGCAGTGCAGACGGTTTCGCGGAGTCCTGCCCCCCCAGCGACATGGCTTCATCAGCCATCTGAATGTAGGCATTTGGAGTCAGAGGGGGAACGGTCCGGCCCGATTTTGCCTGACATTCCGTATAGTAATTGGCAAGGCAGCGGCCGAGTTCTGTGGCAAGGCGTTGCGATTCTTCGGGGCTAAAATATTTTTTTATGTCAGGGCTGCAATTCATAAAACCTGTGCTATACATCTCCCCCTAGGACGTCAAGGTCTAGAAACTCTCGAAAGCCTTGACCAGTAACGACTTCAGCCAATCGGGGGCCTTCCATGATCAACGCAATTTTCGCATCAACAGTCATCGCATCGTGTTTGAACGGCGGCAGTTACTTTGGCGGCACCAAGGCAGAACTGACCCGTTCCGCGGACGAGTTTACCTACAATCTTGTTGTTGAAGAGTTCAAGGGCCCGGACGGTGATGGGACAGCAGGCGTTATCGCCAACGAAACCACGTCGTCCATGAACGCCATCCATTTAGAAAATGGAATGCTTTATCAATTCAAGGGCTGGGAACTTGAAGTTGTCGGTGTGTACACGCAACCCTACAATTCCAAGCTTGAAGGCGAACTCCGCAAGCTCGACAGCAAGGGCGACGTGGTGTCGAAGATCCCAATGACCTGTGATTTCAACGACTAATTTTTTTTGATTCATTGACCGCGGGTTGTCCGGCGGGTTTGAAGGCCGATGCCTCCAAACTCGCCCGTCCCATTTCGTCAAATACGAATTTGACATCGCGCCGCGTAAGCGGTCCCTCAACTGGCTTGTCGAGAATCGCGGTCGTCTCATGCGCCCCGTTGGGAACAGACTCCAAAGTTCGCCACGTTTTGAACACCGTCGAAGGATGAGGTAATCCGCCACGCGGAAACCGCCGCCACTCCACCGTTCGTTCGTCTTTAATTTTGTGGAAGAAGCCCGCCGTCGTCGTCAGCCGATAGGGCGATCCACCGCTATACCCAACCTTTTCAAACCAGACATCCCGGTCAATATAAGTGACGACGTGCAGCAGGTTGCCCGCCGCGTCCAGGATCAGGACAACGTCACCGAATTCCATGGGAGTCGTGGCGGTCAGAGCCTGCTGATACAAGGTCTCGATCGAATCACCCATGCCAAGGCGTGTGCTGCGCTTGTCGTCTTGAAGGACAGCCTGCATCTCAGGTGTGTCTGCGTAAAACAAGACAACGCTGCGCGACAGGTCTTCGGTAGCGGTCTTTTTTGACGTGCGAATGATCTCGTAGGCTGTTCCCCAGCAATTGCTGGCAATTCGTGTGTAGTCGTCCTGGATTTCAGATTCGAACTCATGATTCACCGTTGCCTGCATGAAGGGCATCAGAAAATCGTCCAGTGTATAGACTTCGCCAGCCCTGTATTGGACTTGTGAAAGGGCGAAGCCGTACACTTTTTTCAGTGCATTGAACTGCTCATTGGTTAGTGATGGAAAGGTCACTTTCAAGTGGGGTTCTTCGTAGTCCGGTTGCCATTTGAAGTACTGGTTGGTGGCGGTGTACTCGATCGGGTCGCCCCCAAGGCGCTCGACTGCATTCAATTGAAAATCTTTAACGGATTCCACCGGACCAGGCCTGAGTTTTCGGAACTCAGTAAGCTGGCTTCTGGTTTTTTGATCTGGCGCAATGGTTTTGCATCCCGCCAACAGGATCAATCCAGCAATGATCAATGCAGCTGATTTCATTTTGGCAGTTTCCTTTTGCGGTGTTGCCTTCCATTATACATATTGATTCACTTGGTTCGACCGTGGAGCTCCAGGTCATGGAAAAAAAACATTCCAAAACTTCTATGGACCTCGCTGCGGGGTTAGGCTTTCGCGAAGCCGTTTCCCTGGTCATTGGCACGATCATCGGAACTGGTATTTTTCTTAAAGCTGCCGTTATGGCCCAGTTGGCCGGCAGCGTGACGGCGGTCCTCCTGGCGTGGGTGGTTGCGGCTGGACTCTCCCTGATGGGGGCGCTGTGTTACGCCGAACTTGGATCCCGCTTTCCTCATGCCGGTGGCGAATACGTATTTTTACGCAAGGCATGGCCGGAGTGGATCGCCTTTCTTTACGGTTGGACTAGATTTTGGATCGGATCGCCGGCAGCCATTGCCGCCTATGCCGTTGGTGCCGCGACATTTTCGGCAGGATTTCTCGACGTACACGCACTGGGTGGCAGGGCCGTCGTCGCCGTCTCGCTGGTTTGGATTTTTACCATCATCAATTGCTTCAAGGTTCACTTTGGCGGTTCTGTTCAGGCCAGTTTGACCCTTCTGAAAGTCGTTCTGATTGGTGGATTGGCGGCAGTTATTTTTATCAGCGCACCCCAGCAGAACTTGGCGCGCCTTCTGGCGCACGAAGGGTTTTCCTGGGGGCAGGTGACGTCGGGAGGTTTCGGAGCTGCTGTCCTGGCAGCATTGTGGGCCTTTGATGGCTGGAACAACATGCCGATGGCTGCCGGTGAAATCCGAGATGGCCAACGCAATGTCCCGCGGGCGTTGATTGTCGGACTTGGTGTGGTGACCATCATGTATATCACCGCCAACCTTGCATGGTTTTACGGGGCCTCTTTTGAGGAGATTTCGACGGCCAGCAGCACGCGTTATCCCGAGGCGCTGCCGGCGGCAACCAAGGCCATTCAAGGATTTCTGGGAGAAGGCGGAATCGCCGTCGTTTCCTTTGCCTTTGTCATGTCCGCCCTGGGCGCGATGAACGGGTCCATTTTGACCAGTGCGCGCGTCCCTTATGCGATGGCGCGCGATGGGTTGTTTCCTGCCTGGTTTGCCCGGGTTCATCCGCGCAGCCAGGTTCCGGTCATTTCTCTTCTTGTCCAAGGGGTGAGTGCCAGCCTTCTGGCCGCCACCGGCTCATTCGATCAACTGACGGATTACGTCGTTTTTTCGTCGTGGATTTTCTATGCCTTGGCGGCAGCAGGTCTGTTTAAGTTGCGCCGTATTGGGGGCGCATTTTCGGGGTACAGGATAAAATTTTTCCCAATGATTCCGGTGTTTTTTGTCCTGATGGCCGTTTGGCTTATGGCTCAGGCCATCCATTCCAACCCCACTGCCTGCGCAACGGGTGCACTGCTGATCGCCCTCGGAGTTCCAATTTACCGTCTGTTTTGTATTAAAAAGTTGATAAATTGATTAAATTCTATTATAAATGCGAGACTATTTTTATCGACGGGGAATTCTCATGAAAACGACGTTTTCTGCTTTTGCGCGCGCCGCAGCCATGGCCTTGATCGCTTCCGTTCCAGCATTTGCCCAGAGTATTCCTGACGGCCCGGGTTGGCATTATTATGCGGACTGCCACAGCGACTCTTATTTTGGTGGTTGGAACATCAAAGTTTACACCGATAATGGAAGTGGAAATATCAGCGCGTCCCTTGAACGGGTTAAGGGCCCAGATGGTGACGGAGTTGCAGTGGCCTACGCAATCGTCAAGGGTCACATCCTTGGATATCAGTCCCGGCCGCGGACGGTGCAGTTTGAACTCGATTCCTCGCCGAAGAGTTTTATCAGTATTTCCATCGACCGTGCCTTGGACGGATTGCACGTCGGAGCGATTGACATGATATCTGCCGATGGATCAAAGGATTCTGAACAGCTGCTTTGTTCGATCCATTAATTTGAGAAGGCTCTGCCGATGTTTTTTTTACGCCGCATCCTGATTGTCTTAGGCTGTGCCATGACCTTTCCGGCAACGGCGGCGAAAACCGCCGAGGTGGCGATGGTCGCCGGCGGTTGTTTTTGGGGAGTCGAGGACTTGATCCGGAAACTCCCCGGCGTAAAAGAAACGGAAACCGGGTACACCGGCGGGTTCATTCCCGGGGCAACCTACGACCAGGTTAAAAAGGGAAAGACTGGGCATGCGGAAGCCGTCCGGATTGTTTTTGATTCGGATAAAATTTCCTACGAACAACTGCTCAATTATTTTTTCAAGATTCACGATCCAACGACACTGAACCGGCAGGGCAATGACACTGGAACACAGTATCGCAGTGCCATATTTTATCTTTCAGATGCTCAGAAAAAGACTGCCAAAAAAGTCACAGCAAAAGTTGACGCCACAGGATTTTGGAAGGGCAAGGTCGTTACCGAAATCCTTCCTGCGGGAGAATTTTACCGGGCCGAGGACTATCATCAGAAATATCTGGTAAAAAATCCTGGCGGATACACATGCCACTACGAACGCCCGTTTGTTTTTGGAAATTAGGGCGGTGAGCAAATTTCAGATCACAATTTCAGGCAACGTTCATCGCTTTCATAATCTGGCCGATGTTTTGGCCAAGGCCACACCCCAAAGATCAGGAGACATCCTGGCCGGCGTGGCGGCCGACAGCGAAGAACAGCGGGTTGCCGCCCAGATGTGTCTGGCCGACATTCCGTTGGCGGAATTCCCATTGAATCCGCTGATCCCCTACGAATCCGACGAGGTCACTCGTGCCATCTGCGATTCATGGGATAAAGAGGCCTTCAAGAAGATCGCCCATCTGACAGTCGGTGGCTTTCGCGAACACCTTCTTGCCTATGAAACGACCGATTCAGAACTGGCCGCACTTGCCCCAGGCCTGATGCCTGAGATGGTTGCTGCCGTCAGCAAGATCATGCGCAACCAGGACTTGATTGCCGTCGCACAAAAGATCGAAGTGACCACAAAATTTCGGTCGACGGTGGGTAAAAAAGGGCACCTCTCGATTCGCCTGCAGCCAAACCATCCGACCGATGATTTGAAGGCCATCACGGCCGCTACAATTGATGGCCTCATGTATGGATGTGGCGATGCGGTCATTGGAATCAATCCTGCGACGGACAGCGTCGGGCGCCTCATGGAACTTGAAAGCCTTTTGGCTGGGATTATCGAGACCCTTGCCATTCCCACTCAATCTTGTGTCCTTGGTCATGTCACCAATCAGATCGAGGCAATAAACAAGGGCAGTCCGGTGGACCTGGTCTTTCAGTCCATTGCCGGGACCGAACTTACCAACAAGAGTTTTGGGGTGAACCTTGGGATTTTGCGCGAGGCTCAGGATGCAGCCCTCGCCCTGAAACGAGGCGGCCCGCAGGTGATGTATTTTGAAACCGGCCAAGGATCATCCCTGTCAGCCAGAGCGCACCATGGAGTTGATCAACAAACCCTCGAGGCACGGGCCTACGGCATTGCGCGAATGTTCAACCCGTTTCTGGTCAACACCGTCGTCGGATTTATCGGCCCGGAGTATCTTTTCGACGGGAAACAAATCATTCGTGCGGGGCTTGAAGATCACTTCTGCGGGAAGATGCTTCGCCTGCCGATGGGGTGTGATGTTTGCTACACCAATCATGCCCAGGCCGACCAGGATGACATGGATGATTTGTTGACCCTGCTCGGCGTCGCAGGCTGCAATTATTTTATGGGCGTTCCGGGCGCAGACGACATCATGCTCAATTACCAATCGACTTCGTTTCACGATGCCCAGTACGTGCGTCAGGCCTTGAAACTGCGTGCCGCCCCCGAATTTGAGGTGTGGCTGCAGCAAATGGGTGTCCACGACAAGTCGGGCCGCCTTCTTCCCGCTGGCAAGGCGAAATCACGACTGTTGACTGCGGCTACGAAACTTCTGCCGGGCGGCGGTATTCAATGACCATCAAGCCCGACTCTTGGGAATCGTTGCGCAAGCTTACCCATGCGCGAATTGCGCTGGGCCGTTCTGGAAATTCTGTTCCGACGCGCGAGCTCCTTGATTTTCGGATGGCGCATTCCCGGGCCCGGGACAGTGTTTGGCGTGAGGTTGATTTTGCGCCGCTCGGTGCGGTCCTGACATCGTCCGGATTTTCGTCGATCCAAGTCCAGTCCAAGTGCAGCGGAAAGCAAAACTTCCTCTTGAACCCCGATTTGGGCAGGACCCTCTCTGATGAATCACAGGCGTGCCTTGACGCCCATCTTGGGCAAGGTCCAGTGCCGGATTGTGTGCTGATTGTTGCTGATGGCCTCTCCGCAAATGCCGTTCACGCCAATGCGTCAGCTTTTATCGAAGGATTTTTTCAAAGCATGAAGGGCGTGCAATTGGGGATAGGCCCCGTGGTCCTTGCCCGTTACGCGCGCGTTGCCCTCGGTGACGCCATTGGATTTGGTTTGAAGGCCAAGTCGGTGATCATGCTGATTGGCGAGAGGCCTGGGCTGGCCAGCTCTGACTCGTTGAGCGTTTATTTTACGTTTGATCCAAAGCCGGGCCGGACTGATGCGGACCGAAACTGTATTTCCAATATTCATGAATCTGGACTGCAGCCCAAGGCGGCAGGAAACATGGCAGCCTTTTTGGTGCGCACAGCGATCCAGCGCCAGCTCAGTGGGGTTGATCTCAAGCTCGAATACGACGCCCCAAAGGCAATTCCGTCGAAAAGCTAGTTGAGATGATCCTTCACCCACGTGCGGATCTTTGCGATCGCTTGCCGTTGGGTTATTTTTCCTTCTTTAAGCTCATTGTAAGTGACGAATTCAAACTGAGCCTTGCTCCTTGCGGATTCATAGGGCACGGGCCAAAGGTTTTGTGTGGAATTGCTGCCGCCCAATGCCAGGGGAATCAGGTGATCCACTTGATAATCCTTTAGCTCATCCTCGGTCACACCGTAGGGAGCCGAGACGGCGACCCGTGTCGCGCGACTTACGTTGCGGGCGCAGTGAGGAATATTTTCCGCATACCGGGTTTCGTCAAAATCGGGGTCAGATCGCGAGCAAAGGTGCCCCGGGGTTCGCTTTTCATCCGGATGCCAGTGACTACCCTGTGTCGTCTGGATTTCATCAACATCCAAATGAAGGTCGTCGGCGCGGCCGCAGCCTGCCAGTAGAATCAAAACGCACAAAGACGACAGACGAAAGCCAATGGCCCGTGTGATCATGGTGTGCCCCATGCTTGATTTAGTGGATCCGGAAATCTCACTAAATGTTAGCACAAGTCTTTTCGAATCAAGAAATTCGCCTGATCGCGTTCAGCGTGAATTTTTATAAAGTTCGAAGACGATGATGCCGTCTTGTTCCAACGAAGCGATATTTCTCTGCAGCCGACGGGCAATATATTCGGGAACCATAATCGATGGCGACCTTGCCATCATCAAAATCGGCTTCGGATCGTCACGCAACTGATGATCGTTCAACAACCTTTCAATGTATTCCCTGGAAGTCGCACTCAAATTACTTGGGATTGAAACCACGGTGCCCTTGGTCGGGTAAGCGATGGCTGGTCCGGCAAGAAGGGGCAGGTCCAATAGCTCGGGGTGGGCGTTCTCATAGAAACCGGCCTGAATGAGAACAACAGATGATCGGGAATCATAACGCGCGTTGATGAGGTTCACGGCCCTGCGCCAATTTTCCGGTGGAACATGCGTCATAAATCCAAAGGCGCTGATCACGAAGGTTGCCCAAAACATGAAGTGCTGCCATCGCTTCGCGGTACTAGATGAAAAAAGTGTCACACCGATGGCCAAGGCTGCCGGAAGAAATGACGCGATGATGTAGTTTCTGTGAACAACAAAAGAACCGGTCATCCGGTAAACCAGATAATGGACAACCGACGGAATGATAGCCGCCCCTGCGAATACGATTAATTGAGAGCTGAGCCCCGTTTCGTTCCTGGAATGATTTGCACGAGCCGAAAACCTCAATGCCAAAGACGCAACTAGCAGGACCATAAGGCCGGGCGGCAGAATGGAATAAACAAGAAACTCAAGCAGCCACTGGGCTGGCAGAGGGCCAGCATAGGAATGTAGGACTGAGCGAGAATAAAAATGCATCACGAGAGGTATCTGCACGAGGATCGCCAAGCCAAGCATAGACAGGCCGGCAAGGATGGCCTTCAGGCTCAAGCGCGTAAAAATGTGTGCCCTCGATTTTCGAAAAAGGAGGCCACCTGCAAACAATAATAGAGGTCCCTCCAGCGCGAATACCTTGGTCAGCCCGGCCATTGCGCCGGCGGCGCAACTTCTCATCCAGTGTCTTTTGGCTCCCGTGCGTGAGAAGGCAACCCACTGATGGATTGAGGCAGATAGAAATGCCATGGTCATGGCATAGGGCCTGGCATTTACAAAGGCCATGGGTTCAATGCACAAAAGAACCAAGCAAACGAGGGTCGCGCCGTAGGTTGAAGTGAAATTCCTGGCGGTGCGATAAAGAAAAATAAGGGTAACAACGCCGAAAATAACAGATGGAGAACGCATGGCAATTTCGGAAAACCCGAAGCAGCGGCCCCATGCCCACATGAAGGCTTCAAATATCGAAAGCATTGGCAGCCGACGGCTGTAGTCTTCAAGAAGTTGTACAAATGATCCGTGGATTTCTGCGACCAGACCGGTCTCGTCAATCCAAAACGAGTTTCCAATTCTGGAGAGTTGCATTGCTGCAACGGATATCAGGCCAAGCATGGCCCAACCTTCGGCGTCCGGGAGCCATTTTCGACCGGGTCGAAAGTTCATGTTACCCTCTTGGTGTCCATAAAAATTGTCTCAAGGCTTGTGCATGGTGGCAATCAAGAATCAGCCGGTCCCATTGGGTCGCATCATTCAATTGAGGCGCCTTGACCTGTGCATCGGAATTCTTGGTTTGCTTTGGCTCTTCTGGGCAAGAAGTCCGGCACTCGTGAAACTAGTGGTCGATGGACAGAAGGTCCTCGAGACGTTGCCGCAGCGAATCCATGCGGCGGGTCTACCAGTCACCAATCTTCAACTTGAGCCAAGGAAAGTCCAAGTCATCTGCGACTATCTTACTGCGCACGGGATCCGTGAATACTTTACGGACCCGTCATTCCTTCTCGAAGAGCACATACAGCAGCGCATTGTCGAAGGATGTTGGCCAATCCGTTGCTCGCCCAGTGCCAAAGATGGTTTTACACGGCAAGGATTCGTCTCGGCGTATTCAGGGGACACGCTCACCTTTTTAAGCGAAGAGGTTGTGCATGTTAAGCGCCGTGATTGAGTCTTTGATTCTATTTTGGCTTACCGGCTGGTCGGTCCTGTGGATGGCAAGCGCCGCCAGCAAACGCCCAGCTGGGATACGCTCCACTTATGCCGGCTCGTTTGTCTTGTCAGTAAAACTTGCATTGCCTGTTGGCATGGGGATGCTCCTGCGCTACGCAACAGAATTGTTGACGGGCAACTCCCAAATTGCAGAGGCTTTGTGCCTCATCATCGGTGTCTGCGCGATCCCGGTCCTTGTTCGCAAGTTGAGGGGAGAAATTCAGAGATTCAAATCACAGCCGGCGTTGCTCCAACCAGCCCTGAAAGTGGTCGCTATATTTTTTGTTCTCTGGGCGCCTCTTGCGGCCTTTTCAATTTTGGATCCCATCATCGTCGGAGACGCCAAGGAGATCTGGTTCTTTCACGCCAAGATGATTTTTTATGCGCAGGGGATCAATCAACACGCTGGATTTGCAGACCCTGCCGTTCTCTTCAGCCATCCTGATTATCCAAAACTCCTTCCCGCCATCGGGTCAGCAGTCGCCCGGATCAACGGCGCTTGGAACGATCATGTTCCTAAATTTTCAGTGGCACTGATGCTGTTTCCGGCATTTGCATTTATTACGGATCTGCTTTTTCAGCGGCGGTATCTATTCGGCCTAGTCTATCTTGGACTCGTGATTTCAGGGGGAGGTTCCCTGCTTTATTCTGGCTATGTCGATCCAATCCTTTCGGCCAGTGCCGGCTTGATGGCTTTGGCATTGTTCTTCGCGGTTGAAGATGGCGATGATTTGCTGCTTGGCTTTGCTGTGATGGTTGCCAGTCTGATGGTCAATTTAAAGTCAGAGGGTTTGCCCTTGGTGTTTTTGACGCTGCCCCCACTGCTCTGGGCCATTTATGGCAAGGTGAAGCGCGACACAGAATGGAAGTTTGTCCCGGTGGCCTCGATCATTTTAGCTTTGGTTTGTTATGCCTCTTGGGCCGTCATCTCCAGTCGCCTTGGATTGGTAAATGACATGAGCGGGGACAAGGGTGCGGCGTGGGTCC
>Ga0247843_1009758_pt1 | contig 10505 bp, 7 predicted proteins | sample LaCruzMarch2017__FD_192420 | JGI IMG/M metagenome (GOLD analysis project Ga0247843, IMG submission 192420) | Freshwater microbial communities from meromictic Lake La Cruz, Castile-La Mancha, Spain - LaCruzMarch2017_8m | ecosystem: Environmental > Aquatic > Freshwater > Lake | place: Spain...
AGTTGTCAATCCCGCAACATGCAAGTTAACCAATTGAATCCATTCGGATGGCATAAGGGAATCATCGCAAACATTGTCGTCCTTGGAAGTTCGTCCCTTTGCTTTATCGGTCCAATCTCGCAATTGGGGCGGCATACCGAACGAACAAAGAATAAGCGGTAGAACTAAATCAGGGTTTGCGAGTTTTGCTCGTTTCATGGCATCGCAGCGATGTTGCAATGAAACTCCTTGGCCGTCCCAATTAACCGTGAGGGGGTCAGTAGGAATTGTCGCAAACAACCCCCGAACCATAAGATTGACGTAACTACCTTCCTTGGATGCGTTCCCTACTCTCGATTCGCTTTTGTTTCGATTGTTGGCGTTTCTGTCGGCGGTATAAGACTTGCCACCGTAAACAGCGAAGATACTATCTTCGGCAGTTGCCTCACGCAAACCAATCATCGTATCGATCATTCCCGGTACGTTAAAATCGACGAATGCGAATGCAACATGGTTTACAACGTAACTTGACAGAATTGTCGTCTCCTTAGCGGTAAGCAATTCCGCACGAACTTTACGAACTTCCGATGCTTCCGTTGTTCGTGGTCCTTTGCAGTAGTCTGCAAAAATTGCTTGCAATCCTTCAATAGTCGATACAGTAGAAATTGTCATAATACTAGGCTTTCCTAAAAACATGGTTGAAAAACAAAACCAACGACATTGTTGAGTTTTGAAACCATCAAACAACCGCTAGATCGAATGATAGTGATACAATTGAAACCGCAATTGTGACGGATTAGTTAACACTATTTGTCAAAATTCTTTCCATATCGTTTAGCAGGTGGAAGTGCGAATATGGGGGAATCGACCAAGTGCCGAATTGAATTTGTCGCTTGTATCGCGTTGATTCAATTTCATCGTTCTACTTTCGTTTCGCGTTTTGTTCTGTCCACACAATGCTAACCGATAAACTGATCGGATAGTTAACAACTTGGATATCAATTTTCGAAAATACTTCGTTCGCCAAAATTCTTCATGCGAGAATAACGGAGTTGCACGCGACGCAACTATCATACCAAAACTCTGTTGAATTGTTTACTATTGAAAAATTCATCGGTTGAAAACTGTACTGTTGAATCTTGAAAGGGTTGAATTTTGAAAGGAAAGAGTTGGTTGAAAGGTTCAACACAAGCGGTCGATAGAATCAGCCATACGTTCCAGGTGTGTACGTGTTTAGAAAATCTCTGGGTTTTTTGTGTAAAGCAAAAGCTGGGTTTTTTGTGTGTGAGAAATTTGTCTGGGTTTTTTGCTAGAGAAGAATAAAGAAACTATCGGTACGATAGGAGTTTTATTCAAGAAGCAACACGGTAAGAATGTCTGGGGAACACTCAGGTTCATGCGTGTTAGAAATTTGTCTGGGTTTTTTGTGCATCAAAAATAAGGACGGTTTTTGGATACGAACGTAGTAAGTACCAAAAACAAAAGGTAGATTAACTTGTCGGTGAGGACCATTCACCCGTAAAGAGGAAAGCTGCTCTTTACTAACAAGTTAACCTACCATAGACAATGAACAATCTTCCTCAAATACAACTTGGACGTTGGAAGGAAGATTGTTGAGTAGTGTTTCGAGTTGATTTCCATTGATTGTTTGAGAACGAAAGCCTTGAACTACTTCGAATGTATCGTTTCCTAGATCGATGATTGTTAGCATGATAATCTCATTTTGTGGGTAAGGAAGTTGTATCTTGGTACGATACTAAACTTTTGCGGTCACAATAAGATTATTACAATCTAGCGAACAAAGTAAATGGGACGATACAAAGAATTTTCAAAAAGTCTAAAAGAGTCTTTTGTTGTATCATAAAAAGATACTAACTCGCTTTTGCCTTAACCCTCTCTGTTTCCAAAATAGCGGTTTAATATCATGGTACGATACAAGATTTTGGCGACAACCGGAAACTACACCCCTAATCAGTCGCTAGATCAGCAAATTGGCACCATAGGCGAACGCTAGGGGGTTTCTTGACTATTCGTATGGTATGTCGCCGCGATGCGTTATAGGTCAAATGTCGATTTCTAGCATATCGTATCACGATACAAAAATCAAGCGGATTTGTATCTCAATATGATACAAAGTTGTATGTTGTTAGTCAACTCTAATCGGTTGTTATCAACCCTCCTCTTTCCTGGGGTAGTTGGTTATCTAGCATCCATGATGTTATCAGTACACTCTCAACTATTGCAGCAATTCCCATACGAGTAATGTTGATTCGGTTGATTAGTGCTGCTTCATCTAACCACTGGACTATTGTTGAGAAGTTAGCTTGACAGCCAGCTACACCCCAAGCATCCATCAATTGGGAACGATGTTCACAGTCACAGTCCGGTGGTGTTTCTATGAACCAAGCAAGCAATCTTTTTAGTCGAGTACCAGGACCATAACCTTTATACAATGGAGGTTTTCCTTGCTTGACTAAAAGTTCACTACTCTTTGCTCGTGTAAAATCATTCAGGGTTTTTGGTGGTGAACATTTGTTACAGTTCTTGCAGTCTTGTTCCGTTGGGTAGACATGTTGGTTAGTTAGTTGATACATAACCAAGCATATGCCTTCGTCTTTGTTATTACATTCCATATAATACCTTCGGCTGACGACAAAAAGAAAAAGCCAACCCACTACAGGCCGGCTATAAAACAATTTTAGAACCACACAAATGCTACAGGCTACAGGCTACAGGCCGGCTATGAACAAACAAAAATGCTACATGCTACTCTAACCAACCAGGTCTCCATGAGTTCATTATTTTACCAAGAACTTCATCGGATAGTTTAGTATTGCCGGCTGCTAGTTCAGCTATAACTTCTACTCTTAGTTCTGCTGGATGACAACCGTTAACATGATTGCAGTAACTGGTTGATAGATTTCTGTACCATTGTTTCCAAGGGAATCCATTGTTCCATGTTTCTGGGAGTGTAACAACATTAGCATTGTTTAGCATTAGTGCTTGGGTATGCCAGTGTTGTTCTGCACACCATACGTTAGGAACTCTCATCGGTGGTGGGTAGTAACACTCAATAGCATTACGAGGAGCTACTACTACTCCACTGTTCCAACAAGCAGGTATTCTAGTTTCTTCTACACCCCAATACCGTTGACATAGACGGAACTCAGAGACAAACCAATCTGTGTTTTCCATAACAGCTAGGTCATCTACGAGACCCCAACTTCCTGGGGGGACAGAATCAAATATATTTGGTGCTATTGGATTAACTATGACGTCAGTATCTAACCATAAAGTTTGTTCCCATAAGTGAGCTATTTGACTGTAAGCATACTTATTACCACACTTGTGGGTTTGTTTTGATATCTTAGATATGACTACGAAATCAGCTTCGCAATTCTCTGCGTACAAACGCATACGGTTTTCGGTGTATTTGAATTCGGCTCTCGATTTTTCATCAGGAACCAAAACTAGCACAGCCCTAGATTTTGTAGGGGTAGGAATAGGACTGAGTATCTTAGGACGAATAAGCTGTACTAGCTTCTCGGTATCGTCTCCTGATGTAATTGCCTCGGCGTCCAAAACACCGTATTCGACTCTGTCTAGTTTTCTATTTACAAAATTATGACCTCTTACCGAATACTCAAACCAATTTTCGTATTCTGGAGGATTGTCTCTAATCCATTCTTCAAAAGAAAACTGACAACTGCAAAATTTAGGTATCCTAGAAAGCCAATCTTTGATCCAACTTAAAGAGGGGTCTTTTTTACAATGCCATTCTTTCCACAGATTATTGAACAGTTGTCTATGATCAACATTTTCTCGTCTTAAAAACTGATTTTTTTCTGTGTCGGTTTTTGATTTCGGATTAACGACGTAAATTTTCATTTTGTATTAAAGAGGAAAAAATAGAGTGATCGGGATATGAAGACATAATTCGATATCTTCGTAAGATACGCACTCAGTATCTACCGTTTTGCTGATATCGTTAGTGTCTAACTGTCTTTTACCGCAACTACCAAAAAAATCCGTTAAACGAGGGTTAATTCTGCTTACATCACCGTTAATAGTGTATACTGTACGACTATAATTACACCATTGACCGTTAAACCTTACGCTGTAATTGTCTGTTAGAGCGATATAAGGAGGAGCTGGACAAAACGGAACTCCTTGGTAAAAATCGTTTCCAGTAGAAGGATCACTAGTAACGCATAATGGATCGCAATTCAAAGCGCATAATCTATCAGATTCGCAAGGCTCAAAACATTCTGACACTAAGATGTAATCGTAGTTAGGCATTTCGTCTAATACCTTATTGAACCAGTATTCGCCAAGAACAGGAGCACCGATACCTGCCCAATAACTAGCGTCGTTCCAATTAGGTGTTTGATCTATTACTCCAGAATTAGTAGCTCCTGTAGTCACTACTGTATCTGTAAAGTTTAGAATGTAATAAGTAGTATTAATAACAGCCCCTTTGTACATCAAATTATGTTTGGTAGAGATTAGAATTTTTTCTGTGGTACCGATATAAGGGCAATTAACTTTTATTTTTTGTATGAACACGTCAACTGATAACAGCTCATAGATCAATCCTAAGCGTTCAACTTCATAGAACCAATACTCGATGTCTGCTCTATTACAATTGAATGGATTCGGACAAACAAAAAATTGATTTTCAACTTCACGAGTAAAGTACGACCAATTTTCATGCCAGGTCGATCTCTTCAAGTCTGTACTAATTACTTGTTTCGGTGGTAAAACAATGTAATCATATCTTCTAACAAAACAACAATCAGATAAAGCTACCCATCCTCCGTCAGGCTCCATTCCTTCGATTTCGATATTAGGTAGTTCTTCTAATTTTAATTTGCAACAGCAATCACAGAATATCTTTGTCATGGACAAATCTCCAATACTTCCCAAATACCACAAGTTGGTAGTAAGAATACGTTTCGGTCTATAGGAACACCACCGATGTTAGAAACACAAGGCATTTGTATTTCTGGGGTAGCCACTATACTGCTGTAGAGCATAGTCGGTATTTGCAACTTTACTAGCCCAGGAACACCAGAAACTAGGGGAGCGGTAAATGTCCGTCCTTTAAGAATCTGTTGAGTTTGACTGAGAACAACAATACTATAAGGTTTAGCTGGTTGATTGATTACTGTAGCTCTACCGTTGAAACCAAAATAAACGTATCTATCATACAAGTCAATGTATTGTAGATAGTTATTTGCTGTAGGTAATGTAAGGTTATCGGTATATAACTGACTAACACCAGAAATTAGTACAGGTGCTGACTTTGTTGTGGTAATCCAATCTTGAGCAATCCCCCAGATAAAACCGTATTTACCGGTTTCGGTGTAGTGATAACCTTTAGCCATTAACTGTCCTGGATTATATGGAGAACTGTCAGGAGTAAAGAATGGTTCACCCCAGAACTTTACAATATCGTAAGGACGAACTTCAGCAACACTCGCATCTGAGGCTAGCATTGTGTTTATACAAACATTAGAACTAAATGTACCAACAGAACTTTGAGTCGATACTCTAGGTTTTGGTGCAATGAGTGAGTTAAGGTTATCACGAGTAAGAACATCTTTACGACGATCACCTGGGTTAATTCTTTTCATAATAGAAATTCTCGAAAGTCTAAAATAAAGGTTCTTGGTGGCATAAATATCTTACGAATATCGGGTACACGAATCTTCGTTTTACTGCTTACATCAATCTGTTGTTTGTAGACATAATCAACGATAGCCCAACCACTATGAACACCAGCACCAAGACCGTACCATGTTGTTGCTGTATCTGGAAAGTCTACGTCTCTAATTTGATCGAACTGATTAGTTGTATCTACTACAGTTAAACCATTAGGGAGTGTTTTATAGACATCTACAAGTGGAGCTGTTATAGCAAATGACGATAATGCTTGTTTGAACTTAATGTTTGGTTTGACTTCAAACTTAAGACTAACAGGAACATTTTTGTAAACATCACCACTAGCACCAGCACCAACACAACGGACAGACCAGGGAGCAAAACCAAAGAAAGGTACACCGTTTAATGCTGTAACCATCTTAGCCAACCTACGGGTGTAGGCATAGGTTAATTTAGTTGGTGGCATGTACTGTGTGATTTCAAAACTAAAAGCTCTTACAGGATACTCTGATCCTTTAATTTCACTTTCAGTTTCACCAATGTAAGCTACGCCATTTACAGCGTAAGGATATCCACTTGTGTTACCTACTCGTCGTTGTGCTTCGATTAGATTACCTGTTTGACACGGTTCGTAGTTAACTGAACAATCAAAACTTACTTGAGTAAACTCAGTACTGTTAGCTTCACCAGCAGATGGTCCTGTTTCTGGACCACCACCACCATATTTTTGACCGTTGTCTGGAAGAACTTCATAGCTAATGTCGATCTTCCATGTTTTCCAATTTAACTGTTCACCATCAAGTGTAGCAGCGTATAGAATAACATAGTCAAAGTAACCACTACCGATAGCGAATCTATAGGTTAGTGGTACAGTACTCCAAAAGAATGGTATTAAGTATTGTTGCATGACTTCATCGTCATAGATCAACTTACTCCCTAAGTCTCCTGGGAGAGTATCTTCAGTAGCGTAGTTGAGGAAATCTTCTGACTGTATAATGAAACTAATCTTTTTAGTTACACTACCTTGACCGATAGAAAATCCTCTTGACTCTTTAGCTATTTCAATCCAATCAACGTTCATAATTTACCTTTTCAATTTCTTGTGCAATATCTTCTAGAAAAGCCTGTCGTTCTTCTTTGTTGTAGAAGCCGTACTTTTCTTTAATAAATTCAATTGCTTTGACTCGGTCAACTCTAACGATACTTTGATCGCCAGAGAATATTTGTGTTGGTGGAACTTGACCAGCACTAAAGATAGATTCCCATTCACTCTTAAAAAAGGTTACAAACTCTTGTTTCTGCTTAGAAAGCATACATAAGAGATTGTAAACTTCTTGTGTTTCTCTGTCTTTCATACCTTTTCCTGGGTGGTATAGGTTGGTTACATACTTAGTGACATTAGATGAGAATTACATACCCTGTGTTTTGACTACACTGATGAGTTGGTCTAGCTTCTTGTTAGTTGTTTGTTGTTCTTCTAGTTGTGTTGAAGTATCTTTCAATGCTTTATTGTTTACATTTTGGATACTAGAAACAACATTGTCTAGTTTGAACTGGAACATCTTTGCTGCTTCGCTAATTCCTCCCGCTCCTGGGGTGGTGCCTCGACGTGTTCCTTGTTGCATTTGTTCCGAAGCTAACAGGTCTTGTTGAGCTTGACGTTGTGCAGCACCTTGAGCTAAAACTTGTTCAATATATGCAGACGATTCTAATAATCTTCTAGAAGTCTGTTCTGAACGTGAGTTAGCTTTCGATTTCTCAAGAGTAGCTACAGTAGATAATTCTTCTGCACTTGTTTTTAGTGCGTCAACAATCTCTTTCTGTTGCTTGTCTCCACCTTGTTTAATTGCAAACAGAGCATCATTACGTCTACCTTGAGCAGCGTAGTTATCTGTTTCTGCTTCTATTCTAATCTTTTCACCAGCTTTACCCATTCCTGGGATGGAACCAATGATGTCAGCAAACGCGAGTTTAAGATTAACAATAAAGTTATCTGTCCAGTACTGTAGTTTAACAAACAAGCTAGAAATAAAGTTGATTGCTGCGATAATACCAGTAGCAATACCAGTAACGACAGCGGCGATACTTCCTCCACCACCAGTGAAGAGTTCGGCAATAGGACCAAGCTTTTCGGTTAAGCTACCAAACAACATACCGAAGTTTTGTACAATTCCTTCGAATAAGGCAGCACCTATGTTTTTCACAATAACCCAGATTTGGTTAAAGAAATTCCAAATGTGCATTGTCTTTTCTAGGAATGCGTTCCATGCAGCAGTTAATTGGTTTTGAATGATGTCAACTAAACCACTAAAACCGGCAGCTAGTGCTTGCATACCAAGCTCACCGTTACCGTCTTGGAATGCTTGGAAAGCTAAAGTAAATACTTTGATGGCAGGACCGGCATAGTTTGCTATCTTACCTAGTTCACCAAAAGCTGAACCAAGACCATCACCGAGAGCTTTGAATGCGTTGGCGATAACTGGAATTCTGTTACCGAATAGTAACAGAGCATTGATTGCAAGACCAACAAAGTTCCAAGAAAATACAAATCTACTAACCGACATAGTTAGTCTTGTAAAAGACACAGCTAAAGTAGCTACAGTTTTTGCACCTGATGCGATTCCTGTAAATATTTTAGCAAAGGATGCCCCACCAAATAAAGCTCTACCAAATGAAGCACTACGCAAAGCTGTTCCAGCTCTTGAAATTCGAGCCGCACTTGCTGCTCCCTGGGCGGTAGATCGAGAAATAATTGCAGTTCTTTTTATGCTATTTGTAAAGTTAATTCTTTCAGCAACACCAATTTGATCTACAACCCTTTTTGCCCTACCTGCGTAGGTTGTCGATAGCTTAGTAGCTTTAAGGGATGCATTTTTAATAGCAGCAACACGTTTCTCAGCAGCGGCAATTCTTTCAGCAACTCTTGCTTGCTTACCAGATTCAGTACTAATAAAGTTATCGAGCTGCATCCGTCGTTTGTTTCTTTCGATCTGAGCTGTTCTTTCTTTTTTCTGAGCAGGAGTCTTTTTTCTCATGTTTTCAGGTGCTATTGCTTCTTCTGCACCTAAATTAAATCGTTCGTGTCTGGCATTCATCATTGCCATTTCTCTAGCTTTGGTCGCATTTGCGGCTCTGGATTTGAGTGTATCTAATCCTTGTTGTGCATCTTTAGCTTTTTGATCTAATCTTACACCTTCTCGTTTGTAATGAATTGAAGCTTTTTGATACTCAACAGTTTTACCGATTCTTTCAGCTTCTTTAACAGGAGTGTCAACCACTTTGTCTAAAGCTAGTTTGTTCTTGCGAACTTGTTGTTCACTAAGAATTTTTTCTAGCTTAATCTGTGATTGAATTTCTCTACGTTCTGCTCTTGCTGTTAAGATACGACTTATTACACCAGGGCCTTTAGCTTTTTGAACTTGTTCTGGTGAAAGCATTCCTGCTTTAATACCAGCAGATAACATCGATTGTTTGGCTTCGGCAAGTCTCTGTACTTTTGGGCCAGCCATAACTTTAGCTGTTGCTTTGGCTTGTGATTCAGCAGTTTTCTTTGCAGCAGCAGTAGCTAATGCTTTATCTACTGAAAGTTGTGCACGAAGAACAGCTTCTTGCGACTTTCTGTATGCAGCTAGTTTCCCGGCTTTTACAGCAGATGAGGCTTTAATTCCTTGCTGTATTTGAGAAAACGTTCCTGTAACAGAACCACCAAGAAATTGGACCCCTTTAACTAAAGGTGATAGTAGTCGAAGAACTTGGACTACTCTGTTAAGGGCAAAAGACAGACCTAAGGCTCCTACAGCGGTCGCTGCTAGTATTCCTGGGGAGAGGATCAATAAGGCGATGAATCCTTTGTGTTGGTCGACTACGTTCTTTAGTCGTTCAACTAAGATTGTGGTGAAGTTTAAGAAGGCTTTGCCTGAGTCTTTGAAAACATAACCTACAGCTATATTTAAGGCTTCGAATGCACTGGTCGTTCTACGGAGTGCACCACCTAAACCAGATTCCATTGTTGCTGCTGCAAGTTGTGATTCATTGCCGGCACCAGCAATCTCTTTGATGAATCGTGCTACATTTTCCATTTCTTGAATGGATGAAACAAATCGAGCACCACGAATGTTAAAGATGTCTTGGAACAATTTAACTTTCGAAATGACATCCATTTTGTTCGTGAGTTGAGTTAAACTCTTAAACGTAGCGGCGAAGTCTAACTTTTTTGTTCCATCTTCTGCAATCTCAAAGAACATTTGAAATGATGGAAGCTGTGCTTGCAATTGTTCTAGGTTGTTAACTAAGTTTTGTAGAGCAGTACCCATAGAAGTACCAGCAAGACTAGCCTTAAGACCAGACTCGGATGCTTGAACAAGAAAACCTAAAACTGTTGCAAGACTACCACCTAAGTTGTTAGCTGTACCACCAACATACTTTAAGGATTCTCTAAGGTCTTGGATTTCGACTGTACCAAGACGAGTAGCTTTAACGAACATAGATGAAATGTAGTTAACCTTTTGCATTCGTTGTTCATAACTGTCGTCTTTGCTAAACAGATTAAATGTACGAATAGCGTTAGCCATTAAGTCTCCGGCTTCTCCCAGGGAATAGCCCGTTCCTCTAGCTAGGTCAAGAACACCTTTAAGACTTCCTTTGAGTTCGTCTGTTGTAAAGCCAGCTTGTGCTAAAGCAATAGCAGCATCAGCTACTTCTGCGGAAGTGTAGCTAGTAACCATACCAAGATCGATAATTGTTTTGGTTAGGTCTTTGATAACCATGTCTTGCTTTTTGGAAGCAATACCAAAATAACCCAACTTCGCAGTTAGGTTAAGAATTTTATCTTCAAAACTAATGAAGTTGTTGACAATACCTTT
>Ga0247843_1009759_pt1 | contig 10501 bp, 8 predicted proteins | sample LaCruzMarch2017__FD_192420 | JGI IMG/M metagenome (GOLD analysis project Ga0247843, IMG submission 192420) | Freshwater microbial communities from meromictic Lake La Cruz, Castile-La Mancha, Spain - LaCruzMarch2017_8m | ecosystem: Environmental > Aquatic > Freshwater > Lake | place: Spain...
CTCATGGGGTCAATTGCTACAAGGCTCAAGGGGGTGAGTGGAACAAGGTGTTTGTGAATACTTTAGGCGTTCCTTCACTCAAATGGCAGTATACGGCGATCACGCGGGGGAAGGAGAAAACGGAGACGTTTGGAATTTAAAATTCTAGAAACATGCGTGTTAAAATTCCTTTTGTGAAATCTGACTAAACTCATTTTGTCCTTTCAGACTTTCTGTTCACTTTACATTCAACTTCCAGTCCTTGAAAAAAGCGCGCACTTTGTTGATTGTGTTCGACAACGAGATTTCGAGTTTTGAGATTCCAGCTTTTCGCTCAGCTGTGGCGGAGAAAGCTGGTTTTGAACACGATGCATTCCACAACCATGATCCAAAGGGGGGCATGATTTATCGATACCCAAGTATCCAATATAAAAGAGTGCGTGGTAAAAGTGCCATTTTTTGTATTGATGAGGGAGTCGATGCACTTTCTGCTTTTTTCGATCGTCCGAGCCGCAGCCTGAGTATTTCTGGGCGTACTTTTGACATGAAAATTCATCGGATGTATTTAGATGAAGTGATATTTCAAGTCTGGACCCAGTCTTTTTCCTATCAATTGCACCGCTGGATAGGTTTGAATCCAGACAACTTGACCACATACAATCAATTGAAAGCGAGAGGAGATGAATCTGGTATTAAATCATTGCTTTCTAGAGTGCTGATTGGCAATATGATTGCAATGGCCAAGGGCATTCATTGGGACGTAGACAAAAAGATTGAATTGTCCGTAACCGAAATTGTACGAGTTGCGAAAGTCAGTATGAAAGGTGTGTCTCTACTTGGATTCGATCTCAACTTTACTTGTAATGTTTTCTTACCGCCCAACATAGGACTGGGAAAAAGCAACAGTTTGGGCTTTGGAGTCGTGAGACCATTGAGTTCTCAGAAAATTCAAACATCCATAAAAAGCGATTATGACGATTCCAACGCGTGAACTCGTTTACTTAGCTGGTCTACTTCACGATATTGGCAAGTTTGGACTCCGTGCCGATCGCGGTAATTTCCAGAATTCAACTTTGCTCTCAACTGCAACAAAAAACTTGATTGCAGACTATTGCCCGAAAAATACACAAGGCATAGCAACCCACTTGCACGTATTGTGGACGGCTCAATTTCTAGAAGACTTGGGAATACACCATTGGACAGATTCCAGTGGGTCCAATTTGCGAGATGTTGCTTGTAAGCACCATTTAGCGTCCCAAACGGGACTGGAGTGGATCATTCAAAAAGCGGATCACCTAAGCAGTGGTGTGGATCGACTCCAAGGCAGCGGTAAGAAAGAAGGTGACCAAGAAACGAAAGACTCCACTTCGCTATCGCAAAACCTCAATAATGACGGATTACATTCAATTTTTGAACATTTAGGACGAGATGAATCAAAAGAACTATCAAAACCCATTCATTCCATTCCACTTAGTGAATGGCAAATTATCGATGACCTGTTACCCAAAGAAAATGTAAACAGTAATATTGAATACAGCGGGCATTGGAAAAAGTTCATTGAAGAAGTCTATCCTATTTCTCAACAACAACCGAGATATTTCAGCGAAAATATCGACTATATTCTCGAAAGATATACAAGCACAATTCCTTCTTCAACAATCCATTTACCTGATGTTTCTCTGTATGATCACAACAGAATAACAGCAGGCCTAGCGCTTTGCCTCTATGACTTTTTCTTTGCGACAAGCCCAAATGCCATAAATACACTCAATGCGAATGAAACCAGTCAGTTAGAGTTTCTCTTTATAGGATCTGATCTCTCTGGTATTCAAGATTTCATTTACTCAATACCATCTAAGGGCGCGGCAAAACAACTCAAGGCTCGGTCGTTCTACCTCCAGGCGTTAATGGATGGTATTCTATTTCGTCTTCTGGAAGAATTGCAACTACATCGAGGCAACGTTATTTATAATAGTGGCGGTGGCTTTCATATAATTGCGGCAAATACTGAAGAAAACAAACTAAAACTCTCAAAATTTAGAGACGAAATTGAAGAAACCATAATTGAAGAGTACCGCACCGATCTCTACGTTGCTCTTGATTGGATTGCCGTATCTAGCGATGACTTAATGATCCACGATAATACAGAATCATCCTCGCTTTCGCTCAAATGGCAAGAACTGAGTGCGGCACTTGGGCAACTTAAAGGTAGCCGGTATGGGAAACTATCTAGGCAGAATTATACGTGGTTCTTTGAGCCGAATACGTCCGATGCTATTCAGACTAAGGAAAATACATTTGAGCAAACAACGAGGTCTTATCCATTCGACAGCTTGGACGGTGAAGACGAAGCCCAAATTGGAACTGGAACAGGAAAGGATTTTGCTGAACTCGGAAAGAATTTGAAAAAATGTAAGGCAATTGTCTTTTCAAACGACCGGCTGGAGGGTTGCCTCTCTATGCAACTCCTTAAAAATGTTCTTGGCAGAGATTTATATCTTTCTATCGTAGTCGACGTCAATAGAAAATTTAAAAACACCGAAGGTTCATTAATACTAAAGATTAACGATACGGACAAAATACCCTTTGCTGTTCAACGAATCTCTTCTGAGCATAATATAGTTGAAGGTTTCATGTGGCTTGGTGGCAACGCCTTTCCAGACGGAACATTCGAAGATCTGTGTGAGGGGGGTACAGGCATTAAACGTCTTGGAGTGCTCCGCATGGATGTAGATGGACTCGGATGGGTATTTAGTCAGGGTTTGGGAAAAAAAAGATACACTTTGTCGAGAGTCGCAGCGTTGAGTCGCTCATTGGACTGGTTTTTTAAAGGTTATATCAACGAAATTATCGCTCGCCCTGGTAAGCACATTCAAGAACGAATATGCTCGGATACTACCCAATATCACAATCACATCAATCTGATTTATTCCGGTGGAGACGATCTGTTCTTGATCGGCCGCTGGGATGCGGTATTGGATTTGGCTCAAGCCATACGATATGCTTTTAAAAAATTCTCCTGTGACAACCCAAGTTTGGGACTTTCTGGCGGCCTAGTACTGGTACCTCCGAAATATCCTATTGCACAAGCAGCCAGGCATGCCGATGAAGCAGAAAGCAGATCAAAATCCCATAGTACGACCATCAAAAACCGTACGATCGAGAAAGATGCGATAACTATATTTGGCACCCCTCTACAGTGGCAATGGGAACTGGAAACCGTCCTTGATTTATTTAAAGATTTCGAAGAGAAAATTGGTTCGAAGGATTTGAATAACGCTATCTTAGGGCATTTAGTTCAATGGTATTCAATTTATAGTACAAAACAAAATTTGTCTTGGAAATGGCTCAGCGCCTACCAGTTGGGAAGAATGAGGAACGACAAAAATCCAAAATTAAACGAGTGGCTGATGAAGCTGCAGAAAGCGATCTACACAAATGACACAAATTGGAAAGGAGATCACCCATTACCTAAAGAACGCAGCTTTATTGAATTGGCTGCAATCGCCTCTCGTCTAACAGAAATTGGGACAAGAAAACAGGATTAAACAAAATGCCATGAGGAACTCAGGAAATTTTCAAAGTCACCATACCGGCGACAAAAGACCAGAGGAGAGTTTGTTTACACTCAAATTCAATCCGGACTGGATGAATAATCAATTGGACGAAAGTGCCATACAATTTACAGAGGAATTTGGGAAAAAGCTAGTGGAAAATAAGCTAACGACTAGTCAAATAAGGAACTTCTTTGGTGAGGTCCGGCGATTGCAGATGAAACTCAAGCATGATCCCAACAATGAGGTCGCTAGAACTGGAATTCTGCTCTTACGCCCAAAACTGGCTTATGCGGCCAAAAGAAAATCAGAAAGTGGAACAGCTGGAAGCGAGATGTTGCAAAAACATCTTGACCAAGCACTCAAAATTGTTGGCTCAGATTCAGATAAATTTAATCGATTTGCTGACTTCTTTGAGAGCATTTTGGCTTTTCACAAAGTGAATGGAGGTAAGTAAAATAAAAAACGAAGACATGGAAACCTATAAACTGAAAGCCAAATATTTCATTCAAGGTGAGATTAGAGCGTTATCGGGTCTCGCTATAGGTGGAACTTTTTCACCAATGTCCATTGGAGCGCCTGATAGTACCGTCGTGCGCAATCCCTTAACGAATAAACCTTATATTCCGGGTTCTTCACTCAAAGGAAAAATGCGCAGTCTGTTGGAACAACGTGACGGGAAAATAGGAAGAACTTCAATGGGAGCCGTACAACATGGACCCTATTTGAATTTGGATGGAATTTCCGCAAGGCTCTTTGGTTTGGCGGATGGCAGCCGCGCTCGTCCTTCTAGATTGATAGTTCGCGATGGCGAGTTGCTTGGAGGCGATGACCAATTCAGTCACACGGATTTGCCGTACACTGAAGTGAAAACCGAAGTAGTATTGGATCGCGTTACTTCTAAGGCTGTGCCAAGACAAATTGAACGAGTTCCTTCTGGGGCGTGTTTTCCTTTAAACATGGTATTAAATGTATTCGACGGTGAAGTAGCTAGCTCTCAAAATGTAGAATTGCGTGCCGATGATTCAGTGGAGCTTATCAAAGCCATGCTGGAAGGACTCGAGCTTTTACAAGATGACTACCTGGGTGGTAAAGGATCGAGAGGAAGCGGACAGATTAAAATAGTAATAAAGTCAATCATTGAAAGAACTGCAGGCTACTATAGAGGCGAAGTTCCAGAAAAAGACATCACGAATAATTTGCCAGGTGGTATTATCATACCATCTGCTCTTTGTTTTGATGAAAGTAATCCACGATGAAAAGAGCGTTTTATTGTATCAAACTGCCTATTCAAGGGGGGCTCCATTTGGGTAATGGTGTAGATTCCTTTGAACGCAGCCAAGATCTATGGCAGAGTGACGCCATTAAAAGCGCCTTATATGCGTCACTTAACTATTTATGTGGAATTGAGACACCATCTGGCACCGAGTTTTTCTCGTCCTTCAAAATCAGTTCCGCTTTTCCCTACTCTGAAAACCGATTGTTTTTTCCCATCCCTCGTTTTGCGGACGTCCAATGGGCCGATGTACCCGAAGTGGAAAGAATCAAATATCGTAAAAAGCGAAAAAAATTGCAATGGATTGATCAGGACTTGTTTGAACAAACTCTTCACGCTAGACCCATACATATTTCAGAAAGCAAGTTGCTGAAAGGAAGTTATGCCTCTGTGAACGCATTTCGAATGGAGGCAGAACTACCCTTCGCGGAAGAGCTCATGGAACGCGTTACACTAAGCCGGACTCCGGTTGAAGGAAAGCTAAGTACTCCATTCTATTTTCGGAAACTTCGCTTTGGGAGGAACTGTGGTCTGTTTTTTCTGCTTGAGACGCAATTTGATCAAACTTGGCTGGAGCGATATGTCTTCCCGGCACTCAGACTGCTCGGAGACGAAGGTATTGGTTCAGATCGTTCGGCAGGCGGTGCTTGGTTTGACTTTAATCCAAAGGATCATTGCAATACTATACACCTAGACGTGCCCGATTCCAGTCTGTTTTGGATGGGGATGGGGAATTTTGCGCCTACACTGGACTATTGGGACAAGGTTGATGAAAAACTGAGTTCTTGGCTTTGGGAAAAACGAGGGGGTTATATAGCCTCACCTTCAAATCCTCAGGCGATGAACCTGCGCAAGAAGTCCGTCTACATGTTAAAAACGGGTAGTATTCTGGCAAGTTCCATTGTCCCTGAAGGTAGGTTGTTTGATTTGTCACCGAACTTAGAGCATTTGCCTGAAGAAAAGAAGAGTGCCCTAAATCATCCCATTTGGAGAGACGCAGCCCCTATTTTTCTTCCAATCAAACCTGTGGTTAGACAAACCATTCAACGTTAAAGGGCCATGTACCCAATTAAAATCACTTTGCTCACTCCGATACACATTGGAAGCGGTGTCAATCTCGAGTCACTAACATCATACGTCCATTTCCCAGGAGAACAGAAGATTGTGCTCATTGATGAATACAAAATCTACCAGTTGTTTCAGAATAAGCAATCTGATATGGAAGATTGGATACGTCAAATCAATGATAAAGCCCACAACAAAACTTTGAGCAAAGGAGCATTTTTAGAATGGATCAAATTAAAAGCTGGACGAAAAAACATTCAACTCACTGATGTAGGAAATACAATTATTGATTATCGACCAAGTTCTGATAACAAAAGCACTACAACTCAAGTCCTTAAAACCGCCCTGAGAAGCGGAAATGGTAGAATACTGTTACCAGGATCATCCATCAAAGGAAGTCTACGAACAGCCTTTTTCACCAATAGTCTTCCAAAAACCTTGTCAAGAGTCGACTGGACAGATGAAAGATCTAAATTCAGCGGAAAAGCATTAGAAAAAAGAATCTTCAGTCCTGAGACCAAAAAAATAAGCGATTCACCGAATTATGACGTTTTTCGTTTTGTGCGCTTCTCAGATTTTCATTTTGATCACAGCGAGGCATACATTTGCCGAGTCTTTTCGAATTACGATGCGGACGTTCAAGACCGCAAAGATTTGGACAATATTTTGGAATGTATTCCAAGCGGCCAGATAGCGTATGGCACTCTACAAATACCAAAAAATCAAATTCACTTAAATACGAAGTATTCGATAATAAATGAGGAGGCGAATAAAAGAATTGATATTTATAAATTATTTAAAGAATCGAACGACTATTTATTGAATCAATTAGATTTAGAGAAAGAGCGCTTTAAAAATGCTAATGATCCTGTTGATTCGTTTCTCATTGAATTGAATGATATAGCGGAAAAGATAAAGAAATTAGATAGCAATAACCAGTGCATTCTTCGTATTGGCGCTGGGTCAGGATTTCTGTTCACGACTGGAGGTTGGCAAGAAAAACTGATGCCTGAAACTGAGCGTAGAAAACTTGCTTTTGATGTTCGTCACGGTAGGAATAAGAACGACAAACTACCTTTCCCGAGGAGCCGTAAGTATATCAGTGGAAGTACATCTCTACCTTTAGGATTTGTGTTACTTGAACTTCTCGATCCTGAACTATGGAAAGAAGAACAGAGGGCGGTTGAATTGAGACGTGCACAAATTGATGCAGAGATACGCGCCGAGCAGCAAAGGGATCTAGAGCGCATTGAAAAGGAAGAGAAAGAACGGGCTCAGAAGGAAAAAGAACGTGATGTTTTAGAACCCTTGACCAATCCGGTTCGCTCTAATGATGAAGTAGACGTGCGCATTTTGGAATCCGTACCGGGCAAACCAAGGTCTACGCATGTCGAAATGATGGACAACAAAGGGAACGTGAAAAGGGGAATTATGAGTGGTTATAATGCGACTCCAGATGAATACGGAAAAGTAGCTATAGCCAAAGTGCAAAAGGTAGACGGAATGACAAGAATTCCTGAGTTATTGAATTTTGTCAGGTTTAAATAAATCCATGAAACTCGCCCTCATCACCCTCGGAGCCAGAGAAATACAACTGGATAGAGAGGCTTTAGAAGCGGGTTTCGAGAGTCTGACGGTAGAAACTGAAGGCAACTTTGCCCGCATTTCGGCGCCTTCAGGTACAAACCTGGAATTTCGAGTCGATGCTAACCTTGGGACTTATGTACCGAACAGTGCACGGGCATTGGGTCAAGAACTGGTAGAGTTTGAAGAGTGGAAGGAACTAAGAGATCAAGTCAGTTACCCACTCGTTTATGCTTTTGTTTCTCGACTCGCCCAGACGGAGACCTTGCCCGAGCGTTTCTGGTTTGTCGCCACCCATCAAAATCCGGAAGACAAGCACGACACGTATTATAGCGCACAATTAATTGCGCACTTTTTAAATCGCGACTTTGACATCGACCCGAGACACGTCGAAATCGTCACGGTAAAGGACAGAGTAGCGGAGCTCGATCATCAATATCTCCAATTTGTCGCCCTCAAAGAGCTGCTCAAGCAATCTCAGCCTGGAATAACAGAAGTCATCTTGTTTCTTCAAGGCGGAATCGGGGCAATCAACTCTGCGCTACTGCTGCGCTGCCTCGAAAACGATCATCTCAAAGTCCGTAGCTTCCGTTTAAGCGAACGAAAAGAGCAAGACAGTAATGACCGAGCGGCCAATACTGCAAGTGCTGTCATGGAAGACCAGTTTCCCGCGCACTTTCAAAAGACCCTTTTTAAAGAACGCTCCTTAGCCCTATTGGAAAACGGTGAGTATGAAACTCTTTACACCTCTACAAAAAAATATGAAGATCTAAAACCCTACACCCAGTTGCTCAGCAATTTAGAGCGGCTGGATTTTGAAGCCATCGCGAAAAATGGAAAAGCCCTGTCGCTCCGTTTGAATCAAACCAACCTCAATCTAGGTAAGCAGCTCAAGCAATCTTTCGATAGCCCACATCGACACACGTACTGGTTGGGATGTATGTTGACAGAAAATATCCGATTGAGAAAACTTCCTAAAATTCTATACCAAAGTGTCCAATTGCAGGAACTGCTGCAGCGATCATGGATTATGAAGGTGGCACAAATAGAACACTTCAACCAAGAATCGCTTAACGGATTCATCGCCAGAAAAGGTCTATCTCATGTTGATATCAATAAAAATGATGGCGTTCGAAAATTAATGGAGGAAATTCGCCTAAAACTAAAACATCAACAAGATGCAACACTCAAGAATCTACTCAAAGAATTGCAACGATTAAAAAACAAACGCAATGCCTTTCTCCATCAAGGTTCACACATCAATGATGGTGGCCTCGAGAACTTGCAGGCACTTGACACGTCCATTAAAGCGTATTTTACCCATCACGCCCTTCCCGTACAGCCCGATCTTTTGGAGTCTTTGAAGATTCAAGTTCGTCATCAAATTACCAAGCAATGAAATCAGGTATTCTCCTCACCAATATTGGCAATCGTCATATTCCAAAACCTTTCTCTATTGACAATTCTATCTCTTATAGAGAGTGGAGCGGGTTGGAATGGGAAAAGGTTCAACAAGGTGTAACAAATTGTCTAGACTATGATCTCCAAATAATTCCAGATGCTTTAAAAATAATTGAGGAAAAGTTCACAGATGTTGCGCTAGTAAAACTGCATCTTTTCTGTAGTGATTACAACGACCCTGAAGAGAATAAACAAGATACTTTTTTCGCTGCACAGATAATAAAGTCTATTCTACTTAAACGGGGTTTTGTTGATTCCCAAATTGATATACATACACTCACATGCAAGGCTACAGATGGAGAAGAGCTCACTGCTCAAATACTCCGTCGTGTCAGAGCCTTGGTTTACGGCTCTGCGGGAGTCGAAAAAATGTTCATCACTCTTTCCGGGGGGACTTCACAAATGAAAAACAGCCTTCTGGAGGTTGCCGAATTTGTTTATCCAGAAGTTGAACGGATACAGGTCGATAAAAAGTCAGATGAAGACTCCGAAGCATCGATTCTCAAAACGCCGAACCGCCAGCGCGTCCAAGTCGGCGCCTTCGCCAATCAACTGTTGTCCAAATCGATTGCACGTCCTGACGCTGCCGCCACCCTCCTGCTCGATTCATTTATTCCGGAAAACAGCCTTGATGGAAAAGTCTATTCGAGAATTGAAAGTGCGCTTCGCTTTGTTGAAGCCCGTCACCATGGGAATTTGGATCGGGTAGAAGTGTACTTCAAAGAAATTGCTGGCTTTAAGAAAGCATATAAGCCTGAGTGGGTCAGCATATTACAATCGATCCAAGATAAAATTCACATTCCTGGCTATCTCAACTTAATTGGTAAGCCAGAAGTGTTCCGTTTAAAGCCTTGGCGAGCCTTTGAACGATTCGAATTGAGTAAATATCACTTAGAAGGAGGGCGTTTTGAACTGGGGAACTTAGCATTTGTACAAGGCGTAGAGGAACTACTTGAGGCGGAGCTTGATGCTGAACGGTTGGGATTGCTAAAGAATTCAGAAGAAACGGAAAGAATAAAGTCACTCAATATGTGGACTGAGCTTAAGACCAACGGAATGGCATTTGGGTATCTGGCCCACCGCCAATTTGGTGAAGAAGGATGGACCACTTGGCTTTCAACCAATTTACAGGGTATTTTCCGATATATCCGCACTCCAGAACAAAGCAAGGATTGTGTAGCGTTCTGCGATACTTTGCGCAACAAATACGTACATGAAGGTAAAACGGTCAAGGATATCGAAAAGGACTTCGAGCTCGACCTTCCTCTGCTCCAAAAAAAGATACTGAGTTGCATTGACAGTTACTTCAAATTGGTCAATGCAAAGCCCGTCTCTACCCACGAAATCAACCAATGGGTAGCCAACCTCATTCGATGGACACTCTGACTTTTATCAGGTTTATCAACAATTGTTAATAACTATCTTTCGGGGGCCAATGGCTTCTGAATGAACCTGAGACTTACCGAACCCGGCACCCGTTTGCACGTGCGCAACGGTCTGCTCTTGGTCCAGCGCAAGGATCAAGCAGACCTGAGTTTCTCATTTGAAGACATCAAGCGCATCTACCTTACCCGGCGGTGCA
>Ga0247843_1009760_pt1 | contig 10499 bp, 11 predicted proteins | sample LaCruzMarch2017__FD_192420 | JGI IMG/M metagenome (GOLD analysis project Ga0247843, IMG submission 192420) | Freshwater microbial communities from meromictic Lake La Cruz, Castile-La Mancha, Spain - LaCruzMarch2017_8m | ecosystem: Environmental > Aquatic > Freshwater > Lake | place: Spain...
CCTTTCGATGCCGCCATTATTATTGCCGCCGCGCAATACTCCTATTGCGGCACTGGCGCTTAACGGCGTGCCAATGACGGCAGCGGCGAGAGATGACGAGGAGGCCGACGATGATGATGATCCTCCTCCGTCGACTACTACCCCTCCCATGGACGAGGAGTATCCCCTCCTTTTCATTATTTGTTGTGGTGTGTTTGATTTGTGATTCACATACTGTAAGATATCCATTTTACGCGGGAACCCAACGTCTTTTTTTACCGGGAACTCAACGCACACCAAGACAGAAGCCCCACTCGTGGCGTATCGTTTTTGACTCCCACGAAATGCATATTCCTGTAACCCACGAGCCTTTCAGCCTCTTGGCAGTCCCGACGCTACGTCGTGTCCGCCCGACGCTACGTCGTGTCCGTGTTGTTTGGTTTGATTCCTCGTACATATATGTACACACTAAAAAAAAAGTTAGAACATGTTAATCCGGATAGCCGTTTGTGTTGCTGCTATATTATCGCTATATAGAGGTACGGCGATTTGGGGTAGCTATATTTCCATGCAGCATACTACTATTTCTACTACCGACAGTATTGATACCAAGCCACTACTACTACTCGAGGTAACAAATAGGGAAGGAGGAATCGGGTCGTCGTCGTCTTCTCGATATGACGCTGCTGCTACAGGTACGACTACTTTCAATAATGCAACAGCAATACCAACAGAAGCAATAAAAAGTGAAATGAATGGTAGTCACAACAACAACATGGACCAATATTCAGAGGAGGAAGGTGGTGATGATGAAGCTGCGGGTCGCAATCATGTATTGTCAAACAGTAGTGCGTCGTACGACGTTGTAGAAGCGGAGGGCACACGTATTATGCATGACACTCTATTGTCGGTTATTTCTGAATCATCATTCGTTAGAAATCGAATTATTGAACTAGTCCTATTACGATACCAAAACATTCCTCCCATCTCGTCTACGAAGGCGACAAGCGGCAGTCCTCTGCCATTGTCGCTGCCGGAAAAACTTAGTCGTGCACTGGAGACAATAGTAAATGAAGGCTCGACAGAAAGTAATAGTGGAAATGATGTGGTGATAGAGTTTGATACCGAAGACGGTAGTGGTAATATGCATCAAATTCTTACATCCTATTTGACTAAATCTTCATACGCACGAGAGAAAATTATTCATCTTATAGTTGACAAGTACTGTATGACTTCATCTATAGCAGCAAGTTCACGATCGAACATATCGTCTACTAAACTCGATACTGCATTCGAGGTATTGCATTACATCGAGATTGATTCTAATCCAATACCAGTCAAAGGTTATCCGCATCTCTTCATTGGGTCAGTGGGCGTATCATTGAATCATTACGCCATACAAAAGAAGGGTATATCCTACATTATTAATTGGTCATCATCATCGACATGTAATAATGTCTTCCCTACCAATATTGTGTACGCGTGCATATCTAATATACGAGGGAAAGACATGATAGACCATCTTGATAGATTAGACAAGGCCGTAGATTTGATCGACCGTACAAGAAAGGAGGACGACGAATCAAAGATCATGTGTCAGTGTTATCATGGGAAACATAACAGCGTAACATTATTGGTTGCATATTTAATGAAATATGAGGGCATGACCGCGAATGAAGCAACCGCTCTTATTAGACAGACACGACCCAAGGCAGCTCCGTATTATAATGTCCTTGAAGAATATTCGAAGAAATATTTGTCAATAAATTAGAATGTATATGTAGGCATTATATAACATTGTGGTTTTTTTTTATATGTGATCTATTCCTTGACATTTGCCTTGACATTTTCAATTTACTTCAAGACCTTTTTGTCGAACAAAAGGCGAGGAATTCTCCTATACCTCCTTTTCATATATCTCACAAATATATATCAACTCTATTTCGAAAAGTAGTGAAGACAATTCTACGACACGTACCGCCTAAAAAAACTGCTTCGACTTGCTTATCGTGTCATATAATTACATGAATTTAAATGTAAGGGAAGCCATGTCCGGTCAATACAGTCTGTGTCGCAATCCCACCAACAGCACACATGGCCAAACGTCCATTTAATAATTCGCTAAGTTGTTTCTTCTCCAACTTTTTCCCATCGACATCATTCTTAGGGCCAGATAGGCCAAAGTCGCCAGGCGTACGTTCGCCCTTCATCGTGGCTTGGATACTGGGGTAGGTAATGACTAAATCGAACAAACCAATCCATAATAGCAGTTGATACATCGGTCCTTGTAACAGGGCATTATGCGCATCGACGGTTTTGGGTATGGCCTCGAAGCCATACGCCGCGCCGGGGAGACGGACGAAGTCGGTCGCGATGAACCCCACGACGGCGAGCATGGCGGTCCGGCCGTGTCGGATTTCGGCCTCGCGGAAGAATGGGACGAGCGGCTCGTACGTTTCGGCCAAATTCAACGGATCGAAGTAGAACTTTCCACCCTTGAAATCCTGTCCGCCAATACTAATATTACACGCAAGAGGTAAAAATGAACAAACATGTTATAATTGGCACGCGTATAGTTAGTATTAAGCAAGAACGAGATAACTCACTAATCATCCCAAACGGCATTCAATGCGGTGTTGGCAGTGGCAGCACTCTTGACGGTGATTGGGTTAGCAGGCGGGGCAAAGGCAGATGCAGATGCTGCTAGTAGGGCAACGGTGGCGATGGCAACGGACTTCATGGTATGGTGAGAAAGAGGTTCGGGTTGAAGTTTAGGGACGGGACAACGTTTTGGCGGGTTGAAGAGATCCGCCACTCTCCCTTCGTCTCGCGGCTCGCGTACATACCTACGATAACACCCAAGATAATATATTATTCACCATGACCAAGTTTGCAGTAGCAGCCACGACGCTCATTGTCACCATGCTAACTAGCAGTGTCACAGCATTCTCACCACCACCATCAGTATCGACATCATCATCATCATCATCATCATCGGCACTGTATGAATTTGCCAACGGTATGGTGGGAGGGGAAGGACCCGAACCAATGCCATTCAACTTCTTTGCGGGTGAAAAGACGGCCAAGAACTTTGACCCCGTGGGCTTTGCGGAGGTAAGGAGAATGGAATTGAATGTGTAAATAGAGAAAGTGTTCGCGTGTGCTAATGATCTTTAGGGAGGAGGATCGAGACACTTTTTCCGACAATAGAGATATTAATGTTTTCTCATGTCCCTACAATTATTTCTCATCCGTACTTTCCCCGTTTTTTTCGTTGATATTTAGAGAGCACCCGAATGGCTCAATTGGTTCCGCGAGGCTGAACTAAAACACGGTCGACAGGCCATGCTTGCGACCGTCGGTCTCGTCGTGCCAGAATTCGTACGTATCCCGGGCGCACAATTCTCATTCGAGGCTATCCCAAATGTCCTCGATGCGCATGACGTACTACTCGATAGTAGTATGAAACAAATATTACTTTGGGTTAGTTTAGCAGAGGTATGTACCTTGGGTGCCATTAGTAATATGAATGAATTTGATCGTCCTGCCGGTGATTATAGCTTTGATCCATTGAAGCTATATCCCAAGGATCCGGCGAAGCAGAAGGAGATGAAGTTGAAGGAATTGAAGAATGGACGTTTGGTATGTAAAAATGTGATAATACACACTGTTTCATTTTGTGTGTGTGTGTGTGTGTGTGTGTGTCATGGTATATACTTGTTTTCATAACGTTCGCACCTCATATTATATGACTACTATTTTTTATCTTAATCATTAAAGGCGATGATTGCTATTGGTGGTATGGTCGTTGGCTCCTCCATCACCGGACATGGATTCCCATACCTATAATATATCAAAAGAAATATATACAAAAACCGCTTTTGGAAGTAGTAAAATAGTAGAAATTGAAGAACAAATTTGTTAAAGACTAAATATGAATAATTATTATTTCCCCTCTTTTGTGTGTTGAACACCACTTAGCTCGACACCGAATCCCCCCATTCATTCATTGAACTATCTCTCTCTCTCATGTGTGTCCATTGACTTTGTTGCTCACTAACTACTGACTTTTAATCTTCACTCCATTGACATTTTCAACTTCTTTGATTCTTTCCCCTCTTGTTCATCTTCTTTGTCATGTTCATCATTATTACTATTATCATTTTCCACCATAGTAGTGCCATTGTTGTCCCCATCATTGGTTGACTCGACTTCCTTAATAGTCTTTGTCTCCTGTCCTTCATCTGCTGTATCGTCCTTTCCTCCCCCTCCTCCACCTTTACTATCATTCTCTTCCCCCTCCAACTGTTTACGCTTCTTATTATTCTTACTTGCCTCCTTCTTACACAATTCCTCCTTCCGATAGGCATCCAAGAATGCATTCATGACGGGTAAAAAATCCTCAAAGTTACATTCGCATAATGCCCCGAGTACGTCCTTGGCGACTATGGTGGTCCGACGTCCCTCGCGTGCTATATCATTCGCGCACGCGGTAAGGTACAGGATGAATATACCCGACGCACGACTGATGGCGCATAGAGAATCCTTGGAGACATTGGTCGATTTTGGGAGCGTCTGTTTGAGCAGACGTCGTATGCACGCTGCCGGGGGTTCGAATTCGATATTCGCATTGTTGTTGTTGTTGGCGGCGGAGAGGGCAGTCGTGGAGGTACTGGTATTTTCTTTTGACATTGTTGTACTGGAGGCAGTAGCAGCCTCCAGTGGTCCGGATGATGACGCTGATAATGTTGCTTCGTTGACAATGACATCGTCCAAGGAGGACAATGGGTCCATGGTCCAGAGTGTGTATGTTTGAATTGTAGTTCAGTTGCCCACCTCGAAATCGCTGCATTTTCATTTCTCTTACGAAATTATGCGTCGGTCATAAAACCAGTCGCATAGATACACGTGATGTGAGGATACGATATGAGCACGCCAACGTCTACGTATACGGCACCATCACCACCAGGACCACCAGCACCAGCAGTAAATCTGTCACGTCATTCCCTTTTGCATCGTTTGGAATGCTATTACAGCCTCGTTTCACCCAGTACTATTGCCAACACTGCTCAATGGAAAAATAATTTTGAACTTATATATACCAAGTACGGCGGATCTGTTGAGGGGGAATGCAAATTGGCGAACAAGTTGATGAAGAAGTATGGCAGCCGTGTTTTACTCCTCACAGTGACTCAAGCTGCTACCGAGAAGAAAAAGTCTTCTACATTACGTGTCGGCGGCGAGCATAGTCATCATCACAGTAGTAGTACTGCCTCGTCAACATCAACACAGAAGCAGTGTCATGATGAATCATATTATGAAATCAATAGCAATCAAGAACAGCAACAACGGCGACGAAATAATAGTCATATTGTAGACTTTACATCACCACACTTTGATCCTAGATATACTTTATACACGGCACAAGAAGAGGAGGTTATACGTGTGAATAACTATTTGATGACAACACAACCTTCATCATCATCATCATCATCACAGCAACAACAAAGATTACTACTTAGACTTGACAACATATCCAAATTTCGTAGCTATTTACCTACATGTGATCCATTACATATAAGAAACGCAACAACAGCCAACAAGGCGAATGCAATAAGGAATAGAAATACTCCACTTGAAATAACAACAACGTCATCTACTATCAACAACACTGCTACTATTACCAACAACAACAATGATGACTCACAACAGCAACAACACCAGCAACAGAAGAAGAAGAAGAAGCCATCTCTATTTCTATCCATGGTCCAACAATATGAAACTACCTCGAATGGTGGCGGACCATTATCGTTATTATACAACATAATTGCAAATCGTCAACGTGCAAACATCAAAATACGAAACAAACATACTATACGAGGGATTGTTACCGCGTATATATTTGGTTTTGATAAACATTTTAATTTATGGTGTAAGGATTGTTGTGAGGAAGTTTATCATCATAATATTATTGCTCCATCATCATCATCAATAACAACAAGTGGTAATAATGACGATAATTGTATAAAACAACAGCGGCAGCAAAAGCAGCTAATCGAAAAACAACGTTACTTTCATCAACTATTTATACGTGGAGATAATATTGTAATGATATGGCGTGCCTAAAAAATGATATAAGAACGAGAGTGTGAGAGAGAGAGAGGTTACAATATTTATATGGCGTGCTGAATCTTCAAAGAGAGTACTTTGGCAAAGCTATGCATAAATATAACATTGGAGACTATAGATTATCACATTGAATATATATGTATATATATATATATATCGTCTCTTTGATGGTCTCTTTTCCATTTTTGGTCTGCTTCTGTTTTTCTTATTAACCTATCATGTGTTAGAGGTGAGAGAGTTAGAGGAAAAGGTTGTCATTTTTCTAGTTTCTCCTATACGATTCATGTATAAACTACCCCACTGAATACCACGTCCGGCGTATGTCAATGGATGCATCTTCCGACGACAGGTCCGTCATTGTTGATACTGTTGTAGGACTTTGTGATGGCCGATTCACAAATGCCAATAGACGTGCACGACGCAGCTCAGCAACAGGCCCTTTCGTGGAAACCATCACACTCTCCTCCTCTTATTCGCAGTCTCCTCCTTGTCATTGGCTAATGTGACATTGGAAGTCTTGCTAGAAATCGTCCATGGAGCAGACGACCCTTTTACTGCTACTTGCAGTACTAGTATTTTCACCACAAACCCACCCCCCCTACTGTGACAGCAGTAGTAGTTTCCCTCGATCTTGTTCTCTGTTACTACAACAATAGAACGAGGATCGCTGTGGTCAGAACGCTGCATTTTGGGCGGAGCTACTACTTCTTCTGGGATCCTTCTTGTCTTGCCAAAGAAGGGATTGGGAGGCATGCTGGCTTTTACTGTCAAAAAACCATTCGTCGAATTCATCATGTAGGAAAACCTTCTTACGTCCAGACGAGAGAGGTGGTAGATCTCGTTGTTGTTGCGCAGCTCGAGAAGTTCCTCATAGATCCTTGCCTGACGACGGGCTTTCTCCGCCGTGTTTGAGCCCTCACAATGCTGATTTTAAATTCGGCCTCAAGCCTATCAGCCATGGCATGCACTAGCTCCTTTTGGAGCTAGTGCCATTCTGATTTCTTGGTGAGATGATTGAGCAGGAGTCTTCGCAGCAGGACGCATCATCATGGAAGTCGGAAGGCAATGATACTGGAGTTCCGATGAGATTGGAGTCAGGATGTTCCAATTCGAATCTGGTTGCGTAGACCAAGCGAAAAAGGCTCTTTGTTCTCTGTCTGGCTGCAGATAACTGAAGAACACTTGAGAAAATTTTCCTTCCCTGGGAAGGAAGATTAACGTTAAAATGATTTGTAACCAAATTGCTCCTAAAGTTATTCAGAACGCGGGAACGTGGCGGGAAGATCTCTACGCGGAAGGAATAGTACAAAAACAAGCGGTACTTGAACTTGAAACTCCGTGGTTCGTTCCTCACCATAATATGTACAACATGAAGATCTTTGCCGCAATCATCGCCTCTGCCCTAGTAGCAACTACGGCAGTCGTACACGCCAAGCAGCAGGAGGCCGCTGCCAATGGATACCCCCTCGTGAAGGCCGCCACAGCCAACGGCGATGCAAGGAATGGACGTGTACTACAAGCAAAAGGAGACAAAGGTCAAGGATACGGAGGAGATTCCAAAACAGCCAAGGGAGGTAAGGTTGAAAGTGCAAAGTTTCCATACGGTGTAGCAAGCGGAGATCCTCTCGCAGACGCAGTCATCATCTGGACTGCCGTGAAAGGTAAGGGTACTCTCACGTGGCATGTGTCAGGGGATGTAAACTTCCTATCGATTGTCAAGTCAGGACAGGTCACGGCGAATTCCGCCAATGGATACACGGCCAAGGTTGATGTAACTGGTTTGAGCCCAGGGTCCGAGTACTACTATCGCTTCAAGATGGGTAGTTCCTACTACTCACCTGTCGGTCAAACTAGGACACTGCCTGAAGAGGATGTGAATGAGCTGAAGCTGGCTGTGTTCTCTTGTGCCAACTATCCAGGTGGATACTTCCATGCCTATAAGGAAGCTGTCACGCGTGGTGCCAAATTTGCTGTGTTTCTAGGCGATTACATCTATGGGTACGAAGCTGGAGGATATGCATCGGGTCAGGCGTAAGTGTGGATGAATAATGTCACTCTTTAACATTGTGATATCGGCTTGTGAACTCCTTTGTTTATTCATTTTTATTAATGACGTCTCATGTATTTGGTTTAATCATTATTATCTTCTCTTTGCCTTGTGCCATATCGCACACAACATATGTGTTTCACTACTGTCAACCGAACAAAACAAGGGCTGCAATGGGTCGAAAGTCCGATCCAGCCGTCGAAGTAACGAAACTTGATCATTATCGCAGGCGTCATGCACAGTACAAATCCGATCACGATGCTCAGTTGATGCATGCTGCAATGCCTATGATTGCTGTCTGGGATGATAATGAGGTCGCAGATGGTTCCTACCGTGACGGTGCCACGAATCATGACCCGAGTTCAGAGGGATCCTGGGAAGTCCGCAAGGCTGCTGCTATCCAGGCCTATCATGAGTGGATGCCAATTCGCACTGGACCATCGAAGGAGATTATCTATCGTAGCTTTGATTTTGGTACCCTTCTTTCGCTCCACATGCTTGATACACGCTTGGTTGGTAGGGACAAGGTAGGGGAATATACCGACATTGAAGATGTTTTCTCACCAACTCGCACCATGTTGGGAACAGATCAATTCGACTGGTTGGATGCGAAGCTCACTGACTCACCAGGTCAATGGCAAATCCTTGGCCAGCAAGTATTAATGGCTCGGATGGAATTCCCACTCAGCATCCTCCAGTTCTTAGGCCAGTTCTCAGGTGCTACAGACCTACAAGGGATGAATGATGCCATTACAGCTTATGTGACTGCAAAAAACACGGCAGCAGGCGACCGCACTGAAGAACAGCGAGATCTACTTGATCCCACCAAGAATCCAAAGTTTGGGTACAATCTTGATGCTTGGGATGGCTATCCAATTGAACGCGAACTGTTGCTTACCTCCGTCTATAATCGGTTACTCGGTACTGACCGTAAGTTGGTGGTTCTGGCAGGTGACACGCACAATGCCTGGCACGCGGACATCACCACTGGTGGCTATTTTGCAGCTGAAGTCGGTGGACTAGCTGCTGACATCAAAGTTGGGACTATGTTGGCAACATCTTCTGTCAGCTCACCAGGGTTCTTTGAGGAGGCTTATGCGGAAGTTCCTCCTGACCAAGTGGCTGGAATCTTTTACGGCGTTGTCGATGATCTCAAGTGGATGGATGCCTCCCAGCGTGGCTTCCTCATGCTTACTGTCGCCTCTGCTGAAATCAAGGCAGACTGGGTCTTTGTCACAAGCGTATTTGAGAAGGCTTTCACTTCGGATATTGGCCACAGTGCCACGGTACCATTTGTTGGAACTCTTTTCAACTAGAGGTGGTTGAATTGGTGACTCTTACGTGCAGGAGTAGACCTGTCACGTGTATTATCATTGTCTCTTAGTTTTTAGTTCAAGTTGTCATGGTTTAGGAGTCTAGAATATGGGCGCAATATCTGAGGCGCTTTGTCAAGCTATGAGTAGATGATATGATGTGTTATAAAGACGAAATTCATATGTGTTAAAATTTTGTCAACCTGCCAGCAACTTTCACACGTAGGAATCTCCACCACACTAGGCAATAATACAATATCATGAGCAGGACCAATACTTGTTTAGTAATGAACATTGTAGCAGCAAAAAGAGTCTTTTGATTAATAAAATAATAGTATCACCTCCCCCCCCATTGCGTGTGCTCTCCTTCCATACATCTACCTTACTCGCTCGCTCACTCACACAAATTCAACCCCACACACAATTGCCCTTCTCATCCTATTCATCATTCTTCTTGTTTCTTTCTTTCTTTTGTCTCTTCATCCTCATTCAACGAAACATGCCATAGACTAATATCAAAAACACAACAATCACTACTCCGGCAACACTATACAGTACCAATTTCTGTTGCACCTCACGTCGACTCATACCCTGGACTATCCGTCGTGCTCTATTGGTCAATCCTGTCACTTGTCGTACACGCGATTGAGACGATGCAATGGTTTCGCGATGTCTACCTAATTCATCCGTTATTTCTAGTGCCACACTTTCAGTTTCGGCCATAATCGATCGTGCATTCTCGAGTGTTTTACTTTGTGATTCAAGTAATTGAGTATTGCTATTGGCAATCATCCTACTATTTTTGTTGTTGCTTCCATGTCCATTGTTGTTATTACGATGATCAGAGGAGGGTCCTAGACCAAGATTGGTCCGTTCCACGTTTGATTTGGCACGTTCATAATCGTCGCGTAGATTAGCAAGACGTGCCTTACATACACGCACCTGTGATATATATAATTCGAGTGTTTGTGTGTGTTTGTGTGTGTGTGTTAGTAGTGCGTCATGAAAAAATAATACGCTCTGTTGCCCCC
>Ga0247843_1009761_pt1 | contig 10499 bp, 11 predicted proteins | sample LaCruzMarch2017__FD_192420 | JGI IMG/M metagenome (GOLD analysis project Ga0247843, IMG submission 192420) | Freshwater microbial communities from meromictic Lake La Cruz, Castile-La Mancha, Spain - LaCruzMarch2017_8m | ecosystem: Environmental > Aquatic > Freshwater > Lake | place: Spain...
CAATCCATTGACCTAAACCCCGTACTCGCCATGCCCGAAGGGCAAGGCGCGTATGCAGTCGATGCGGTGATTGAGGTGACTAACTAGATTGAATCGCGTGCAACGAGCCGCTGCGCCGCAGCGGTGACGTTGGGAACAATGATCAACAAGGTCTGCGCAAGCGCGTAAACCGCTGCGTAAATTTCAGTCATTTTTTCTGCGGCATATTCGTGCGCGATCATGTTGCGCAATTCGCGGATGTTAATCATTTGGCTTGCGTCCAACCAACCGCGTTTTTCGGCACGGTAGATGCGATCAAGTACCGTGCTTGGGCCTGTAAGCTCAATTTCATCAAACAGGCGAAACACTCGCTGAGTCAGTAAGTCAGCGACTCTGGCAAAACGACTCGTCAACGACTCAAGCCTTTCGAGTTGTTCGGGCGGCAAGTGCTCTTGCCCAATTAAGTCGGCGCAACGCGCAATAGAATATTGAAGGTGGGTTGCAGCTAGCGCTAAGCCGTCAGTTTCTTCTTTGAGCATATCGAGCTTATTGCGGCTCACAACAACACCCCATGCTCTAGCGCCATTTGTGCAAAAGGGCGATTGGCGTCAGCAAAGACTGCGACATCTATTCTGCGGTCACCTAATTGTTGGTGCAGCGATGCCAAGATTTGAAGCTTAGCCATCACGTTGATTTTTTTAGACAGCACCAACAAGTCGATATCGCCACCTTTAGCGTGGTCATCCACCCGTGAACCAAACAGGTAAACCTGTGCGTCAGCATCAGCCGAATGAACAGCAGCATGGATGGCTGCTAATTCTTCACGTGCTAAACGCATGATGGCCTCCTGCTAAAAAGGATAACTGAATAGCAGAATTATCGACCTATTCAGCCCGCTCGACAAGCTACTGCTGTTATTGCAGGCCCACGCTTGCAATCCATTGACCTAAACCCCGTACTCGCCATGCCCGAAGGGCAAGGCGCGTATGCGGTCGATGCGGTGATTGAGGTGACTACTTAACCTTCGGCACCACCCCAGTCATTGGGGGCATCAAGAAGTCAAAGTCGGCACCCTTGTCGGCTTGTGTGACGCTTTGCAAAAATAGTTTGCGATAGCCGCGATGCGCCGTGGGCACGACTGCGGGCTTTTCAGCCTGACGTCGTGCAAGCTCGGCATCACTCACCAATAATGACAGCTCACGGTTCTCAACGCTTAAACGAATGCGATCGCCATTTTGCACATAGGCCAAGGGGCCGCCAATCGCAGACTCAGGCGTGACGTGCAACACGATTGTGCCAAAGGCGGTGCCGCTCATGCGGCCGTCTGAAATCCGCACAATGTCTTTGCAACCGGCAATCGCTAATTTTTTAGGGATCGGCATGTAGCCGGCTTCAGGCATTGCCGCACCTTTGGGGCCGATATGTTTGAGCACCAAAATATCATCGACCGTCACATCTAAATCAGGCAAGTCAATACGATTGGCCATGTCTTCAAGGTTTTCAAACACAACTGCACGGCCTTCGTGTTCCATCAACTTAGGGTTGGCCGCCGATTGCTTGATGATCGCGCCGCCTGGGGCAAGGTTACCTTGCAAGACCGCGATGCCACCTTGTGGGTAAATTGGATTTTTAGCCGTCTTAACGACATCTTGCTTAAAGCCTGGGCCTGCAGCTTCGATCTCTTCACCCAGCGTGCGGCCTGTAATTGTCAAGGCATCCAAATGCAACAACGGCTTGAGTTCGCGCAACAAGGTTGCCATGCCGCCTGCGTGGTGGAAGTCTTCCATATAGTGCTGACCCGAAGGTTTTAAATCGAGCAATACTGGGGTTTCACGACCCATACGATCAAGTGCTTTGAGATCCATTTCAAGACCCATGCGGCCTGCGATCGCCGTTAAGTGAATGATGGCGTTGGTTGAACCGCCAATCGCCAGCAACACACGCATCGCGTTTTCAAACGCTTTTTCGGTCAGCACTTTATCAATCGTTAACCGCTTGCGTGCAATCTCAACGGCTAACGTGCCGCTTTGCTCGGCGATGCGCATGCGATCTGCCGTGACGGCCGGTGGCGAGGCGCCACCTGGCACGGTCATCCCTAAAGCCTCAGCAATACAGGCCATGGTGCTTGCGGTGCCCATCACCGAACACGTGCCCACGCTAGCGACTAACTGTTTGTTGACCTCGGCGATCTCTTCGGCATCAATTTCTTCTGCGCGAAACTTGCCCCAATAGCGACGGCAATCGGTACAGGCACCGACGCGCTCGCTACGGTGCGATCCTGTCAGCATCGAACCGGTAATCAATTGCACCGCAGGTAATCCTGCTGAGGCCGCCCCCATCAATTGAGCCGGTACCGTTTTGTCGCAACCACCGATCAACACGACGGCATCCATCGGTTGTGCGCGCAGCAACTCTTCGGTATCCATCGACATCAGGTTACGCAAAAACATACTGTTAGGCTGCGAAAAACTCTCGTGAATCGATATCGTCGGAAAATCCATCGGCAGGCCGCCGGCCAACATCACGCCACGCTTAACCGCTTCAATCAACTGAGGCGCATTGCCGTGGCAAGGGTTGTAGGCGCTGCCGGTGTTGGTGATCCCAATCACTGGGCGCTCGAGCGCCGTATCGGTAAACCCAGCACCTTTAATAAAGGCTTTACGCAAAAACAATGAAAATCCGCGATCGCCATAATTGGCTAAACCCTTTGAGATCCCGTCTTGGCTAGCGGCAGGGTTGATCGAGTGACTATTTTTTTTGTCGTCTGAGCTGGACATAAAACACCTGAAATTGTGAACGATGCAAAATGGTAGCCTCTTTTGCCTAAGCTTGTAATCTGGTTCATTGCCCTCATTTATTAAACATGACAAAGCCTTCAGTAATCACCACGCCGTCGATCAAGCCCGCTCTTCAATCAGCAACGATGGTCAAGCCTTCTTTAGCGCCGGTGTTGTTTATCTCGCACGGCGCGCCGCTGTTTGCGGTCTCGCCTGGCAACTCGGGCCCAGCGTTAACCGCCTATGGCAAGCAATTACAGGCTGAGCACCCGCTTAAAGGCATTGTGATCCTGTCTCCTCACTGGATGACAGAGGGTTTAGCGGTCATGCGCAACCCCAACCCCAAGACCTATCACGACTTTGGTGGGTTTCCGCCCGAGCTCTATGAACTGCAATACCCCGCCCCCGGGGATATCGAACTCTCCGATCGCGTCCAGGCATTACTGGCCGATGCAGGTTTGAATCCTCTCCAAGACCCAGACCGGCCGCTAGATCATGGGGTTTGGGTGCCGCTGATGCATTTGTTTCCTAAGGCTGATATTCCAGTTGTGCAGGTCTCGCTGCCTACCGGCTGGGGGCCTGAGCAGGTCTTGAAACTAGGCGAAGCGCTGCAAGCTCTGCGCGAACAGGGGATTTTGCTGGTCGGCTCGGGCAGCATGACCCATAATCTTTCAGAGTTTTTTGGTGGTGACCGTCAACCTGATCCGTATGTTGATGCGTTTAGCCGCTGGATAGAAGCCACACTGACCAAAGGCGACACTGCGGCTTTGCTCAACTACGCACAGCAAGCCCCTTCAGCCAAGCGTGCGCATCCCAGTGACGACCACTTTTTACCCCTGTTTTTTGCCGTCGGCGCAGCAGGTGCCAACGCCACCCCGCACTATTTGAGCCGCGAGGTGATGTACAGCATGTTGGCCATGGATAGCATCGCTTTTAGCTAAAAATGCCATTTAACCTGCCAAATTTAACGTTAGGTGTTAAAATTGGCAGGATGATACCGCGTCAAACAGAAATAATTGTCCGCCAGCGACTCGCGCATACCCCGGCCGTGGTGCTACTTGGGCCCCGCCAAGTCGGCAAAACAACGCTTGCCCACCAGATCGCTCAAGACTGGCCCACTGGGTCAATTTACCTAGATCTTGAACGCCCCACCGACCGCAACAAAATGCAAGAAGCGGATGCCTATCTGCGCGCGCAGGGCAATAAGCTCATCATTCTGGATGAAATCCATCGCCTGCCAGGGGTCTTCGAGATCTTGCGGGGCATTATCGATGAGCGCCGCCGAGCAGGTCAACGAAGCGGGCAGTTTTTATTGCTTGGCTCTGCCGCACTCGACCTCATGCAGCAGTCTAGTGAAACCCTCGCTGGGCGCGTGGCCTATCTAGACATTGCGCCGCTTGATATCGGCGAGGCATACACCGCGCAGATCAACGAGCCCACACTTTGGCTACGTGGCGGATTTCCAGAAAGCCTACTGGCACCCGATGACTCAGTCAGCATGACTTGGCGACGCGATTTCATTCGCAGCTATCTTGAACGCGATGTGCCGATGTTTGCACCGCGCATGCCCGCTCAAACAATCGCCCGGCTATGGACCATGATCGGACACCAGCAAGGCGGCATGCTCAATCAATCTCGTATCGCAAGTGCCTTAGGTGTCGCCAACCCCACCGTTGATCGTTATATCGACCTATTAGTTGACCTGCAGTTGTTACGTCGACTCGCCCCGTTCAGCGGCAACGTTGGCAAGCGCTTGGTCAAGTCACCCAAAGTCTACGTGCGCGACAGCGGGATTTTGCATGCGCTACTGTCACTCGAAACGCTTGATGATTTATTGGGGCATCCCGTGTGCGGGCTCAGTTATGAGGGGCACTGTATCGAAAGCCTCGTCGTCTCAGCGGGCGACCGCCGCACGCCTTATTTTTACCGCTCGCAGGGCGGCGCAGAAATCGATCTGATTTTTGAAAAGGGAGGTAAACCCGAAATCGCCATCGAAGTGAAACGCTCGATGACACCAAGCCCAGAAAAAGGTTTTAGCACCGCTTGTGACGACCTAGAGATTGAGCAACGCTACGTCGTCTATCCAGGAAGCGAAGTCATACCGCTGCGCCAAGGCGCGCAAGCAATTAGCTTGAACGATTTAGCTGAAAAGCTACGTGTTAGTTAACCAAAATACGCAAGCGCGGTGGATCTAAAACACTTGGGTCGAGCCGACGCCACACAAGCGCCGTGCCCCGCACGTGTGTCAGTCAATTGTCCAATTTCGCAAGGATGCTCGCTACGTTGATTTCAAAGCGTTCCGGGATAAATACCGCCGTCTAGCAGCAGGTTTTGCCCCGTCATAAACCCTGCGCCCGCGCTACACAAAAACGCACAGGCTTGGCCGAATTCAGCGGGTGTGCCAAATCGACCAGCCGGGACAGCAGCTTGGCGCTGTGCCATAAAGTCATCGAGACTTTTACCGCTATCGCGCGCTAATTTTTCAGTTGTTTGTAACAGGCGATCGGTGGCAAACGGGCCGGGCAACAAATTGTTAATCGTCACATTGTGTTTAACCGTTTGACGCGACAACCCCCCGATAAACCCGGTTAAGCCGGCACGTGCGCCATTCGATAAGCCAAGATGCTCGATCGGGTGTTTAACTGACGCCGACGTGATGTTGACGATACGGCCAAACTTTCGCTCAATCATTTTGTCGACGGTGGCACGGATCAATTCGATGGGTGTGATCATGTTGGCATCGACTGCAGCCAGCCAGTCTTCCCGGCTCCAGTCACGAAAATTGCCAGGCTTCGGGCCACCGGCGTTGGTAATCAAGATGTCAGGGGCAGGGCAGATCGCCAACACCTTGGCGCGGCCCTCAGGCGTTGTGATGTCGGTCGCAATGGTCGTGACCTTCACCCCCGTTTCGGCGCGAATACTTTGCGCCGCTGCCTCAAGCGCCTCTTGCCCGCGCGCCAGCATGACTAAGTCGACACCTTCTTGTGCCAACTGTCGCGCACAGGCCAAGCCCAAGCCCTTGCTCGAAGCGCACACAATAGCCTTACGACCGCGAATTCCTAAATCCATGATGTCTCCTGAAAGTTTTCTTGTTGCACAAGCATAACAACAAGTCGGCTAGCAAACAGCTGTTAAATGCGTTTGCGCTGAGCGAATACGTTAAAAGAGTCTCGAGTTACAGCATTGAAATTTTTCTAGCCGAGCAAACGTCACGAAAGTCATTGGCATTGAACGTGATAAATCCATCCAACGATAGCTCTGCATCACTCATGATTCTCCTGAGCAGGCAATCCACCATACTCATTGGTCTGTTTTGACGCAACGACAGCTCGAAGGTTTCGTTAAATGCCTCGTCGCGGTAACACTCGGCCTCAAGAAATTCGACATTCGTTTTTTTCAAATAGTTTTCAAAGCGCCCCAAGGCTAATGGTTTCTTTACAAATTGCGTACGCAACGCCTCATAAACAGTTGGCCACGGAACAATGACGCGATAAGGGGAATCTAAAAACTCACTTTTTTGTGCAAGCGCTGAGGCATGTTGATCGCGTTTCGCAAACATCGCGTACCAAACCCCTGTGTCAACCAGTATTCGCTGCGACATCGATTAAAGCTCATCGTCTTGGGTTTCGATACTGCCATGCCCAAACCACGGGGATGCTTTTCGACCTCCGAACAGGAATCCACCCTTTTGTTTTCCCTCTTGCATCCAAATTAAATAAATCCGGATTTTTTTGGTTTTTGTATCGATGGCTTTTTCTAAGTCTAGTTTCAATTCAGCTTTTAAATCGTGGGTGTACTCGTATTTGAAAAATGCAAGACTGTCTCCACACTCCTTGGCATCGTGCTGATCAAGCCATGCATAGAGCGATTCATAATCCCCTCTGATCCCAAGATCGTATGAGAGCCAAATTGCTTCAGAGGCCATGCCTTTTCCTTCTTTAAAAGCCAATAGATGAGTTTTCAAGGACCCACCCCAAAAAATGCAAACAAGAAAAAACGGAGTCAAATCAATGACTCCGTGCGATTGACTTATGTTGACAAACTACCTGCGCTAGAACGGAATATCGTCATCCATGTCAGACAAATTCGCTCCACCCGCTGCGGGTGCGGCAGGCCGTGCGGCTTGTTGAGCACGGGCTGCCGGTCGTGGCGCACTTGAACCGCCTTCGTTACCACCCGAGGCACCGCCGTCACCAACGTCACGCCCACCGAGCAACTGCATGTTGTCGGCGACGACTTCAGTCGTGTACTGATCTACGCCTTCTTTGTTTTGCCATTTGCGGGTTTTGATACGACCCTCAACGTAAACAGGACGACCTTTCTTCAAATACTCGCCAGCGATCTCGGCTAAGCGGTTGTAGAACACCACACGGTGCCATTCAGTTTCTTCGCGGCGCTCGCCCGAAGTTTTGTCTTTCCAGCTGCTGGTGGTGGCAATCGATACATTGCATACGGCCGCGCCGTCAGGGCTATAACGCACCTCGGGGTCGCGTCCAAGATTACCCATCAAAATGACTTTATTGACCGAGGCCATGCCGAGCTCCTTAAAAACTATATTCATCGATGCCCTGACGGGCTCGTACCAAGCGCCATCATGATCCAGACGGCGTGCCAGTGCTAGACGCAAAACTACGCATGGCGGACAGTTTACGGCAGGTTTTGGGTGAAAAACCGCCCGTGGCCGCACCCAAGCACAATCCCACCACTCAACGGAGTATATTATTTAGGACGGTTTAACACTCAAAAGAACGGACAAGCCCATGATTCAAGCGACCCCAAGCGGACAAGGCCTCGGCGCCCGCGTTGACAACATCGACCTTTCGCAACCCTTGTCACAAGAACAATACAAAACCATCGAAGGCCTGTTGGGCAAGCACGGTGTGTTGTGGTTTTCAAAGCAAACCCTCACTTCGGCTCAGCTAAAAGCCTTTAGCAGCACTTTTGGCACGCTCGAGGTCAACGTGGCCAATATGTATCAAGACCCAGGTATCCCCGAGGTGATGATTTTGTCGAACAAAAAAGTCGACGGCAAACCCTTGGGCTTAGCTGACGCGGGCCAAGACTGGCATACCGATATGTCTTATAGCAAGATGATCGCGTTTACCAACGTGCTATATGGCCTTGAGATCCCGCACCGCGATGGCAAGCCACTGGGCAACACTGAGTTTTCAAACATGCGGGCTGCCTACGCTGCCCTGCCAGACGAGCTAAAAAAGAAGCTTGAGGGCATGACCGTCTTGCACGACTTTAATAAGTTTTGGGAAAACATGCGCAAGCAGCCAGGCTGTACGCGCCCACCGCTGACTGAGGCTCAATTAAAAGCCAAGCCACCGGTGTCGCATCCAATCTTTTTAACGCACCCGATTACTGGCGAAAAGATTCTGTATGCCAATCCTGGCTATGCCATGCGGATTAACGAGTTACCCGAAAAAGAAAGCGACGAGATCCTAAACTTTTTGTTCGAGCATCAGTTGCAACCGCAGTTTCGCTATCGCCACCTCTGGACAGTCGGCGATGTGTTGATGTGGGACAACATGGGCACGATTCACAACGCTGTGGCCGACTACACCCCCGACGAACATCGCTTTATCAAGCGTTGTCAGGTGATGGCGGATCGGTATTTTCCGCTTGCTGCTTAAAGGTTTGAAGTCAATACGCGGCGCAAGCACAGCGGTAATGTTGTGCCCTGACTTTGTCTGGCAATTTTGTGCGGTGGGTTTGTGTCGTAGGTTTGTGTCGTAGGTTTGTGTCGTAGGTTTGTGTCGTAGGTTTGTGTAACGGCTCTGAAAAATTTAGTCTCCCCTTCATTTGCGTTTAAAAATATAGATCGGTCGAACAATGAAAAAAATTAGCTTTGCTCTTTTACTCAGTGCGCTAAGCGTTTTTGCAGCCCCCGCTTCAGCACAATCTGCAGCCTATCCAAACCAAACGATCAAGGTCATCATCGGTTTTGCGGCGGGTGGCCCCACCGATGTGATTGGACGTATTTTGGCCCAACACATGACGGGCACGCTCGGGCAATCGGTTGTGGTTGAAAACCGCACCGGAGCCAACTCACTCATCGGCACGCGCGAAGTGGCCAAGGCCAAGCCTGACGGCTACACCCTTTTGTTGGCGTCGCTTTCGCACAACGTCAACCCATTGTTACTGAAAGAAAAGGCTGAATACGAGCCCCTCGGTAATTTTGCACCCGTGTCACTGGTGGCGAATTTACCTTTGGTGGTCGTAACCGCCTATGACGCCCCCTACAACAGCCTGGCAGATCTGATCGCCAAGGCCAAAAGCGCGCCAGACACCCTGAGTTATGGCTCAGCCGGTAACGGCGGCTCAGCCCACTTAGCAGGCGCCTTAATGAGTACCGTTGCAGGCATTAAGACCTTGCATGTACCGTTTCGCGGTAACGCGCCAGCGCTGACCGAGGTGATGGCTGGCCGAGTGTCGTTTATGTTTTATCCCATGATCGGCATCGCCAATTTAGTGGCGGATAAACGCCTAAAAGTCTTAGCCGTGGGCTCAGGCAAACCGTTGCCAGATTTTCCGGGTGTGCCAACAATGGACCAATCGGGTTTCAAAGACTTTGAGCAGACCGCACCTTGGGTCGGCATGCTCGCCCCTGCTGGCACACCAGACGCTGTGGTGAACACGCTGAATCGCGCGATGAAATTAGCGCTTCAGCAACCTGAAGTGATCCAGCGAATGAAAGAATTAGGGGCTACGCCAATCGGCGACACGCCCGCTGAGTTCAAAGCGTTTTTAATCAGTGACCGTGAGCGCTGGGCCAAAGTGATTGAGGCTTCAGGGATTCGGGCTGATTAATGCTTAGGGCCTAGGGGCTGCAAGCCCCAGGTCACCAACAACCAAAGTGCCGATAGCGCACAGGCCGCCCAAAATACGGTGGTGGCCCCACCCCATACGACTAACGCGCCACCCAAACTGCCACCCAGAAACAACCCGGCGGCTTGGGCAGTGTTGTAAAAACCAAGGGCTAGCCCCTTGAGTTCAGGCGGTGCGACACGCGACACCAGCGACGGCTGCAGCGCTTCAAGCACGTTAAACATCACAAAAAACGCAGTCAACCCTGCCGCTAACAGGTAAAAACCTTGGCTTGCCCAAGGTAACAAGGCGAACACAACGACAAGACCAGCGACGGCTAGGCGCAGCATCGCACGATGTGCGCGCTTCTTTTCAGCGACAAAAATCATCGGCACCATAAAAATAAACGAACCAAAAATCACTGGCAGATAGACTTTCCAGAGCTCGGCAGAGCTTAAGCCCCCTAGCTTGATAAACAGGGGTGGCACCACCACAAACATCGCCACCTGAATTAAATGCAAACAAAACACGCCAAAATTCAAACGTAATAAATCAACGTGAGTGAATACTTGCATCGCCCGAGCGGGCTGTGCTGGCTTAGGCGCCAAGGGCACAACCGGCACGACAAACCGAGCCACCGCTAGGCACACCACCCCTAACAACGCGATGCTCCAGAACAGGCCTGACAAGCCGCCGGCGCCCACAATCAACGGCGCCGCAACCAAGGCCAGCGCAAACGACAAGCCAATCGAACCACCCACCATTGCCATCGCCCGAGTGCGCACCTCGGGTCGGGTGGCATCGGCCAACCAGGCGGTAATTGCCGCCGAAATTGCCCCCGAGCCCTGAATCGCACGGCCAATCGTGATCCAGAAAATATCGTTCGATAGCGCACAAATCACACTGCCCAAGACAAACAACAACAGCCCA
>Ga0247843_1009763_pt1 | contig 10497 bp, 9 predicted proteins | sample LaCruzMarch2017__FD_192420 | JGI IMG/M metagenome (GOLD analysis project Ga0247843, IMG submission 192420) | Freshwater microbial communities from meromictic Lake La Cruz, Castile-La Mancha, Spain - LaCruzMarch2017_8m | ecosystem: Environmental > Aquatic > Freshwater > Lake | place: Spain...
CAGCGAAACGGGTCGCTCGCTTTCCGATGCTCTTCCCTGGCCGATGTCGATGCGCACGCTGTTGCGGAAGCGGCGGTCAGAACCGCGAACAGGCGGCGGCGGTTTAGGGGCAGTCGCATCGATGCGGCTCCTGATGCATCCGATCAAGGAGAAACCCCGGGCCGCCGCGGCGGCCCGGGGTCTGAGGGCGTTGGGGAGCTGAGGCGCTTCCCTTAGAAGCGCTTCCGCAGCGTGACGAACACCTGCTGCGGAGCGCCAGCCACTAGCGTCTGGCTGTCGCCACTGTTGACGAAGCCATTGGTGCCGAGCGTTCCGACATAATCTTCGTCGGTAAGGTTGGTGACGTTCAGCTGTGCCTCGATGCCTTTAAGGAACGCATTGCCCGAGAAGCGATAGCCGAGGTTCAGGTCGATGATGGTGCGCCCCTCCACACGTCCGCCGTTGTTCGTGAACGTAAAGAAGCGATCGCCAAGATAGTTGGCGCTGACTGACCCGAACAGGCTGCCGTCGTCGTAGGACAGCTCGCCAAAGAAGATGTTTTCCGGCGTGTTGACAACGCGCTTGCCTGCAGTCGCCGCCTGAACAACGCCGGTGCGGTTGCGAACATCGTCCTGATATTCGGAGTTGTTGTAGGTGTAGGCGCCGAAGAGCGTCCAGTCGTCATTGATGCGCAGATCGCCAACGAGCTCGACGCCGACAGTCTCAACAGAGCCGACGTTCGAGAGAACCGGCGCGTTGCCGACGATTCCCGAGCCTTGAGCGACTGCGAGGAGGCGATCGTCGAATTGCACAAGGTAAGCCGTGGCGCCTATCCGGTAGACATCGGTCTGACGGCGCAGGCCGAGTTCGAAGGTCTGCGATGTCTCTGGATCGAGGCTGCGGCGAACTTCTTCAACATTCGCCTGACTGCGCGAGGCGAACGGGCCGGCGGTCACCGCAGACACGAACGCCGCAGTGTTTTGCGCGTAAGCGCCGAACACTTCGGTGGTGTCGTTGAGCACGTACACAAATCCGGCCTGTGGCAGGAAATTTTCTTCGGTGTTGAGGGTGGCGATGAGGTTAGAGTCAGCGCCCGCCACGGGGGCGGCGTTGTTGATCGTCGTCGTGCGAACGGCGTTATCGACGTTGATGCTGCGGAAGCCGAGATTGACCTTCAGGGCTTCAGAGACCTGCCAGGTGTCCTGCACATGGAATTGCAGGGTCTCGGTCTCGAACGCATAGGCCCATTGGGTGAAGAACGCACCGGACTGGAAGCCAAGGAATGACCGGCTCGGATTGGAGCGGTTGACGGCGTAGAAACGGCGCGCCTGGGTCGCGTCGTTGGTTTCGTACCAGAAGCCGCCATTGATCGTGTGCGCGCCGAGTTCGAACGTCGCCGAGCCGATGAAGCCTTGCCGTTCGATCTCATACTCGGTGGTCCGCACCGAGAACGGGGCGTTGTTGGTGGTCGCTGTCGGATTGGTGGCGTTGGGGGACACCACATAGGGCGTTCCCCATAACCCTTGGCCGCGATTTTCGTGGGTATAGGCCTGCAAAGTGACGTCCACGGCATCGCCGATCGGGAGATCCAGCTTGATATAGCCGATGTCGTCTTCGCGAATGCCGGCGGCGTTCCAGTAAGCGTCGTCGGCGGTCTGGATCGGCGCGGGATAGGTGACGCCGGCAGCCGCATTCGTCACCGGTTGGCCGGTGTCGCCGCGGTTGTGAGCGATGTCGGCCACGCGGACCGCCAGCGCGAACTGGCCGTCGCCGAAATTGTCCCAGTCATAGCCAAGCCTGGCGATCTGGGCGAGCGAGAGATCCTGATAGTCCTGCTCTTGACGCTCTGAGTGGTTCCAATAGCCGGACACGGTCGCCGCGCCGATCGGCTGCTCGACCTTGATGGCGTATTGCTCCTGGTTCTGCTCGCCGTCGCCTTTCCACTTGTCGGCCTGCTGATCGACGTAGGCGATCCATCCGCGCGTTCCAAGGCCGCCGATCTCGCCGCTCTCAAGCCGCACAAAGCCGCGGAAGGTGGAGTCCGATCCAGCGGTGAGCGCCGCCACGCCGCCGAACTTCTCCTGCGGAGCGACCGAGAAATAACGCAGCGCGCCGCCAAGTTGGCCGGTCGACGCCACGTCCAGCGCACCCGAACCCTGGCTCAGCTGAACGCTACCGAGGTTCTCCGAAATCAGGGCGCGGCTGATGTGCAACCCATTGTGGTTGCCATAGGACATGTCGCCGAGCGGCACGCCATCGAGGGTGAAGCCCAACTGGTTCTGGGTGAAGCCGCGGATGTTGATCCGAGCCGCCCACTCATACGTCCCAAACGAATCGGCGCCTGAAACCGCCACGCCAGGAAGGCGTTGAACGAGCTTGATCGGGCTCGTGCCGGGGGCGAGGTCCTGCAGCGCCACCCCGCTGACCGTTTGCACCTGCCGCGTTTCGCCACGGCCGATGATGACGATCTCGTCGCTTGCTTCCGCGATCGTCGCGTCCGCGGCGACCGACGTTTGCGCGAAGGCCGCGCCACCATGCACCGCGGCGATCATCGCGGCCGAGCTGAGAACCCACTTCAGAAACATTTGCCCCTCCATGCCGCCAGAGCAATCGACATCCTGCATTCATGGTGTCTGCGGCTCGCGCAGGGCGGCTACCGACGTTTTATGAAGCGCGTGTGACAGAGCGCGCGCTCCGGCGCGAAGAGCTTGCGGGTGTGTGATTTGCACCATGATCGGAGACGGGTTGCGTCCATTGCGGTGGTGAAGTTCCAAACGGAGCACTGGGCGGTCTGACCTTGTGCGTCAGAGCCCGAAGAGAGTGCGGGGAGGCTCATCGGAGTATCCCGGGACGGTTGCGTTGGTCCGCATCGCGCGAAAGGCCGCCTTGTTTGAAAAGGTGCGTCGGTGGATCGCGAGCGAGCGCCTCGTCTAGCGAGAGGGCTTAAAGACTGGTCGTTGGCGGAGGCGACGTGGCGTTCATCAAGGGCGGGCCGCGGCGGCGCTGGTCGCGCGACGACAAGCTCGCGGCGGTCGCGACGACGTTTCAGCCGAGCGTAACGGTCAATAGCGTGACCCGTCGGCTCGTCTCAAACCCCCGCATGCTGTTTACGTTGCGCAAGCAGTACCGTGCGGCTCTGGGGTGCACTGCAGAGGCGCCAGCGGCGATTGCATTCCGGTGACGGCGCCGCCCGCGCCCGACTGCGGCCCGCCCGAGGCTGCGCCGCCGACCTATCAGAACCTCAACAAAGTCAGTTCGACTTCGACTTGGACTCGTTGGCCGCCGAACCGAAAATGCCCTTCGCCATAAGCGAGGTTTCGCAGTCACGCCGGAGCTGAAAAACCTCCGCGCGCAACGCATGCACGCGCTTGTCATCCGGCGCTGCGAAGGCGGCTAGCTCGGCCAAATGACAGGCAACGCGGGGCTGGGTTTCCGCCAGTTCGCGCGCCCGCTCAGCGAGCTTCATCGCGCCACCCGCCAGCAAAGCAATTTCGGCCCCGAGCATCGCATCTTGAGCAGGCTTCAAGTGGGCTGGATTGCCATCATACCAGCCCCCGTAGAGCCTCCAAATATTGCGGACGACGAATTCAGGCTCATCGTAGAGCGGCTGCAGATAAGGCTTCTCCAGCGCGGCCGGGTCAACCTTGACACTATGAACGATATCGTTGAGCCGCGCGCCCTGGTTCATCATCGCGATGGTATCACCCACAAGTTTGTCGAGCGTATCGGCCACTTCTGTAAGCACGCGCTTGATCCGTTCGCGACCGCCAATCGGCAGACCGTGGGCGGGTAAGAACAACTCAGCTTCCCGGCTCGCCATGTCGCGAAGGGCTGCGGCCCACTCGCGGGGATATCGCTGGACCTTCTGCGGATTACCGGCGTTGGGAAAATTCCAGATGAAGAAGTCCCCTGCACAAATCGCGTTGTGTTTGGGGACCCAAGCCCAGGTATGATCGTCAGTTTCCCCCTTGGCGTGATGCAACTCGATCTCAAGGCCGCCAACATTCAGAGACATGGTGTCGGTGTAGGTCTGGTCTGGCTTGGGCGAGCTTTCCGGCAAAAATCGCGTTTCACTCGAGATGTCATATCCGGCGCGGCGGAATTGCCCGAACTGGCGTTCATTGACGATGTGATTGTAGCCATTGGTCATGTCGTAGCGCTCGAAGCGACGCGCAACGTTGACATGCCCGCACACGCACGGTCGCGGCTGATTGCTGCCGGCGGCGTCTGCCATAAAGGCGCCGCAGCCACCGACATGATCGACGTGGCCGTGCGTAAAGACGATCGTGTTGAAGCGATCCTTCTTCCACCGCCTTATCGCCTCGACAACTCGCGAGCCGCCCTGAGGATTGGAGGTGTCGAACGCGACAAGGCCGTCGTCCGTTTCAAACAAGATCGAGTGAGAGAACGCCTCGACCATCGCCACGCCGCGCCCGACCTCGGAAAGCTGATGGTTGATGCGGTTGATCGGGCCAACCTGGGCTGCCCCTTCTGAGCCTTCGATTACGGCGCTCGACATCGCCAACAAATCCGCCATGACTGCACCTCGTTTACAAGCGCGAATGATTTAGCGCCCCTCTGGCGTCCTGGGCAAATCGAAGGTCAGCGATGGCGAAGTCGCTCCACCCCGGTCGCTGCGATAGCACCCCTGAAAAAATGCGTGAACGCGCCGATTCCGGTCCTGCCTCATTTTGCCTACCGGGACACCAACGGCTAAGGAAGGCGTGGATCGCGAGGAGGACGGCGGGATGTTTGACACTTGGCTTGCCGACGGCGGCGCCGCTTTGGGCGCATGGCGCAGGGGCCGGACATGACAAGCGTCGTCGCGGATGCTTCCGCGCTTCGTCTCCACGGTCTCAAACTGTCCTACTTCACCGGCAAGCTCGAAGCCTATCTGAGAGTTAAGGGCATCCCCTATACATTTGTCGAAATGGACACGCGCGACTTTCGTCGATGCGCAAGGAAAAGTGGTGTCCTGCAGATGCCGCAGATCGAAACTGCAGACGGACGCTGGCTGACCGACACCACCGTGATCATGGATCACTTTGAGCAAGTGCAGCCGTCGCCGTCTATCCGACCATCCTCGCCTGCAATCGCCTTCGCCAGCCTGCTGCTGGAGGATCTTTTCGACGAGTGGCTCTGGCGTCCCGCGCTCTACTATCGGTGGGCCTTCGAGGACGACAGCCGGCTGATGAGCGCGCAGCTCGCGCGAACGATGATGCGCGATGTGCCTGCGCCGTTCTGGCTCCGTCGACGGCTCATTCTGGCGCGCCAGCGCAACGTCTACATACGCGATGACGGCGTCACCCCCGAAACATCAAGGCAGATAGAAGCTCTCTATCTGGACACGCTTGACGCGCTGGAGCCGATCTTCCGCGCCCGGTCGTTCCTCCTGGGCGCCCGCCCCTGCGAGGCGGACTTTGGTCTGTTCGGCTCGATGTTCCGGCACTTCTTCAGCGATCCCACACCGGCGGCGATCATGCGCGAACGGGCGCCGGCCGTCGCGCACTGGGTGTCGCGGCTGTGGGCGACACGCCCGGACGACTTCAGGGACGCGGCCCTGATCAGCGCGCTACCTGACGATCTTGAGCCGTTCTGGAAAATGGCGTCGCAGCAGTACCTTCCCTACCTCGCCGCCAACGCGGCGGCCGTCGCGGCGCACGGGGACATGGTTTCCTACGAAGTAGACGGGCTTGCCTGGCGCGTGCCGACATCGCCTTACCGCGCCCAATGCTTGGTCGCTCTGCAGCAACGCTTTGCAGAGCTGACTCCGAGGGATCAGAGCAGTCTCCAGCACCTTTTGGACAAAGGCGCAGGCATCTTGTCGGGGCCGCTGCAGGCCGGTGTGTCTCCACGACACGGGAGCAGCCGCACACCGGTGGATCGCCACTGGAACCCGCGCTTCGGATTTCACGGCGGCATCTGGCGACACTCATTGCGTCGCAAACATCAGGGAGCAAGCACACCATGACCGCGGTCCAGTCCGACAGGCCTATCGAGTTTCTGGGGGCTCCGGGGTCTCCGTACTCGCGAAAGATGCTGGCCCTTCTGAGGTACCGTCGCATTCCGCACGCCGTGCATTGGGGCAGCACGAACGCGCCGGAAGGTTACCCCGCCCCCAAACTTAGACTTCTCCCGACATTTTATTTCCCCACCAGCGATGGCGGGCTGGACGCGGTGGTCGATTCGACGCCCATCATTCGCAGGCTTGAGACGCAGTACCCCAACCGCAGCGTCATACCGGACGACCCGGTCCTCGGCTTTTTGAACTATGTCATCGAGGACTTCGGTGACGAATGGCTGACAAAGGCGATGTTCCACTATCGCTGGGCGCACGCAGAGGACGCCGCCAACGCCGGCCCGCAGCTCATCTTCTGGGCAAAGCCCACGATGGAGAGCGAAGCGGCAGCCAAGGCGTCGCAAGCAATCTCCCAGCGCCAGATCGACCGGCTCTATGTCGTCGGCTCGAACGCCACAACCGCTGAGACCATCGAAGCCAGTTATCTCCGCGTGCTGACCGCACTTGATCGCGTCATCCAGCAAAACGGCTACGTCCTCGGCGCACGGCCTTCGTCTGCGGATTTCGCGATCTATGGACAGCTGACACAGCTCGCAATCGTCGAGCCGACGTCGGCTAGGGAATGTGCGCAGCGGACGCCCCGCGTGCGCGCCTGGGTCGACCGGGTGGAGGACCTCTCCGGCATCGCGCCACAGGCGGCTCAGTGGCTGGCGCGCGACACACTGCGCGATAGTCTTGCCCCCCTTTTGCAGGAAATCGGCCGCGTCTACGCACCCTTCCTCATCGCCAATTCGCAAGCGGCGATGTCCGGCAAAGACACCTTCCAGACAATAATAGACGGAAGGACATGGACCCAGCCGACGTTCCCGTATCAGGCCAAGTGCCTGAAGTGGATCGGCGACGCCTTCAACGAATTATCCCCGGCGGATTGCGAGGTCGTTCGCAACATCGTCGCCGGCACGGGCGTCGAAGGCATTCTGCCATAGATGCCCCGAGCGGAGCCTGTCAGATTACGCAATCCTACCGGCAATGCGTCTGCGGACGGCGACCCAATCGCCTTGACGATAAGGCTGGCAAGTTCTCGATCTGGTTGAACTCCGACTTGACCGGAAAAACCTCTTGAGCTGCACCCGGTTGATCGACGCCATGCCTAAGCTAAAGCCTCGCACGCAATGACAGGATTAGACCATCAATGCCGGCGCCGTCACTTTTTTCGGACGGCGGAGCCGTTCAACAACCGCCGTTCCGCCCTCACCTGCATGTCAGACAGAAGGCGGACATCTTTGCGCAAGTAATTCAACGGCGAACGAACACTTCGGGATTTCTGCACAACCACCCCAGCGGCGATCCGAAACCATCGGGCGCGGACGTGGCGATCACGATAGAAATCGCCGCCGCCGCCGATACCCTCGGCGTGTTGGTCCACGACCACCTCCTCATAGGCCGCCATGGCGCGGCGAGCATGAAATCGCTTGGATTGATGTGAGGCCTTCCGGTGGCGTCAGCCAGGAGAAGCGCAGTCCTAGCCGCCATAGCGCGCGCTAGCGACGCCCGTCTTGCCGCTGCGCGCGTCCTGCGTCGCGGCTGCGAGGTCAGCGAGATAGAGGTCGGCCACGTCTGCGTGCACGGGGGACAGCATGAGGTGCAACCCCTTCGGCGCCGTGATCGCGCTCGTCACCCAGCCACGCTCGAAGAGGCCCTTCAGGACTGCGAAACAATCAACGTCCTCTCGCGTGAAGGCGACGATTCCGAGCTGCGGCTTACCCACCACGGCGTAGCCCTGCGCGCGCACGCCCGCCTCAATCCGCGCGCGTGTCTCCTGCACAAGGCCATGGCGCAGACGATACCCTTCAACGCCGAGGTAGCGCATCACCGCCCACGCGGCAGCGATCGCGCCGCCCGGTCGTGTGCCGGCAAGCGTCGGCGTCACCATCTTGCCCGCCGGCCAGTCCGACACTTCGAAGATCATGTGCTGGCGCAAGGCCTGGCCACGGAAGAAGACCGTCGAGGCGCCCTTCGCGCAGTAGCCGTACTTGTGCAGGTCCGCCGACATCGACGAGACAGCCGCAACTTCGAAATCAAACGGCGCGATCGCCGCGCCGTTCATCCGCGCAAAGGGCGCGAAATAGCCGCCGACGCAGGCGTCGACATGAAGCCATAGATTTCGCATTGCGGCGACGTCGCCCAACGCTTCGATCGGATCGATCAGCCCGAACGGAAAACACGGCGCCGAGCCTACGATCATCATCGTGGCGTCATCGCACGCGGCGGCCATCGCTTCTGCGTCGGCGAGATGCTGCTTCACGTCGGTGCGGCGCACCTCGATCTCCATCACCATGGCTGCCTTGTCGAACGCCGGATGGGCGGTGCGCGGGAGAACGATGTTGAGACGCCCCGCCTTGCCCGCGGCCCGGGCGAAATCGCGTGCGGCCTTTACAGCCATGAGAATGGAGTCCGTGCCCCCGCTCGTCATGTTTCCGACAGCGCCCTCAGGCGCATGCATCAAGCCGAGACCGAAACCGACGACTTCGCGTTCCATTCGCGCCAGCGAAGGAAAGGCCGCAGGGCCGAGACCGTTTTCTGCAGAAAAGCGCGCATACGCCGCTTTCTGCACGCGCTCGATGTCCTCGCCCGCATTGAAGACGTACACGGCTGCGCGGCCGTCGCGCCACTTCACGTCGCGCACGGACATCGCGTCCATCTGTGCTTCGAGGCTGTCCCAGCTCTCGCCGGATTCCGGAAGGTGGGTGGTCAGGTTCGCCATGGCGAGAGGGTGGCGGCAAAGCGCGCTGGCCACAAGGCGCCTGTCAGTCGATGCCGTAGTTTCGCACCACAGCCATGTAGCGCCCGACCGCTGCGTGCCCCGCTTCAAGCAGCTTTTGCGTTCGTGGGTCATGGAGCTGGGGCACGATGCGCACGCCGTCTTTCTCGTCCGCTGCGAGCAGGCCAGCCTCGATCAGCATACCCACTTTCCGTCGCACCGTCTCACGCGCGATCCCGGTCTTTTCCGCGATCATGCGGCGCGAGATGGAGCCGCGCATCTCCTCCGGCGGGGCGCGCATGCGAAGGACTTCTGAGTCCGACGGAAGGCTCTCCATGAATGCACGCATGGTCGCGTCGTTCACGCAGATCATGATTTGCGCGCAGTCGAGGTCGTCACCATAGAGTTCACGAACGAAGAAGGTCAGGTCAAACAGCAGATCGACGAGCCCAAAAGCAATCGGGCGGATGCTCGGGTCGACTTCGTCACCGCTGGCTGGAGACGCTGGCGAGGTCTGTGTCATCGTGGAACTGTCCCCGTTTGCCGGGCATAGGCAAGTCCGCGCAAGGTGTCGCCAGCGATGCTCACGAGACGCCGTACGCGCTGATGACCCGCAGGTAGGACTTCACCGCGTCATGCGCGCTGAGGACGGCCTGCCGCATTTCGGGATCATGCAGGCGCGGCGTGGCCCGTATCGCGCCGCTTTCGTCGACATACAGATAGTTGCAAGCCACGAGCCGGGCGACCTTCCGGCGAACTGTCTCGCGAGGCAGACCGGTTTTATCGGCGATCATGCGGCGTGAGATCGACCCACGGACCGCTTCATCGCGTTTGTCTTTGCGTATGACTTCTGAATCCGGTTTCGCGCCCGGCATGTAACTCTGCATTGTCGCGTCCGAGACACAGATCATGATCAGCGCGGACTCCAGATCCTCCCCGTACGCCTTGCGCATGAACCCGATGAGTTCGTGGAGCAGAGCCGCCATGCCAAAGGCGATCGGTCGCATACGAGGGTCGATTTCGCCGTGCATTGCCGATGTCGTCAAACCGGGGCCGTGCGACACCCGCCCCGCCATTACGCTCTCCCTTGCGTTGCATGGTGACCCAAATCAACGCTCGTTCGGCGCCGCGGTGACCCAAATCCGGCAAGCCTTGACGATCAAGTGATCCGGCGGCGGTCCGCCCCGTTCTCAATCCCCCGCCACCGCTCTTGCCTCCCAACGACCGACCCGTACTGTTCCGCCCGCAACAAGACCGGACAAGCCGGTCCAGGGGAGACTACATGGCAGGCGCTGCGCCGACGGCTGAAGGGCCGTTTTTCGCCGGATACGGGACAAAATCCTATCGGGCATACGTCCTGGCGATGCTGCTGTTGGTTTATACCTTCAACTTCATCGACCGGGTGGTCATCACCATCGTGCAGGAGCCGATCAAGCAGGAGTTCGGCCTCACCGACCTGCAACTCGGCCTGCTCGGCGGCCCCGCCTTCGCGCTGCTCTACACCTTCCTCGGCATTCCAATCGCCCGCCTCGCGGAACGCACAAACCGGATGACGATCCTCTCGGTGGCGATCGGCGTGTGGAGCGGCTTCACCGCGCTTTGCGGCTTCGCAACGAGCTATACGCACCTGCTGCTCGCGCGCATCGGCGTCAGCGTCGGCGAGGCGGGCTGTACGCCCCCGGCGCAATCGGTCATCGCGGACTACTTCCCCTCCGATCGTCGTGCGACGGCGCTGTCG
>Ga0247843_1009764_pt1 | contig 10494 bp, 9 predicted proteins | sample LaCruzMarch2017__FD_192420 | JGI IMG/M metagenome (GOLD analysis project Ga0247843, IMG submission 192420) | Freshwater microbial communities from meromictic Lake La Cruz, Castile-La Mancha, Spain - LaCruzMarch2017_8m | ecosystem: Environmental > Aquatic > Freshwater > Lake | place: Spain...
TTCCATTTTGTATCAGGCACTATTCCTTTTTTTTCTTCATCAAACTCTTTAAAAGTTAACTGACCAAAATTAAATTTTCTAATTGTCTCTGCTATACGATCAACCCCTAATAACCTTGCAATCTCATAAATATAAATATCGCAAGATTTTTTAATTGCATCTCTTAAATTAACCTTTCCATGTCCTCCATCTTTCCAGCAATAAAATTCTTGTCCATATAATTCAATTTTTCCGCCACAAAAATGAGTATAATCTTGATCAACAATTTTATTCTCCAAAGCTGATAATGCTATGATAGGCTTTATTACAGAACCTGGTGAATACTGACCTGATAAAAATTTATTCACTAAAGGCTTTCTTTCATTTTTTAACAACTCATTAAATTCTGGCTGAGTGATACCAAATGCAAATTTGTTAGTATCAAAGGATGGGGTTGAAACGCAGGCTAAAACTTGCCCTGTTTTTATATCCATTGCAACTGCAGATCCTGCAATCCCTCTTAGTTTTTGGTATGTTAATCTTTGTAGTTCTAAATCAAGTGAAGTTTTTAAAGGATTTCCACTTACCCCATCTACAAACTCTACAGTTCTAACAGCTCTTCCTGCAGCATTAACTTCAAATCGAGTAAAACCAGGTGTGCCAATTAATTCTCTATTTAATATTTTCTCAATTCCAAGTTTTCCAATTTTAATACCAGGTGTTCTAAACAAATCGTCCTTTTGATTTTGTAAGTCATTTTCATTAGGAGCCCCCACGTAACCCAAAACATGAGCAAATTCATAAGGGTAATTATAATGGCGTTCCATTGAAATAAAAGGCTGAACACCATTTAAAATAAATAAATTACTATTTATTTTAGAAAATTCTGACCATGATAAATTTTTACCTATTACATAAGGTTGAAATTTTCTAAGTTTGGTAAAATCATTTCTAGTTTTTTCAATTATATCACTATCTAATCTTAAAAATTTATTAAGTGTGCTTAGGACAAAATCAAGATCAGTCACGTCTCCTTTAATAAGTGCAATTCTATAAAGCTGACGGTTTTCGGCAATCTTATTATTAAACCGATCTAAAATTAATCCTCGCTCTGCTGCAATCTTCCATTCTTTAAACCGATTACGATCTGATAAAACAGAATATTTATTTTTCTGAAATACTTGCAGCCATAAAAGTCTAAGACCAATTAATCCAAAAAAAGTATATTTAACCGTTGTTAAAATTGCTTTTCTTCTATTAATTATACTTGGTTTTGTCTGATAACCGTCTTTTGGTCTATGTTTGAAAAGCTTCATAAAAATATAGACAATATAACACCAAAATGTTAATTCATCACACTTTTTGGAGGTAAGCAAATATTAAAATTGAAGTTAAAAATGACAATTTAGAGCAAGCTCTTCGAGCTCTTAAAAAAAAATTACAAAGAGAAGGAGTATTTCGCTTACTTAAAATCAAAAGTCACTTTGAAAAACCATCTGAACGAAAGAAACGAGAAAAAGACGAAAATACAAGAAGAGTTAAAAAATTTAAAAAGTTAAAAGCTCGTTACTAAGTCCTGTATGTTATTTAAAGTAAAAAAATAGCCATTAAAACTAAAACAACTATTATTGCTAAGGATATATAAACTGTTAATTTTTTAAAACTGGACCAGGTTTCTTTTTGCGAATTAATATCCATTCAACTTGTAAGACTATCCCTGTCTTGCTTTAAATTTTGGATTTTTTTTATTTATAACGTAAAGCTTTCCTCTTCTTCTTACAACTTTACAATTAATATCTCTTTTTTTTAAAGATTTTAATGAACTAACTACTTTCATAAAAAAATAATTTAAGATTGAATAACAGTTATACTAATTAAACATTTATTAATAACTTTCAAGCCAGAAGATTAAAATTAGTTCTTAATTTTTCCTTTGGTTATTAACAAAGCAATACCAAGATTTAACCAAAAAAATGAACCATTCCATGTAGTAAAAAAACTACCGGATGTTTTTAAAGGCCAAACATAAATTAAGAGTATTAAAATGTTACCGTATAATAATGATGAATATTTTTTAAAAATTGTATCGTTTTTTAGAGATTTAATCTTATCTTTTAAATAAAAGATTAAATACATAAAAAAGATAAAAAAAATAAAGAAACCGACAAGACCAGTTTCGCTTAAAATCTCTAAAAAAAAATTATGGGGATGGCTTGAGCAAAATTGAGGTATGCTTTCCGGTCTTGGGTCTATTTGATTATCACAATCTACTCTGTAGTTTTTTAAACCAACACCAAATATTTTATTCTTGTCAAATAATAAATAACTAGACTCCCACAATCTACCGTAACTGGAGTCATAAAAATTTAATACGATATTATTGAAATCTTTAACTCTATTATTAAATGAAGAACTATTGAAATAAATAAGTATAAGAAGAAAAAACGGCATTAATGATAAAATAATGAATTTTTTAAAACTTGTATTTAAAAAAAGAATTACCAATGAACTGACGAAAAAAATTATGAAAGATAATCTTTCTCCTGTTAAAGCAACTGTCACAAATAAAAATAAATAAAAAAGGGTATATAAAAACTTTTTAAAATAATTTTCATTATTAAATTTTTTAGAAAAATAGAAAATTATTGGTACAGAAATATATGCAATAAAAGCACCAACAACCAACTCTGCACCAAAAACCCCTGAGGGTCTTGCACCTTCAATAGGAATCCCAAAAATATTTTCTAAAAAAAGATATTGATAGATCACATCTACGGCGATTAACAAAACTAATGTTAACCATATTTTTAATATAATTTGAATATTTTTAGTATTCGATATGCAAAAAAAAATAAAAAATGAAAATAATAAAAACCTGATTTGAGAAAAACTACTTTGTAATGAACTAATTGGATTAGTAGCAAAAAAAGAGTTTATAATATTATAAATAATGAAAATTATATAAAAATATATCCAATTTAATTTTAATTGTTCATAAAAATTTTTTTTAATTAACTCATAAATAAAAATAAGACTTGATAATATTAAAAAAAAATTTACCCAAAAAGAACCAGCAACTAGACTTATTGGAAAAAGTAATAAAATCCACTCGTAAAAGCTAAAAAATTTTATTTTTGATTTAATAAAATTAACCATATTATTTTAAATGCAGTAACTATATATCTATTTATCGATGAATAAAAAACTTTTAATTTTTATAGTCACATATAATTCTTCATTTAGACTTAAGTTAATACTCGATAAAATTAAAAAAATAAAAAAAATTAATTATAAAATTTTAATTAGTGATGACTGTTCAACTGACGATACCTCAACATATATACCTAAAAAAAATAAAAGAGTTTATGCAAACATTAACAAACATAATCTAGGATATGGTGAGAATATTAAAAAATGTATAAAATTTGCAATCAAAAAAAGATTTGATTATGCAGTTATGATACATGGGGATAATCAATATGACGCTGGTTACATTCCAAAATTATATAAAATTTTAAATAAAAATAAAGTGGATGCTGCCACAGGTAGTAGAATGAAAAATTTTAAATCCGCATTAAATGGTAAAATGCCTATTTATAAATTTATCGGAAATTATATCTTAACAAAGATTTTTAATTTATATTTTAGCACAAGCTTTACTGACGCCCATACAGGTCTATGGATGTATAACTTGCAATCATTAAAAGAGATTAAATTTTACAGTTTAGATTCTAAATTTAATTTTGATAATCAACTAAGAATTCAATTTATAAAATCAAATAAAAAAATTATAGAAATGCCTATCAAAACATATTATAGAAATGAAAAATCTTCTTTTCATTTTATTTATTCAATTAAATATTTAATAGATATTTTTTTTAACAAAAAACTATAATGAAAAAAATATTAATTACTGGTGGTTCAGGCTTTATTGGAACAAATTTAGTAAATTATCTAATACAAAAAAAGTATAGCATTACTAACATAGATAAGCTATCTTACGCTTCCACACCTGAAATTTTTAGGAAAAATAAAAAAAATTATTCTTTCTATAATTTTAACATAAATAATAAAAAAAAATTAGAAAAAATTTTACTAAAAAGATTTAATACTATTATACATTTAGCTGCGGAAAGTCATGTTGATAGATCAATTGACAATCCAAAAAAATTTTTTGAAGAAAATGCCATATCAACACTAAATTTATATAGTTCAATACTTGGATTAACTAAAAAGAATAAAATTCCTAGTCCTAATATAATTCACATATCTACCGACGAAGTGTATGGATCAATAAATAAAGGTAGTTTTAAAGAAAATTCTAAATTAAGCCCAAGCTCTCCGTATTCAGCATCAAAGGCTGCTTGTGATCATATTGCGGAGTCTTTTTTAAAAACATATAATTTAAAAATATGTATCCTAAGACTAACTAATAATTATGGTCCATTTCAGTTTCCAGAAAAATTTATACCCACGATTATCACTAAGATTTTAAAAAATAAAAAAATTCCTTTATACGGTAAAGGGCAAAATGAACGAGAATGGATCTTTGTTGAAGACTCTTGCAAAGCAATTGAAAAAGTAATCAACAGATTTATAAATAATAAAATCTACAATATTGGCAGCGGCATTAGATTAAAAAATTATAAAGTAATAAAAAAAATATTAAATAAATTTAAAATAAAAGATTTTAATAATCGCATAGTGAATGTTAAAGACAGACCTGGACATGATTTAAGATATGCTCTTAATTCGGAATTGTTCTTCAAAACATATCATTGGAAAACTCAAAATACTTTTGAAAAAGGAATTGAAAAAACAATTAACTGGTACAAAAATAATCAATTATGGTTAAATTACTGTGAAAAAAAATACAAAGGCAATAGGCTTGGAAACAAATGAACTATAAAGGAATAATTTTATCTGGGGGGCTGGGCACCCGATTAAGTCCGATAACTAAAGTTGTTAACAAACAATTGCTACCACTATTTGATAAACCTCTAATATACTATCCACTCTCAATTCTGATGCTTGCAAACATTAAGGATATTTTAATTATTGTTCGGGCAGAAGATATAGAACTTTATAAGAAATTATTTGGAGATGGCAGCAGAATTGGAATTAAAATTACATATGCGGTACAAAACAAGCCATCTGGTATTCCTGAAGCTCTGGTCATAGGTAAAAAATTCACAAAACAATCAAATGTTGCTTTAATTCTTGGTGACAATTTTTTCTATGGTCAAGGATTAAGTGGGTTATTAGAAGATGCAAAAAAAGAAAATAACGGCGCAACTATATTTTGTTACGCAGTGTCTAACCCATCGTCTTTTGGCGTAGCAGATATTAAAAATGGAAGAATTATTTCATTAAAAGAAAAGCCAAAAAAAACTAAATCGAATTTAGCTATTAGTGGATTATATTTCTTTGACAAAAACGCTAGCGATTACGCTTCCAAACTAAAAAAATCTAAAAGAAAAGAAACTGAAATTATTGATTTAATCAAAATATATTTAAAGAGAAAAAAATTAAAACATAAAATAATGGGTAGAGGAGCATCATGGTTAGATACCGGAACTGTTGAAGGTTTATTTGAAGCCAGCAACTACATTTACAATATAGAAAAAAGACAAGGTTTAAAAATTGCATGCTTAGAAGAAATTGCTTTCGATAAAGGCTGGATAAATAAAAAAATATTACAAGAAAATATAAAATTCTATCAAAAATCTAGTTATGCTGACTATTTAAGAAAAATTTTTTAATGAAGAACTTTTTGATTACTGGTGCCAGCGGTTTTATTGGTAATAATTTTATAAAAAACTTTTCAAATAAAAATAATCTTTATTATATTTTATTAAAGAAAAGTAAAAAAAATAAAAAATTTATAAATTCATTTAAAAATAAAAATAAAAAATTTATATTTTTTAATAAGAATTCAGAAATTTACACATCAATAAATAAATTAAAAATTAATTTTTTTATTAATTTTGCAACCCATTACACAAAAGATAATAATTTCAAAAATACTGAACAATTAATCAAATCAAATATTTTATTTCCAAGCTTAGTTTTGGAGTCTGTTAATAAAAAATATCTAAAAAAAGTAATTACATTTGGCAGTATGCAGGAACACCATCAAAATAAAGAATACATGCCCGATTGCCTCTACGCCGCAACAAAAAAATCTCTAGATAAATTATTTTTTTTTCACAAAATAAAGTTTACTAAGATTAAATTTTATAATCTTAAATTTTATGAGACTTATAACGCTAATGATAAAAGAAAAAAATTGATACCTATAATTAAGAAAAATTATATAAACAATTTAACAACTAACCTTGCATCAAAAAAACTTAATTTAAATTTTTTACATGTAGACGATGTGTGTCGAGCAGTTAATATAATAATCGACAAAAATATAAAATCTGGAGAATATCAAATACAAGCAAAAAAATTCTCAAACCCTAAAAAACTTATTGATAAATTTAATAAAGTGAACTTTAAAAAAATTAAATATATCACTAAAGATAACAATATCTTTAATATCAATTATAATTTAAAAAAACTTCCTTATTGGAAACAAACTACAAATATAGAAAATAATTTTAATCTTCTTTTGAATGAAAATTATAAAAACAAAATTTAGTAATCTTTTAATATTTCAAGGTAAGAAAAATAAAGATTCAAGAGGTCATTTAGTTGAAATTTTTAAACAAAATTTAATAAAGAACAAATTAAAATTTGACTACTTCACTATATCAAAAAAAAATGTTCTAAGAGGGATGCATTTTCAATTAAAAAAACAGCAAGACAAGTTAATTACTGTTATTAAAGGTAAGATCATAGATTTTTCCATAGATTTAAGAAAAAATTCTAAAACTTTTGGTAAAATTTTTAAAAAAGAACTTTCGGATAAAAATTGTATTTCATTATTTATTCCAAAAGGATTTGCTCATGGTTTCTATGCCAAGGATAAAGAAAATATTGTATTTTACAAAAATTCAGAATATCGTGACCCGAAATATGAAATGGGAATATCTATTTTAGATAAGAAATTAAATTTGAAATTACCTAAAAAAAATTTTATTTTATCTAAAAAAGATAAAAAAAACATTACACTAAAAGAATTTGTTAAAAAATATAATTCGTTATGAATAAAGTTTATTACGCAGAAGCCGTTTATAATAATAAAGAAATCAACGCAGTAACAAAAGTATTAAAGACTCAAAGATTGTCTTTGATGGACGGCAAAAATGTTAAAATTTTTGAATCAAAAATATCAAGAATATTTGGAAAAAAATTTGGTTTAATGGTAAATTCAGGTTCGTCAGCTAATCTTCTCGCATTAGCTTCATTAAATCTAAAACCAAAATCTGAAATAATTACGCCTACTCTTACATTTTCAACTACTGTAGCTCCTATTTATCAACTTGGTTTTATTCCTAAATTTATTGACGTTGAAGAGGATAAGTTCGTTGCAAATCTTGATCAGTTAAAAAAAGCTATTACATCAAAAACTAAAGCAATCATGATACCTAATTTATTAGGTAATATTCCAGATTGGAAAGAAATTAGAAGAATCTGTAATAAAAATAATATTATTATAATTGAAGATTCTGCAGATACACTGGGATATAAAATTAATAATACCATTCAAGGAAATTACTCAGATATTGTCACTACCAGTTTTTATGCTTCGCATATAGTCACCGGTGCTGGTTTTGGTGGGATGGTATGTTTTAATAATGAAAAATTTTACAATAAAGCTAAACTTTTAAGAGCATGGGGAAGATCTTCGGCTATTTACAATGAGAATGAAAACATCGAACAGCGATTTAAAAAAAACGAATTTAATTTTGATTATGATAAAAAATATATATTTACGGATTTTGGATATAATTTTATTCCATCAGAAATATCTGCGGCTTTTGGCTTGGAACAGCTAAAAAAACTTAATAAAAACCATTCAATAAGAGGAAAGAATTTTAATTTATTATCATCTTTTTTTAAAAAATATAAAAATTTTTTTAAACTTCCTGTACAAGAAAAATTTATTAAGACTGCTTGGTTAGCTTTTCCTTTGGTAATAAAACAAAATAATCTCTTTAATCGTAAACAATTGCAAATTTTTTTAGAAAAAAATAACATTCAAACCAGAACAATATTTTCGGGAAATATTTTAAAACAACCGCTAATGAATAAAAAAAAATATTTTAAAGTAAATAATTGCGATATCCAAAGTAATGACGTGATGAGAAATGGTCTATTAATAGGATGTCACCATGGATTAAATAAAAAAAATTTAAGATATATGACTAAAATATTTGATAATTTTTTTAAATCTATACTAAAATAAATCTAATTTTTATTTAAAGATTCATTTTGAATAAAATTTTTAATGTAATCTTTCAAACTTATATTAGCTTCTAATCTTATAAGCTTATTATTTAAATTTTTTTCAGTAATATTGGAAGAGAACCTCTCTCCAGGTCTTTTAACTAAAAGTTTTGTAGGTCGCCCAAACATTTTTGCTAACTGCAAAATTGTATAAGAAGTCGAATTAGCAACAATGTAATATTTGCATAAATTTTTCTTCCAGGCAAAAATACACCCTTTAACTGTATCCAAAACATGAGTAAATTTTCTGCTTTGCCATCCAGGTTTTACCACTGGTAGTGACTTTCTTTTTTTATAATGATCCTCAAATATACCAACAACAGTCGCCATGTCTCCTACACGAATATGTCTTGGCCCATAAACATTATAAAAATAAACAACCTCAAATCTAAAATTAAACCATTTCTTTAAATTTTCTAATAATTGTAGGTTTGTTGCTTTGGTAAAAGTATAAGGCGATAAATTCATATCTTTGCCATGATTTCCTAAACTGGCTGATGTTGCTGAATAAATAAGTTTAATCTTATTCTCCAAAGCAAATTTAAATACTTCAGAACTACCTTTGATATTAGAATCATAACATTGATTAAATTTTATAAAACTTTGAAAAATTCTAGAAAATTCTCCAAAATGAAAAATGCTATGAATTTTTTTTTTATAATTTTTTAAAATCTTTGTAATATCTTTTGTGCTTCCTTTTAAATAAGTAATCTTCGAATTTTTTATATGATTTTTATTATTTCCAGATGAATAGTTATCTAAACTGATAATTTTATAATTAAATTTTTTAACTAATCTTTCAATAAGATTGGATCCTATAAATCCCGCTCCGCCAGTAACAACAATTATATTTTTCATTAATTTGGTTAGTGAGGATTTTAAAGCCTGGCAACGACCTACTCTTCCGTGCCTTAAGACAAAGTACCATTGGCGCTAAAGGGCTTAACTGCCGAGTTCGGAATGGGATCGGGTGTTACTCCTTTGCAATAATCACCAGGCAGGGTTTTATACATATATAGTAATCTTTTGTAAATATTATTAAAATTTCAATTATCTCATTCAAACTGACAGAAGTAGATAATTTAAAATATAATGCTATAACTAAAAACCTATATCGCGGGGTGGAGCAGTCTGGTAGCTCGTCAGGCTCATAACCTGAAGGTCCTTGGTTCAAATCCAAGCCCCGCAACCAAAGAATAATAGTACTATTTATTAGAAATTAATTTTTCCCACATCAGTGTAGTTTTGATAATATCTTCCAGGGAGGTATTACTCATCTTTCCAAGAGTTTTTTTAATTAAATTTGGATTATTAACTATCGCAGCCATATCTCCTTCTCTTTTCTTCTTAAAAAGAATTTTAATATTTTTTCCTGATAACTCTGCAAATTTTTTAATTATTTGCAATACGCTAAACCCGTAACCATATCCGCAATTTAAAATTAAGGATTTTCTCTTTTTGGATAGATATTTTAAAGTTGCAATGTGAATTTTTGAAATATCATTAACTGATATATAATCTCTAATACAAGTTCCATCAGCGGTAGAATAACTTCTGCCATATACGCTTGCTTTAATATAATTATTTTTTTTAGTTACTAAAGATGACAAGTTTTTAAAGAGTTGATCATTTTCATTTATTAACCCTGTTCTTAATTTACTGTCTGCTCCGACAACGTTGAAATATCTTAAAATTCCATAAGAAAATTTATATTTTTCTGAAAAATTCTTTAATATCAATTCCGATAATAATTTTGTCTTTCCATAGTAACTAACTGGATTGCAAAACGTTTCTTCGGTTACGCTTATTTTGTTAAGATTACCATAAACAGCGCAAGTAGAAGAAAGCACAAAATTTTTTAAATTATTATTTACGGCAGCTCTAAGCAAGGTTTCGGTACCTTCAACATTATTTTTATAGTACTTAAGAGGTTTGGACTGAGATTCCTCAACGCTTAAACTTGCTGCAAGATGAATAACATCTGTGATCTTATTTTTTTTTAAAATATTGTTTACAAAATTAAAGTCTAAAATATCTCCATAGTAAAAATGTGCTTTTTTATTTAATAATCTTTTGTGACCTGTAGAAAGATTATCTAGAATAAATACTTCAAATCCC
>Ga0247843_1009767_pt1 | contig 10492 bp, 12 predicted proteins | sample LaCruzMarch2017__FD_192420 | JGI IMG/M metagenome (GOLD analysis project Ga0247843, IMG submission 192420) | Freshwater microbial communities from meromictic Lake La Cruz, Castile-La Mancha, Spain - LaCruzMarch2017_8m | ecosystem: Environmental > Aquatic > Freshwater > Lake | place: Spain...
CGCAGACCACGCCTTCGAGCCGCTCCCGGTCGCCCGGCCGAAGCCGAACCTCAACGCCTTCCCTCATGCGCCCAGACTCGCAGGTCCGCGCCATCAAGGGAATCATCAACAGCGATCACTCCACTAGGGGTCGCGTCGGTTGCGGCGGATCAGCAGCCAGCGCTCGAAACACACGGGATTTGCATCAACGCCCGACGGCGTAGCCCTGCATGCCGCGCGGATTGGCGCCGGCAAAGAGCTGTCCGTCCACTTCCTGCCGCGCTGCGCTGAGCCGCCCCTCGGACCACTCGCCGCCCACTTCCACGCGGTGGCCCCGTGCTGCAAGTGCGGTTGCGACCTCGACTGGGTAGCGCCCCTCCAGCACCACTTTCCCCGGGCGCGCCACGCGCGGCCAGAAGGAACTCGGCCAGTGTTCGGTGTGGAAAGCCGGAACATCGATCGCCTGCTGGATCGTCAGCGCGTGGTCGACCATGCGGCTGAACAGGATCGGCTGCCACTGGTCCTGCTGCTCCCCGCCCGGCGTGCCGAAGCTCAGCCACGGACGCCCATCCTTCAACGCCAGCGAGGGCGAGAGCGTGGTGCGCGGCCGCTTGCCGGGCTTGAGCCCATTCGGAAGGGTTTCGTCCAGCCAAAACATCTGCCCGCGCGTGCCGAGGCAGAAGCCGAGCCCTGGGATCGCTGGCGAGGATTGGAACCAGCCGCCAGAGGGCGTGGCGCTGACCATGTTCCCGTCGCGGTCGATAACGTCCACATGGCAGGTGTCGCCGCCTGACGCACCGAGCCGCGCCACGGTGGGCTCGCCCGCGCCCGGCGCCCGGCTTAGGAGTTCGGCGCGCGCAGCGGCCTGATGGTCTACGAAGGGCGTTGCCCGTCCCGGAACTTGGCCCGGGCGCAACGCCATCGAGGCCTCCTCGGTGATCAGGGTGCGGCGCTCAGCGTTATAGGCGTCGCTGAGCAAGTAGTTGAGTGGCACGTCGGTGAAATCCGGGTCGCCGTAGAAGGCCTCGCGGTCGGCGAAGGCCAGCTTCATCGCCTCGATAATGGTGTGCACGAAGCGCTCGCCGAGCGGATCCATCCCAGCCATGTCGAAGCCTTCCAGCAGCGCCATCGTCTGCAGCATGGCGGGCCCCTGGCTCCAGGCGCCGCACTTCAGCAGCGTCGTCTCGCGGTAGCGGCGCGCGACGGGCGCCTCGATCGTGGCGCGCCAGCGCGCCATGTCATCACCCGTCAGCACGCCGCGGTGCCTGCGGCCCGATGTGTCGAGCGCGTAGGTGCCACGCAGGAAGCTGTCGATTGCCTCGGCGACGAAGCCGCCATACCAGGCGCTGCGCGCCGCCTCGATCTGTGCCAAGCGGTCATGGCCGGCGGCCTCGGCCTCGCGCAGCAGCTTCTCCCAGGTGTCGGCGAGGGTTGGGTTGGCATACAGGCCGCCCGCCACCGGGCCACCGTTCCGGAGCCAGATCTCGGCCGAGGTCCGCCATTCCTGCTCGAACATCGGGCGGACTGTGTCCAGCGTCGCCACCACCCGCGGCACATAGTGCGCGCCCCGCCGCGCATAGCCGATCGCGTAGGACAGGGCCTCGCGCAGCGACCATGTGCCGAAGTCGCGCAACATTAGCGCCCAGGCATCGAAGGCGCCCGGAACCATGGCCGGCAGGAAGCCCGTGCCTGGCATCAGATCCAGCCCGAGTTCCGTAGTGACGTGGTACACAGACAGCCCGGCGGGGGCCACGCCTTGGCCGCAGATCACGCGCTGACCGCCAGATTTCGCCTCATGCAGCAGGATCGGGCAGTCGCCGCCCGGGCCGTTCAGATGCGGCTCCACCACCTGCAGCGTGAAGCCCGCAGCGACCGCCGCGTCAAAGGCGTTGCCGCCGCGCTCCAGAACCGACATGCCGACCCCGCTCGCGATCCAATGCGTGGAGGCAACAACGCCGAAGGTGCCGGCGATCTCGGGGCGGGTCGTGAACATATCGTGTTGTTTCCGCGACGTGGCTTGAGGCGGGCGATAGGCGCAGGCACAAAGCGTTGCGTCAAGTTGCCGCCGAGGAACGCATGCTGGTTGCTGTGGTCGGCCCCTCGGGCGCCGGGAAGGACACGCTGATGGCTGGCGCGCGCGCCGCGCTCGATGATGATCCGCGCTTCCACTTCGCGCGCCGGGCTATCACCCGCCCCGCGGAAGCCGGCGGCGAGGCGCACGAGGCGCTGAGCGAGGCAAGCTTCCGCATGCGCCGATCGACTGGCCAGTTCGCCCTCGACTGGGAGGCACACGGGCTGATGTATGGCGTGCCGATCGAGATCGAGGCCGACATGGCAGCGGGCCGGGTAGTGGTGGCCAACCTCTCGCGCGCCATCCTCCGTCGCGCTGACGACCGCTATAGGCTCCGCGTGCTGCTGATCACCGCACCCTTCGCGGTGCTGGCGGCGCGGCTGGCCGCGCGCGGGCGCGAAAGCGCGGCCGACATCGAGGCGCGGCTGGCGCGCGAAGTCGCGCTGCCACCCGGGCTCGACGTGGCACCGGTGATGAACGATGGCACCGTGGAGGGCGGTGTCGCGCGTGTGCTCGCGATGCTCAACCGAGCAGCGGCAGACGCTCGGCGATGAGGAAGGGGGCGCCCGGCCCGGCCTGGGTGAACACGCACAATTCCGTCACGCGCCGGGGCGCGGCCGGCACGCCGCCCAGATGTGCCTCTAGCGCCGGGCGCACTATGGTCATTTCCTCGGTCGACAGTCGGCGCGAGAGCGTCACGTGGAACCACCACTCGCCGAACACGTAGGGGTAGCCCCAGCGGAACGTCAGTGCGCGCTGGGCCGGGTTCATGCGGTCCGGGTTGCGACGCGCGATCTCGGCCTCGGTCGGCGGCGCGCGATGCGCGTCGAGGTCGCGCACGCATGCGTCGCACAGCGCCTGCAGGTCGGCCGACGGCGTGGTCTCCAGCAGTGCGAGAAAGCCGTGATGTTCCGCCAAGCGAAGCGGGGGCAGCGCGAAGGGCGCGGTGCGCGCCGCGATCGCAAGAGCGTCGGCGCGCAGGGCGGCATAGGAGGTGGCGAGCCGGAAGGGCGGCTTGAGCGTGGCATGCAGCCCATAGCCGCGCGCATCGCGCGTGAGCTCGACTATGTCGACGCCGGGCACGGCGGGTTGCACCAGCGCGGCCCCGGATTCGGCATCGCGACCGAGCCACGTCGAGCCCACCACGTGCAGCGGATCAGTCACGTGCGGGGCCCAGTAGAGAGCGGTTCGCACGCCGCTCAAGCCACCCGCTCCCCGCCGCGCCAGACGCGGCGGACGATGGCGTGGCCCTCATGCGGACGCACCTGCACCAAATCGGCGCGAAGCCCTGAGTCAAGCCGGCCGCGATCGGAGAAACCCGCCATGCGTGCGGCCTTGTCGGTAATGGTGGCGATGGCACCGGGTAGGTCGATCAGCCCAGCGCCGGCCGCAAGCCAGGCGGCCTCGATCATGGCGGGCGGCACATAGTCGCTGGCCAGCACGTCGACGGCGCCCGCCCTGATCAAGTCGGCGGCGGCGATGTTGCCGGAATGGCTGCCGCCGCGCACGATGTTGGGCGCCCCTGCGATCACCTGCACGCCAAGCCGCATAGCCTCGATGGCGGCTTCCATAACCACTGGGAACTCGCTGATCAGGATGCCGTCGGCTGCGTTCTGCGCAACGCCGGCGGCACTGTCGTCGTCGTGGCTGGCCAGCGGCAGGCGGCGATGCGCCAGCCTGTCCAGCAGCCAGCGCCGCTGTCCCTCCCGCAGTTCGGCGCGCTGGCCGAGCAGCTCGGCGATGCGCCGGTCCACCTGCGCAGGTGACTGGTTCATCTGGCGAATGCGCATCTGGCGGTAGCGTTCAAGGTCGCGATACTGGCCGACGCCCGGCGAATGGTCCATCAGGCTGACCATGCGCACAAGCGGGTGGTCGGCCACGCCGTCCACCAGCCCTGGCATGTCGCGTGCCGGCAATTCGCAGCGGAGGTGCAGGAAGTGCTCGCTCTTGAGGAGGCCGGTATGGGCCAGCGCATCCAGGTCGGCGACGCCGTCGCGGAAGGTCTGGGAACGGCCGGTGTCGAAGCCGAGGTCGCCGAGGCATAGCGCATCCAGCACCGTAGTCACGCCGGCGGCGATGGTCTGGCTGTCATGCGCCAGCATGGCCGAGCGGGAAGGCCAGCGCGCGGTGGCGCGGGGCTGTACCTGGCGTTCGAGATTATCTGTGTGGACGTCGACGACGCCTGGAATCAGGTGGTCGCCATCCAGGTCGATTGCGCCCGGCGCATGGCTGCGGCCCGGCTGCACGTCGGCAATGTCACGCCCGCGCACAAGAATCGTGCCGGAGAACATGCGGTCGGACAGGACCAGCATGGCGTTGGTCAGGATGGTCTCTTGGGTCATGCCGCGTCCTGGATCGGGGTAACGTCGAACAGCCGGTCCGCCACCTGGTCTCGTACCTCGGTGTCGTGGAAGATCCCAACGATAGCCGCACCGCGGGCCTTCGCCTCGGTGATCAGCGACACAACCACCGCGCGGTTCGCGGCGTCGAGGCTCGCGGTCGGCTCGTCTAGCAGCAAAACCGGATAGTCCGGGCCGAAGCCGCGGGCAAGGTTCACCCGCTGCTGCTCGCCGCCCGAGAAGGTGGCCGGCGGTAGCCCATGCAGCGTGGCGGGCAGGTTGAGCCGGTGTAGGAGGGCGATGGCGCGCGTCTCAGCCGCTTCTCGCGATCGGCCGCCGGCAATCATCGGCTCGGCCACGATTTCGGCCGCCGAGACGCGGGGGATCACACGCAGAAATTGGCTTACATAGCCCATTGTCTCGCGCCGCACCGCGCGCAGCGCCCGCGCGTCGGCCAATGCGAGGTCGATCGAGCCGCCCGCATGCGTCACCAGGATCCTCCCACTGCCGGTGCTGTAATTGCCATAGAGGCAGCGCATCAGCGTGGATTTGCCCGCCCCCGAGGGGCCGGCCAGCGCCACGCATTCGCCCCGCGCTACCCGCAGCGTGACGTCGCGCAGCACGGGGATGTGAACGCCACCTTGCAGGTGCAGGGTGAAGTGCTTGGACAGGCCCTCGGCCACCAGGGGAAAGCTCATGCCGCCAGCACCGAGGCCACGAGAAGCTGCGTGTAGGGATGTTGCGGATCGTCGAGCACGCGGTCGGTAATCCCTTCCTCCACCACCACGCCCTCGCGCATCACCAGCACGCGGTGCGCAAGCAGGCGGGCCGCCGCGATGTCGTGGGTCACGATCATCACGGCAAGCCCGAGATCGGCCACCAGCCGGCGGATCAGGTCCAGCAGCTTCGCCTGCACGGACACGTCGAGCCCGCCCGTCGGCTCGTCCATGAACACTAGGCGTGGGTGGGTGACGAGGGTGCGCGCGATCTGCAGCCGCTGCTGCATACCGCCCGAGAAGTTGCGGGGGGGATCGTCCATGCGTGCCGGATCGATCTCCACACGCGCCAGCCAGTCGGCTGCCGCGCCTCGGATGTTGCCATAGTGGCGGGCACCGGTGGCCATTAGCCGTTCCCCGATGTTGCCCCCGGCCGAGACCGCCATACGCAGCCCGTCGCGCGGGTTCTGGTGCACGAAGCCCCAATCGGTGCGCATGAGCCGGCGGCGTCCCGCCTCGCCCATGCCGAGCACATCCTGGCCATCGTAGAGGACGCGCCCGGAATCTGGCAGCATCAGGCCCGAGAGCACGCGCAGCAAGCTCGTCTTGCCGCTTCCACTCTCGCCAACAATCGCTACGACTTCGCCCGGCCAGATATCGACCGCCACGCGGTCGAGGGCCACCACGCGGCCGAAGCGCAGGTCTAGGTCGCGTGCGGAGAGCAGCGGCAAGCTCATGTCGCCCCTCCGGCCAGGGCCTGGCGTTCATTGCAATAGTCAGTGTCCGAGCAGACATACATGCGCCCGCCCTGGTCATCGGTGATGACCTCATCGAGGTAGCTCTCGGTCGAGCCACATAGGGCGCAAGCGTGCGGCGCGCGAATCGGCCGGAAGGGATGGTCGTCGAAATCCAGGCTGCGTACCTCGGTCCAGGGCGGGACCGCGTAGATGCGCTTCTCGCGCCCAGCGCCGAACAGCTGCAGCGCCGGCATCATGTGCATCTTTGGGTTATCGAACGCAGGAATGGGCGATGGGCACATCAGGTAGCGGCTCTGCACTATCACTGGGTAGGCATAGGCCGTGGCGATGTGGCCGTGCTTCGTGATGTCCTCATAGAGCTTGACGTGCATGAGCCCATAGTCGGCCATGGAATGTAGTCGCCGGGTCTCGGCGATGCGGGGCTCCAGGCGCGACAGCGGTTCGGGGATCGGCACCTGATAGACCAGGATCTGGTCCTCGGTCAGGGGCCGTTCGGGGATGCGGTGGCGGGTCTGGATGATCGTCGCGTCGGCGGTGCGCTCGGTGGTGGCGACGCCGGCCGTGCGGGCGAAGAAGCGGCGGATGGAGACGGCGTTGGTGGTGTCGTCGGCACCCTGGTCGATCACCTTCAGCACGTCGGTGGGCCCGATCACGGCGGCGGTCACCTGGATGCCGCCTGTGCCCCAGCCATAGGGCAGGGGCATCTCGCGCGCGCCGAAGGGAACCTGGTGACCGGGGATCGCGACGGCCTTCAGGATCGCGCGGCGGATCATCCGCTTGGTCGATTCATCGAGGTAGGCGAAATTGTATCCGGGCTCGTGCATCAGCCGAGGCTCCCCGCGGCCACGGCAGCGCGCATGGTTCGCACATTCTCAAGCTCGCTCTGAAAGTCGACATAATGCGGCAGCTTGAGATGCTCGACGAAGCCGGTCGCTTCGACATTGTCGCAGTGGCTGAGGACGAATTCCTGCTGCTGTGCGGGCGCGTCGCTTGCTTCGCCCAGTTCGGCAGCTCGTAGCGCGCGGTCCACCAGCGCCATCGCCATGGCCTTCCGCTCGCCATGGCCGAACACCAGCCCGTAGCCGCGGGTGAACTGAGGCGGCTCGCGACGACTGCCCTTGAACTGGTTCACCATCTGGCATTCGGTGACAGTGATGTCGCCTATCGAGATCGCGAAGCCAAGCTCCGGCGGCACCAACTCGACGGCGACGTCGCCCATGCGGATCTCGCCGACGAACGGGTGGTTGCCGCCATAGCCGCGCTGCGTCGAATAGCCGAGGCTGAGCAGAAACCCCTCATCGCCGCGTGCCAGCGCTTGCAGCCGGAGTGGCCGGTCTGCCGGGAAGGAGAGGGGCTCGCGCGTCAGGTCGCCCGGCGTTCCGTCGTACGACACCTCGCGCTGCATCAGCCCCTCGCGCGCCAGCAGTTCGGTCACGCGTGGGGTAACCGCCGAGTCGGGCGCAGCCTCAGGCGGAGGCTGGGCAGGCTCGCTTTCTGCGGTCAGGCGGAAATCCAGCAGTCGATGAGTGTAGTCAAAGGTCGGGCCGAGCACTTGGCCCCCAGGCAGGTCCTTGTAAGTGGCACTGATCCGCCGCTGCAGCCGCATCGCGCCTGTGTCGAGTGGGCGTGAACTGCCGAAACGCGGCAGGGTGGTGCGATAGGCACGCAGCAGGAACGCAGCTTCGATCAGATCGCCGCGCGCCTGCTTGATCGCCAATGCGGCCAGCCCGCGGTCGTGACACGACCCCTCCGCCATCACGCGGTCAACAGCCAAGCCGAGTTGGTCGGCGATCTGGTCGGTGGCGATCTCGGCCCGGCCGGGCGGGCCACGACGCACCGCCTCCAGCCAAGCATGAGCGGCGCTAATCGCACGCTCGCCGCCCTTGGTGGCAACATACATGGCGCTATTCCCTTGCGATCTTCAGGCTGCGTGGCAGCGCAGCAATGCGGCTGCCTGCGCAGAGGATCACATCCACCCCGCGTGGGAAGCGAGCATGGTTCGCCGCCCAGTCGGCCAGGAAGTCGGGTGGAGCACCGACAACGCAGAGCCTCGCCTCGCCTCGCACCCCGGGGCCCGTCAGATGCCAGCCCGAGCCCCCGACCAGCGCATCCACTTCCAGAAGCAGGGTGGCCCCTTGTTCGGGCTCCTCCTCGGTACCGGGGTCAAGGTCGAGCAGTCTACAGCCCGGGTCCAGCACAAAGCGCGCTTTCTGCGGCGCTACGAGCTTTGCACCGCAATGGAAACTAACCCAGTCGCGCGCTGCTGTGCCGCCTGCCAGGGCAAGCGGTGTCTCTGAATCGACTAGCGTGAGCAGTAGGGCGGCAGCGGCTGGCGAGAGACCCGCCGGGCTTTCGGGAAGCGCGGCCAGCGCGCGAACGGTGCCGGGCCGGCTCATGGCAGCGAGCAGCGCGCGGAATGCCGCTTGCGCATCCAGCACTGGATTGGCGAAGGCTGCGAGGGTCGGAGAGGCAGTCATCGCATTTGCGTCATGGTGAAGAACTCTACCTTGGTGGCAGCAGCGCGGCGGCTGACTTCGGCTGCCGCGTCCCGCTGCACCACGGCGAGTGGATCTATCACCGCCGCCAACACCCGCGCGCGCGCCGACTCATCGAGCAGCCAGGCATCGACAAGTGCCGCCAACTCCGCCTGCCGAGCATCGCGGCCAGCCACATAGGCGTGCCCAACGCGGCCATCTTCCAGGCACAAGGTGCAGCGCGTGACCGTCACTTCACCGAGATTGAAAGGAACACCATCCCCACCCGCGCGCCCTTGAACCATGACAAGGCCGGTCTCTGGCCCTCTGATCAGGCGATAGCGAGGCAGCGGATGCAGTCCACTTAGTCGGCAAGCGATGTCGTCGGCACTCGCGCGCGCGAGAACACTCATCCAATTCTGCCGCCCCTCGATGCGGTCGGGCGTGGCGGTCGCCGCCGAGTCTTGCTCGTGCTGAGCCGTGATCACCGCTGGCTTTCCTCAAATGCGCTAGACATCTAGACGTCTAGATGTCTAGACGTCTATAGACAATAAGTCAAATGAGGTTGCCGTATGCGGTGCGCTCAGGGGTTGAAATTTCGATGACAACCGATCTCGAGGCTTCGTGGGGTGCGCTACCCGCTACCCTCTCCCGGGGTGGAGGGGTGTCTTTGTGGCGCCAGATTGCTGGTGAGTTGGAGCGCGCCATTGCGGCAGGCGCACACAGTTCGGGTGACCGTCTGCCGACGGAGGCTGAGCTGGCGGTTCGATTTGGGGTCAATCGCCATACAGTGCGTCGCGCCATGGAGGAGCTATCGGGGCGGGGTTTGGTCCGCATCGAGCAGGGGCGCGGGAGTTTTGTTGCTGAAGATGTGCTGGACTATATCCTTGGCCCTCGCACACGCTTTAGTGAAAATATCCGACGCCAGAACCGCGAGCCTGGTGGTGTGATATTGTCTGTCGCGGAAATCCCTGCGGAGCCACACATCGCTGATCTCATGGGTATCCGAAAAAATCGTCCCATAATTCGAGTGGAGCGGCTAGGTCTGGCTGATCGACGAGCTCTTGTTCTGGGAACACATCATTTTCCAGCATCTCGCTTTGCCGGACTGCCGGAAATTTTGGGTCGGGACCATTCAATTACGGCGGCACTCGCGGCGTGCGGCGTTCCTGACTACCGCCGAAAGGTCACCCGCATCACTGCCCGGCTTCCCACAACAGAAGAGGCGGCATCGCTTCAGCAGTCGCGCAGTCGCCCATTGATCGTGGCTGAGGCAATCAACACTGACCCGAACGGCGTTGTTGTTGATGTGACATATTCGCGTTACGCTGCGGCGCGTGTGCAACTTGTCGTTGAGAGCTAGATTCTCATGAATAACCGACCGTGGCGGATCAGTGCTGGCTTGGTGCTGGTCGAAGATATTCTTCAGAACGGCGATCTATATCTCTCCGTAGGGAAAATCGTCGACGATCAGGCAGGCGGGGCTCGTACGTTCGATGCCCGAGGCCTTCTGGTGCTTCCGGGAATCGTCGATATCCACGGCGACGCCCATGAACGCCAAAACCAGCCGCGACCGGGCGTATCGGTGCCGGCCCCGCTCGCGCTGAGGGACACGCACGCGCAGCTGTTGGCGGCGGGAATCACAACAGCTTTTCTCGGGCTGACTTGCTCCTGGGAGCCTGGACTTCGCAGTATCGAAGCCTGGCGGTCGACGCTCGCCGCACGGGAGGCCGCGGCTTCGGGAGGTGTTGATCTGCTAATTCACTGCCGTTTTGAAGTCGATAATATTGATGCGGTTGATGAGGTAATCCAGGATATATTTGCCCATCGCGTTCACCTCCTGGCCTTTAACGATCATACGCCGTCCATCTTGAAGAATGCTCAGGATGAAATGAAGATAGCCGTCTACGCGAAACGCGCGAGATTGGAACCGCAGAAATTTGTGGAACTGGCCAAACGCGCATGGGCGCGGCGCTCCGAAATTTCTACGGCGATCACGCGTCTGGCGGCTTCGGCGAGAGCCACGGGCGTCCCGATGCTTAGAGCCTAATCCCACCAGTCTGGATCATACCCCGCCGCTGTGAACATGTTCTGGCACTCTCGCGGCGTGACGATGTCGAGGATACGCCCGATGGCGGCCCACAGCGCATCGATG
>Ga0247843_1009768_pt1 | contig 10492 bp, 4 predicted proteins | sample LaCruzMarch2017__FD_192420 | JGI IMG/M metagenome (GOLD analysis project Ga0247843, IMG submission 192420) | Freshwater microbial communities from meromictic Lake La Cruz, Castile-La Mancha, Spain - LaCruzMarch2017_8m | ecosystem: Environmental > Aquatic > Freshwater > Lake | place: Spain...
GAAAAGCGATTCGAATTGGAGCAATTGATCTCGGCTGACCCAGCAAAAACGCAAGGCGAGATGCGCTGGAGCTTCGCGACGAAATACCTGTTGCACGAATTGTTGGAAATCTTCGTACTCAAACCGTCCCGCCTCTTTGGGCAGCACTACAGTAAGCCAGAAAGAGTAGGGGTCGCGCGGGACTTCAGACGGGGCGCAGCCGAGAGAGAGTTGAAGAAGTTCGTCGTTTTCGTCGTCGGGGCGCAACAAGATGTGCTCCACAAGATGAAAACCTTCGAAGTCATGTACGGAGTGTGGCATGACCAAATCTCGCAAATCGCTGAGGAAACCCTCAATAATTTCTTCTGGTTTTGGCTCGCTTTTCAATTCGTAAGCTATTTCTTTCCCACCCACTTTGATCCTAAACTCGTGGTCAAAATAGACTTCGAATTGCACCTCAAGCCCTTCCACAATCCGGGGTTTCAGGATGTCTTTTTGCCAAATATTTTGGTAAATGAGCAATTGGAATTTTTCAGCCGACTCTTTGTTTTTAAACGGATCGCTGCGCATGATCGCACCGGGACGAAAAGGGTTCAGATGCTTGTTTGCAACCGCTTCGCGCGGTTCAAGTTGCACAAAATACAAGGGCGCTCCTTGGCGGTTTGGCCGCGACACTACCTCTACGCGGTAGGGTAGTGTGCCGAGTAGTGAGCGAGATTGGTACGAATCTATGCCAAGGAGACGGCACACACGTTTTTGAAGACCGGAAACGTTGTCTGTGTTCCATACATCGGGTTGCTCATACTGGTCGTGCAGGCGGTAGTCAAACCCTCGCCCGCGCTCCGCACCCGTGGTGTGGATGGTTTGTAGGAATCGGGCTTTGTCTCTCAGATATTCCGAAAAATCCTGTCGCCAAGGGTTGTCCTCCGGATCGTCATCAGCGCGTGCGAGTGTGGCGACGTATTCGCTGAAAGACTCGCCAAAACGGGCGATGAGGTGGTCGAGTAGGCGGTTGCGACGTTGCTGCCGGTGTGCCGATGGGTTGGCAATCTTGTCCAAAACCTGCACGAAGTTGTTGTTTTTTTGCTTCGTGAAATATTCCCATACGGCGTTTTCTGCTACGAGGCCGTAGATCTGGAAGTGTTCTGCACTCAAGGTGTTTTCCAAGGCGGTGCGAAGTTCGGAAAGGCCATTGTTGAAGGTTTTTCCAACAAAAGGCCGCAGCTGGGCGGGGAGTTTTTCCAACTGCTTCAATGCTTCTTCCGCTTGTTTTTGTCTTCCTTCAATGGCTTTTGTCAATTCTGGGTCGTCTTTGGCCTTCGAAAGCGCGACTTGAAGGTCTTCGAGTTGCTTTTTCAACTCCTTTTTGTTCGAATCAGCCGTCACTTCGACCGCTACAAGTGCGTCGGGCGGAAATACCAAATCGGCAAAATCGCCCATCAGTTCTTTTGCGCCAGGTACGTCGAACAACGGTTGGAGCACCATCGTGGGGTCGGCGGGATTTTGGTTTACGGAAAATAAGCGCCGCACTTGGCCGAGTTGGGCTAGGTAGCCCGCTAATATCTGGTCATAAAAAAGCAGGTAGGCTTGGAGCTGTTTGGCGGGGAAAGAGAGGCCGGGCCGCGGCCGATTGTTGCCAACGCCGTAAACGGCAGGCAGATCGTACTGGATACTGACATAGTTGTCCAAATCATCGAGATACACGCCATTCAGTATGTCAGGGCCACCTGGGTCTTCATTGGCAAGCGATTGGCGAGCAATGCTGAGTGTTTTGTACTGGTCTTCGAGCGTATGGCCGGTCAGTGGACTGACCAATCCATTGCGATGGATGGTAACCTTGCTGCAACAAGCGTCAAGCAGGGGCTTGAGGTCGCCAGGTGGGTAGTTTTCCTCCTTGGGGTTGGTTGGGTAGGGGGGGTATTTAGTTATATCAAGTAATGGCGAATCAATCGGCACAATCGGAATTTGCCAGGCATCGCTGTAGGAAGTGCTGCCAGGTACTTTTATGCGCAGGTCTCTAACATCGAGCACTCCGGGTGTGTCGGAGGCAATGCGCTGCAAGTCTGAGCGATAGATATAGCGGGGTAACCTGGCCGAGGCTTTGAGCTCATCATCGGGGATAAAGCCATTTGCAAGCAAGGGACCGTTGAAAATCTGGTCGCAAGGCAAGCCGCGCTGGTGCATTTCTTTAAAATTATAGGATCGTACGGTGGGCACAAGGGATTCTTGTATGCGGTAGAGCACTTCGGCGGCCACTTCTTTCTCGTTCATTGCCGGGTCTACCTCGATATCTACGCAAATACAATAGCGCCAGTTTTGCACCACTTCTGGCAGGAGGAAGTCTTGGCAAATGCCCCGGTTTTGGTGCAAGCGGCGGCGGGCACGGGTGATGAAGCGTTTGCGGATTTTTTCGCTGGCCGGGTCAAGATGGTCGTCGAGTTCGAGCAGGACACGGTAGATGCCGTTTAGGGGGAGGGCATCATCTTTTTCTATTGTTTTATCTTGATGGAAATGGATGTTTTCACACAGAAGCGCCTTGGCAACCTTGGCTGGAAGGCCACCAATATCATTCAATAAATCATCATCGGTTTTGAGCGCAAGGTCGGTAAGCGTAATGGCCAAATCATTATAATCGGGGTTGTCGATTTCTTTGCCTGTGCTTAGCTCAGTTATTTTTTTTGGAAAAAACCGTTCTACAAACTTTCCAATTTTCTCTGAATCGATTATCCATGTCCCCCCCGGATCTTGGGCGGCAAGGGTTTTCAACCTAATCACCGTCGTTTTTGTCAAATATTCTCCGACACCCATCAAATGTTTGATAAGCAAGTGTTCGGGCTTTGCCCGTTCGAGCCAGGCATTTTTGATGCCATCTATGTCAATTAAAATCTTGCGCAGGTCGTAAACCGTCACAGGCGAAACAGGCAGTATCTCGCGGGCTTCGAACCAAGGTTTTTCCCCTCCCGGCCCGGCGGCAATATCTTGTATGGGCAGCATCCGGGATCGGTACCCGAGGTCGGTGATGGCGTAGCACAGGAGTTCTAGCAGGGTGATGCCTGGGTCGTGGGCGTTGTAGTCCGTCCAGATTTCGGTGGCGAGGTTTTCGAGATGGCGGATGCCTTCGGCGCGCAGGCGGTCGAAGTCGAGGCTGATGTGCTCAGGCCGACCCTTTGGAATGACGTTTATAATGGCGTTGCTGGCTTGCATGGTCAAAAAGGTGGGGCGAAATTCATTTCGCCATGTTTGGTGTCAATGAATAAAATGGGGCGATATTCATTTCGCCGGATTGCGTTTGGTTTTTGTTTTGGTGCTTGTTTTAGTGCTTTCGGCTTTTTCTGGGGCACCTGATCCAGAGCTGCTTTTCATAGTTTTAATGGCTGGTTCGGGCATCTCTTTTTTGATAGCTGCTGGGGCTGGCGGCGGCGCAAAAGCTCTGCGCGGAGCGATCAGGGGGATTTCAGGTGGCTTAGGTTCGTTAGGTGCATTGCTCGGATTGTCGGGCAGTCCATGATCGTCCAGATTTTTATCGCCCCCAATCCCACCAATAATCAAAATTTGGTGCTCCTTCACGGTCGTCAGTATCGAGCGGGCAGTGCCGGGCTTTATAGATATGCCTTTTACCTCGTATTTTGCCCATTTGTCATTGATTATTAAATTGGCATCTGCGATGCTGCCCAATGGTTTTTGATCAACGACCAATAGCCCATTCGTGTCTTCAGCATCAGGGTGTGGCTCATCTTTTGGGATCACGAGCTTAAAAATTTTCAGCCATTTCACCACATCCACCACGTCGAGATTTTCAATCAATTGCACCAATTTGGAGCGACGTATTTCGCGCCCGAATGTGGGGCCTTGCGTAGCATCATAGAGCCATGGGGCCAGGTGGCGGCGCAGCGCTTCATTGATTTGGTATAAGGCGAGGTTCTGGTCGGCGCCGCGCCGGAGCCACACGCTGAGGGCGATGTGGATGGGCTCGTACTGCGGGTTTACGACTTGCAGGAAATGGTCGTCGTCGTCGTCGCTGTCCTTGGCGGGCAGGGGCTGGAGGAACAGGTTGGTCTTTGGCAGCAGGAAGTCGCGCATTTCATAGAGGTCGCCACGAGAGAAGCGGGGTTCTTCGCGCACCATGTTGGGGCGGCGCAGCAGGTCGGGCACTACAGCCATAGAGATGAAGCCGGGCGCGAGTTCACTCGGCACTTTGTACTCACCCGATTCTTCATAGCGCGTGTGCGGGATGCATTTGGCTACGGCGACCAAGCCGTATTGCTCCAAAAGCAAGTGTTCATAGTCCCAAGCCGTCACTGCGCGATCTTTGTGCCGCAACCGCTCACTGACACGGCGGTGGAATTCGCTGGGGTCGGTTTCTGGCTTGCGCCCGGCAAAGGAAGCGTAAGGCTGCTCCACTTTTTTGACGGCCGAGCGACTGGTTTCGAGTTTGGAAATGCTGAGGGCGTCGAGGGGCTTTTCCAAACGAGTGAGGTAGCTGCGCTCGGTGGGGGCGAAGCTGACTTCTATGGCTTGGGCGCGGATGCTGAGGAGAGAAGGTAGAGCTCCCATAGTTTCTTTAGTTGTTTCCACAACCGCAGCACGAAGCCAGAGCAGTTCGGGGTTGAGCATTGTGTTGCCATCGCTTGAGATCTCGTTTGGTATGGCAAGCTGCAATATGCCTGATCGGGTAAGCCCTCTAGTAGTGTCACGCAGGATATTTTGGACAGGAAGGGGCTGCCATTCATTGGCTGTTAAGTACATCCAATGAATTTTTGGGGGTAGATTTTCGTGATCGCGCTCCGAACCATCTGCCGTTTGTATCAACAAGGAAAGGTTGTCGCCTGGGAGGTGGTTTGCTAAGCCGAGAAATAGGTTGCCGGGGTAATAACCACTTGCTTCTGGTTCGCCCACAGGGCTGGTGTATGGATAGACTAAGGAGATAGGAGTTTCACTTTGAAAAATATCCGCTTGATGAAGGCCCTCTACAAAAGGAAGTACGTGGAAAAACTTGTCGAACTCTTTCTCCAAAACCTGTACCGAAATGTAGTCTAGTGACACCCCGTTCGTGGATGGAGTGTAAGGCTCACCTGGGATTTCATCAGGCTTTTGGCCTACGGCAGCTTTGGTTACAAGTAATGGATAATCTTTATGACCAAAATCTCCTTGAAGGGTGAACCGCAAAAATCCGCGTTTTTGTGAAGGAGCGTACTTCACTACTTCTTCGGTGAAGCCCGCCCGATCAAAGTCCAATACTGAAAACTGATAGTTGGGTACCATCTTCAAGTTCTCATTTGAAAACATCTTTCTTGCTGCGCCAAGATCAATACCGAATGTGGCATTTTTCAAGAGGTCAATTTTTACCTTCGGATCAGGCACTGAATTGTAGTTGGTATAGACGGTATTGTATGACTTTGTGCCATTGACAATCCCAGCTTCTTCGACCCAATCAAATGAAACTGTAGCCGAAGATATTTTCTTGTTAAAAGCTTCTTCACAACCCAAAAAGAATCGAGCGGTATTTTCTGGCAATGGGCCAAACGGAAAAAACCGTTCGGTACCATCAAAAACGCCAAAGTCGTTCTGGAACACGAGATTTTTCCGAATGCCTCTCACATCAACACTAACCATCACCAGGGTGACACGCTGTTTTTTCAGAAAATTGTAAAATTTTGACCCTTGGCCTTTGTCCGATTTGTCATTTTCCTCAAAAGTGACCCGGATGAGGGGACTATCGGTGATTCCTTTTTGAATCAAGTCTTTATCCGGGACAATCGGAGGGGCGTCCTCCTTTAGGGTCACGTTGAGGTTGAGTGTGCTGTTCCGATCGCTCGATGTGATTCTACTCTCGTCTAAAGGATTCAAGCCAGACGGAACTGAACCTTTGAAGTAGAGTACATCGTCGCTCCAGATTTTTTCTCCCCTCAAATCATTTAAATCTCGGATTTTGACAAGGACGGGGTCTTGGACCGCTCTTACAAAATCTTTTCGGTCGCCCTCAAAACAGAGCTCCCGCATGCGCTCTTCCTCAATAATTTTGATATTAAAATCGTCATCCTTCAGCAGGTAGTAATTGTCAAAACTGGCGGTAAGGAACTCTGCGGGGTCATTTGGAGGCACAATTTTTTGAATGGTATACTGTGTCTTGGGCTCAGATATTGATGTTTCCAAGAAGGGTAAGGTTCCTGCACGGTAGCGCAGCTGGTTTACAAGCTCGCGAGCCTCCGTCTTATTGGGAATTGATTTCAGTATCAAGCAAGCCGCTTTGTTTAAATATACCTCGGCAAGACGAAGCATTACCACTTGAGTCTGCTCTTTTTGAAAATATTTGTTGGAATAAGTTTTATCGTCGATGGATTCGGGGGTGTCTGGCATTCCGAGAGGTTCGTCAAAAGCAAAAAAATGCTTGTCTCGGAAATCGTAGTGCTGACGATTCCAAGACTCAAAATACTTGTCTTGGTATTTATTCCAGTCGTCTTGTGTCCATCCGGGGGGAACAAAAGTTGTCGGATCTGGTGGTTGTTGAACAGTGGGGGTCGCATTCCAAGTTTTCTGATAGAGATCATCGAGCAGTTGGCTCTCCCCGAAAAAACGATTTCGCGATTTTCTTCCGAAGGAATCATTATAGCCGAGATAGGAAAACAGCGATTCTCCCAGCCCGCCCTGCGAAGTCTCCAAAGCCCAAATCACCTCAGTAGAGTCGTTGATGTCTTCAAATGTTTTTTTCAGGCGCTCTTCGTAAGCATCGGATCGGAAAGCATCCTTGCCAAGCGTATCGTCATATTTGGGTCCGTTGAGTGAAAAATTTGGGTTGTCCAACACTATTTGGCAAGCAGTTTCACATTTAGTCCATTTCTGCATGTGCAAGTACACCCGTGAGAGGAAAGCCTGAACAGTGTAATAATTGACGGAAGTTTTAGAGCTTATATCCCTTCCTTCTATATTGTCCAATTTGTTTGCCGCATCTACCAAATCATCCAATATAGTGTCGTACAGTTTGCCTATTTTGAAAAAGTCAAAAGAAGCGGCACTAGGTTGCCAAGTTTTCAAATTGGGGATTTCAGTAAGGGTATCTTGGTTGCTAGTTTGGTAAGCGGGCAAAAATGTACTAGCCAAACTCCAGTGGTAATAAGCGCGGTAAAAAAGAAGCTGTGCGTGGAATTTATCATTAAGGGCTTTACTAGGGTCATTTAGAGCAGTTGCACCAGCTTCACGAATATATCGGCAAATGCTATAGATACCCGAAAGTGCAGGATAGAAGATATTGTCTTGCAAAAATATCGTTAACAAAGGATTAGAAATCCGAAAGTGCATGTAGCCTACCGACCAATCCGCTTTATCGAACATATACGAATCCATAACACACAAGTCTGAAATTATATCATTCGCTATCCGTCTTGCAGGTTCAAGCGTCTGTAAAGGTAAAAACGGTGACAATAAAGGTCGCAGCAAAAAACCATTTGATTTTCCGCTTTCGTCAATGGACAGTTTAGGCAAAGAATGAAATCCCTCACCTGTGCTATATTCCACATTCACTATGGAGGGAAATTCATTGGCATCCTCAATCTTGCCTTCCAAAAAAAGGTTGATGTCAATCGTCCGTTGTCCCTCCAACAGGTACAACTGCGGCGAGGAAATAGCAAAACCCAATTCCCCTTTCGGTGCGGTATCGTCATCCCCAAAAGCGCGGAAAGCTCCCGCAGGCGGTGTTCCTTTTTCCGAAATGGTAGAAGCATTGATGAAATCCGGCGCGATACAAGTGTTGCGGATTTCCGTCACCTCCGCCCGCGTCACCTTCCACTGTTCCAAAGTCTCGAATTTAATCGCCTGGCCGTTTTCGTCTTTGCCTGCCAGCAGGGTCGTGCCTTTCTCGATGAGTTCGTCGTTGAACTCCTTGGCAAGGGTGAAGATCAGGTAAGCGTGGTCTGGCTCAGCAGGTCGGCGCTGGAGGCACAGCACCTGGTCGTAGTAAAAATCGAGGTGTCGCTTGGGTATTTCGTTGAGGCTGTCTTGTGCGTGGCGGAACAGGTTGAGAAAAGTGATAAACAGCGCGATATGCGGTGCGAGTGGGCGCGGCGCTTGTTCTTCGGGCAGTTCGAGCAGGGCGGATTCAGATTCAAATAGTTGCTGAGCCCGGGCTTTTATCGCCACCAAGGCATTGAAAAAACGCAAGAAAAGGCCGCGAATTTCGTTCCGGTCGTCGAGCGACTCATCCGGTAGTATGAGGTGATACTCGTCGAGGTTGCGCAGCCCCCAACGGTGCGAATCGTGGAAGAAAGCCTGATAGGCTTTGAAATCGAGTTTGTCGTCCCAAGCTTTGTGCCAGGCAATGAGTTGCTGGAGCGTGCCCTCAATGTCGTCGGGGTCGTAGCGCTTGTCGTTGTCGCGGCGGATGAGGGTGAGGAGTTCGCCTTTGAGGGGGATGTCTTCACGCAAGGTTTGGTAGTGGCGCTCAAGGCGGCGAGCCGTGTCACGGGTGTAGCGCAGGAGCTGGCGAAAGTATTGGCCCTCTATTTCGCTGGTGGCTTTTTTGCCTTTTTTGTTTGCGTTGCTTTCAAGTGCGAGGCCGAACTCGATGTCAATTTTTTCATAATCCCTTCGAATCTGATCCGTATCCAGTGCGGCAAGGATAGCCATGTAGGTCAGGTTCTCTATTTCCCAAAAGCCTGCCCAGTTATCGTCGGGAGGGCTACTCGGCCCGTGGTAGCGCAGCATTTGGGCATATTGGTGGGCCGCGCTGATAAGGTCCTGCGAAGAACGTTCGTCCAATCGGAAGTGTGTAGGCAAAAGCGCTTTAACCAATCGGCTCAACTGACTGGAGCCGTTGCTGCGGAGCGGGTGCTTCATGTGAATTTCAGTCGGCATCTTTAATGATTGTAGATCCTGCCTTTGCCTCCAACCCTGTCCACGCCGCCATTAAAATTTTGGCGCGTGAAAAAACTATGGCAGATGAAAAGGCTCTGATGAGTAAAAAAATAGGGTTCAAAGTTCTCAAGCTTGCTTTATCGTCGCTTCACGCTTATAATAATCGTACACATAACTGAAGCGGGAGTTGCTGCTACGAATTACCAGATCGAGTTCTATCAATACCCGCCCCTCGACCACCGCGTCGGTACGGATGAATACGTCGCGGAGGTTCACGCGGGGTTCGTAGTACAATACGGCCTTTGAAATCAGGTCTTTGATATAAGTGATCAGGCTGGTACTCACCGGCTCGAAGAGCATGTCTTCCAAGTTGCAGCCGTAGTCGGGGCGCATCACGCGTTCACCGGGGCGGGTACTGAGCAGGAGTGTCAGGCTCTGCTCGATGTCCTCTACTTCCGACACCATGCGCACCGAACATTCGGGCGTTTTGTCAAAAGCAACTGGGAACGCCCAGCCTGTGCCTAGGAATGATTTTCGTGCAGGTTGCATCTTTATGTTTTGCGTTTTACGGTTTTAAATTCTGTTTTTGCCTACTCACATGCAAGGTTTATTCACCCAATCATCACCGTCGCTGCGCCCAAGGTGATTTGTCCGCCGTGTGCCGTTGTATCACCCATGCGTGCAGCAGGCTTGCCGCCAATTAGCACGGTTTGCGAACCCATCACGATGCTGTCGGGCGGGCCGGTACAGGTACACATACTCCCGACGGTGGCGGCTGGCATATTTTCGATGAGTACCGTCATTACGCCCGGTGGCATCACTGGCCCACCAACGTGGGGCGGCGGTATCACAATCGGGCAAGTGTGCATATCTCCTACTCTGGCTGCAGGTGGCATAGTCTAATTTTTTAATTTATCCGCACAAACGCCCCCTTCACCACCAAATCGCCCGTGGCGGAGACTTTGGCTTGGCCTTGCGATTCGGCTTTGAAGGAGGTTTGGGCAGTGTTGCTGATGTTTGGGGCTTCGATCTTGATGTTTTGGGCGGCTTTGAGCGTCAGGTCGGAGGCAGAATCAATCACAATACCGTTGCTGTCCATCGTGATTTTGTTGCTGTGTTCATCTTCGACCTCGATTTTGTCTCCATCTTCGTCAATCGTTACTTTTTTGCCACCTGGAGTTGAGATAACGAGGCTTTTTTTGTCGTCGTTGAAAATCATGCGCATGTCCGAGCGCGTTATCCAGCCTTTTTCGTGGTTGGTGTCTTGGATGCCCTGAAATGGCGCGGGCTTGGTGGTGCTGTTGAGCATGCCCAGTATTATGGCTTCGCGCGGGTCGTCGTTCAAAAAACCCACCACCACTTCGTCGCCGATTTCGGGTCGCCAGAACGAGCCCCGCCCGTCGCCCGCATCTTGGCAAGCCATGCGCATCCAAATCCCGTCACCTTGGGCACTGACGAGCGGCAGGCGCACTTGTACCCGGTTTTTGTCTGCCAAATCGCGGTCGCTGTCTGCTTCCAATGAGGTGACGATGCCGATTTGGAGGCCACTCACGGCGGGTAAAAGGCCGCCTGCTGGAAGTTCGCTTACGTCTGGGTAAGTGCGGGCAAACCACTCGCGGCTCATGCCAAATTGTGCATGCATGAACCAAGCACCTGCGGCTATCTC
>Ga0247843_1009775_pt1 | contig 10484 bp, 12 predicted proteins | sample LaCruzMarch2017__FD_192420 | JGI IMG/M metagenome (GOLD analysis project Ga0247843, IMG submission 192420) | Freshwater microbial communities from meromictic Lake La Cruz, Castile-La Mancha, Spain - LaCruzMarch2017_8m | ecosystem: Environmental > Aquatic > Freshwater > Lake | place: Spain...
AGAGTTAGAAAATCACTAGATGATCCAAATGCCCTAGATCTATTTGTTTGTGGGGATAATCTACGAAAAGGTGCCGCCCTTAATACTGCTCAGATAGCGGAGTTAGTGGCAGCTGAGTTTTAATTTCTCGCGCTAGGCTATTGATATGACAATTTTAGTTGCTGGCGCGAGTGGTCTTGCAGGTTCTGCAATTGTTAGAGAGTTAAAGCGTATAGGTATGCCAGTAGTTGGAATATCCAGCAAAGATGTGGATCTACTTGATCGTACTGCTACTTTTAATTACTTAAACAAACTTAAACCAAATGTAGTCATTGATGCCGCAGCTAAAGTTGGTGGAATTTTAGATAATAACAATTATCCTGTTGAATTTTTGTCGGAAAATATTCGAATTCAAACTAATTTAATGGATGCCGCTCACAGTGCTAAAGTTGAAAAATTTGTCTTCTTAGCATCCAGTTGTGTTTATCCTAAAAGCTGCCCGCAGCCAATTAAGGAAGAGTATGTTTTATCTGGCGCACTTGAATCAACGAATTCCGCCTATGCCATAGCAAAACTTGCTGGAATTGAATTAATTAAAGCGTATCGAAAAGAGTTTGGCCATAAATGGATAAGTGTTATGCCAACCAACTTGTATGGCCCTAATGATAATTTCGACTTAGAGAGCAGCCATGTTTTTCCAGCTTTAATTCGTAAATTTATTGAAGCAAAAAAATCTAATGCAAGCTCAGTTGATTTATGGGGAACTGGAAAACCCAGAAGAGAATTTTTACACGTTGATGATTTAGCAAAAGCAATAATTGTCTGCTTAGATGGATATGACTCAGATCAGCAAATAAATATTGGAACCGGTATTGATTTAACTGTTGCAGCTCTAGCTGAAAAAATCGCAGAAAATATTGGGTTTTCAGGCAGTATCAATTGGGACGTGGCCAGGGAAGATGGAACTCCTCAAAAGGTTCTAGATATTCAGAAAATTACCAATTTGGGTTGGAAACCAACAATTAATCTAGATCAAGGTATTAAGTTAACTGTAGAGTGGTATCTAGAAAATAAATAAGGAGAATCGTGGCATCAAAAAAATCTTTTATCACCGGAATAACCGGCCAGGACGGCTCCTATTTAGCTGAGTTACTTTTAGAAAAAGGTTATGAAGTTCACGGTTTGATTAGAAGATCAAGCACTTTTAACACTGGAAGAATTGATCATATTTATCAGGATCCACACACGCCAAATCCAAAACTTTTTTTGCATTACGGAGATTTAACTGATGGCGTGAATATGACTAATTTAATTCATGAAATCCAACCTACAGAAGTTTATAACCTTGGCGCCCAATCACATGTTCAAGTTTCTTTCACAATGCCCCAGTACACAGCACAAGTTGATGCAGTTGGAGCAGTTGCGTTACTTGAGTCAATAAGAGCATCTGGTGTGCAATGCCGATATTACCAAGCAAGTACTAGTGAGTTATATGGATCAACGCCACCACCACAAAATGAGAATTCAGTATTTAGACCACGCAGTCCATATGCAGCTGCAAAGTTAATGGCGTATTGGTCAACGGTTAACTACCGTGAGGCATACGGTGTCCATGCAACAAATGGAATTTTGTTTAACCATGAATCACCGAGACGTGGTGAAACGTTCGTAACTCGTAAAATCACGCGCGCAGTAGCAAAAATTGCTACAGGAAGTAAAGAAAAGTTGTATCTTGGTAATTTAGATGCTACCCGCGACTGGGGCTTTGCCAAAGAGTATGTGGAATCGATGTGGCTGATGCTGCAACAAAAACAATCAGGTGATTATGTAGTTGCAACAGGTGTAGGTGCAACGGTACGTGATTTTGCTGAGGCTGCGTTTGAGCATGTTGGACTTAACTATAAAGATCATGTTGTAGTGGATAAGAGATATGTAAGACCTACTGAGGTCGATGCATTGGTTGGAGACCCTTCAAAAGCTGAAACAGTACTTGGCTGGAAAGCAAAAACTCATTGGAAAGCACTTGCAAAGTTAATGGTGGACGCTGATATAGAAAAAGTTAAATCTAAATCTTAAAACTTAAGATTACGCTGTTAAGGTAATAAGTGATACTTCTGGTGGACAAGCAAATCTAATTGGTGCGTATGGACTCATTCCTATACCTGCTGAAATATTAAGCCATGGTTCATTATTTACTCTTGTTACTCCACGGGAGCGCCAATTTTCTAAATCACAATTAGTTGTAAGAGATTTACTTCCACCTAGCCAGGGAAATCTTATTTGGCCACCATGAGTATGTCCTGCAAAGATTAGATCTAATTTATCACCGGCCATAGCAGCAAGTACTCGCTCATATGGAGCATGTGTTAAACCAATAGAAATATCAGCGCTCTTACTTGCGACTCCTTCTACTAACGGATAGTTATCCAATTCAAGGTGAGCATCATCTGTTCCACGTGCTTCAACAATGACCCCATTAACCTCTATTTTTACTTTATTGTGATTTAAATCTTTCCAGCCTCTGCTAGTTAGTTTCTTTTGTAAACTCTGCCAAGGGAGTTTGTTGCCAAGGTTTCGCTCACCGCGATCTTTTTTTAAATAGGTGAATGGGTTTTTAAACTTTGGTTCGTAATAATCATTTGAACCAAATACAAAAAAACCAGGTAGGTCAAGTAATTCATCTAAGGCGGTAATTACTGGTTCAACTGCACCTTTATGGGCTAAGAAATCACCGGTTGAGATAACTAAATCTGGTTTTAAACTGACAAAGCTTTTAATATCAGCGATTTTACGCTTTTGACCCGGGCGTAGGTGAAGGTCAGAAAGGTGCAGAATATTGATATCACTAGACCCTTTTGGAAGTAGGGGCAGGGTAGATCTTCGTACTTTATATGCCATAGGCATGAGAAGATACCGCTATGGGACTAAAAGAAAAACTACAAACAGATTTAACCGATGCGATTCGCGCACGGGATGAGGTTAAAAGCGGAACTATCCGTATGTTACTGGCAGCAATAACAAATGAAGAGGTTGCTGGTAAGGCGGCCAAAGTTTTAGTAGATGCTGAAGTAATTACAGTTTTATCTCGTGAGGCAAAAAAACGCCGCGAGGCAGTTGAGGCATACACCCAAGCAAAAAGAGATGATCTTGCTAATAAAGAAAAAGCTGAGGCGGTGGTAATTGCGCTGTATCTACCAGAGCAGTTAAGTGAGGCTGAGATTAAGAAGTTAATTACTGATGCAATCGCTGAAACGAATGCTTCAGGTCCTGCTGGTATGGGATTAGTAATGAAGGTATTACAGCCTAAGATTGCGGGTAAAACAGATGGTGGGTTAGTTTCAACTTTAGTTAAAGCAGCGCTCGCCCAATAATTTTATATAACTGATAAAGGAAGAAGTAAATATGAAGTACGAATATGTAACTGTACCATTACTAACACATGCAACTAAACAGATACTAGATACTTGGGGCTCTGATGGTTGGGAGTTAGTGCAAGTTATTTCAGCACCTGGAGGCGGAGAACAATTAGTTGCCTATATGAAACGAGAGATTAAATGAGTATAAAAGCAAAAATTGAATCACTTGGATTAACTCTTCCAGTTGCAGCTCTACCAGTTGCGGCTTATGTGCCAGCGGTTAGAACCGGTAATTTAGTTTTTGTTGCAGGACAACTTCCACTAGTAGATGGCAAGCTAGTTAAAGAGGGCAAAGTCGGTAAAGAGGTAACACTGGAGGAAGCAAAAGAGATGGCGCAGGTATGTGCACTAAACGCGCTCGCTGCAATTGCCTTAGTCGCTGATATAGATCAAATTGAGCGAATCGTTAGAGTTGGTGGATTTGTTAATGGTGTCCCTGGTTTTTTTGCAATCCCACCAATTATTAATGGCGCAAGTGAATTATTCATTGAGTTATTCGGTGAGGTAAATGGTAAACATGCTAGAACAGCAATTGGTGTGGCTGAGTTACCACTTAATTCCCCAGTTGAAGTTGAAGTACTTGTTTCAATAAAAATTTAGAATCTGAAAACATATTGTTTATGAGAAAAAGCGAAAAAGAAGTAAGATAATTAAATGCGATTTCTAAACTTAGCTTGCGGAGATATTTTTATTACATCTGCGCTCTGGGAAAATTGTGATTTTGCTCCTAAATCTAAAGATATAAAACAAGTAAATCTTTTGGGTGGACTACCGTATGGAGACAAGACTTTTGACTTAGCTTACTGCTCACATTACATTGAGCATATCCCAAAAAAAGAAGTATTAAATTTTCTTAAAGAGTGTCATCGAGTTTTAAAACCCAATGGATTAATTCGTTTAGTGTTACCAAACTTTGAAAATATTGCCAGAGAATACATTAAGAATATTGATCAAGGTAATTTGATTTATTCAGAGTTTAACATTGTAGAGATGGTTGACCAGTGCACCAGGAATGAAAGTGGCGGAGAATTAATAAAATGGTACAGAAATACCTCACCTGATAGCGATTTGCATTCGTACATTAAATCTCGGACAGGGTATGAGAATAATCCTAATAGAAAGGATTCCGAATTTTCTAGGGTAAATTTCAAAAATTACAGTTTGAATAAGTTTAAGTTTAAAGCCCAATTTATTTACTCAAAATTAATGGTTTCAATTTTACCTAAATGGTTTCAATTAAATCACGTCTCAAGAACTGCAACGGGTGAAAAGCATTTATGGGTGTATGATTTCAACTCTATATCTAGTGTGTTACGACAAGCAGGATTTTCTTCAATAATTGAAAAAGATTCACACAATAGTTCTAATGCGCTTTTCCCAGTGTGTCCTCTGGATGTTGACTCAAATAATGAAACTAGAAAAGGAGCCGAGTCAATGTATATAGAAGCTATGAAAATTTAAATCAACATTTAATTTAGGTTTATTGCATCAATAAAAATTAATTCATACTTGCTTTCGACAATTTTAAATTCAAAATTATCCAATGCAAAATTCCTACAAGGTAGTAAAAATTTACTCTTATCTAATTTCATTATACGATCGATCAAATAACCAAGATTTTGAACATTGTAAGGTTCTGCCAGAAATCCAGTCTTACCATCTTGAACGATGTCAATGAGCCCTCCTATTGAAAATCCAACTACCGGGGTTCCACAACTTAATGCCTCCGTTGCAGTTTGTGGCAAACCTTCCACTCTTGAAGGAACAATTACAACATTTACTGAAGAGTATAATCTTCTCAATTCATCCACACTTTGAATTCTTTTTTGTTCAATTATTTTGATTTTATTATTTATTTCTATTTTACTCATATCAGCTGATGTAATTACAATCAATGCAAAGTTAGATTTACAATATTTAGTCGCTTCAATAAGTAAATCCCAACCTTTTCTTGGATCTTTCTCGCCTCCTAAAAACAACCCAATTGGCATATCTGGTTGCAGGTTAAACTTAAGCAGCAAATCGGGGTCCATCTGGGGGTAAAAATCTTGTAAATCAATTGGGTTTGCAACTGTAGAAATATTCTTTTTATCAGGAAATTGAGTTCGTATTTTTCTTTCTATCTCTGAATTAAGGCAGACCAAATACATATTATTTTGCATGATAATTCTATGTTTTAATCTAGCCCTATTATTTTTTAGTTTCAAAGATATGTAATGAATAAACTTAAGTCTAGGTTTAGATTTTGTAAGCGTCTCTGAATAGTGGGAAATTGGATTCAGTATCCATTCATCATGAAGTGTCCATACAATTGGTTTTCTAATTTTCTTAATTTGCCTTAGTGAAATCAACCCATGCCCGACCCAGTGTAGATTTACTATTGAAAGAGTACTTTTGTTTATAGATCGTGCAGTCATCGCTCCAAAATATGCTGCCGTTTGCCATTCTCTATTACTTGGTTCGATGAATTTACAAATGAGAAAATCGAATCTAGTTGCTAGCGCGGAAATAAGCCGTCTAAAATTTTTTAATCGCTTGATTTTAGGATCATAATTAACTTTTTTTGCTACATGAAATTCAATTTCTCTGTTATTTGAAAGACAAGCATAAAGTCTTGCTGCAGCGCGTGCTGCTCCTCCTGCAAAATCATTGTGACTAATTAACATAACACTGAGTTTTTTAGTCACGTCAAAACTCTACCATTAAAAAATGTATTTTTTCAGCTACAACTTTTAATAAAATTTATAAAATAAGCTTTGATTTTGCGATTCTATATTCACCTACAACGCTTAAATAAACGCTCATAATCTAAAATAATTACTGCTCTTGGTTCAAGCTTGACCCAACCACGGGATGCAAAATCAGCAAGTGCCTTATTAACTGTTTCTCTGGATGCTCCAACTAATTGCGCAAGCTCTTCTTGAGTTAACTCATGATTAACATGAAGGCCATCATCTTTTTTAGTTCCAAATCTTTCACCTAATTCAATAATAGCCTTAGCAACTCGTCCAGGTACATCTGCAAAAACTAAATCTGATAAAACATCATTTGCCTTACGTAATCTCTGAGCAAGGCGGCCGAGTAATTGAAGGGATACTTGTGGGTGAGCCCTTACCCAATCAATTACCTGATCATTGGCAAGTGCTAGTAACTTTGAATCAACTACTGCAGTTGCAGTTGCTGTTCTTGGCCCTGGATCAAAGAGTGATAATTCACCAAACATATCGCCAGGTCCTAAAATTGAAAGTAGGTTTTCCCGTCCATCATTTGAGGTTGTACCTAATTTTAATTTTCCATCGGTTACAACAAATAATCTATCTCCAGCATCACCCTCTTTAAACAAAGTCTGTCCTTTAGAGATCTTAACCGCTGTCATTGAGGCCCGAAGAGTGGAGGCCGAGGCATCATCTAGTGCGGTAAATAGCGGCGCACGACGCACAACTTCATCTTCATTTTTATTAGGCATAAGGTAAAGAATACTACGCCTAACCGTTTTAACTCTAATGAGCGTAATCTTGGCCAAATGCAAGAGAGTTTAGCCAGTAAAAAGATACGAGCTAAGGCTATCTATCGCTCACTTACTAAAAACTATCCGAATGTTAGGTGTGAATTAGATCATGCAAACGCATTTGAATTGTTAGTTGCAACAGTTTTATCTGCCCAGTGCACTGATAAGCGCGTCAATCAAACAACGCCAGCTTTGTTTAAAAAGTATAAAACAATTAAAAAAATGGCAGCTGCTGATCTTAAAGATCTTGAAACATTAATTAAACCAACTGGGTTTTTTAGAACTAAGGCAAAAAATATCAAAAAGTTAAGTGAAAAAATTATCTATGAATTTCAAGGTGCGGTTCCAGATAATCTTGAGGAATTAATTACCTTACCTGGCGTGGGAAGAAAGACTGCAAATGTTGTCTTAGGCCACGCCTTTGGCATCCCAGGAATAACTGTTGATACACATTTTGGAAGATTAAGTAGAAGATTTGGCTGGAGTAAGCAAAATGATCCAGTAAAAGTTGAATTTGAGGTTGCAGGGCTGATTGCCAGAAAAGAATGGACTAATTTGTCGCAGCGAATGATTTGGCATGGCAGACGTGTGTGCCATTCACGAAAACCAGCATGTGGTGCCTGTTCATTGGCTAAGTTATGTCCATCATTTGGTATCGGTGAAAGTGATCCGATTAAAGCAAAACGTCTAGTTAAAACGGAGGCAGATTTTAGGTGAGAAAACTTTCCCTACTTATAGTCATAACACTGTTGCTAAGTGGTTGCTCAACTGGTGTGAAAACACCAGCGTTCACTCTCGGTGATATTCCATCATGTGATCAGATCGATACCAGTAAAGTAACTACAAAAACACTCAAGATGCAATGCCTTGATGGTTCATCAAGTATTAACTTTCATAGTATTAAAGGACCATTAATTATTAATGTTTGGGCCTCATGGTGTGAGGGGTGTAAGGAAGAGATGCCTTACTTTATTGATCTTTATGCAAATCCAGTATTTAAAAATGGTGAAATTAAATTACTTGGCATAGATGTAGATGAGAAAAACGCTGATAGTGGGCCAAATTTTGTTAAATCTTATGGAATGAGTTGGCCTCACTTAGAAGATGTAGATGGCAGATCAAAATTAGTATTTGGCCCTGGAGTTCCTGTTACATACTTTTTAGATAAACGCGGTGAGATTATTCACAAACATATAGGTGCATTTCTATCTAAAGCTCAACTTTATAAAGCAGTTGAAAAGTATTTTGAGGTAAAACTTTGAATACCTTTGATTTATTAGTTCTTATAGCTTTACTAATCACCACATATAGCGGATTTAAAAACGGGTTTATTCAAACTGTATTCAAGAGTATTGGCTATATCGCAGGTGGTGTTGCAGGAGTTGCCATTGCTGTAGAGGTGATGAGTACGTGGAGTAATAATCTTATAAAGGCAGCGGGTGCAATAATTTTGATACTGCTACTAGCAATAGTGGGTGAGTTTATTTTGGGCAAAATCGGTCTAGGTTTTAGGAAAGTGCTTTTTATCTCCCCATTAAAGTTTCTTGACTCATTACTAGGTGCTGGCCTTGGCATGTTGCGCACTGTATTCATCACCTATTTAATTGCAGTGATACTAATCGCCACACCTTGGAGTATTGGCGATGAATACATTGCAAGCTCACAGTTTTATACCTACACAGATTCACATCTACCAAAGGTAGTAACTGAACTAAAAACTTACGGCGATAAATTATTCAAGCAGATCAACTAATTCTCTGATTTACCGCTACTAAGGCCTTCTGAGATTAGCTTCATAACATTTGGATCTGCAAGAGTAGTTGAATCTCCAACTGCTCTATTTTCGGCCACATCTTTTAATAACCTTCGCATTATCTTGCCACTTCTTGTCTTTGGAAGCTCTGCTACCACCATGATCTGCCGAGGCTTTGCAATTGCGCCAATTTCTTTTGCAACATGATCTCTTAATTGCTTAACTAAGGTGTCACCCTTAGCTGCCTCTATTCCACCGCGCAAAATAACAAATGCAACAATTCCCTGACCTGTCATTTCATCTTTAGCTCCAACGACTGCAGCTTCTGCAACTGCTTCATGAGAAACAAGTGCAGATTCAACCTCAGTGGTTGAGATTCGATGTCCTGAAACATTCATAACATCATCAACCCGCCCTAAGAGCCAGATAGCGCCATCTTTATCTAACTTTGCGCCATCTCCTGCAAAATACATATTGTTAAATCTTGACCAGTAAGTGTCTTTATATCGCTCTGGCTCTTTCCAAATACCACGCATCATTGATGGCCAAGGCTGCGTTAATACTAAGTAACCACCACGACCATTACCGACAGCTCTACCTTCATCATCTACTACCACAGTACTAATTCCTGGAAGAGCTTTCATAGCACTTCCTGGTTTAGTTGCAGTTACTCCTGGTAATGGTGAAATCATAATTGCGCCAGTCTCTGTTTGCCACCAAGTGTCAACAATTGGGCAATTATTTTTACCAATTACCTCTCGATACCACATCCATGCTTCTGGATTAATTGGTTCACCAACTGATCCAAGAAGACGAAGTGAAGACAGATTAGATCCATTTGGATATTCATCTCCCCATTTCATCCAGGTCCTAATTAAGGTTGGCGCGGTATATAAAATACTTACTTTGTATTTTTCAATTAACTGGAAAATACGTCCCTTAGTTGGCGTATCAGGAGTTCCTTCATACATCACCTGAGTTGCGCCATTAATGAGCGGCCCATAAACAACATATGAGTGCCCGGTAATCCAGCCAATATCTGCGGTGCACCAATAAACATCTGTTTCAGCTTTTAAATCAAATACTGCGTGGTGGGTATAGGCCGCCTGTGTTAAGTAGCCACCAGTGGTGTGATAAATACCCTTAGGCTTTGCAGTAGTGCCTGAGGTATAGAGAATAAACAAACCATTTTCGGAGTCAAAAAATTCTGGCGTATGTTTATCTGATTGCTTGTCAACTATCTCATGCCACCAAACATCTTTGCCACCCCACACCACTTCTTGGCCAGTTCTTTTAACAACTAATACATTTTTAACATTTGTTGAACCTTTAAGTGCCTCATCTACAGCTCTTTTTAGTGCAAAGGCAGCGCCTTTGCGATATCCACCATCTGCAGTTATTACTAGAGTTGCATCCGCATCTTGGATTCTAGAAAGTAGAGCATCTGCTGAGAAGCCACCAAAGACAACTGAATGCATAGCTCCTAATCTTGCGCAAGCAAGCATTGCAGTGGCAGCTTGTGGGATCATCGGCATATATATAGCTACTCGATCTCCTTGTTTAACGCCGAGCTCAATTAGCGCATTTGTTGTCTTGCAAACATCACTTAGTAATTGTTTATAGGTAATTGTTTGCGTGTCTCCAGGTTCACCTTCAAAATGAAATGCAACTCGATCCCCACGGCCCTCTAACACATGCCGGTCTAAACAGTTATAACTAGCATTGAGCTTTCCACCAACAAACCATTTAGCGAAGGGTAATTGCCAATCAACGACCTGATTCCATTTCTTATCCCAAGTTAATCTCTCTGCCTGTTTTTCCCAGAAGG
>Ga0247843_1009785_pt1 | contig 10474 bp, 7 predicted proteins | sample LaCruzMarch2017__FD_192420 | JGI IMG/M metagenome (GOLD analysis project Ga0247843, IMG submission 192420) | Freshwater microbial communities from meromictic Lake La Cruz, Castile-La Mancha, Spain - LaCruzMarch2017_8m | ecosystem: Environmental > Aquatic > Freshwater > Lake | place: Spain...
ATGTTTTAATAACTTTAAAGCGCATGAACAAGATGCGTTATTGACAGTTTTCAATGAACTTTTGGTGACACAACCCTACTGGACAGAGCTTTTATTGAGCATTTAAAAAATGAGGGGATTCTTAAGGGGCACGATAGCTTAATGCGTAGGTTACGTACCAACGAACTAGCATTACAATTATCTCTTTTTTAAAGTGGCGCTGTTTAAAACTAATCATTGGATACTCCTGTCTCGGTTTCAATGATCTAATTATAGGCATGAGCCAGCTTTTGCGACAGAACCCCAATTCGCTCCACCTCTCTAAGCTAATTTTTTCATCCTTTGCTCCGTGACCACTCTTCAGCAATCAGCGTAACAAATATTAAAACTCAAGAGTGAAGAAACCGGACATTTTTAAATTGCGCGTACATTTAATGAGTGCATCAAACCCTCTTTTATGGTTAATTTAGGCTCGGCTTTTTTATGTGCTATTACGGCTACATTTTGTAGTTAACTATTCAAGCAGCTTCAAACCCAAATCAATGCCAATCTAAAATTAGAAGAAGAGCGGCTTGAATATCCCAGAAATGATTGTCTCATTACTAATAATTTCAAAACAATGACGTCCAATCCTCTATCGAATACCTTATAAACAACATCTATTCAATTCTTTTTAAGAGCAATACAAGCGCACTGTTATTGCTACAAGTGGTGAACGCGGTCCAACGCCTGCACAAGATCTCTATGAAAATATCAGATATTTTTCAACAAGGCATTAAAAATAAGTCTTGATACACCTTGCCTCTATTTAAAAAGTAAGTCTATACTTGTTTAATAACTTTATTTTCAGTCATCCTTAACCAGGCTCGTATGAAAAGAAGAATTCTTAAAAATTTCACGCCTATTTTATTATCAATGTTTTGGGTCATTCTTGCTTTAGGTATAGAGCTTGGCCCTAAAACTTCAGGCACATCAGCTGAGATATTACATAACTTTTTTAAACGAATTGATTATTTAATATATGACATCAGGCAGTTATCTACACTCCATTTAGGTTTTAAACAACGGCATCCTATAGCAATCATCGCTATCGATGATAAAAGCCTTCTTCAGGAGGGACAATGGCCATGGTCATATAATAAAATTGCTTTACTGATTAGTAAGCTTCGGGCAATGAAAACTTCAATCATAGCTTTAAATATTATGTTTCAGGAACAGGAAAAAAATATTGCTTCTTCTATCAAATACAAATTGATGGAAAAAAACGCACCCCCTGAGGTCATTAATGAATTAAAAATCCTCGAGCCACAATTTGATGGAAATGCAAAATTAATCACTGAGGTGCAACATCATACAGACATTGTCCTCCCTTTTATTTTACTATCAAACCCCTTTACTTCTGGACAACTTCCCTCCCCTATTTTTATCATTAACTCTTCAGATGTGAAAAATTTTTCTATCCTAAGCATGTCTGGATATATTACAAATTTTAATGCCATACAGTATAAGTCAACTTATAATGGATTTACATCAAGTTTGACCGATGAAGATGGTATTATTCGTCGAACCCCAATGGTACTTCTTTATAAAAACCAGATATTTGCATCACTTCCATTAGCGATGGCTCAGGCGATGTATCCAGAAAAAAAAATAAACCTCAACTTTGCAAGTATTGGAAATAAAAAAATTCTTACCTCTATACAATTGGGTGATCTTCAAATCCCCACTGATAAAGCAGGTAGAGTATTAATTCCATTTAAAGGGAAGTCCCATTCATTTCCCTATTATTCAGCCACAGATATATTAAAAAATAATATTAATCCTAATAAGTTAAGAAATTCAGTCGTTATCATTGCCAATACAGCTTCTGGGGTTGATAGGATTAGAAATACTTCTGTCGATATCGCGATGCCCGAAAGTGAGATTCAAGCGAATGTGTTAAATGGAATTCTGATGGATAAATTTCCACAGATTCCTTTCTGGGGCAAGTATATCACCATTGCAATAACGATAATTGTTGGTATCGTCCTGAGCTTATTATTGCCTATTTTAAGGCCTAATCTAGCCATTCTACTGGCATCTAGCGTTTTGATTTTGCTCATCATTATGAATATCTGGCTTTGGATTGTATTAGGGATTGTGTTTTCCTTCTCAATCCCTTTTCTCATGTCTGTCATGTTGGTTCTTACCAATATGGCTTATGGGTTTTTATTTGAAGATCGCAAAAAAAGATTTTTACGTGAGGCATTTGGTCAGTATGTTGCCCCTGAATATGTTCAATATTTATTGGAAAACCCTCAAGATTATAGTCTTGAGGGTGAAAGTGTAGAATTGACAGTACTATTTACCGATATACGAAGTTTCACTTCCATTTCAGAAGATATGAGCGCAAATGTACTCAAACAATTTTTAAATCACTATTTTACCCCCATGACCGAAATTATTTTCAAACATAAAGGAACCATAGACAAATATGTCGGTGACATGATCATGGCTTTTTGGGGGGCTCCTATCAAAAACCCTAATCACCGTGAAGCATCAATCAATGCAGCATTGGATATGTTAGCAAAATCTTATGAATTAAAGATGGTTTTTTTAAAAGAAGGATTGCCAGAAATTAAAATTGGCATTGGAATTAACTCTGGGCAAATGAACGTCGGTGACATGGGATCCTTATATCGCCGTTCTTACACCGTTTTAGGTGATCCGGTTAATTTAGCTTCACGTTTAGAAAGTGCTACCAAATACTATGGGGTCGAGCTCCTTGTAGGTAGTGAAACGCGCGATCACCTTGATATGTTTTTGTTCAGATTGGTCGATAAGGTTATCGTTAAAGGCAAACATAATGCGATGGATATCTATGAGGTGATATGTCGAATGACTGAAGCCTCACCTGATCAATTAAAAGAAGTTGAAATGCATCACCAAGCAATGGATGCCTACTTTAATCAAAACTGGAAAATTGCAGCTCAGATATTCGAATCCTTAGCTAGAGATTATCCACAAAAGAAGCTTTATAAATTATTTATTGAGCGAATAGGTGATTTTAAAAATAATCCACCCGAGGCTGATTGGGATGGTTCCTATAGGCTTACAGAGAAGTAAAGGCTAAAACTCAAAGGTCTGCCCACGACTTACAAATCCTAAAAACCCATCTTTTAGGGCATCTGGCAGCTCACCGGCATTGTAATGATACAACCACATCTTATTTTTAATATGCATATCAATATTTTTCAAATCTTCATAATGCGGGTGTTGCTCGCTTTTGAATGGAGAGGTTTCACAATCATGGAAAATTAGATCTGCACGACGATAAATAGGTTCTAATATATCAGGACAATATCGTGTATCAGATGAAATAAAAATCGTTTTACTATCACCTTTGATAAGCAACCCGTAGGCGGGCAAATACTGATGATTAGAAATACCATGCTGAACTTTAATTAATTGAAATGAATGATTTTCCCAACTAAACTGATTTTGACTTATATTTTTGACATCAAAATAGGTTGACAATGTTGGTTGAAAATCTTCAAGGCAAGACATGCCACCTGATAAAACATGATCCCACAGTGTGTCTTTCTGATCTGGGCTAATATAAAGAGAAGGTCTTTTCTTTTCAAGGAAATACTTAGAAAAACCGAACCACTCAAGTCCTCCTGCATGATCAGCATGAAGATGACTGATATACACAGCATCCACCTGAGGGAAACTGATACCTTGTTCATATAAAGAATGTTTAACATCTGAGCCACAATCGAAAAGCATCCTTTTACCATCAAGGGTTTCAATAATCATATTAGATTGATATTGTTTTTCTCCAACCGATAAAGCGGATGAAACACCAAGAAATAAAAGTTTCATTATTAACCTGCTATTTTATAGATACATTAAAATCATAAATTATATTATGCCTATTCACAACTTTTTAAACAACAAAAGCCCTCTGGAGGCTCTAGATAAACAATAAGGTTATTATATTCGCAACTCATACGACATTCATCATCGTGATAGCAGAGCGAATCATACATTAAACCAACAATTTTTTCACAGGAGGCATAATAACCAAATTCACCGCAACCATTGGCAATATTAGGACAAACCGCAGCAATTGCTGTATTGAATGCCATCGATAGGATAAAACCTACAAATAACTTCATTATTGCTCCCATAATTTATTTATTTAATTATAGACAAAAATTAACAAGTAGGTGAATATTTCTTTGTATTTGTGTATAATTTCATCATTGTTTATTTTAGGTCTCATTTATGCATTTTTTAATCACCTCTTCAATGTTATTTCTAAGTGCCATATGTGTTATTTATATGATTTTTCAGCTTCGTTCAGAAAAAAATATCATTTTGACAAGAATTGAAACTATTAAATTGAGTATAAGTGGTGTGATTGCGTTTATTGCCGATACCATTGGGATTGGAAGCTTTGCTGTCAATATTGCACTCGCAAAAGCATTCAATACGTTCTCAGATGAACAACTTCCTCCGATGGTCAATGGTGCTCAAATAATTCCAGGAGTCATTGAGTCAATCTTTTTTATGCAGACCATCAATGTGGATAAAACTACTTTACTCACCTTGGTGATAGGAACATGTATCGGGGGACTTTTAGGTGGAAAGGTAGTGTCCAAACTCAGTAAACAAGCGATACGCTTTGCTATGGTGCTTAGTTTTTCTTTAATCATTGGTCTTTTAATCAGTAAACAAATGCAATGGTTCCCCATTGGTGGGCATCTGACAGCATTACATTCAACATCGCTCTATATTGCATTTTTTGCCATGATCATCTGTGGCGCATTAAGTTCTGTAGGTATCGGATTATTCGCTTTGATTCAAGGGGTATTGTTTTTATTAAATGTATCGCCAGTTGTGGCTTTCCCAATCATGACCACAGCAGGTGCGATGCAACAACCGCTGACAACACTTATTTACCTCAAACAGAAAAAAATCCAAGTGAAAAAAACATTAATTGTAAGTCTAGGGGGCTGTGTTGGCGTTTTGTTGGTTTTGCCTATTTTTAAATACCTGACCACTTCATGGCTGCATATGATATTAGTGACAGTACTGTGTTTTAATGTGACGCGTATTGGGAAAGCTTTCTTTCAAGAACATAAAATCAGTAGGCAAGAAGATCTAACTTGCCCAACTTCCGCCTAATGCTTTGATTAAGGCCACACTTGCAATTTGACGTCTGGCCTGAAGCGAAATCATATCAATTTCCAATTGGAGTTTATTGACTGCAAATGGAGCTACTTCGATATAAGTCGTAATTCCCCCTTTTTGTCTTTGCAGCGCTTGATAATATTGGCGGTCTACAGCTTGCAAATCCTGTTTGGTAATTTCAATATTTTCATCAACCTTTCTAATTTCAACCAATTGATCTTCCACTTCCTTGAATGCTGTCAATACAGTTTGTCGATATTGCGCAGAGTAAAGTTTTAAAGCATACCAAGCTTGATTAAGTTGTGAGGGAAGCCTAAAGCCATCAAAAATAGTTTGGGATACCATAGGTCGAATTAAAGCAACAACGGTGGTTCCGGCAGATGGGCCAAGTGACCAAAACAAGCTACCTTTAGAAAATAGATGGGTAATATCGCTTGATTGCCCGCCGAATAAACCAAAAAGATTGATGGCGGGGAAAAAAGCAGCTCGCGCATAACCAATATTGGCTTTTGCACTCATGACGCGGTATTGAGCTGCAACCACATCAGGCCTTCTTTCTAATAAAAGTGAAGGAATCCTGGGATAAATGGAAACTTTTCTAAAGGGAATGACTGCCGGGCAAATATTGAATAATGATGGAGTCTCTCCAGTTAGGACTGCAATAGAATGTTCAAGTTGAGAACGTTTGATTTGATTATTTACTTGTAATAACTTGGCCTGTTGTAATTGGTGATAGGCTTGTTGCTTAGAGGTCTCATAAATCAAGCCACCACGATGCTGATGAGTTCTCAGTTGATAGACTTTTTGATAAATGGTGACATTTTCATCTAAAATAGCTTGCATCTTATCTGCACTTCTTAAAAGAAAATAATCGGTCGCCAATTGCCCGTGTAAGCTCAAACTAATAGCGGCCATATCTAATTTACTGGCGGCCATTAAACGATCATTAACTTTGACACTACTGCGAATTTTCCCCCAAAGGTCAACTTCATAATTGATTAAACCCGATAGAAAAAATGTATTATAAATATATAAACCAGCTACATTTCTATTGGTGAGTTGATTGGACGAGTTTTCAACTCTAGCCATATTATAAAAGCTAGTAATGCTTGGATAGAGATACGATCTGGCGATGCGGGCCACTTGTTGGGACTCTTTGTATTGGTAGTAAGCAACTTTAAGCTGATTATTCTGGCAGTTTATTTTCCTCTCTAGCGCATTTAGCGTTTCATCTTTATACAGCTCCCACCATTTATCCTTTTTTTCTTGATAAAGTTTGGGTTTTGCCTGAATCCATACCCCCTGCTGTTCTTTAAACTGAGTCGGTAAGTTCATTTCAATAGTGTTTTTTTTTGGCTCAAATGAACACGCCGACAATATAGCAACCGTCATGAGCAATAAACCATTACGCTTGATCAACTTGCATCCCCACAACTTTCTGATTTTCATAAATATCATCCGATGGGTTTAACACCACATCATCATGTTCAGTTAATCCCCGTGTTACCTCTACAAACTCACCAAAATCGCGATAGATATGAATATCCTGTAAATGTATGGTTTCCTTGTTTTTTAACAACGCAACCTGAATACCCTCTTTTCTAAATAACAAGGCATTTACCGGGATTCTAAAAGAGTCTTTAGAAAAAGGAATGGTAAAAAAGACTGTCGTAAAACTACCAGCAAGTAATTCTTGTTTTGGGTTATGAATGATAAATTGTGTTAATAAGGTTCTGGTTTTTAAATCAATCGCATCTGCAGTTCTTATCAATTTCGCTTCGAATTCTTTTTTTGGATATTGGCTAAATTTCAATTTCACCACCAATCCCAAAGGAAATTTATTCATATAGATTTGCGGTATTTTAACATACAGCCTTAATTTGTTTGACTTAACAATATGATATAGAGGCTGCTGCGAATTCGTGTTGCTGCCTGAGTTAATAAGGCTACCAATATCAATATGGCGATCGGAAATGATCCCAGAAAAAGGCGCTCTTACCTGTTCAAATTTTACAATTTCTTTAAGACGATTTTTTTCTGCCTTGGCTGATAACATATCTGCGTTGGTAGAATCAGCAAGATTGACTTTTTCATCTGTTTCTTGCTGTGAAACCGAGTCTGTTTTGAGGAGATTTTTCCATCGGGTGGCTGTTATCTGTGCTAAATTATTTTTAGCTTTTAAAGCATTATACTTTTCTTTAGCAAGACGGTACTGAGCATTCATTTCGGGGGCATCAATAATAGCCAGAACATCATTTTTTTTGACCACTGAACCAATATCGACATACCACTTAGTCACATAGCCATTAATCCTGGCAAAAATGTCAGTATCATGCCATGCCATCAGTGTTCCTGGTAATATAATCTCTTCAGAAGAATTTTTTTTAACTGGTTTTATCAACTTGACCACCGGTAAGCTTATTTTAATCTGATTAAAATACAGCTCTAGAGAATTAAAAATTCTTATCCCAATATTTAAAAACAGTATAAAAGATAAAATGATAAACAAGGTCCGTAAATATGTAGGAGCCTTTTCATATACGTATTTTATTTTATTAATATAGTCTGACAGAGATATCATCGGTCACTCACTTTTTTCTTTCTAGAATAAATGAAATAGAAGAAATTGGGTACAAAAAACAAGGTGGAGCCTGTTGCAAAAATAAGTCCCCCAATCACTGCTCGACCTATAGGTGCATTTTGTTCTGCCCCAGAACCAAAACCTATCGCAATAGGTAACATACCGAAAATCATCGCCAATGCTGTCATGATGATTGGCCGTAATCTTGTTTTAGCCGCAATCATAATCGCATTAAAGGGATCAAGATTGTCATTAAGATTTTGTTTTGCAAAGTTGACTAACAAAATACTATTAGAAATACCAATGCCGATGGTCATAAAGGTACCAATAATGGCAGGAACACTTAAGGTGGTATTGGTGATAAACAATCCCAAACAGATACCGGAAAATGTAGCTGGTAAAGCAGAAATGATAATGAAAGGATCTAACCAGGATTGTAAATTAATCACCATAACGAAATAAACCAACAGAATTGAAAAAACAAGACCCCACAATAGATTGTTAAAGGATTTTTGTTGTACTTCAACTTGTCCTTTAAGTTGGATCTCAGACCCTTTTGGTAATTGCTGATGGGTTGATTTAATCAAACGTTGAATATCTTTTGCGACTGAACCTGCATCTCTATTTTGAATACTAGCATATATATTGATGACAGGTTGAACATTATAGTGGCTGATGACGGTAGCAACCTGTTTGAAGCTAAATGAAGAAACAGCACCAAGAATTTGTTTGCTTGAAGATGCGCCTGTGTACTTAAAAGGAATGTTTTTTAATGCCTGAAAACTATTCATTTCATATTGAGGTGTTTGCACGACAACGGGATAAGATACCCCAGTTTCCGTATTTAACCAAAAATTAGGGGCTGTTTGTAGACTCCCAGACAGTGAGATAAAAACATCATTAACAATATCTGCCTGGCTTAAACCTAGCACTCTAGCACGGCTTCTATCGACATCAACATAGATCTCTGGATAATCGGACAATTGTCGAATACGAGCGTCGACAATGCCAGGTATACGCTTTAACTTATCAAGAAAATGCTTGGCATAATCTCGATTCGCGACATCTTTATAACCATTAATTTGTATATTGATAATTGAGGGCAAACCAAAATTTAAAATCTGATTGACAATATCTGCAGATAAAAAATAAAACCCCACTTCTGGATAATGCTGGCCTAAGACATTCCTCAATTTTTCGATATAATTTTTTATAGGATGATGATGGGACTTTAAATCAATAAACAGATCAGCATCTTGAGGCCCATCTGTTCCTGAGTTGTCATAACTTAAATTCATACCACTGATTGGCAAGCCCACATTGGTGATGATACTCTCTATTTCATTGGAAGGAATAACCTCACCAACCAAATGCCTTACTTTTGCAGCAAGCCTTGCTGTTTCTTCGAGACGCGTTCCAGATTTTGCCCTAATATGTAATTTAATTTGACCTGCATCCACATTAGGGAAAAAATTGCTTCCTAAAAATGGAAATAAAAGCAAACATGAAGATACCGTAATCAAAAAATTAACAATAAAAGCTTTTGAGTTTTTTAATGTACTGACAAGTAACTTTTCATACTGATTGCGAAGTTTGATAAACCCCTTTTCAAATTGTTGATGGATATATGATTGATGTTCAGAACTGTCTTCAACCAGCAAATAACGGACTAAGGTGGGAACTAAGGTTCTCGACAACACATATGAAGCAAATACTGAAAAAATAACGGCCTCAGCGAACGGGACGAATAAATAGTGTGTAATCCCTTCTAAATAGAACATCGGCAAAAAAACAATACAAATACACAATGTCGATACAAATGCGGGAACTGCAATTTGTGAGGCCCCATCTAAAATAGCTTGAACCATCGGTTTTTTCAAACTCAGTTGGCGATTAATATTCTCAATTTCAACGGTTGCATCATCCACTAAAATGCCAATTGCGAGAGCCATTCCCCCAAGTGTCATAATGTTAATACTTTCATTGAGGCCTTTTAAAATAATAATGGCGGAAAGCACTGATAATGGAATTGAAATAGTAATAATTAAAGTATTGCGTAAATTTCCAGTGAACATGTAAATCAAAAGACCTGTCAGCAAAGAAGCGATAACCCCTTCATGGATAACATTTTTTATAGATGATTTTACAAATATTGATTGATCGCCAAAGATCTCGAGATTGAGAGCCTTAGGCATGTTTTCCTTGATAAGGGGTAGCATTTTTTTTATTTTTTCAATGATATCCATGGTTGATGCACTGCCAATTTTTAGGATATTCATCATGACTGCAGGCTCGTCATTTAAGCGAACAGCATTAATTTGCGGAACTGATCCATCACGAATATGCGCTACATCTCTAATGTATAATTCTTGATTGGTAGAAGGAAATAGTGGTAATTGATTAAATTCTTTTACAGTCAGTGGGCTATTATTGAGTTTCACAAAAAACTCATAAGGACCAATTTTTTGAGTCCCTGCTGGTAACACTAATGCCTGAGCATTCAATGCATCCACCACGTTTTGTGGGGAAATGCCAAAATCTTGCATAGCTTTAACTTTCAGATCAGAAACCACCTGCCTGACTTTTCCACCATAGGGTGCGGGAATTGCAGCACCTTGAACATTTGACAAATAATTACGAATAAAATTACAGGGCTATGCAGTTGACCCCACCAGCCACTACATGTAGTATTTCGGGATATGAATATTTATCCCAAAAACGTGGTAGAACTGATGG
>Ga0247843_1009786_pt1 | contig 10470 bp, 11 predicted proteins | sample LaCruzMarch2017__FD_192420 | JGI IMG/M metagenome (GOLD analysis project Ga0247843, IMG submission 192420) | Freshwater microbial communities from meromictic Lake La Cruz, Castile-La Mancha, Spain - LaCruzMarch2017_8m | ecosystem: Environmental > Aquatic > Freshwater > Lake | place: Spain...
TAACGCTGGCCGACTTCGGCGATCACCTCGTCAGCGCGGCTCGTGCGATCATAGATGAGCCCGAAAATGGCGAAGGCTGGCAGCGCCATCAGCACCGCGAGGATGCAGACGAGCAGGAACTTGAGGCCTACCGATCGTGTCGGCAGACGCAGCTGGTCGGTCATCGACCGGACTCCTCTTTCATGACGGAGAGTTCATGATCGGCGGTGATTGCGGCGAAATCCCGCTACGCCGTCCATGCGGTTTTGCAGGGGGCGCGCGCATTTTGACGGGCGTCCAATCACGCCTGGTTCAGGATCCGATCTCGACATCGAACGATCCCGTCGCCGGCGGCTCCTCCGGGAGGAACGTGCGCGGGACAGGCTTGAACATGGCCCATGCAAAGGTCGCCGCGCCAAGCAACGCGACCACCACGATGAGCCGGTGGATGCGTTTGTCAAACGCAGCGCTCACCGTCGCTTCCTCGCCGCCCGCCGCGAGCACGCGTTGGCGCTGGGCGTCAACGATGAGATAGACCGCCAGCATTGCGATGGGCAGCACCGGCCCCCACGGCACATCCGCCAGACCGTTTCGCGCGACCAGCGGCGAAACCACGGCGAGCACGAAACCGCCCAGCACGGCGAATTCGATCGGGTTGGCGAAACTCTTCATCGGCCCACGATGAAAGCGCCGCCGCCGCGCCGCGAATTCCGCACCGAGGTTCGACCAGAACGACATTGGCGTCAGGAGTGATCTTCCGAGTAAAACGGCTCGAACACGTACTCGTTGTCCGGAGCGACGACGTAACACGCCGTCTCGTGGACGCTCGTCTCATGGCAGACCATGGGCTTTTTCGCCGCTTTCATAGCCGTGTACCCAGCCGCGTCGAGATGCGTGGCGATGGTTTCGCCTTTGGCGGACGCAACGTCCGTCGTCGAGACGATGGCGTTGGTCCAGTCTTCGAGAAACTCGCGCAGGCGCGCGCCGTCGAAGGCAGGGCCGGCATGACCCTCGATGAGATCCATCCGGTTCATCGACGTCGCGTAGCCGTGCACGAATGCAGCATCGTCCTTGCGGCGGAATGTCAGCACCACCGTCGCGCTGGCGCAGGGGTTGGACTTCGCCATCTCGGCGCGATCGGCGGCGAGCGGTTTCGGCGCCTCGAAAGAGCGCGCTTCGACGATGTAGTCGGGCGCCTCGCCGAGGATGGCGATCTCGCGCATTGCAGACTGGACGCAGGATGTGGCGGACGCCGCCTCCTTCCTCTGCGACGGCGCGCACGCCGCAAGGGCTGCGCAGACTGCCGACGCCACAATGGCCCGCACGATCATGGTGTTGTTCCCTCTTGGTCGTCGGTCACGCGGGAGCGTGGGCGTCACTCTCGTTCCGCCTCAGGCGATAGACGCTGGACATACCGTTACGAAACGCTGGCGACCGCTGCAATCGGCCAGCGTCAGTCCACAGCCTGACGGATCAATACACCCGCTTCTTCGGGGGGATCGATTCCACCTCGTTGGTCATCGTGTTCGAGTGCACCGGGCGGTATTCGATGGTGGTGCGGCCGCTCGCCTCGTCGATCCACGCAAGCGTGTGCTTCATCCAGTTCACGTCGTCGCGGTCTGGGAAATCTTCCCGTGCGTGGGCGCCGCGGCTTTCGACGCGGTTGGCGGCGCTGTTGACGGTGACCACCGCCTGCTGGATCAGGTTGTCGAATTCCAGCGTCTCGGCGAGATCGGAATTCCAGATCAGGGAACGGTCCGTGACCGTGATGTCCTCTGCGCCGCGGAAAACCTCCGCCACGCGCCGGACGCCCTCATCGAGAGTGGGGCCGTCGCGGTAAACCGCGCAAGTGTCCTGCATGGCGCGTTGCATGTGATCGCGGAGTTTCGCGGTCGATGTGGCGCCCTTGGCGAAGCGGAAGCGATCGAAACGCGCGAGGTGCGTGTCGCCAGCGTTGGCCGCGAGCGCTGGCTTGGCCGCGCCCGGCTTCAGCATTTCGCCGCAGCGCAGACCAACGGCGCGACCGAACACCACGAGATCGATCAGCGAATTGGAGCCGAGACGGTTGGCGCCGTGCACACTCACGCACGCCGCTTCGCCGACAGCCATGAGCCCGGGCACCACGTGATCGGGATTGCCGTCGAGCTTGGTCAGCACTTCGCCGTGATAGTTCGTGGGGATGCCGCCCATGTTGTAGTGGACGGTCGGCAGCACCGGGATCGGCTGTCGCGTCACGTCGACATTGGCGAACACCTTGGCGCTTTCGGAAATGCCCGGCAGACGCTCGTGGATGATATTCGCATCGAGATGATCGAGGTGGAGGAAGATGTGGTCCTTCTTCGGACCCACGCCGCGACCTTCGCGGATTTCGATCGTCATCGCGCGGCTCACCATGTCTCGCGGCGCGAGATCCTTCACGGTCGGCGCGTAGCGCTCCATGAAGCGTTCGCCCTCGGAATTGGTGAGATAGCCGCCTTCCCCGCGCACGCCTTCGGTGATGAGGCAGCCCGCGCCATAGATGCCGGTGGGGTGGAACTGCACGAATTCCATGTCCTGCAGCGGCAGACCCGCGCGCAACACCATGGCGTTGCCGTCGCCGGTGCAGGTATGCGCCGACGTGCACGAGAAGTAGGCGCGACCGTAGCCGCCGGTGGCGAGCACCACCGTCTGCGCGCGATAGCGGTGCAGCGTGCCGTCATCGAGCTTCCAAGCCGTCACCCCGCGGCACGCGCCCTCGCCGTCCATCAGCAGATCAAGCGCGAGATATTCGATGAAGAAGTCGACGTCGTAGCGAAGCGACTGGCCGTAGAGCGTGTGCAGGATGGCATGGCCCGTGCGGTCGGCGGCGGCGCAGGTACGCTGCACCGGCGCTTCGCCGTAGTTGCGCGTCATGCCGCCGAAGGCGCGCTGGTAGATCTTGCCTTCCTTGGTGCGTGAAAACGGCACGCCCCAGTGTTCAAGCTCGAACACGGCCTTCGGCGCGTTGCGCGTGAGATACTCGATGGCGTCTTGATCGCCCAGCCAGTCCGATCCCTTCACGGTGTCGAACATGTGCCAGCGCCAGTCGTCCTCGCCCATGTTTCCGAGCGCCGCCGAGATGCCGCCCTGCGCCGCTACTGTGTGCGAGCGCGTGGGGAACACCTTCGAGATGCACGCCGTCTTTAGGCCCGCCTGCGCGCAGCCGACTGCCGCGCGAAGCCCCGAGCCGCCGGCTCCGACGACGACGACGTCATAGTCATGATCAATCCAGTTATATGCCGGCACGAGACCTGAACCCCAAAAAACTAAGCACCGAAACTGATCTGGTAGAGCGCGAAGACGCCAACCGCCGCCGCGAGCAGCGTGATGAGCGTGTTAACGCCAAGAACGAGCCTGCGCGTACCGGAACTGCTGAGATAGTCCTCAGCGATCACCTGCACACCCAGACGCATGTGATAAAGCGTGATGAGCAGAAAGAGCCCGAGGCCGATGCTGGTGAACGGGCTCGCGAGCCATGCTCTGGCCGACTCGTAGGAACCGTCGAGCGAGAGCGCCGCCGACACCATGAACCAGGGCATGAGGAACAAAAGCAGGATGGCGGACACCCGTTCGCCGATGAAATGGCCTGTGCCGTGGCCAGCAGCTCTACCAGTCATCGTTTCAAGCTCCCGCCAGCGCCCAGATCAGAAGCGGGGTGATCGCGGCGAACACGAACGCGCCCCAACCTGTCAGATCGGCGACTTTCGGGCTAAACCCACGCCCGGCGTCCCAGACAAGGTGACGAATCCCGGCGGCGAAGTGATAGCCGGCCGCCGCGACGATCAAAAACAGAACGACCTGCCCCGGAATCGACTTCACCAGCGCGTTGAACTCAGCGAACTCCTCCGGCCCGGCCGCGAGCGCCCAGAGCCAGACCACCAAAGCGAACGCCCCAACCATCAACCCCACGCCAGAGAACCGGTTGGAGATTGATGCGATCATCGTCATGTGCGGTCGCCACACCTGCAGGTGCGGGGACAAAGGGCGGGTGTCAGGCGGGGCGGCCATGTATGCTCCTGGGAAGTATTACGGCGATTTCGATGGCGCGGATCGTAGAAGGCGTCGCGCCTTAGTCAATTAAACCGCCGTGAATTGACAGCCCGGCTCCTGTGGCATGTTTTCACGCCGCTCGCGGGATGCGGGCGGTGCGCGGGTCCGGACATGAGAAGCATCTGTTTAGCCTTGGTTTTCATTGTGGCGACCATCACAAGCGCGAGCGCCCAGCTTGAAAGCCGGCTGGCGAACAACCAGTCCACGGACCTGGTTAAGGCCTATGAATTGTACATGCGCGGCGTCGACCCGGTCACGGCGGGCTTCGAGGGCCACCTGCCGGCCTTGGAACGCCTGCCCGACGTGTCCCCGGAAATGGTCGCCAGCCGGCGGCAAACGCTGACAGACTTCAAGAGCCGGCTCGCCGCCATCGATCCCGCCACCCTGGGCGACGCTTGGCGCCTCGACCATGTCCGCCTTTCGCGCACGGTCGACGCCGAGCTGGAGCGCATCCCCTTCGATCTTGAGCGGCTCGCCTTCGAGAACGACAGCGGCTTCTTCAGCCTGATGGGCTACCTCGCCGGCGCCACGCCCATCCGCACGACCGCGGATGCGCAAGCATGGATCGCGCGGCTCGAAGCGACGCCGAAATGGTACGACCAGAACATCGCCAACCTCCGTCGCGGCATGGCGACCGGCATGATGCAGCCGCGCCCCGTCGTGCAAGCAGCTCTGGTGCAGGTGCGCGCGATCCCGGCGAACGCCGAAGCCAGCCCGCTCTTCGCGCCGATGAAGACGATGTCGGCGACCATACCATCGGCGCAAGCCAGCGCGCTGCGCACGCGCGCAAAAGCCGCCATCGAGCGCGGCGTTATTCCAAAGCAGCGCCAGCTTCTCACCTTCATGGAGCGCGAATATCTCCCGCGCGCGCCGACGAGCCTCGCGATTCGCGACCGGCCGAACGGCGAAGCGCTCTACGCCTATCTCATCGGCCATCACACCACGACGCCGATGACGCCGGACGAAGTCCACAATCTCGGCCTCGCGGAAGTGGCGCGCATCCGGGCGCGCATGCAGACGGTGATGGCGCAGGCGCGGTTCAACGGGACGTTCCCGCAATTCCTCAACTATCTGCGCACCGATCCGCGCTTTTACGCAAAGACGCCGGACGAATTGCTGATGCGCGCGGCCGAAATCGCCAAGCGCGCGGATGATCGCCTGCCCGGCCTATTCCGCACCCTGCCGCGTCTACCCTATGGCGTAAGGCCCGTGCCCGCCGAGCTTGCGCCGACCTATACGACCGGCCGGTACAATCCGGGCTCGCCGAAGAACGGCGTGGCAGGCGGTTATCTCGTCAATACGTCCAAGCTCGATCACAGACCGCTCTACGAACTGCCGGCGCTGACGCTGCACGAAGCCGTACCCGGCCATCATCTGCAGATCGCGCTGGCGCAGGAGCGTGATGACCTGCCGTGGTTCCGGCGCAACGCAGACGTCACCGCCTTCACCGAAGGCTGGGGCCTCTACGCGGAATACCTTGGCGAAGAGATGGGCATCTACCGCGACCCCTATGAGATGTTCGGCCGCCTCTCCTACGAGATGTGGCGCGCGTGCCGCCTCGTCGCCGACACCGGAATCCACTGGAGGCGCTGGAGTTTGGCTGAAGCGCGCAAGTGCTTTGAGGAAAACTCCGCGCTCGCGCCGCACAACATCACGACCGAACTTGAACGCTATGTCTCGTGGCCGGGTCAGGCGCTGGGCTACAAGATCGGCGAGATCGAGTTCCGGCGGCTGCGCACGAAGGCCGAGACCGCGCTTGGGCCGGCGTTTGACGTGCGGGCCTTTCACGACGCCGTGTTGCGCGAGGGGGCGCTGCCGCTCGACCTGCTGGAAAGCCAAGTCGATGCGTGGATCGCCGTCCAGAAGCGCCGCACCGGGACCGCAGATTAGCCTGAGGGGCGAAAAAGACAAAGAGTCCGAGAAGAACCGCCCTCTCGTCGCGGCGGCGGCGCAATGATACCGTCGTTAACCAGTGTCAGAATGCACAAGAGCTGAGGGGTGAGCGATGACCGGGGAAGTCTATGTGGTGGCCGCCAGCGGCCTGAACATGCGCGAGTTGCCGGATGCCGGCGCCGAGGTGCTCATCGTGCTGCCGCGCGGGCAGTTCGTGACGCGGCTCGACAACCGCAACTGGGGCAATGGCTGGTTCCGGGTGCAGGCGGACCTGCACATGATGACTTTCCAGGGCTACGTTTCGGCGACCCACATTCAGCCCGTCAACGCGCCCGTCACGCCGGGCCGTGGCGATCTGCGCGTCACCGAAGCCGACATCGTCAAGCTGGCGAAAAACCCCAAGCGCGAATTCCTGCCGGGTCTCGTCACGGGCTTTCAACGCGAGCTGCCGCGCTACGAGATCAGCACCGGCATCCGCGTGTCGCATTTCATGGCCCAGTGCGCACACGAGTGCGACAACTTCCGCACCATGCAGGAATACGCCAGCGGCGACGCCTACGAGGGCCGCGCGAGCCTCGGCAACACGCAACCTGGCGACGGGCGTCGCTACAAGGGCCGCGGCATCATCCAGCTGACGGGCCGCGCGAACTATCGCACCTATGGCGGCGCCCTCGGGCTCGATCTCGAGAACAATCCTGAACTCGCCGCGATCCCCGAGAACGCCGTGAAGATCGCCTGCGAATACTGGAAGCGCACGACGCGCAACGGCGTGACCATGAACCAGCTCGCTGACCGCGACGACATCAACTCGATCACGCGCCGCATCAATGGCGGCCTCAACGGCCTCGCCGACCGTCAGGTGAAGCTCGGCATCGCAAAAGGCATCTGGGGCGGCGCAGCGGGCGTCTAGACGCCTCTATGAACAGGGGAACATCATGTCTGAAGAGAGCAAGCGCCAAGGCTTCCGGTTCGGCGCGATCGTCACACTCGTGCCCGTCGTCACGGCGGCGTTCGGCGGCCTCCAGTATTATCGCGACCAGCAGCAGCGCGAATTCGAGGCCGTGACGTTCTATCTCCAGAACCAGGCGACGTTCGATCCGTGCCACGATGCACAGCGCGCTAACCTCAACCTCGGCATGATCGAGAACATCTATCCCAACGTGTACGCGCGCGTGGTCGAGCACGTGGAGAACCGGGCGTCGCAATGCGACAGCATCACCGTTATCGCGCAGGAGCAGGTCACGGCCAGAACGCCCGCCGGGGATCCCCCCGCCTCTGCGGCGCCTGCGCCGAAGACCGACGCGCCGCCGCTGGACCCGCCAGCAATTTCCCCGACTGCGCCTGAGAAAACCCAGGCGCCTGATGGAACCGAGGCGAACGGGAAAACCGAGGCGCCCGTGCAGGTTCCGCAGCCGCGCGCCAATGCCTCGCCCCTGGCGCAGCGCAGCGCAGACTTCTTCCGCAACCGTTACGACCGCATCGCCTCCTTGCCGAGTTCAAGCGCCCGGCGGGTCAAAGAGGGCGAGTACCGCGTCCTCATCCAGATCTCCGACGAGGCAGATCGCGCCCTCGCACAATCGATTGAAGCAGCCCTGCGCGACAGCGGAAACACAACGCCCTCCATCGACCTCGTGCCTGTCCGCGTGAACAAGGCTGAACTGCGCTATTTCCGCGAAGCCCAGGCGGGGGATGCGCAAAAACTCGCTGACCGGGTGGAACAAGCCCTGACAGCCGCTGGAGCCCCCGGAGAGGTTACGCCTGTCCTGGTGGACCGCGCCGGTCTGCCGCCGGGGGTAATGGAGCTCTGGCTGCCGTAGCGCCGACGTCGGGGTTATTCACGCTCCATCGCCCAGCGGAGGGAACCCTTAGCGTTCCTCTGACGTTGCCCCGTTGTCGCATTGCGACGTCGGAGCCGACCATGGTCAACCGGGTGATCGGACTGTGCGTCACAGCGATGGCGGCCGCCTTCCTTGGGTTCAGCGCCATTGCGACGACTTTTGCAGAAGCTGCGCGCGTTGTTTTCTTCATTTTGGCGGTGCTGTTCGTCGTGACGACGGTAGTGGCGCTTTTCGACGCACGCCGGCCGAACCTCAAGGCGCTGATGCGCATGGCGTCGCTGATGGCGGTCGCATCAGTGGTCAGCTTCGCCGCCTGCGCCTGGATTGAGCACGACATGGCCGCCGCGCCTGTGGGGCGCGCGATCGACCATCAGGCCATGGCCCTCGGCGATACTGCGGGCGGCGCGGCGCGCCATGCAAGCCAGCGCACAGCCGCCTTGGCCGAGCGCGTCATCGACGACATCCGCAGCGACGCGGAAAAACTTGTCCAGTTCGACGCCTCGGCGGATGAAGCAGTCAACACCTCGACGGGCTCGCGCCAGTAGCGCGTTCCAGCACAAGGAATCTGACATGCCCGATGGCGCGTTTACTCACCTTCAGGTCGTACGCACCCTGCGCGATCTCCCCAGCAACACGCCTATCCGTATCGTTCGCCCGCGCGGTCGCGGCGAAAAGGTCACGGCGATGCTTGCCAAGTCAGACGGCGAAATCCTGACTGAGGACGGTCAACCTGTTCGCTATTTGGCGGGTGAAGACTTCGTCGTCGACTATCCGTCAGGCGCCCGACAGGTCGTCAGGCGCGACGTGTTCGAAAAGACTTATCGCAAGATTCAAGGGGGCGGATTCCGCAAGAACACCGACATCCGCTACCGCGCCGCGATCCGGCGGGAGCCTGTGCACATCGAGACCCTCGAAGGCGTACGCGAAGCGAAGGCGGGCGACTGGGTCATGATCGGCGTCGCCGACGAAATCTGGCCCGTGCCTGCTTCGGAAGCAAAACAGAAATACAAGGGCGCGACTTCGGTAGGACTGACCGGCGTCGGCGCCACTATTCTCCTTGTCTTCCTGTTGCTCGCCTTCGTGGTCTGGATTTCGACCTGGAGCATCCGACCAAACTCGATCGCTTTGGCGATCGAATGGTCGGATAAAGATGCTCTACACGTATGATTCTAGAGCAACTTTATCCGAGTTCGGAATTGCGGCTGCAATTCCGAAAGATGGGCTTTTGCGCTAGCGTCGCGGAATCGCGGCCCAATAGTCGAGATCGAGAATGACGCAGGGATCGTACTCACCCTCCCCGGTCTTGTCGGGGAAGTCTTTGCACGGCTTGTCCTTTGTCGCCACCAGCCGCAGGCGCAGCGCGCCGATGGAGTCCGTCAGCGGCACGGCGTCGAGCACTTCGCTCCAGGCGTAGACGGTGTCCCATGCAAACAGCGGGTTCACGTGCCGGCCCGCGTTCAGCGCAAGCACATAGGCGGCATTCGCAAGGCCGTTGAACGCCAGAGCGCGCGCAATCGAGATCGCCACGCCGCCGTAGATCAGCCGCTTGCCGAAGCGTGAATCCTTTTGCGCCAGCAAGTCGAAATGCACCTTGGCGGTGTTCTGATAGAGGCGCGTAGCGATCTGGTGCTCGGCCTCCTGCACAGTCATGCCATCCACGTGATCGATTTTCTCGCCCACAGCATAATCGCCGAATGTGTGCGGCGAGCCTGCGAGATCGAAGTCGTAGCGATCGTAGGTCAGGCCGTAGGGCAGTTTCAGATCGGCCTTGTCGACGACCGCGGCGAGTTTCGGAGCCTTGTTTGGCGCCAGTGCGCCCGCGCCGCGGCGATTGACCATCACCCAGCGCACATAGCTCAGCACCGTTTCGCCGCGCTGGTTAACGCCCGTCGTGCGCACATGCACCGTGCCCGTCTTGCCGTTGGAGTTTTCCTTAAGGCCGATGATTTCCGATGTCGCGTGCAGCGTGTCCCCGCGATAGACGGCTGCGCCGAATATGCCTTCCGCATAGCCGAGATTGGCGACGGCGTTCAGCGAAATGTCCGGCACGGTCTTGCCGAACACGACGTGAAACGCGAGCAGGGGATCCACCGGCGCCTGCGGCAGTCCGCACGCCTGCGCGAAAGTATCCGCCGAGAACAGCGCATATCGCGAGCCCGTGAGCGCGGTGTAAAGCGAGGTGTCTCCGCCCGTGATTGTGCGCGGCGTTGCATGCCGTATCACCTGCCCGAGGGAGAAGTCCTCATAGAAATTGCCGGGGTTCGACTTCGTCATGGGGTCTCCACTATGCGCGCCCGGAATTGCGGGTCGCCCGCCCAGCACGCATCGCGCCGGCCAAACCACTGATAGCGATTGCGCGCGATCCGGTCATACACCCAGTCGCGTAGCAAACGCGGGAAAATCCGCAACACAGCCGTCCATCCCCATCCGGGCAAAGCCCTGAGCAGCGCGATGGTCGCGTCCGAACGAAAATAGGCGCGACCATCGAGGACGACGGCATATGTCTCGGGCGCATCCGCATGGATGGCGAAGCGCTGCGCTAGTGTCCTGAGTCAAAAGTTCGCAGGTTCAGAGCGGTCAAATCATGGCAGATTTCCTGCGGCAGCGCGAGGAGGTTTGCATGGCGGCTCGACGGACGGCGCCCCAGATAGTTTTGAGCGAGGCTGAGCGTGCGCAGCTTGAGGCGTTGGCG
>Ga0247843_1009787_pt1 | contig 10470 bp, 9 predicted proteins | sample LaCruzMarch2017__FD_192420 | JGI IMG/M metagenome (GOLD analysis project Ga0247843, IMG submission 192420) | Freshwater microbial communities from meromictic Lake La Cruz, Castile-La Mancha, Spain - LaCruzMarch2017_8m | ecosystem: Environmental > Aquatic > Freshwater > Lake | place: Spain...
GCGGTCCTCAGTCCTGACACCACGCCGGCGTCGCTCGCGACGGCGTTGCGCCTTGCGGAAATCGAAGGCGCCCGACCGCGCGATGAGCCCCCGCCGCGCAGGAAGCTCAAGCGCCGCCTCGCGGCGACCGCCATCGGCGTGGCGATCTTTGCCGCCGTCGGCGCCGCGGGAGCGGCTGCAGTCATGCTGGAAAACGAGGACCCAACCAGTATAGTCGCAGAGCGCCCTTCGCCTGCGGCCCCCAGCCCTTAGCTGCGACCCCCAGCCCTTAGCTGCGGCCCCCAGCCCTTAGCTGCGACCCCAGCCCTTAACTGCGGCCCCCAGCCCTTAACTGCGGCCAAAGCCCTTCGCCTGCGGCGGATGAGGCGGCCCTGAACGCCCTCAGCCGACCGGCTTGAGCATGACCCGGGTGATCTCCACGCCGTAGTTGAAGTCAGTCTTGTCGCTGATGACCCAGATGCCTAACCCCTTTGGCGGCGCGCCCGAAAGCGCAGGCAGATCGAACGCCATGACGCCGTTCTCGCCGGGAAGGGGGTTGCTGGACCAGACTGCCGGGGCGCCGTTCTGCAGGCTTGTGGCGAGCCCTTGCGCGGTCGTGCCGCTGATGCGTCGGAAGGTGATTTCGACCCGGACCGGGCGCCCCGCGAGCGCGGCCGCATCCATTGGATCGATCTGGAGCAGGGCCCCCGCCGCGTCCGGGGTCGGCTGACCCCGGCCTGGCTCGACGCCGACCCGCACCGCGCGCGCGCTGAAGCCAAACTCCCGCACAACGTGGCGCAGGTGCCCGTTCATGGGATCGATGCCACGGGCAAGCGCGGCGGGCCCATAGATGAAGGCGTCGCCTTCGCTAACGCCCTTCTGCGGCGTCCCATCGCGATTGAAGGCGTCCGCACCCAGGCTCAAGACGATGAGGGCGGCCGCCACAATCACGAGCAGGGGGTAGAACCACCAGTCCGTCGCGCCGGCGATCTTGAGCGCCTTGGCCCGGGGCTCGCCGAGGCCGGCTATGTCGTGGGTGCTCAGATGGGGCGGGGCGTCGGTCATCACGCTCGCTCTAGCGGCTTTGGCGGCGCCACGCCACGACTCCGCGACGGTTTTCACTGTCACGAACCGTTGGTAGCAGGTGCGCTCCGACGTACAAACCGCTCGCCTTGGGGCGCGTCGAGGGGTATGCGTCGGGGTGGGGAACACGAGGATTCGCATGCAAGCGCCGGCTTCTGCCGAGATGCATCCAGACGATGTAGCGCGGCTCCTGGGGCGCCAATCGCGCGCGCCGGACATGCGCCCGGCGCGTGCTTTCGTCCGTGGCAGGACGGTGCTGGTTACCGGCGCCGGCGGCAGCATCGGCTCGGAACTGTGCCGGGAAGTGTCGGCCATGGGCTGCCGAAAGCTGATCGCGCTCGATCACTCCGACCACGCGCTCATCGATCTGCGCGAAACGCTCGGCGAAACCCGCACGCAGATCGTCGATGTGCTTTGCGACGTGCGCGATGGCCAACGACTAGCGGCTGCTTTTGAACGCACGCGCCCCGATATTGTCATCCACGCCGCCGCGCTCAAGCACGTCCACATGGGCGAGCGTCACCCGGCCGAAAGCGTGCTCACCAACCTTGTCGGCGTGCGCAATGCGGTGGAGGCGGCGTCGAAAGCAGGCGTCGAACATTTTTTGCTCATTTCGTCGGACAAGGCGGCAGCCCCCGGCAGCGTCATGGGTGCTTCGAAGCGCCTCGCCGAACTCTATCTGCGCACTGTCGGCGCCAATTCGGACATGCGGGCGCTTTCGGTGCGCTTCGGCAATGTGCTCGGCTCCAAAGGCTCGGTCGCGCCGCTCTTTGCGCGCCAGATCGCGGCCGGGGGGCCGGTGACGATCACCCACCCTGACATGCGCCGCTACTTCATGACGGTGCAGGAAGCGGTGCAGCTTATCCTGCTCGTTCTCGCCAAGGGCGAAGCCGAGAGCGCGACCTACCTCCTCGACATGGGCGAACCCGTCCGCATCATGGACATTGCGCGCCGCATGATCGAATCCGCGCGCACGATGACGCCGGTGATCGTCACGGGCCTGCGCGAAGGCGAAAAGCTCGACGAGGAATTGTTTGACGGCTTCGAGGACGTGGAATCCTCGGCCATCGACGGCGTCTCACTCATCCGTCCGGCGTCGGCCGACTACGCAATCACCGCCGCCGACATCACTGAACTCGAACGCGTGGTGCGCACCACCAGCGATGACATCGTCCGCCACCGCATCTTCGCGCTGCTCGACAGCCGGCTGGGACAGGGCGTTTCCGACGTCGGCTGAGTTAGACCAGGCGCCGGTGCTCATGTCGGACTGCGCGGCTCCCGTTGCGCACGCGAAGGCGCCGCCGGACTTCGGGGAATTTCGCGTGACAGGAAGCATGAGAGCGCACGGGGAAGCGCGCGGTCCGGCATCAATAGTAGTGATGCGTCTGCGGCTTCGGTCGCGGCTGCGATACAGAAGGACATAAGCTCAGGCGCCGGCGCAAACGTCGACGCCAACACGCAAACACGCCAACACGCAAACACGCCAACACGCCAACACGCAGATCGCGCTGCAGGCGCTTGACGGCGCGCGTCGCGATCGCGCCGAAACAATCGAGCGCGCGGCGCATGTCCCCGCCCGTCCGCAGGCGGATCGCGCGCGAGAAAAAACGCATGACCGGCGCGCAGCGATGCGCCCAGCGAGAGCCGTGCGGCATGCGGCCACGATGAGACCGGCGATGCGGGCGTTCCAAGCTGCGCAAGTGCGACCAAAGCTGCGCAAGTGCAACACGATGGCGGCCGCAAGCATCACGCGCAGTTCGCGCCGCATATGGATCAGCTGTCGCTGCGGCCATCGCCGCGTATCACGCGGCAGCGGTGCGAATTCCGCGATCCATTCAGCGACGGAGAGAAACCACAGACGCAGCTTGGCCATCGCGTCACCAATCTCGCGGCTGAAGTCGCGCGGTCGAATGAGCTGCATGGGGTGTCTCCTCTTCGTGGTGATGCGACCATCCCGGCGCGACGTGAGGGGGAGTGTCCAGCCGCTCGCGACCCGATCGGCGCGTTGTGGTGACAAACTGCAAGTTCGTAGCGCCGGCCTCAGCCGGCCTCATGTGCGTCCAGGGGAAACGGTCGGCCAGCTGAAGCCGCCGGCGCCGGGGAGCGAGAGACGAAGGCCAAGAGGCTGGCGCGACTACTTCGCCTCTGCCCGGGCGCGCCACGTCCACGCGCTGGCGACGATCTCGTCTGCGCCGTCGACGCCGCCGGGCGTTGTCCATCTCAAAGCGTCATTGCGTTAGGCAAGCCGCTTGATCTGAATCAACGTCAAATGCCTTCCACCAGCGCGCTGTCCGGCGCGTGCCATCCAGGAGCGAGTGGAACTTTGAAAGTGAGCAACGCAACCGCCGCGAACTGGGTTCTGGGCAAGCGCGCCTTTCATTGGGGCCTCGCCCTCGCCGTGGTCATCGCGCTGGTCGCGCCGAAGCCCGAGGACGGCGCCGGATTGGTGCACATCATGGCGGGGACGGCGGCGTTGGCGCTGGTGCTGCTACGACTTTGCTGGCGACTGTTCGGAGACGTTCGGCCCTATGTGAAAGACGTCTGGCGCCTGAAGATGCCGGACGCATCCAAGGGAGCCCGCGGGTTTGCGCCGCTGCTCGTGCAGGTCGCGCGCATTGGCGGCTTTGTTTTTCTGGCTCTTGTTCCCGTTGCTGTAGGGCTTGCGCTGGTCGGTATCGGGCAGGGCGAGGACTCGCCGCTTCTAGAGGCGCATGAGGCGGCCGGCACAGCCATCATGGTGATGGCGATCGCCCACGGCGTCGCCGTGGTGCTCTTCACCATCATCATCAAGTACAACATCTTCGAGATCACGCTCTTCGGCGGTGCGAAGTCATTCTCAGAAGGCGGCCCTCGCGGGGCGTGGGGCATGGTTCTTGGCGCGGCGTTGGGACTGGGCGCGCTCGCTTATGTGTGGGGCCCGTTCGATATGGCCTTAAAGGCTGCGGCGCTCACCCAACAGCAAGCGGGCGGCGGCGAAGGCGGCGAACACGGCGACTAGAGCATCACCGGACCAAACGCGATCGCTGCGGCGATCGAATGGTCGGATAAGGATGCTCTACACATCTGGTTCTAAAGCAACTTTATCCGATCTCGCAATGGCGGCTGCAATTGCCAAAGATCGGATGTTGAACTGGCGTCAGTCGCCTTGCGCAAACACCTTCGCCTCTTCCCGCGCGTGCCAGGCCCACGCGCCGGCGACGATCTCGTCGAGTGTGCGTCTCGGGGTCCAGCCGAGATCGCGGGCGGCTTTCGCGGAATTCGCCACGAGCGCCGAAGGATCGCCCGCGCGGCGCTCGGCCTTGATCAAGGGAATTTTGCGGTTCGCCTCGCGCTCCACGGCGGACACGATCTCCTTTACCGTCGTGCCGTCGCCGGTGCCGAGATTGTAGGCGTCGCCTTGCGCGCCGTCGATGAGCTGACGCGCGGCGCGCAGATGCGCGTCGGCGAGATCGAGTACGTGGATGTAGTCGCGCACGCAGCTGCCGTCGCGTGTATCGTAGTCCTCGCCGAACATGGTGAAGCTCTCGCGCTTGCCCAGAAGCGAGAACATGGCGAGCGGGATGACGTGCGTTTCCGGATCGTGATGCTCGCCAAGGCCGTGCTCGGGGGCCGCGCCGGCGGCGTTGAAATAACGCAGCCAGGTGGAGCGCTGGCCGTAGGCGCTGTGGAAATCTGCGAACATGCGTTCGGCGCAGAACTTGGTCCAGCCGTACGGATTGATCGGCCATTGTGGATGCGTCTCATCGAGCGCGGGCGTCTGCGGCAGGCCGTAGGTGGCGCAGGTTGAGGAGAAGACGATCGGCGCCATGCCGTTGGCGCGCGACGCGTTCAGCAGCGAGAGCACGCCGCCGACATTCACGTCGTAGAAGAGCGCGGGATCGCGCACGCTGACGCCCGCTTCGATGAGCGCGGCGAAGTGTATGATGGCGGCGGGCTTGTGCTGCGCGATGACGCCGGAGAGACGCTGTGTGTCGCGGATGTCGCCTTCCTCGAGGGGCCCGAATTTCGCGAATTGGCGGTGGCCGTGCAGCAGGCTGTCATAGACGACGACCTTGTAGCCCGCCTGCGAGAGCGCAAGGCAGGTGTGCGAGCCGATATAGCCGGCGCCGCCGACAACGAGGATGGTTTCGCCGCTCATGATGCTTGGACCCTGATGTCGAGACGCGCGCAGCATTCCGCCGCGATCGCGAGTGAAGAGGTGAGGCCGGGGCTTTCGATGCCGAAGAGATGCACGAGGCCCTCGACGCCGTGATGCTCGGGCCCGTCGATGCGGAAATCAGCCGCCGGTTGGCCGGGGCCGGAGAGTTTCGGGCGCACGCCGGAATAATCGGGCGCCAAAGCGCCGTCGGGCAGCGCGGGCCAGTAGGTGCGGATCGCGGCGTAGAAGCTGTCTGCGCGGCGGATGTCGACTGTGTAGTCGATTTTGTCGGGGTCATTGAAGTCGAGCCATTCAACGTCGGGGCCGAAGCGCATGCGGCCATTCAGATCGAGCGTGAGGTGCACGCCTAGGCCGCCGTCCACCGGCGCGGGGTAGATGAGGCGCTTGAACGCGGGCTTGCCGGCGCAGCCGTAGTAATTGCCCTTGGCGATGACGAAGGGTGGCGTGTGCTGCGCGTCGTAACCTTCGAAATGCGCGGCGACGCGATGGGCGTAAAGGCCGGCGCTGTTGATCAGGTAGCGCGTGCGGATGCGCGTGGGCTCCGCGCCGCCGGTCCAGACTTCAAAGCCGCGGCTGGGAAGCGTTGCGATTTTCTCGACGGGCGTTTCGAACACGACCACGCCGCCGTTGTCTTCCAGTTCGCCCTGATAGGCGATCATGAGGCCGTGACTGTCCATGACGCCTGTTTGTGAAGACAGGAGCGCGGCGGTGCAGTTCAGGTTCCGCTCCAGCGCCACGGCGTCACGTCCGTCCATCAGCCAGCAGCCTTCGACCTCATTGGCCTGCGCAGTCACAAGGAGCGCTTCGATCTTCTTCGTCTCGGCATCGCTGGTGGCGACAATGAGCTTCTCGGCCTTCCAGTGGCGCACGCCGCGCGCGGCCATGTAGGGGTAGAGCATCCGCCGGCCCGCCACGCACATGCGGTGCCGGAGGCTGCCAGTGGGATAGTAAATGCCGGCGTGAATCACTTCGCTGTTGCGCGAGGATGTGCCGGAACCAATCAGGCCGGTCGCTTCAAGGACAAGCGTGAAGAGCCCATGGCGCGCCAGCGTCGCCGCGCAGGCCAGCCCCACGGCCCCCGCGCCGATCACGATCGCGTCCGCCTCGAAGGTCGCCCTGCCAGAACTGTCAGCCATGCCGCTTCTCAATGCCCGATGGCGTTCGGCATGCAAGTCCCCGGCCTTTCTGGGGCGCGCTTGCGTTTGGTAAATGGCGCGGTTCGGCTAAGAGGCGGGCATGACAACCGACACCGCCGCCCGCGCCTCCGCAAAGCGCGTCATCGAGGCCGAGGCCGAAGCGCTCTACACCCTGGCCCACGCCATCGACGGCCCGCTCGGCGCACCCTTCGCGAAGGCCGTGGCGCTGCTCGACGGCGCGAAGGGCCGCGCGATCGTCACCGGCATGGGCAAGAGCGGGCATATCGCCCGAAAGATCGCCGCGACCATGGCGTCCACCGGCCGCCCGGCGATGTTCGTTCACCCGGCCGAGGCGAGCCACGGCGATCTCGGCATGATCACCGAGGATGATTGCGTGCTCGCGCTCTCGCGCTCCGGCGAGACGAGCGAACTGAACGATCTGCTCTTCCACTGCCACCGGCTGAAGATCCCGCTCGTGGCGATCACGTTCAAGCCGGAGTCCACGCTCGCGAAGGCCGCCGACGTCGCGCTGATCCTGCCCGAATGCGGCGAGGCGAGCGTCGATGCGCCGGCGCCGACGACGTCCACCACCATGAGCATCGCCATGGGCGATGCCCTTGCCATCGCCATGCTTGAAGCCAAGGGCTTCACCGCCGACCACTTCGGCGCGATCCATCCAGGCGGCAAACTCGGCGCGCTCCTAAAGCGCGTGCGCGACGTGATGCGCACCGCGCCCGGCCTGCCGCTGGTCGAACCCACGACGCCGACGCCCGACGTGCTGAAGGCGATGAGCGAAGGCGGCATCGGCTGCGTCGGCGTGGTGCAGGGCGGGGCGCTCGTGGGCGTCGTCACCGACGGCGATCTGCGCCGTCGTCTCGATGCAGCGGCGTTCTCGAAGACCGCCGAAGCGCTGATGACGCCGACGCCGAAGACCATTGCGCCGGACGCGCCGCTCGCCGACGCCATCGTGCTGATGACCGACATGCGCATCACGGCGCTCTTCGCGGTGGAGAACAACAAGCCCGTCGGCGTCGTGCACATGCACGATCTCTTGAGCGCCGGCGTCCGCTGATCTCAGTCGCGCCGCCAGCGCGCCTTGTCCGGCAAGGGCGCATTCCCGAGGATCAGATTGCGCGCCGCATCGTCATAGACGCCGCCTGCGACTTCTATGCTGAGCCGCTCGGAGTCGCGCGATCGCACTTCGTCCTTGATGCGTTCAGCATCCTGCGGCGTCGCGCCGAGGACGACGAGCGTGCGCTCGCCGAGGAGAAGCGCGGACTCAAAGGTGTCGCGGATCTGATGTTCCACGCCGGACTTGATGAGCTCGATCGCATGCTCGCGGTCCATGGCGCGCGCGAGCACCGGCACCTGCGGAAACTCGTGACGCACAAGCTCGGCGATGGCGCGTGAGGATTTTTCGTCGTCGATGGCGATGACGATGGCCTTGGCGTGTTCGGCCCCGGCGGCGTGCAGGATGTCGAGGCGGGCGCCGTCGCCGTAATAGACCTTGAAGCCGAAATCCGACGCATCGCGGATGACCTCCGTATTCGTCTCAATGATGGACACCGAGTGGCCGCTGGCGAGCAGGGGCTGGCTGGCGATCTGTCCGAAGCGGCCGAAGCCGATCAACAGCACATTGCCAGCAAGGCTCGATGCGTCTTCCACGCCGTCCATGGATTGGAGGCTCTTGGGAGAAAGTCGGTCATGGGCGATGATCATCAGCGGCGTCATCGCCATGGAGACGATGATGATCGCGGTGAGAATGGCGTTCGCCTCGCCGTCGAGAATGCCGACGCTGGTCGCGGCAGCGTAGAGCACGAACGCGAATTCGCCGCCTTGCGCCATCAGCACCGCGCGCTCCATGGACTCCGCATGGTTGGTCTTCATCAGGCGCGCCACCGCATAGATAACGATGGATTTCAGGGTCATGTACGCGACAACGCAGATCGCGATCAGGCGCCAGCTTTCCGCGATCACGCCCAGGTCGAGCGCCATGCCCACGCCGAGGAAGAAGAGGCCGAGCAGGATGCCGCGAAACGGTTCGATGTCGGCTTCAAGCTGGTGGCGAAAGGTCGATTCCGAAAGCAAGACGCCGGCCAGAAACGCGCCCATCGCCATGGAAAGCCCGCCAAGCTGCATGATGAGCGCAGCGCCGAGGACCACCAGCAGCGCCGCCGCCGTCATCACTTCGCGCGCTTGCGCACGCGCGAGGATGCGGAACATCGGGTTTAGCAGGAAGCGGCCCGCCAAAACGATGCCCGCAATGGCGCCGAGGCCAACGGCGACACCCGTCAGACGTTCCTGCATGGTCACATCCGCACCGCCGGGCGCCAGAAAGGCGACGAGCGCGAGCAGCGGCACGATGGCGAGGTCCTCGAACAGCAGAATGGCGACGATGCGTCGGCCCTTCGGCGCCTGGAGTGCGCCGCGCTCTTGCAGCATCTGCATCACGATGGCTGTGGAGGTCAGCACAAAACCCGTGCCCGCCACAAAGGACTGTGCGACCGGAAAGCCGAGCGCCAGACCGACGCACGTCAACGCCGCAATCGCCGCCCCGACCTGCAACAGCCCGAGGCCGAAGATCTCGTTGCGCATCGACCACAGCCGCGACGGCTGCATCTCGAGTCCGATAATGAAGAGAAAGAGCACCACACCCAGCTCGGCGACGTGCAAGATGCTCATCGGATCGGAGAAAACGGCCAGGCCGAACGGTCCGATCGCAAGCCCCGCCGCCAGATATCCCAGCACCGAGCCAAGCCGCAGCCGCTTGAAAAGAGGCGCCGCGATCACCGCCGCGCCGAGCAGCGTCACGACCGGCACGAGATCGAACCCGTGTGCGGCGGCCTGATGGGCGGCTTCGGCTCCGGCGGCCATGGGGGTCCCTTTGAGTCGACTCGTGCTTGATTTGGGTCACCTTAGCGAGCGTTCCTCACAGACGCAGCCCCGACGCAAGGGCGCGCGTCATCGCGAAAGCGCGTCCGCCAACGCCCACACACCTAGCGCCAGGAGCACCAGCGCCGCGCCGATGCGCACATGTTTCAGCGGCACGATCTGCGTCACGCGCTCGCCGAGGAAGACCGCCGGGACGTTGGCGAGCATCATGCCGAGCGTGGCGCCCGCCGTGACGAAAGCGATGTCGTGGAAGCGCGCGGCAAGCGCAGTGGTGGCGATCTGCGTCTTGTCGCCGATCTCCACCAGGAAGAACGCCACGAGCGTCGCCAAGAAGACGCCGGCCGAACTCGCCGCGGCGGGAACGTCGTTTTCCTTGTCGGGGATCAGCGCCCAGCCGGCCATCACGATGAAGCCCATCGCCACCGCGATGCGGAACGCCTGACCATCGAGAAGACCCGCCACGAGGTACCCCGCCGTCGCAGCCAGTCCGTGGTTGGCGAGCGTTGCAGCGAAAATGCCGGCGATGATCGGCCAGGGCGTGCGGTAGCGCGCGGCGAGCACGATCGCGAGAAGCTGCGTCTTGTCGCCGATTTCAGCGATCGCGACGAGCACGGCGGAGACGGCAAAGGCTTGCAAGAGAAACGTTCCGAGCCGGCGGACACGACGGAACCGGACGCCGCCGGCAAAGCCCAGCGTCCCGTTCCGTGGTCTCGCCAGTTCGGGGCAGGTCCCGATGCGTGCGCCATGGGCGATGACGCCCAAGCATGTTGACGCGCGCCCCTCATGAGCTGCGAGGGCGACTACTCCCCAAGGAGAACGCGTTTGGTATGCGCGGCGGCGGCGGCCGTCAACCGCCGGTCGCGCGGATGTGACACTGTGCGTGTTGCGGGATTGCTTGCGCGCTGCATCGACACCCGGTGTAACGCCTTGGATGGGCCGGGACGCTAACGCAAACGGGTGGCGCAGGGATGACTGAACGTATCGTGATTGTCGGCGCGGGCGTCACGGGCCTCTGCGCGGCGATGGCTCTGGCGCGTGAAGGCCGCCGTGTGACCGTGCTCGACCGCGACCCGCCGCCGCCCGATCTCGATCCGGATGCGGCGTTCCACGACTGGTCGCGACGCGGCGTGACGCAGCTGCGCCACAGCCATGTGTTCATCGGACGGCTTGTGGCGACGCTGCGCGACAAGCATCCCGCGCTCTGGGAAAAACTGATCGCGA
>Ga0247843_1009789_pt1 | contig 10469 bp, 7 predicted proteins | sample LaCruzMarch2017__FD_192420 | JGI IMG/M metagenome (GOLD analysis project Ga0247843, IMG submission 192420) | Freshwater microbial communities from meromictic Lake La Cruz, Castile-La Mancha, Spain - LaCruzMarch2017_8m | ecosystem: Environmental > Aquatic > Freshwater > Lake | place: Spain...
CCTCTTTTCACACATCGACCCACAAACAGTTCCACTGGTAAGCAAGATAGAGATACTGGGTACTAAGGTCCTACGTGGATTTTATACAAACTACTTGGGAATTTTGCGATGACCGGTCGAATTAAGGCTGCCGGGCTTTAGGAGTACCTCCAAAAGAATAACATGGCCATCAATCATACACTGGCAATACAACCCACTGTGTCGATTGCGGCGAGGAAGGAGGCGCCAGTCTCAAGGGTGTACGTCATGTTGTAATGCTCGTCAGGTACTGCAACGCCAATTGCCAGAGGAAACATTGGCCAAAACATAAAAAAGAATGTAAAATACGAGCCGCCGAACTACGCGACGAGGTGCTGTTCAAGGACCCACCGGCCAAGGAGGAATGCCCCATCTGCTTCCTACCAATGCCGATAAGTCTGATGTGCTGTATGTCGCTTCCAGACGCGACTATATCGTCTGTACCAATTTACGATTTTTCGATTGCAAATGAAGGATTGGCTAAAATGGCTGCACAAAAATATTATTGCTGTTGCGGGAAGAGTATTTGCAAAGGGTGCATTCACTCCTTCAGGGAGTCCGGAAAACAGTGGCAGGTGTCCATTTTGCAATGCCGACCGAAGCAAAACAGACGAAGAAATAGTTGAAAAAATTATGAAGTGGGTGGAGGCAAATGATGCCACTGCAATATACGTACTGGGTAGTTATTATTACCATGGATTACACGGTTTACAGCAAGATCGGGCAAAGGCAATTGAGCTATACGCTAAGGCAGCAGAACTTGGTTGTAGTAATGCGCATAATCAATTGGGTGATGAGTATCGTGAAAGGGGGGATTTGAAGAAGGCTACGTTCCACACCGAGGCCGCAGCTATGGCTGGACATGGAGTGGCAAGATAAAACCTTGGAATCACGAAATTTGGAACGAGCTGTTAAACATTGGACGATTGGGGCATCTGCGGGGAACATCAGTTCATGCATATTCTGCGAGCAGAATTCGACAAGGGTCGTGTTAGTAGAGATCAAATCGACACATCTTTGATAGCCTACAAAGATTCATGTGCCGAGATGAGAAGTGAAGCCAGAGATGCTTTCATCAAAAATGCTATTATTCGCAACAGAAGAGCAAGATGAAGAGAAAACACAGGACATTTACACTGAGCAACACGTTTAACTAATTTTTGCACGTTAAGAGTCCCGCTCCACGATCTTGATACTCAGAAGGCAAAAAGATGAGGTAATGTGAAGCTTAATTCCATTATTTCCGTAAATAAAAATAATACCTCAAAAACGCATGAACTAGCTTGAGCTACGAAATATATACAAATATCAATCCATTCCTAGAAACTGATTTAATGTTATTTTCAGCAAAGATCACCCCCCCTCTTTATCGTTCTCTATCACATATGCAAAGAAATATTAAATTCATTTCTCCTTCTACCTACTTCTTCCCCTTCTTTTTAATATGTTTTTTCTTCTTTATTGGTTTGGCTTCTTCTGCTTCTTCAAATGCACGTATCTCATCAGCCACAGCATTGGCAGCACTTTCTTTCACACGTTCTTTCTCTTGAGTCATAGCCACTTTCTCTTGTTCGACAGCAACCTTTGTAAGACGCTGTACAAATGGTAAAAAGAAATTATAAGAGTGTGTTCACCGCGATCAAAATATTAACAAACTTCTATGCAACTTACCTCCAGATTTGCGGCACAGACTTTTGTAGCTTCGTGTGTCTCACCGAAGTGGGTGATATAAAGTTGATATGCTGTCTTTTCGTAGTCAATCGCTTGTTTGAATCGACCAAGCCGAGCCAGTATTCCAGACGTTTGTCGTGCAATGATACAATCAAACATACAATCTTCACTCCGCTTTGATGCCGCAGCTTCGAAGTAACGCAGCGCATCCTCTAATTTGCCAGCATCGTAATAGTGAGATCCCATCCGGTAGTATTGGGATGAAATGCCAGCATAGTTTTTACCGGCCATGAATTCCATCAGAAAATTTGCAGCTCGGAGATGCCGTACGCCCTCAGGGATGCCAGATCGGAGTAGTATGTCTGACAAGGTCAAGTGTGCGTTCAGCACTTCGACGGAATCAAAACCATTGAGGGAAAGGGTCACTGCCAGATGCTTCAAGGCAGCTGTGAGAGCCAGATCTGGCTGATCTCTGTGAAAGTATGCAATAGCAGTCAATTTCAGACATTTCGATATCTGTGGATGTAATGGCGATTCTACAACTTGTTGGTACATGGCCGATGCCTCTTGTGCATATTCCAAAGCCATAGGATCATTTCTTGTCGTCAATCTTTCATGCGCGATATCAATCCTAGTCTTGGCATCAGGAAGAAGGACGTACAATGACGACGCTACTGCGTTGTTACCACTGAAAGTGCACGGCGCAAATGATTCGCCACAAATGGATGCTGCATGCTTAACCAATGGAAGAACATCAAGAATATCAGTTGGGGCAATTGGATAAGTCGCCGCAAGACCCCTACCACCGACACACACACATTTTTTGCCCAGGTCGTACTTGCGGGCAACAACACGTATTCCAGATCTTTGGCAAATACGTCTCAATAACGGCATGTACAATGCTCGACCCTCTTTCCCATCTTTCTTCGTCGAGGATTTATCATTATACAACGACAGTGTGTACCTATACCTGCGACCAACCTCACGTTCAATATCAGCCCAAATTTCTCCTCTCCCTTTAGAAGCTGTTGAGTCACTGTAATCAAAGTCATCAGTATCAAAACACACTGTCAAAGCATTTGTTTTGTCCTGATCGAGACAATTTATGTTCTCTTTACTTATCCTCTGCTCCGTTTCACCCGCACTCTCCTCCCCAACAGACATGATCGCACTCAGAAATGATGCAATCATTTGAGCGGGCAGTGAAGATGCTCGCTCAATCATGTACGAGTCAAGAACATGCTTCGCCGCACGCGCTACCATTTCACATTCTAGAAGCTCCAGCCAGCAGTGCGGCATTCCAAATCGTGCGGGGGAGGTGAGCACTTCTTCGGTAGTGTCAGCAGACTTAGTAGCCATTTGCTTCATCGTATCATCACATTCCTCCTGCTTGGCTGCATCTGCAAGTCGTCCAAGGTAGCGACAGTTTATACCCCGCAGGTGAATCAGATCCGTCAAACTCCGTCCATCAACAGGAATTTGTAGACCACTCACACTGCTGGAGCGAATCTCTTTGGTTAAGTTGGGGATGACGGTATCCCACAAATGACGCGCAATATGTCGAGCTTCTTCTTCATCCTGTTTAATTGTTTCATAGGAGGAATTATCAATGCCTTCGACGGATCGAGTATATGGAAGGAATACGTTCACTGTGTTGAAAAAGGAAACAGAATGACATCGTGATTAAATCATTCAGAAACACAAGTCCAACATGAGTACAAGCAAAAACTCCTACTCACCATTAAACCGTAATTTTTGAACAATACTGTCCGTCTTCATTTGTTCTGTCGTTTCATTCTTTCCTCCTTCAGGTGCAATTTCTTTTTCCTCGCCAATAGTATTGATAGTGGCGACATTGGAATCACTTGCCGTCATTGTCCCCTCATCTTGTGTGTCCTTCACATTAGTAGAAGCTTCTAACTTAGCAATCTTTTTTGCTGCATAACTAGCGAAAAGCTCTGAGCGAAGGACACACACAGTCCACTCATCATCATCGAGGGTAGGTGGCACGAACGTGGCGTTGGTGCTCTGATTTGCGTACAGTTCCTCCCACCGTCCTGTTCCACCATTTGATACACTAACCCAATTCGCATCACGGGGAGTTAGGCGTGTACAATCTAACACATACTTTCGCTTATCACTTCCCAATATACCCTTCATCTCCATTGGGCCGCAAAATTGCACAAATTTATTGTCACTGTTGGGATCTTTTGTTTCTTCTTCTCCTTTTTCATTCATTGATGCACTTTTGGCAACCTCTGAAACGGGCGTGATTCGATACTTCTTGATAATATCCATCCTCTCATCTGTAAGAGGATGTACTGGTATTGCCCGAGTTGCTATCATGCACGCTTGGCCGATGCTACTTTCTAGTAGCTTAAGCATCTCATCTTTAGATTGAAACTTCGACAATGTTTCTACAGCACCACAGAGAATCGAGTGTGACTTCTCGCCATGTAATATACCAGGCAATACACTTTGACAAACAACACGCATTCCTAAATATTCAACCAATACTGTCGCGAGAGTGTGTAGTCCAGGCACGTCAAGACGATGTAATACTCCAATATTGTGTGCATCACGGGATGCCGATTTCTTGGCTGCGGCATCCCCTTGTATAATCTTGAAGGTATCAAGTCCAGCATCAATGGCACGTGAGAAGAAGATGTTGTTGTGTAAAAACACATGAGACCGTGCCTGTTCATTGGGGTTCATTGGTTGGATATACCCATCAAGCATGGCCTTTACACCCAATATTGCCGCATCACCAAAGTCACTTAATATCTTGTGTATCAAACGTGCTCTTTCCATACGTTCACCAAATATACTCACCGGCATTTCACGTGCAGTTTGTAATTCCTCATTCCAATCACGTAACCCACCCCCACGAATGTCCATCCCAAAGTAGGACGTTAATTCCTCCTCGGCCCGACTACCATCGTACGTATGTAGCTTGTCGTGATCCCACGTTGACTGATGCGTTCCAGCCATATCTCCCATCTTTGTTAATGGTAGAGGTACCAGCCATGGTGGACGGATTGTTAACATATCAAGACGTGGTACGAATGAGGTTGGAGACGTAGACGAGAGGAAGTTCAGTGTCATCGATCCAGCACCCGCAGCCGATGCTGATGGACCAGATGCATTATTAGGGTAGGCCGATGCAACATTCCGGAAGATATTGTTGTATAATACAAAGTCCTCATCAAAATTATTGGTATCATCACTAATACCACCAACACCACCATCCGATTCAGATGGTGACGACAACGATGAGGAGGGAGAAGATAATTGCATTAACAGATCAGAGCGTTCCTTCGCGGCAACTAGTGCAGACTGCCATGCTGTTCGCAACGATGTCGATTTTTGTAGTAAACAATCAAGGAGTGCATGCGAGTAGCAGCAACCATTCTTATCACCATTTTTTGTAACAACAGGTGTTGGATCAAATCGTGTCATACTACTACGGTTGATATAATATCCCATCATAAATGCTGTCACATGCGTTATTGATCCATCGGGCAATGTGACTTCAAGGTAGGCCAAGTCACCTACTACACGACGATGGGGTGGTGGTGGATGATACCCACTTAGACGTATCGTCATACGTATGTGTGTGGTATCGTTTAGGTCGTACAGTCTCCGATCCATGTCCGAAACCGTTTGCTGCTGCTTCTGCTTACCACTAATATTATTCTCCGAATTGTTGTTTGTGCCATTCGTGGACGAACTAGTATCAGAATGTGTTCGAGTTGGTAGTTCATCCAAGGAGATGGATTTGTTGCGCTTCTTCTTGCTGTTATTGCTATTGCTGTTATTGCGTCCTCCTCCTCCTCTACCACCATTGTTCATATTTTCATCTTGGATAGAAATACCCTCCAATGATAAATCAACATTATCCATATTATTGACCTTACTTCTTTTAGTAAGCAGTTTATGCAACATTGCCTCCTCGCCACAAGCAAGGAAATAAAAATGTGTCAAATCGCCATCCTTCAGTGCCGAGTTGACGAGTATATCATATTCTGGCAGGCATGGTGGAAATTTGGCAAAATTGTTGCTACTAGCAGCACGACCATCTTGAGCTGTTGGCTCTTCACCATTCTCCTTGGATGCAGACTTCTCGACGATGCTAGTAGATACATCCTTCTTCTCCTCCTCCGTCGCACTAATAGTGTCCTTTGCAGTTTTCTCCTTAATTATAGTCACACCACCCACATCTTCAACGTCTACTTCTTCGACACCAACTAATGATGTAACATATGGAGCATTCCCCTTCACCAAGTCACGTACTCTTGTTACATGATCACGTATACTTGCCAAATCATACCGTTCTAGTATGACACGTAACACAATGTTTGCCTTTTTGGCATTAAGTATAATCTTCTCTTCCTCGAGATTATTGGTAACAACATTAGTCTCAGCAGCTATTGTCTCTACGCCATTGATAGCACCAATATTTTCGCCATCATGATCATTATCCTCATCATCTGACACTACCTTCAATTCTTTGCATGTCTTATCCTTCTCAGCTTGTGTCATTAACAATGGTAACAGAATTGACAAATCACCATATTCATCTAGGACTATTTCCACCTCATCCTCCTCTACTACTTCTTTCTTCTTGCTGTCTCCATTCAAATGATAGCGTGTCACACCCTCGTCCCCTGTTGCTGCATTTGATGGTATAATCCCATGCGACGCTTCCAGACTCTTAAGTGATTGGGGGATGGTAACTAATGCATCTTTTAATGTGTACGGTGACCACGCATTGCGCTGCTGTTGCTGTTGTTGTTGTGGCTGTTGCTGTTGTCGATGGATTGGCTTCTTCTTCACCTGGCTACCACCACCTTTTCCTGTCACCTGCACCGCCTTCTTTGCTTGCTGTTTCAACTTCGTTCGTTCGACAACGAGTCGGTAGCGTGTGAAATGTGCATACCCCAGCACTTCCCCCAGTGCACCCCTAAGAGAGGATACCGGTTCTTCTGGACGGAGGGGTGGTAGGGCTATGGCGTCGACATATTCATTTATGTCATCGTCATCATCGTAGTCATCGGCAGAACTACTCTTCTTCTGACGTGGGGGGAGGATATATAATCCCTTGATGAAGATGGTGGGCGATGATGGTGGTGCGTTAGCAGGAGGAGCTGCTTCGGCATCACTACTTCTGCTGCTTTCGCTTTCGTTTCCTTCTCCTTCTCCGTTGATCATCTTGAGATTGTTATTGTTGTCGTTTACGACAGCTCCACTTTCAGCACGGTCCTGGGCATCGTTCATCGTCTCAGGAGGCATTACACCTCACGTTCCTACTGTGACCAGGTGAGTCAGCTCGTCGGTGCGGTGAGTGGATGGATGCACGTGGGTTTGGATCTTTGTGGAGGAGGAGAATGAGGGGTTCGAGCCTAAATCGAGCGGGTACGAGGAATGACTGGCTGCTTATTTTTGGTTGTTTGATGTGGTGACAAAACTACACCATAAGAACATTAAACAACATTAGACTGTAATGGTGTGTGTTAGTTAGTTTTGTGTAATATAATGACATAATAGGAGAAATGTTTAATGAACAAAAATAGCCACACACACCATAAAGCAAAAATGAAAAGTAGACTTTATGCCTTCATTTCTATTCCTCTTCTGTAGAGCGCAACTAAATCTCTACTCCTTTAACAATCACATCGTATAAATGAGTTTCTCAAACTTACTAATGATGATAGATCAAGCCTTTTTGTTCCAAGGTTGTCGCAAATGAATTATTCTCAGTGTATTCCATGACACATGAGACATATCAACTATACGGTGGTGCAGAGCAAAATGCTTCATTGCTTCGGGATTTTGGTAGCGACAATAAAGAGCATCAACAGGACAATCTCCAGGCGACCGTTGCAGACATTGACCAAATTGTTCAAGGCTACTCCCAGAATATGCATTGATCAATATCCCATAGCCCAGTCCGAATGCATGCAGAAATCACGTAAAGTACTTGTAGAATATATCAAATACCGAGTCTCCCTGCTGAAATACATCATGCTCACCAACTTGATTGTCTTGTAGGCGTTCACAGGTTGAGTTCATGCTTTGGTGCTTTGGATTATCACAGTAGAGAGGCTCAGATAGGCGCTCAATGGCAGCTCGGTTGAAGAATGTCCCAGCTCCACCCATACCTGCAAGTGAGCCCTCGTCAACAGACAAGTGCCGCCTGCACAGGGATTCCCAACACGAGGACCCTTTGCCTCTGACATCCAAAGCTGCACTACCTCAATATCCACAGCAGTATCCTCATCCACAATAATAAGTATATCAGGTATATAAGTTGGATCTTGATACATGCTCTGAAGCCAACCAAGAGCATGTCCAGGTCGACGCTGAGCGCAGAACCAACCCCACCCTTTACTATCATAGGGACGATGACCAAAAGATGCATGTCTGAACTTTGCCCCAATGCTTTCAGTCCGACAACTCTGTAAGTATACCCCCAGTGCTTCCTGCGATTGTTCACCGCAGTTTACATCGTAATCCTGCTCCTCAGTAAGACCCCAAAAGTTTCGAACGCTGTAGTGTGATGCCCAAGTTTCCATTTGTGCAACAAGCTAGATGGGAGGGGGGACATTAAGTTAAGAAGCACAGAAGGAATAGGCTTTACAGCAGATAGATGCATAACAAACACTACTTACAAACTCGAGTCTTGTCTTCGAGCCAATACTTAAGACATCCACAACCATACCATTGTGTGCAGGTAAATCCTTTTTGCATCTGCATTTGGCCTGTGACGATTTCCAAGGAGCTCGGCTTTCGACATTTGTAGGCCAGCTAAACCTACAATCACACGACCCATTGCAATTACCGTCTGTTTTTGTTGGGCAACTATCACCATATGTCATGTGAGTTACAAACGTGGGATTGCTTTGGATGACGGTTGGTGCTGCATGCTTTGTAGTGTCAAGATCTGCCTCTGGTATAATGAACTGTCGATCAAGAGCAAATTGATTCATCTTACCCGGATATTGGAAGTGACAGGAAATAACCCCACTTGAAGGACACCCTCTGGTATATGAGCGTTGACCAAATTGTTTCAGTCCACCAGTAATTTCAGTATACCCATTAATCATATTAGCCATTGCACCGTCAGAATGTAGGCAGAATTTATGTACCGCGGAGTACTTGTAAAATATATCAAATATGGAGTCGCCTTCTTGGAATAATTCTGCATTGATGGATGTTTTAGCAATTAGCCCTTCACAGACCGCATTCATACTACTACTACTCTCGTTATGCTGTGCTTGTAGTAGTTGTTGATCATTACAGAATATGGGTCGTGTTAAACCGTCAATGGCAACTCGATTAAAGAATGTTCCCATTCCTCCATGGCCTGCACCACTTCGTCTAAACACACAGGGATTACCAACATATGGAGCATGATTATCCACTACCAGCGACATTTGATGTATTGCAAAGTTAACATCCACAGATGTATCATCATCTACAATAATTAGCATATCCGGTATGTTTGCTGGATCTTGATACAAGGTCTGAAGCCAACCAAGGGCATGTCCGGGTCGACGTTGTGCGCAGAACCAACCCCAACCTTTAAACGCTCTGCTACTACCCCCTGGCCAACATAGATTCATGAATGCCTTCTGATCTACCTGACTTGCATTGAAACAATTTGCATCGTAATCCTGCTCCTCGGTCACACCCCAGAAGTTACGAACACTTTCAAGATTTGCCCAAGTGTTCATTTGTGCGGTAAGCTGAAAAAGAAGTCATATGTAGAGTTTGGATGTGTACCAATGATACAGATTATAAGCAAGAAAACAACTCTCGCATCAATAAAAATGAATATTGTTAAAATGATAAGATTCTATACAGTACACTACTTACAAACTCGAGTCTTGTCTTTGAACCAATACTAACGATGTCTACAACGGCACTGCCCTGAAGAGGAAGACGATTGCGTATGACTGTGGGTACTACATGCCTTGTAGCAGCTAGATTGGCCTCTGGTACGACGAACAAGGGCGATTCGTCATAATGGTGCTGTAATTCACTGTCGATTACTACTTCGTTGAGAGGATGAACCTCGCGAGATGTTACGGTTTTGTAATCATTATCTTGAACAAAAATAATAATTTACGACGTTGTTCTGCATTAGGTTTTAAGCTTAAATGATTGATCGTGAGGAGGAAGATGATAATAAGGCCAATTATTGTGCACGAACTGACAATTGATCGGGACACGCGCCCGCGTTGTAGAGCTTGAGCATCGCAGTCCATGATAAGCAATGAAGAGGACTCGGGCGTTGACACCCTACAAAGGACCCGAGGTACGACAGTCTCACATGTCTCAAATGACCCAAGGGAATAACAATGGGGGGAAAAGTGGCGGTGCGCGCTGGAACGACTTGTTGTTAATAAAATTCCCCAGGGTTAAACCTAGACTTTTGTATTTGTATGTATTTACATACAAAATCGACCTATTTTCATTTTGCTGTATCTTCACGAATTCGTTTCCATTTGCCAGTAGCCGCATATCAACCTTGTTCTACTCACGGAGCCTCACAACATTCGTCTATTATCCATTGCGAAATTCCTCTTCGTTTTCGTGAACGAGGACGCGCAAGATCAACCATCGGAATCTACGCCAAAATCACCTTCCTTCCGTCACGACGTAAATAATGTCCGATGATGAGTCCGATGAGGATGATGATGTCTTCCTAGATCTTTATGAGCGATTTCCTACCTGGGATGATGCTTTGGCCGCCGTTCGTAAGCACGAGACTTTCA
>Ga0247843_1009790_pt1 | contig 10467 bp, 7 predicted proteins | sample LaCruzMarch2017__FD_192420 | JGI IMG/M metagenome (GOLD analysis project Ga0247843, IMG submission 192420) | Freshwater microbial communities from meromictic Lake La Cruz, Castile-La Mancha, Spain - LaCruzMarch2017_8m | ecosystem: Environmental > Aquatic > Freshwater > Lake | place: Spain...
ATTAGAGCCTGAAAAAGTAGGCGTCATTAATTATGGTATTAAGACCAGGCCAATTGCCCCTTTCGTTGCCTTTGGATTTGGACGGGCCATACCAAAAAGGAGAGTGGGTTTTGGTTTTGAACTAGGGACCTATTACATAGGCCCTCCCCGAGTTTCCTTTAAATGTACCGGCTTATTAGAACCAACCTCTGAAAACGAAGCTTTATTAAACGAAAATTTAAAAGGTTACCAATGGCTACCAGTATTAAATCTTAATTTAACCATTAAACTAAAATAAAACCATTATGAAAAACAAATATTTAAATTATTTAATGACTACAACCCTGTTGGTAAGTTTACTATTTATCAACGGGTGTAAAAATCCTACCGACGGACTGATTGTGACCGTCAATAGCGATCTTTCTGAAAACAATTATGGTTTTAATGTACTAAATGCAAACCCCGACTTGGATGAATCTCCCCAAAATTTAACCATTAAAATTACAGGCCCTAATGCCGAATCTGTATATAGTTTGGATGGTACAAAAAAATTTAACTCTGAAGTTGGGTTATTCTCTTTAATACTTAAACCTGGTGTTACACCCAGCGAATCAAATCCAATTAAATTTACAGTAATTATTGAAGCCGCAGGATATTTAAAATCGATAACACCCATTGAAATTTTGGCAGTGGGAAACGAGTCGTTTAGAATTTATATGGTCAAAACGTCTGCTCCCCCTATTGGTGTTGCTTTAAAGGAACAAACTATCTTATTACCTTCCAATGGTGAAATTGAAGAAACCACCGTAATAGAAATACCATTGACCAATGGAAAACAAGAAACGGCCAAAATAGAAATTCCAAAAGGAACCAAAATGTTGGATGAAGAGGGAAATATAGTTACAGGCTCTGTTAATATTGCCATGGCTCATTTTGATAACCAAAGTCAGGAGTCTTTAAATTCATTCCCGGGTGGATTTACGGCTACCAATCTGGTGGATAAAAACGGCAATGCCATGGATCCCGTGCTTTTTATAACTGCTGGTTTTGTTTCAATAGATATGTCTAATGGTGCTCAAACCGTGAAAAGCTTTTCAAATCCAATATCAGTTACCATGGAAATTAATAGTAATACCTATAACACCGAAACCGAATCAGACGTAAAAGAGGGAGATAGTATACCTACCTGGAGCTTAGATACTGAAACCGGCCAATGGAAAGAAGAAGATGTCGTGGTGATTGTTAAAAATACTACATCAAATAAACTTGAATCGGTTATTAACATATCCCACCTTTCGTATTGGAATTGGGATTATAAAACTAATACTTGCGGAACGGGTTCAACAATTAGGTTCACTTCGGACGCTACAACTTATACGAGTAGATATTTTGAGGTTTTTAATTCCGCTAAAAATGGTTTATTATTAATGAATGGCTATCTGGATGTTCGTAACGGTGCCTCTTGGACTTTTTATAATGCGCCACGAAATTTTAAAGCCAAGCTAATTGTTTACTCAGGACCGAATTATTATGATAAAGGGAAAATCATTGGGCAATCTGGTTTGTTCCAACTTTGTGGTAGCTCAATTTCTTTAAAAGTAGATGTCCCAATCATTTTTACAGTAACTATTGATGTATCGGGCAAATGCAAGGATGGTGGAAATGTTATACGACCATCATTCACTGTTTACTATAAAGAAAAAGGAGGCAAATCCTTTAATGAACTGGGCTATCTGAAGAATGGAAGATTGACAACCGACAAATTTGTCCTTGGCAAAACCTATATATTTGCCACTAGCTATGGTGGAAAATTATACGAATACGAAAGGCAAGTTACTCAAAAAAACTATACCGAAGTAATTGCGCTGCCATCCGGCACCCCTGGTTGCAATGGGTGGTAGTTAGATTCTATTTACAACAAAAAACAGCTTTACATTTCCTTATAAAAGATAAAACATCCAAAGCCCGAGATAATCGGGCTTTGGTATGTGAGATGATTTTGAAAGCATGGTACGATAAACCCTATTTTATCCTCACCCTAAACTCCCCTTCATTTAATTTGGTTTTAGAAAATCAGGTTAGCTTATCATTAAATGCCTCTGATTATTCAGGCAACAGGTGAAAAAATACCTTAAAAAAGTTAGACAATTGGTAACTTAAATTTGTTTATTTGCAGCTGATTTAAAACCTTTCATATGAATAAAATTTTTGCAACTATCGCTTTGCTATTTATGGTAATTCTATCTCAAGCCCAAAGCAATCCTCTTTTGGATTCTGTAAGGATTATATCAAAGGGTAGTCCGCCAAAACCCATTAAGTATGCCAAATGGGGGTTAGGGGTTCAATTCAGTACAAATGGTTTGGGATTGCAAATAGCCCGTTCTATTCATCCCAAGAATAAGTTAATCGTTAAATTAGGCGGTAATTACTTACCCATTAAAGTACAAGACCACATTATTGATTTTTCGGGAACCAAAACAGTAAGTAATATCGCCATTAATTTAGGGGCTATGGGGGCTTATTTGGATTGGCGTCCCTTTGGTAATGCCTTTAAACTTACCGGAGGATGTGCTTATATCTTTTCCAATATTTCTGGTAACTCAGCACTCATGGATTCGATTGATCAAGGTGAAATAAGATTAGAGCCTGAAAAAGTAGGCGTCATTAATTATGGTATTAAGACCAGGCCAATTGCCCCTTTCGTTGCCTTTGGATTTGGACGGGCCATACCAAAAAGAAGGGTGGGTTTTGGTTTTGAACTTGGGACCTATTACATAGGCCCTCCAAAAGTCTCCTTTAAATGTACCGGCTTATTAGAACCAACCTCTGAAAACGAAGCTTTATTAAACGAAAATTTAAAAGGTTACCAATGGCTTCCCGTTTTAAACCTCAATTTAACCATTAAACTCAAATAAAAATATGACACCCAAATTCAACCACTATTTAAGTATTGCTCTATTATTTTTTAGCTTACTTTTTATTAACGCGTGCAAAAATCCTACCGACGGACTGATTGTGACTGTCAATAGCGATCTTTCTGAAAACAATTATGGCTTTATTGTTGCGAACGCCAACCCTGATGTAGAAGAAGTTCCTCAGGACTTAAACATTAAAATTGTTGGCCCTGATGCTGATTATGTCTTGAGTTCAGATGGTACTAAAAACTTTGAGGCTACCAGTGGATTATTCTCCTTAATACTTAAACCCGGGGTAACACCAAGCGAGTCAAATCCAATTAAATTTACAATAATGATTGAATCCAATGGATTCTTAAAATCAATAACACCTATTGAAATATCAAACGAAGGAAATGAATCATTCACTATTTATATGGTCAAGGCATCTGCGCTTCCTGAAGGCGTTGCAATGAAAGAACAAACCATTGCCTTGCCAGCTAATGGAGAATTGGAAGAAACCACAGTTATAGAAGTACCCATGACTAATGGAAAGCAAGAAACTGCTATAATAGAAATACCAAAAGGCACTAAAATGTTGGATGCAGATGGAAATGTAATAACGGGTTCTATTTATGCTTCTGTGGTTCATTTTGATAATAGAAGTGAGGAATCATTAAATTCTTTCCCGGGTGGATTTACAGCCACGAACCTCGTGGATAAAGATGGTAATGCCATGGAACCCGTAGTGTTTGAAACAGCAGGTTTCATTTCCATAGAAATGTCTAATGGCACTCAATCTGTAAAATCGTTTTCCAACCCAATAGAAGTAACCATGGAAATTAATGATGAAACTTTCAATCCGGAAAACGAAACTAACATTAAAGAAGGGGATAGTATTCCTACTTGGAGCTTGGATACGAAGACCGGACAATGGACTATGGAGGATGTAGCAGTTGTTGTTAAAAACCCATCAACAAATAAGTTGGAAACTGTTTTCCCCATCACTCACCTTTCCTATTGGAATTTGGGTTTTAAATATAACACATGTCCTAAGAATGGTTCAGTTGTAACCTTTAAATCAAGTACAGAGACTGAAGGCTACAGATATATAGAGGTTAGAAATGCTAAAACTAAGGCCTTCATTTCAAGCAAAAATTTAAATGTTATAAACAATAGAAGTTTTCAATTTAATTTCGCACATAAGCGTAAAGATGTCCTAATAAGAGTATATTCAGGAAAAAATAAAAAAAATAAAGGAGATTTGATTACAGAATCTGGTAGCTTCAAAATGTGTGGCAGTTCCCAAACCATAACTATACCTGATCCAGTTAAACCTCCAACTATCGTAAATATTGAAATCTCAGGAAAATGCCAAGTAGGTGGAAGAGTTTTGCGACCTTCCTTCTTTGTTTATTTTAAGGAAAAAGGAAAAGATTCCTACGGCATCTTAGGTTATTTAAAGAATGGCAGATTGACTACCGATAGATTCGAAATAGGTAAAACCTATATTTTTGCTACAGTTTATTCTGGGAAATTATATGAATATGAACAAACTGTACAGCAAAATGACTACACCGAAGTTGTTATTGAATTGCCATTAGGCACTCCTGGTTGCAAATAAGTAGAATTCAAATTCATTTTAGAACAAAAAAGAGCTTTACATTTCCATATAAAAAATAAATACCAAAGCCCGAGATAATCGGGCTTTGGCATGTATTAGATTTTGATTTTGTTGAATAATACCGCTCAATGGCTGCATTGATTTAATTGATTAGTTAACCTGCTTTTACACAAATAGGGTGCAAAACCAAACCCTATTTTATCCAGGCTCTTACCTCGCCCTCATCTAATTCTCTATACCCTACACTTTTTGAAACTTTGCCCTGCTTTATAAAAAAAATAGTTGGTAAATTTTTGGTGTACTTAAAAAAAATATCAGACGGAATTATTTTATGGGGGAACACCGTTGATTCTGATTCCATCCAAAATGCTTGCAAATAGGATGAATCTCCAAAAAAGATGTAATATATTGGCAATGAATCTCCAAAACGTATATTCAGTATGCTTATTTTTTGAGCCGCTTTTTTACACATCACACATTTCATGCTCATGAATAAAACAATGGCGTCGTTTCCTGTAATTTTGGATTCTTCTGCATTTTTCCATGGTATAGAATCAAAATCGGAAAGGACTAAATCTCTAGAAACCCCTGTAATAGAGTACCTGTTGGCCATCAAAAAATCGGGGGGAGAGGCTATAACCGGAACTAGAATTACCGATAATATAGCTATCCAAAACAGCAATCTTGTAAAGCGCTGGGGTAATACAAATTTATCCTTAACCTTTAAGCGTATCAATAAAAGGATCAGAAACAAAAGGATAAAATTTTTGAAGAAAGATTGTGCAGGACTCAACTGGATCAACTCCCCAAAACAATGGCAATTCTCTGTATTCCCTGTCATCCATTGAAACCCAAGCCAAATGGTAAAGCAAAACACAACGGCTAAGGTTAATCGGTTTACGCAAAATAACGATAACCCCAAAAGGTAAAAAACTCCAATACCCAATTCCAAAGTTACAATACATCGCGCCAACAAGGTGGCAAACGTCCAATGGATGGGGAACATTTTGAACACATAAAGTTCAAAGGCATCCATTCCTATTAATTTTAATACTCCCGACAAGATAAACAGGAGGCCAAGAAGAAGTCGAATCGTTAATTTCATGAAATAGAAAAGGCATTTCAAATAAAATGCCTTTTACAAATTGTTTTAGTGTGAAACTTCTATTTTATCTCACATTCAGTGGTTGTTCCTGTTGATTGAGAATCCATTTTGTCACATTCTTCCTGAGCTTTTTTCTTGGAGTCTGTAATCACCGTTTTTGTAGTTGTCTGTCCACCACCAAAGTTACTGGTAGTGCACTCACATGTATGCTCTTTAGAACACGAAGACAATGTAACTAAGCCCATAGCTGCAAACACAAGCAATAAAGTAAATTTTTTCATTTTTTCTGATTTTTTAATAAGGTTAATAATTGGAGACTGAATGGAGGGAATTTCCCTTCTTATCGAGGTGTAAAATTAAGGTTGCTGTTTGCTTCCGTTGTTACATAATTCCTCTTGAGTTGTATATAATTCACAGTTTTATCCCTTCCCAATTTCTTAAATGTAAATGTTACGTGAAAAGCGGGAGGATGGTTAATTCGTCGTTAATGTGCATTGAGTATACACACCCTTTTTTCGGGAATTCATCTTATGACATTCCTCAATAGCATCTTTCTTTTTGCTTTCAATTAAAATGTTTTTGCTCACTGCATGTCCATCAGATTCGGTGATAATACATTCGCAGTTTTGAACTTTGGAGCAGGAGGTCATGGTAAACATGCCAAGGATGGTTAGGGCTAATATTACGTTGATCTTTTTCATAGTTATAAGTATTTGTAGTGAAAGGATAAAGGAAATTAATATTCCTTTTGAAAGCGTAAAATTAGGACGAGCTGATGGGGTAACCCTTACATAATAAGGGAATTAATGTGCAAGATTCATAGGTTTATGGTATTTGAGAAAATAGAGATTGTATAAAAAAGAAGTGGTGAATCTACCTTGGAAAGATTCATGTTTTGATGGAAGCACGCTTTTATGCCCACTATATGAAGCGAAGAAATTTTATTCTTCTATTTAAATGATAATAGATTACATCACATTTTCATTCACAAATCAAACCATCATAAATCGTATGGATTCCCTCACTCCACTTCTATCTTCCCTACCATATCCTCCGGTTTTACCCACATATCGAACTGCTCGTTGGTAACCAACTCTAAGGCAATAGCCGCATCCCTTAAAGAGCTGTTTTCTTTATGGGCTTTTTTGGCAATCTTAGCCGCATTATCATATCCAATATGGGTATTTAGAGCTGTAACAAGCATTAAAGAATTTTCAACTTTATTTTTTATTTCCCCAAAATTAGGCTCAATTCCTGCGGCACAGTTATCATTAAACGATAAACACGCTTGCCCTAATAATCGGGCGGATTGCAAGACATTAAACGCAATCATCGGTTTAAACACATTCAATTCAAAATGTCCATTGCTACCACCAATACTCACAGCAACATCATTCCCCATTATCTGAGCGCACACCATGGTTAAGGCTTCGCACTGGGTGGGGTTTACTTTCCCGGGCATTATGCTGCTTCCTGGTTCGTTTTCCGGAATAAATATTTCTCCAATTCCGCTTCTAGGACCCGAACTTAACAATCGGATGTCGTTGGCTATTTTCATGCAACTTACCGCTGCCCGTTTGATAGCTCCATGAAGTTCAACCAAGGCATCGTGGGCAGCTAAGGCTTCAAACTTATTCGGTGCCGTTAAAAATGGCAACGCTGTTTCGGTAGCAATTAACTGGGCCACTAATTTTGCATACCCTTCTGGAGCATTTAAACCTGTACCTACCGCTGTACCCCCAAGGGCAAGTTCGGCAGCACCCGGTAACGAATTGTTGATGGCTTTCAAGCTCATCTTCAATTGCTGATGATACCCGCTAAACTCCTGTCCAAGAGTTAAGGGGGTGGCATCCATAAAGTGAGTCCGCCCAATTTTAACAATGGTTTGAAAGTCACGGGCTTTATGCTTAATAGTTGTTTTTAAGGCTTGTAAACCCGGCAATGTATAATCTATCACTTGTTGATAAACCGCAATACTCATGGCTGTAGGAAAAGTATCGTTGCTGGATTGAGACTTATTGACATCGTCGTTGGGATGCAAAATTCTGGTTTCGTCCATTAAATTTCCTCCATTCAAAACATGAGCCCGATTGGCAATCACTTCATTCACATTCATGTTGCTTTGGGTACCCGAGCCCGTTTGCCAAATCACTAGCGGAAACTCATCATCCAACTTTCCGGCAATTATTTCATCGCAAACCTTTCCTATCAAATCACATTTTTCTTTCGATAATTTCCCTAATTGATAATTGGCGAGGGCTGCACATTTTTTTAGTACCCCAAATGCCCTGATAATTTCCAGAGGCATGCTGCCCTCCTGGCCAATTTTAAAATTATTCCTCGATCGTTCCGTCTGCGCTCCCCAATATTTATTAGCCGGAACCTTTACTTCACCCATGGTGTCTTTTTCAATTCTAAATTTCAAATCCTCAACTTTTGCGGTCATAATGCGGCAAAGGTAACAATCTGAGAAGGATTGTAAAATAAGATTTTGACAGGTTAAATAGCTGATTTAGGGTGAAAGGATTCATCAAGAATTTGAAAGAAATTTAGTTTTCAGAAAGGTAAAACTTTTATGGCTTATACCAAGTTATTCAATTCGTTTTCAACTACTCTAAACTTGAACCCGGCAACCCAGAGCCAGTCATAGCATACTCCGTGAAACATTTGAATCACTCCTAATTTCAGCCCATTGCGTTTTTTGGGTGTAGAGACAGGTGTATTAATAGAAGGCCATTTATAACTGTTATGGAATGGCCAACCGCGGTTTTAAAACCCTCCATGAAAGAAATCCATTTAAAGTGTACAAAAATTATTACAGTACGTGCTTAATATCCTTATCGATCACGCTTAAAACCATCATTTTATAATGAGATTTGTTACCTATATATTTTTGTTAAATGATGAAATCAAGATTATCCATACTCGTCTTTCTTTTTATTTCCCTTTTATTCATGAGCAATACAGTTGTTGCCCAGAAAAAACTAACCAAGGCTGAACGTAAGGCCTTGAAAAAGGAGATTAAAAATTATAAAAAATCTCCGGAAACCTATTCGGCCATGAAAGAAAAGAATCAGAAAACGATTCAAATCCAAGATGAAGAAATTGAAAACTTGAGACAGCAGCTTGCCTCGGAATGGAAAAAAATAGATTCATTGAACGCCTTGCTTACTGAGACCGAACAAACCATAGCCGACTTCCAAAAATCGGCATCCGAATGTGGCAAGGTACCATCCCAAGGTACCGTTTACGGGGTTCAAATTGGAAATTACAAAAACCTTGATCTTCGCGAATTTTTTAATAGCGGTAAAGGTTTAAGGACAGAAACCTATACCGGTGGTAATGCCTATATTATTGGTAATTTCACCACTCTGGAAGAAGCCATACAATTTGTGAAGGATATGCGGAAACTAGGCGTTTCAGATGCTTTTATTACCCAGTATATTGATGGCAGCAGGATTATAGAATTTGATGCCTTTAAATAAATTTCGGATTCATTGGGTAGTAAATCTAACTATCTCTATATTTCAATATCAAAAATCAGTATTAGAATTAACTAAATAAGGGTGTTTTATGATTAAAACCCTCTGTGTTTGATTAAAGATAGAGCGTTATCCTTTAATTATTATCACGTCGTGATAGAGATTGTGACTAAGGAACCCCTTTTTCAACCCCATAAAACGTCAATCCCTCTAAAACAGCGCTCCGACACCTTGAAAATTCACTTTTTTAATCTTTGGCAAGGGTTTATTAGGTCTGACATGGCGTGTTTATCCTAACGGAGGGTTGCTAAACCTCAGAAAACCATTGGTACAGGATAATCTAAGAAAACAAAACTATAGAAAACCTTTCCGAACCTCTGTACAGTGGTGCTTCAACCTAATAAAGGATGAATCTGCCCTAAAACAGGATATTTAGCACCTGATACCCTAAATTACAGCCCTAAAAGGGCATTTTTAGGCTTAAACCCAAAATCCGCATTAGAAAATGCAGATTCGATTAAGAAGTTGTAAATCAATTTGCAAATGGATAACACCTTCTAAATCGGGAGTAAACCCAACTAAATCATATAGTTCGGTGTGTTAAACCTTCTAATGATTAATTTGGGTTAAACTGAATTGTTTTTTAATTCAAAACAGATTTTGAGTTTAATAAAAGAAACAATTTAAGTTCGCAGTAATCAGAGGCCTGGCTTATTTGTATTAACCAAATATCTAAAGACTCTATTGGGGAAGTAATCTGAGAAATTTTAGACTCATTCAAACATTACTAAAAATATTTACACCTTTCCGGAATAAAGAAGGACTTTGGTTTGTCTGAGTACTAGTAGCCTATAACGTGAATTAAATTCGCATGAGGCTTGTAACATTTTTTTGCTTAATATTGTCTAACAAACACGTTAACTTTTTACTTAAACTTAAAATTAAATGAACTGACTATGCAAAGACGGGATTTCTTCCAACAACTTACAGCCGCGGCATTGGCCCCGGCCCCTATTGGTAAAGGTAGAGGAAAAACACCAACCACAGGATTGTCAAAGTATACAGGACCTTGGGGAAATGCCCAGGTATTGCATTTGCTTAGACGAACCTTGTTTGGGGTGAAACAATCGGAATTAGACACCTTTAAGGCCATGAGCATGGAAAATGCCGTAAATGCCTTGCTAACTTTATCTTCCACCCAACCCCTCCCTCCAGTAAATGCTTATAATCAGGGAACCTCCATTGATCCGGATGTACCTGCGGGTCAAACTTGGGTGAACTCTGCCATCAGTCCCAATTATTCTTTTCAACGCCGTCGATCATTCAAAGCTTGGTGGACAGGGTTAATGATAAATCAAGAAAGCAATATCCAGGAAAAAATGG